>Ga0209448_10000204_pt1 | contig 21805 bp, 20 predicted proteins | sample BogFormECP14_OM2_FD_188245 | JGI IMG/M metagenome (GOLD analysis project Ga0209448, IMG submission 188245) | Bog forest soil microbial communities from Calvert Island, British Columbia, Canada - ECP14_OM2 (SPAdes) (version 2) | ecosystem: Environmental > Aquatic > Freshwater > Wetlands > Bog ... | reverse complement strand
CCTGGCCTAGGTCATATGCAAGTGGCTATCTGTGGACCAACACTTCGTCTGAGAACCTGCTCGGGTGTTGATGATTACAATGATGTTTTACTGGGTGTCTATTCAACTGGATCTCTTACATGTATCGGAAATGACAGGTAGTGATGGGGTGCGACGTGTAGCTAGGCTCTTTATTTTTCATCGGAAGGCTTTGGTCCACCTTTTAACGCCGATCTTCAAAGGGATAGCACGGGTGCCTTGACAGGATATAGTGAATTCACTATATTGTAGTGATGACTGAGGAGCAGCCACTCAAGCCGGTTGTCTGGGTGGGGTCGAGCCGCAAGGATTTGCGGAAATTTCCTGATCCTGTCCAGCATCAAGTTGGCTATGCGATTTATGTTGCGCAACGTGGCGGCAAGCATCGCGATGCTAAAGTGCTGACCGAGTTTGGCGGGGCAGGAGTGCTTGAAGTAGTTGAGGATTTTCGCGGGGACACATTCCGTGCCGTTTACACATTAAAGCACTCGGATAGCATTTATGTGTTGCATGCGTTTCAAAAGAAATCGAAAAGTGGGCGTGAGACGCCACGCCGGGACATGGAACTTATCGAGCAGAGGCTGCGGGAGGCCGAGAAAATAGCCAAAGGGAGAAAGTCATGAGCAAGAAATCTTACGAGATCGGAAGCGGAAATGTGTTCAAAGATTTGGGAATTCCAAATGCCGAAGAGCATTCGGTCAAGGCCCAGCTCGTCTTCAAAATTGATACGATCATGAAAGATCGTGGTCTCAAGCAGGCCGACGCTGCCGATCTCCTAGGCATCAAACAACCCGACGTGTCCAAGATGCTGCGGGGGGACTTCAAGCAGTTTTCAGTTGAGCGGCTGCTACGGTTCCTGGTGGCGCTTAATCACGATGTCGAGATCGTAGTTACACCCCACCGGAGCCGAAGCAATACGGCGGCTCTTCATGTTTCTTGAAATGGCTAGCTTTGGCTCAATGCTTTAGAATTCATCTGGTCGAGATTCAGATCGAAAAGAGTTTAAAACCGTTCGATATAGGATTGAAAGAATATCGGCTGCTTGAATGAGTACGAGGTAGCTCAGGGGAGTTCAACGGTGGGCAGGTGAGAGTAATGACTGCTCGGGCCAACAGAATGAGACCCTCGACATATTGGCGTGCCTTTGCTACCTGTGTGCTAGCGCTGATTCCCCTGGCTCTTCTATCAGCTTTGCCGCTTGGTGCAACGGAGCGGTCAAAAACAGTCCTAGCGATATACGATCAAGAACGTCTGCTGCCGGCCAACATGGTGGTAGATTCGGTTTTGCGTGATAGCCTTGGTCTGGAAACGGACAACCCACCTACTTATCTGAGTGAGTTTCTTGACGTCTCTCGTTTCGGCAGTTCCGACTACGACAAACTGCTGAGCGATTTTTTCCGTAGCAAATACGCCGGCCAGCAAATTGATGTAATAGTCGCTGGTGGAGCTTTGGCGCTTCAGTTTCTGCGCCGTCACCAAGCCGATCTTTTCACTGGAATACCCGTTGTCTTCTGCGGTGTCAGTCGTGAGTCCTTTGAATCTCAGACTCTACCGCCAAATTTCGTCGGTGTGCCGATCGCAATCGAGACCCTGCCAACCTTTGAGCTCGCTCTACACTTACAACCGGATGCTCGAGAGATCGTCATTGTGACGGGCGCATCGGAAGTCGATCGCATGTGGGAAGCCAGGTTGCGAAGGGATCTTCCCCACCTACAAACCTCTGTCCCGATCCGCTATCTAAGTGGACAGGCATTGGATGACCTACTGCGGGAACTCTCCCGTTTGCCCCCTAACAGTTTCGTTTACTCGCCGGGCCTCCTTCGGGACGGTGCCGGCAGGACATATATTCCACGCAAGGTTCTTCGCCGGATGGCAGACGCTTCCACTGCCCCAGTCTACGGCTTTATGAGCACCGACGTCGGCTCTGGCATCGTGGGTGGATATATGGTCACGATGGAGGATGTTGGTCGGCAGGCCGCCGGGCTGGTGCAAAAGATTTTAGATGGAGAGAAGCTCAGCCAGGCGGACGCGCCCAGCTCACCTCCCGCGCATTACGTATTCGATTGGAATCAGCTACAGCGCTGGCACATCCCTGAGAAGAAATTGCCGCCAGGATCCATTGTTCTTTACCGCGACTTGGGTGCGTGGCAACGCTACAAGCGGTACATCATTGTCGCTATTTTTGTGGTCTTTGCCGAGACGCTGCTCGTTCTTGCGCTGTTGTGGCAACGGGCGAGAAGGAGAAAGGTGGAAGCGGAACTGCATGAGAGCCAGGACCGGCTGAAGGGCATCGTCGCGTCAGCAACGGACGCGATCATCGCCATCGACGACGCGCAGAGAATCGTGCTTTTCAATGTGTCTGCCGAGAAGATGTTCAATTGCCGGGCTCAGGAAGCCGTTGGCAGTCCAATCGAACGCTTCATCCCACAACGCTTCCGCGCCGCGCACAGTACACACATCCGCCAGTTCGGCGAAACCGGCGAGACCAATCGCGCCATGGGGACGTTGGGCACATTGTGGGCGCTGAGAGCGAATGGCGACGAATTTCCCATCGAAGTGTCGATTTCTCAGGTTGACACTGCTAGGAAAAAACTGTTTACCGTCATCCTTCGAGACATCACTGAACGCAAAAGGACAGAAGGGGCGCTGCGTGAGAGCGAACAGCGCTTCCGGTTGGTGGCAGATACCGCTCCTGCGCTGATCTGGATGTCTGGAACCGACAAGCTGTGCATCTTTTTCAACAAGGGTTGGCTGGACTTCACCGGCCGCACTATGGAAGAGGAACTGGGGGAAGGGTGGGCGGCGGGGGTGCATCCGGACGACCTGGAATATTGTCTTGGGACCTACTCGGGAGCCTTTGACGCACGAATGGATTTTGAGTTGGAGTACCGGCTGCGCCGCTTTGATGGAGAATATCGGTGGCTTGTGGATTATGGCGTGCCTAGGTTTGAAACCGATGGCACCTTCTGTGGCTATATTGGTTCGTGCGTCGATATTACGGAGCGGAAATCATCGGAAGAATCCCTTCAAAACTTGAGCGGACGGCTAATCCGCGCCCACGAAGAAGAACGCGCCCGCATCGCTAGGGAGCTTCACGATGATTTCAGCCAACGCTTGGCTCTCCTAGGTATTGGGCTCGGACAGTTATGGAACGAGTTGCCAGAGTCAGAGGTACAGGAACGAATTAAGCTGCTGGACATGCTGAAAGGGACCCAGGAAATGTCCTCGGACCTTCATGCTCTCTCTCATCAACTCCATTCCAGCAGGCTGGAGCATGTCGGTCTGGTGCCAGCTCTCAACGGTCTTTGCAAAGAATTAGGGGAGAAGTACAAGATAGAAGTTCATTTTGCCGCGCGCGAATTCGCTCTCAGTATCCCGAAGGACGTGCAGCTCTGTCTATTTCGAGTCACCCAGGAGGCGCTGGGCAATGTAGTTAAACACAGCCAGGCCAAGAGCGCGGAGGTTGAACTCGGCACGAACGCGAATGGTATCAGTCTTCGCATTACGGATGCGGGCAGGGGTTTTGAACCTGACCTTAGTAACCCGGCCGCAGGAATCGGTTTGGTAGGAATGCGCGAGCGGCTACGGCTCGTTGGGGGAAGGCTCACGGTAAAGGCAGAACTCATGCGAGGGACGGAGGTTCTTGCCGAGGTGCCTTTGGCCAGCATGACGGGGCAAGGCACAAGCGAGCAGAAACATCATAAAGCAGGTGCCTGAGGTCAAGCGGCGCGTGATCCGTGGGATACTAGGCCCGATGGTTGGACAAGCCTCGGACCAATAGAAAACAGATTGAGATTCTTACTGCATAAATCGTAGATGAGTTCGTTTCCCTGTGCCGTGGACTTGATGCAAGGAATGTTTGCGAAAGAGCGACCCAAACCAGGAAAATCGTCCGCGCATAACCGGATATATCCGGTTATGCGACTCCGCCGCTCAAACTGGTACTCGCCGTCAACTTCCACGTCGGACGCAACTACAGCCAGCATCCTCTTGTGAACATCGATTCCCGCTATCCTGTAAGACATAAGCTCCTCCTGGCGGGAGCGGAGAACGTGCTGCGATTACCTTAACCAGGGTCACGGGCTATCGCCGCCCCCCAAGGGAAGACAACGACGCCCAATTATTCGCTCAAACACGCACGCTCCGGATCAGACACTAGCACGGCCTCAACTTCCTCCACTCTTTATTCGACCTCACCGCTCCGAGCCAGTGCAATCTTAACTCAATATAATTTTCATGAGATTTCGCGGGCCTCACAGGCCCTCATTGACACTAGCGTTTATCAGGCATGTGAATCTAGTTCGGCAGTTTTGAGGGCCGCAATTGCTCCGCAATGTTGTCCGTTGTATCTTTCAGTCAAATGGAATCTCGACTGCGGGACCTACTAAGTGCTTTTGGAATCGCACATACTTCTAATTTATTGTAATGGCGGACCATTTGGCCAACGACCGCCTTAATTGACAGGTTCGTCCAAGAAAACTGACAGAGGCGGGTTAATCGGTTTCTCATTGTAGAACTCGGCGGCGAACATCAAACTAGAGGCGGACTACTACATATACCGTGCGGCCCTGGTATATTTGCGGGCGGTAGTAAATGCCGCCCACGGTGTAGTACCGCACGCCCGAAACAGTAACCGCGGGACGAACCCTCCACACGAACTAGTTTCATTGATTTCATCTTGTCCAGGTCGATCAATTCCCACTTCATGGCCCAATTAAACAGGATGTGCATGATGCTGCGAATGTGACCCTTGCTCTTGGGTGCAAGAGCAAGCCCGGACAGCCATTCCTCCACCAGCAGAGGCTTCACATTCCGAATCAGAACGTTTTCCCACTTTGGTTGGACATGGTGAGTCAGCCAGGAGCGATACTTGCGTGAACGTGCCACTACGGACCGACTGGCGGCCGGTCATGAGTGCGGAACGCGTTGGCGTGCACTGCGACTCCACGGTGTAGTTGGTGAAGCGAATGCCCTCACCGGCGAGCTTGTCGATCCGAGGGGTCGGCGTGCTGCCACCGTAGATCGAGAAGTCACCCCAACCGACATTGTCGACCAGGATAAACACGATGTTGGGCTTTTGGGGTCGGGTCTCTTGAGCATGAGCGTATCCGGCCAGCAGGAATAAAGTTAACGCGCAAAATGCTTTCCAAATTCTTATCCCCATTGCTCGCCCTCCGTTTCCAAACATTTCATTCGAGTTTTCTTATCAAAAAATTTTGGTTCCGGAGCTCAATAATTACGTGTGCGCGGCTGCAGTCGAAATGCAGGAGGCGAATGTCTTTTCCAGCAGACTCGCGTCAATGCTGCCGGCGGCACCAATCGCTACGATCTGGGTGCGCGGTGCGCGCTGGCCCCACTCCTCTTGGATGGAAATGTCCACGCGCCTGCCGACCACCTGCAGCACCGCCCGCCGCTGTGGCGTGTCCGAGCTGTAGATCACGCCTTTGGCCCGGTAAACATTCCCCGGCAGCTTGCGTAATGTTTCGCGCAGGGCTTCGAGCGCCAGTGGCTGATCCGTCTCGTAGCTCCAGGTGCTAAACACTTTCGAGTGGTCATGCACGTGGTTCTCGTCATCACATGCCGAGCCGGCGCAGCAACGCTCATGGGCGTGCGCCTGCAATTCTGTCCGCGCGGGATCGAAACGCCCGACGCCCAACAGGATCTCGTTGGGCACGTCGCAGTAATTGGTCTCCACGATGCGCAGCCGGTTGAAATGAGCGGCGAGCCAAGCCCTGACAAGCTTCACCTTCGCGGGACCCGCAAGGTCCACTTTGTTTAGAATCAGCATGTCCGAGAAGCCGACTTGCTGAAGTTTGAGGTCCATGAGTGGGGGATACTCGGGGTGCGCAAAGACCTGGTCCGCGTCCACCACGCAAGTGACGCTGTCCAGCCTGATACGGTCGCGCAGATTGGCATCGCTGAAGGTTGCGAAGATCCCGCCGGGATCGGCGACGCCACTGGCTTCGAGCAAAATATATTCGATGCCTTCTGGGCGTGCGAGCAGGGCGACCACCGACTCGATGAGATCGTCGCGAATCTGGCAACAGACGCAGCCGTTGGACAGGCTGATCATGTTGTTGTCAACGCCGACGACGAGTTCCGCATCGATATTGATCGCGCCAAAGTCGTTGACGAGGACGCCTACGCGCAGACCGTGTTTTCCGGTCAGAATAAGATTTAGTAGCGTCGTTTTTCCCGCTCCGAGAAAGCCGGTTAGGATTGTCATCGGAACAGTTTTGCCGTTGTCCTCAATGATTTCCATTTTGTGAAATTCCTCTCAAGGAAGTGTCCCGCCGCGATGGTTGCGGCGGGACACGGGGACCACCGCTACTTCTTGAATTTACTCAGATCAATATTCAACGCCTTCGCCATCGCGAGTAGATCCACCAGTTGCGGGTTCGGCAGCGTCGTGATTGGCTCGCGGTAAACGTCCGGCGGATAGTACTTGTGCGGATTGATTTCAAGGTCGCGCGTCAGTTGCTCCTGCTGTTGCTCGCGCGGCAACCTCGGTTGTGGAACGACGCCCATGCCCGTAGCGAGCGGCAGCGGGTCGCCGAAGAGTAGGGTGGGAGGTGGCAACGACTGGCCCGCGAATGCTGGCAGCACGGCGTCCCGTTGCCAGATCGCGTCCTTGGTCACATTGACGGTTACCACGTCCGGAGCGCCATAGAGGAAAAGCCCCTTCCAGTGGGTGCGAACGTCCGCGCTTTGCTCGTTCAGCGTGTCATTGTCGAACGCGAGATGCGTCACCATACCGCAGCGCGGGTTGACCTGATTGATGAGGTAGCCCGTGGCGTAAGCCAATGTATGGTGGATGTCCACGGTGTAGTTAAAGAGGAATTCGGGCAGCCCGTACTTGAGCAGATTGATGCGCGCCAAATCGGGTTGGATCTCCGTGACAAACACATCGACGCCCTTGGCATACTTGGCCGTCAGATCGTCTGGCCGTCCGTCACCCGTCCACACGAATGAAAGGCCGTTCCAATCCAATCGGTAGGCCGAGGCGCCGTCCTTGACGTGCGAGCGCCGCCAATGGCGGACCGTGACGCCGTTTTTGTCGTAGCAGATGCCGTTCTCGTCTTTCCAGTCGAACTCGTTGACCTCGATCTCATAGCCGTCCCCAATCGGGCAGGCGTCGAACGCTTCCAGGTGCCACTTGAGCATCTGCTTCATGCCCGCGACCATGCCCTTGGTGCCGAGGTCTGGCGTCCGTCCGGAAGGCCCAGTGACCCGCAGCGGCACGTGCCACCGTCCTGCCCACGCCGAAAACGGCAGCAGATAGGACAAGTCGTGGTAGTGATCCACATGCAAGTGGGTTATGAAGATGTCGTTAATACTCGGGACCGGGACGCCCATGGCGAGGATGTTCTTGACGCAGCCGGGACCGAAGTCGAAGAAGAAGCGATCACCATTCCCCAGTTCGACCATGATGCATGTGCCGGCCTGATCCCGCCGGGGCGGGAAGGGGCAACTGCCAACGAACGAGATGCGCATCTCGTCCGGTCCGATCGGCTCACTGCCGGGGAAGTAATTCATCCGGCTCCGGACGGATGCCGTTGGCTTGTAGTATGGCGGGAACTGCAGGCCGGTGCCCGGCCCGCCGCCGTAGGGATTCTTGGGCTGGTCCGAGCCTGATTGCGCGAGCGCCGAAGTTGGATCAACGGCAGAAATACCAACCGCGGCCGCACCCGCGATTGCGCCCTTGAGCATCTCGCGCCGGTTTAGATCGTTTTTGGGCCGATCATTCGTGTTGTCGTCCGTTGCCATCGGTGCTCTCCTTTTTTCATGCGTCTTCATTACCGCGCTCAGATTTTTTCGGGCGAATTGCCTTTGAGCTTTTGCACCGAGTTGAGCAGTCGCTGGTATGCCGAAGCGCTTTGCACAACAACTTCGGCCTTCCCATTGACGGTCAGCAGCTCGGGGCGGCCGGTCCGCCTGAGTCTCTTCAGGTGGGCTTTCGTATTTCGGTTAAAATCCGTCAGCGACCCGATGTCTTCTGGTCTAATCCCGGCTGTCGTGTCCATTGATCCGGCCACCGTTGAATTAGCTGCGAATCTCATGCGAATTAACTTGTTGGCAAATGTATGAGACTCGTTTCCGGGTGTCTATTCACTTTCGGCAAAATTGCGACAATTCATTCGCCAATTCAGCGTTCGCTGCATTTTTCTGCCGCCTCTCAATGGCGGTGGTGCAACGTCCCAGAGGGGAGTTCGCCAAAAAGGAATCGATAATCCCGAGCCAAACGCCCGAACTGCCAAACGCCGAATTGGGTGGCAATTTCGGTGACTGTCGCCGTGGAGGGGTCAGCGGCTAAAAGCGCCTTCCGGATTTGGTGCAGAGTTCTGCGGTGCAGGTACTGCACCGGTGGTACGCCAAAGTACCGCAGGAACGCATCCCGAAGAGTTCGCTCAGACACACTCGCCGCAGTAGCGAGCTGTTCCACGGATAGACACTCGCCGTCATGCTGTTCAACGCAATCCATAGCCATGCGAATGATCTGTCGTCGCGGTACCACATGCCGGCCAAGTGTGGGCCCGACTTCGCGCGGTGCGGCAAGCAAGTTGTGTATCTCTCGGAGGAGTTTCTGTCCCGCTGCCTTTTGCCCAGCGGCCGATTCCAAGATCGTAGGCGCTCTCTCAACTACCGCTAAGAGCTGCCCAACGACCGATCGAAACCTCATGATCCGTTGACGTGACACCTGAAAAAAACCCCGCTTGGAACCGACAGCGGTCGTCACATCTCCGTTTGCATCCGCAAGCACCTGATTCGGAATATAGAGACCACACCAACTCCTTGGGATGGCGGCGGTCGCTAAGCAGAAATCGGCGCCCGGCACATCGACCATCAGAGAAAGTTCGTCAAACTGACGCCCATTCCAACACCATGCCGCAGGCATCCGGGTAGGAAGGAAGATCGAGACGCCGGCCGGCCTCGGGGCTCCCTCTACGACCGCCTTGGCCTCTGCCTGTCCCCATTGAATGCTCAGATCGTTGAGAACCAGGCTGGTGAGCGCCCAATTTTCACCAGCGGGCCCGAGAACCATCGGGCGCATACTTGCGAACCGGAATGCATCAAAGAAGGCCTCGAACGAAGTGAAGGTTCGTGTGGGCATCTGGTCTCCGCAGGCCCAAGATGTCGCAAGATCAAAAGTACTTGCGACGGTGCCCCAAGTCTTACGGCGAAGCAACTGTCAAAAGTAACAGGCCGCGCGCCTCGAACAGACGATTTAGCCCAAGTTTTGACTCCGGGAAATGAGTCAGCACCTGATCAAGCCAAATCTTCAATTGGGTCACTACCCACATTCATAGCAGCGTTTCAGGCTTACGTGGGTTACTTCCAGAAGCATGCGACAGAATGGAATTTTGACTATCTGATGTTGGTAGAGCAGGGTTAGCGGGAATCGTTTCTCGATCGATTAATCAAGAAGAATCTACGGGTATATAAGTCTCGGTAGATTGCCTTACGGTAAAAAAGTCAATTGCGGCATTTTGGGAAATTAAGCAGGTTTTGGTGCGCTGAGCGCGAAGGTGAAATCAAAATACGTGGGTCCGATCAGGGTCCAATGAGTCGTGGCAAAGGATTCCTTTGAACAGCAATAACGGGTTGTCAGTACCGTTCAGTTTCATTGAATTCCGAGCAACTGCCACTCTGTCACGATACACTTCTTCGCCCATTCCATGCCCAGCGTGTCGAGATGCGCCGGCTATGAACGTCGAGATCGAGGGATGCGGCTACCGTCCGTGCCGCCGCTTGAATTGGCACAAGAACCGCACCCAAGATCCCTTATTGCTGCCTTTTGCTGCCTCGTTTTATTGCAACTTCCGACAGATCAGAGAGATATGGCGGAAGCGTGTGGGAGTCGAAATTACTTGGAGCTGATTCTACAAGTACTTATGAGGAAGCCCTTGGACGGAATTGGAAGGACTTAGCATCCTTCGGAACTCTTATTGCCGCCTTTTTGCCGCCTCGTTTTCTCATCCCACTTTTCTCTTCGGAAGAACCATTTCAACGACTTTGCTGTTGCCCTCCCGCATAGCATCGGGCACTGCTTGTGTATAGATATTCATCGTTGTGCGAATGTCCGAGTGCCGCAGAAGTTCCTGCTGAACCTTTAAGTCCACTTGCAACGATCGGAGCAATGTCGAATACGAATGCCGAAAACTGTGCCAGCCAATAGGACCTAGTCCGGTACGTATTCCGGCGGGAAGTAAGTGATCGCGCTGAATAGTCCACGGCCATCGTGGACGCCCGGTCCCGTAGGGACTCGGGAACAACCAATCGCAGTTCCCTGCTCCTGGAGCGGTCTCGGCCTTGTACTCAACCAGGAGGTCCGCCAAGTTCGGATGCACTGGCAGTCTCCTGCTTGAGTTTGTCGTCTTCACGTCATCTACGCGGCCGCTGACCACCCCCCGTTGGATATGGACTTCAAAGGTTTTCCAGTCAAAATCGCCCCACTGGAGGCCCACGATTTCACTTGCTCTCAAGCCGAGACACGCTGCGACGATGCACATCGTTCGGATGGGTTCTTGGAGTTGGTCAAGTAGCGCCCGGAATTCCTTGACAGACAGAATCCTGGGTTGTCTGAGACGCTTCGAAGAACCTTCCACACGGACGAGACTCATGGGATTCATCCGGTCAATATCGATGTATTCCCATTTCATCGCCCAGTTGAACAAAATGTGCATGATGCTGCGTACATGCCCCTTGCTCTTTGGTGCAAGATCGAGACTCATGAGCCATTCCTCGACAAGGAGAGGTTTCACTTTGCTTATCGGAATGCCCCCCCACTTCGGCTTCACGTAATGAGTGATCCACGAACGATACTTGCTCGCGGTGAAATGACGCTTCGGGAGCTTTTCGCGCACGTAACGGTCTACTAGGGCCCCAAACAAAGCATTCTCGTTCGGTGCGTGAGAGTTTACCGCCAAGCGGAAAGACTCAACCGCTCGCCAAGCCTGCGCCTCTGTAGGATACTGTTCGACGGTTCCGACAATCACTGTTTCTCTCTTACGCCTTCCATCAGGCCTGTCGCGTTTCGCTCCCAAACCCAGACATTCGGCTTCCTCTTGCGAGGTTTACGACGCAAATAACCAAACTGATATCGCGCTCGCTGGAACATGATGACTCCTCCTTAGTCTGTTCTAGCGGCACGAGTGACTTGACGAATTTAACTCCGTTCGCATCCAACCGTCCAGCTCCGATGCATAAAAAAACCATCTACCAAACCGAAAATGTCCTGGAAGCCTTCGATTTCGTGCCATACGCTTGATGGTCTTCGGATGAACACGCACAAGGACAGCAGCTTACTCACAGGTCAGCGGACGTTCGACAACTGAGAGTTTGCCGTCGGCAAGCAACGCCGACGTGATCGCTCGCCTGTCTTCTACCCCTGTGGCCCCCTTGTCCGTCTCTGTGAGTGACAATTCGAATGTTTCTTTGATTGGAGATGTCAGTTCTTGCGTCCCCTTATCCTGCTGTTCAGTTCCAAACAGGGGGTCGGACTGTAGAACCGAAGCATTCATTACACGGCGCGGGGCATGCTGTCTTGAGGACGCTGTATTCTCGCGCATACCGAATTGGGTTGAATGGCGATTCATGATTGCTACACGGTCTTTGTAGGAGCGTCTCCTTGGATTTGTTCCTGGTTGTGGTTATTGGTGTGTTGGCCTAGCCAGCGCTTGAACTCCTCATCCTTGCGGAACAGGAGCTTGAGCGCCTCGCTCACGACGTAAGAAGCGTTCGCGTCGATGAATTCGGCTCGACCCAAAGCGCCTCCCGCTGGGACCTCGTTATTCCCAAACTCAAACGGTGGTCTTGCATTCTCACGAGCAAACCCACTGTACGATTACGTTAATCAGGACCTAGCCCGTTAGACCGCGAAACAGTCACGAATTCTGTATTGGATTCGCAGTGCGAGCTACACCGTACAACGACGTGGCATTTGAACGAGATGGCTATAATCCAGAGGCAGTATTTGCGGGAGCGAGCGAGATTGTGCGGAAGACTCTTAGCACTCGCCGTAAATCATTCAATGGGTGCGGGCTCGTCGGGCAACCGGCCCACTATCGAGAAGCCGATCGCAAAAACCAGGACGCTGAGGACAATCACAGCGAATATAACCGGGGCCAGATTCTCCGTCCCCGGAACCCCGTATTGCATTGGAAGAGTCGCCAGTACGCCGGCGGCAAGACCGCGAGGTATGGCGGCACTCAGGAACCAGAACTCCTTCTTCCCCAACCCCATGCTCCTCGTCGAGAGCAGCACAGCTGGAATCCGCATCGCCATAATGAACAGCACACCGACGGCCGCCAGGACAATCTTCTTCAGGTCCGTCGGGAACATCAGGCCAATCAGAAAAAAGAAGAACGACTTGATAAGGAACGTCATCTGGTCCTGCATGACCCTTATTGTCTGTGTTGCTGCGAACTCCAGTCCACGGGTGCCCGGAAACAGGCGCGGCACGATAGACGAAGCGTTACCGACCAAAAGCGACGCCACCAGCACCGCCATGGCGCCATTTCCCCTAAACAAATCGGTGATGCCATATAACGCAAGCATTGAAGCAAGAAACACGGTATAGCCGTGAGGTCTGTCCCGCATTGAAGGTACTCCAGGGACGAGCAATGCGGCGGCAATCACACCTATAGCCACCCCGACGCCGAGTTCTCTCGCGAGGGCAACGAACGGACGAGAAATGTCCGCACCACCGGTCACGACGAGGTCGATGAGTACCATCGTTACAACGACAGTGAGCGCGTCAGTTGCAGATGACTCGACCTCCAGCATGCGCGCTACCCTGGAGGGTACTCGAGCCTTGGCCATCGTGGGCATGATGATAACCGAACTGGTGCCGGCAACTATGGCGCCTACCAACAGCCATGCCAACGGCGGCGAGGGGCGCACATAACCCAGTTTTGTCGACAGCCAAAAGAAAGCGCAGATCGCGATCAAAGAAAAAACGAATCCCGACAAACCCAGAAAAATGCCGCGCGGAGCCGCCGCGGCCACCTCGGTAAGTTGGAGACGAAACGCTCCGTTTGACAGAATGACTGTCAAGGCGATGGCTCCAAAGAAGGGGATGCCTGGCTTAAGGACGTCTGCCGGAATAAGACCGGATACGGGGCCGGCAAGAATGCCGGCGGCCACAAGCCAGACCACGTCCGGAACGCGTGTTCGTGCGAAGATGAACTCGCCAAGCGCCCCCAGCAGGAGGATACCGGCAATCTCAACCACCACCCTGACAACAGGATCCATTTCACCTTTCTTTCGGTTGGTGAGCACCGCCCCGGATGGGTTAACGCCTTTATATCATGATCTCTGACGAAGGTCCTGCTGGTGCACCCTGACAATGCCGCCGCGCGGTCTTACGGCGTTCGCTATAAGAAAACAGGACTTCTGCCAAGACCACCAGAGTCGGGTACCTGCCAGCGGGGGATGACCGAGAACCTGAGCTAGAACACAGTCTTTCCTACTAGTAGAAATGACAGGTTCTAACTGTGGGCTGAGTGTTCTATACAGGTTGCATTGGGAGTACAACGATGGCATCCGACAAGGCTGGAATCAGTCTGCTCGGCGTATTTTGCGTGTTGAGAGCGAATGCGCGGCTCGATAACGTGTAGGTTCTTCTGTGAAGGTAAGCGCCAGAACGAACAAGCACAGGGACATAAGCCCGATGGAAAAATCTCTCGCCAATACCGCGCAAAATCGATTTCTGGCTCGCCCGAGGTCGATGCTCGAGCGTTTCGTTCACAGCGCAACTTCCGGTTCGGTCCTTCTTTTCGGGGCCACCGTTGTCGCCCTCGTTTGGGCGAATTCGCCGTGGAGCGGATCCTACTTCGCACTTTGGAAGCTGCCCTTGAATCTGGGGCGCCGTCAACTTTTCTCGATGGACCTGCATCACTGGATCGATGACGGATTGATGGTGCTGTTTTTTCTGGTGGTTGGGCTTGAGATCAAGCGTGAAATCGTGAAGGGCGAGCTGTCTTCGTTTAAGCGAGCGGCCCTTCCCATTATGGCAGCGCTCGGAGGGATGATCCTCCCAGCGCTTATCTATGTCGCCTTAAATCGCTCAGGCGTAGGAGCGCCCGGGTGGGGGATCCCCATGGCGACGGATATCGGTTTCGCATTGGGTGTTCTCGCGCTGCTCGGCAAACGCATCCCTTCGAGTCTGCGCGTGTTTATGCTTGCGCTGGCCATTGTGGACGATGTGGGGGCGATACTCGTAATTGCGTTCTTTTATACCCCGCAAATTTCTCTATCAGCTTTGGCGGTGGCAGGCGTTTTGTTGGTGGTCCTTGTAGCCGTCGCGATGCGCCAGGCTCCTATCTCGGTGTACGTGGTTGTGGGCTTTTTTTTCTGGGCGGCCGTACTGAGCTCCGGGGTACACGCGACGATTGCCGGAGTGATTCTTGGACTTCTTGCGCCCATAAAACCAAAATTCCGGCCCGAGGAGTTGACGGAAATTGCAGAACCTCTTCTGCGAAATTTTCGAAGCCAAATCCTGAGCCGGGATAAATCGTCAGCGGAGGCCACGCTCACCGAATTAGATGGACTTCTGAGCGGCACTGATTCCATTGCCGAACGTCTGGAGAGAAGCGTTCATCCCTGGGTCTGTTTCTTCGTGCTTCCCCTATTTGCTTTGGCGAGTGCAGGAGTTGCTCTGTCCACCGAACAGTTGAAGCTGGCATCTTCGAGCCACATTGCGCTGGGGATTTTATTGGGACTGCTAATCGGGAAGTCAGTGGGGATCGTTGCGTTTTCTTATTTGGCCGTGCGCACAAAACTTGCGGTGATGGCTGAAGGTTTGACGTGGGCAGGGATTGCGGGAGTCGGAATTCTTGCAGGCTTGGGATTTACCGTCGCACTGTTTATCAGCGGGCTATCGTTTGAAGAAGAGGCGACGGTTGCTACTGCAAAGGTCGCGGTACTCGCAGCCTCCTTGGCGGCCGGATCGATTGGTTACATCTTTCTTCGTTTCATGCTCAAAGATAATTCGTTACGATCCTGAGCGTGGAGCATCGAATTGTTTCGAAAATCAAGATTACACTGGTTCTCCAGAAGTCCCGCTTCGGAACCTCACAGCGCCGTTCTAAGCAAGAATTCTGCGTAGGCCGAGTGGACGTTGTTTCTGATCAGGCGCGCCCTGAGGCGAGAGAAGCCGGACAGTAATGAAGACTGCTGGAAGAGTGTACACAAACGTTCCGAACACCCACATCAGAGCCCCAGCTATCACTTGATCTTCCAGAGGCGAAATACCGAAGAGCCGAGGCGCCGTGGCATACGAGGGGTAAAGGACCCGGTCACAAAATGTGAGAAATGCTCCTAGCGCACCGCCCGGCAGAGTTGCAAGGAAAAGATAGACCGGAATCGACCAGCGAGACCAGGTAGCGTCACTCGGAAACGGCAGAACGGCAGGCCACCAGAATAAGATGGAAGTCGAGAGAAAGCAGATGTGCTCGACGTCGTGCCAGGCTTCGGAACGTAACGCCAGCTCAAAGGCGTCAGGAATGTGCCAGGCGAGGAGGGCTACTGTAGCGACGACCCAGCAAACAGCGGGGTGAGTAAGAAAGTGTCCGAGCCATTTTACGGGCTGCGAACGGAGAAATGGGCCGACCGCGCCCGTGACGATCCACTGCGGTAGTCCTCGAAGAAATGGAATCGACGGCGCACCAAGCAGCAGGAGAGGAGGGGCAACGGCCATGAGCAGAAGGTGTTGCACCATGTGGGCCGAGAGCGATACATCATCAAACGCGGAAAGAGGAGAGCCGATGGCGATCCAGAGCGATAGCAATCCAGCGAGGAATGCGGCGAGTCGCCAGACGGGGATAAGCGCAGGGAGAAGCCTGCGAATGCTCAACCAGCCTCTCGTATAGACGACGGCGGTGAGGACAAGCGTAACGTTAATCCACGTTGGGTTCGACCAAGTTTGCAGAACTGATTGAGCTTCGGGCGACATGGCAGAGCTAGGGTTGAACCGAAACGGGCTTGCCAGACTGCGGGTCCAGGCCCACAGAGCGGGAAGAGTCTTTCGCAGCCGGCTGACCTTCGGGACGCAAGGTTTCTAGAAAGGAAACGAGGGCAGTCGTTTCCGCAGGGCTTAGGTTTTTGCCGTAGGCGGGCATGTTTCCCCCGCCCTGGATCACCTGTCGAATGAGTTGATCTTGGGTACGGCGCGCCGCGACGCTGTCGAGAGCAGGGCCGCGTTTTCCACCAATATTATCCAACGCGTGGCAATTGTGGCACTGCTTCTCCTGAAAGACGAGGGCGCCCTGGCGTTCGAGCGCGGAGCGGTTGTGTAAGAACTGAGGGGGAATGGAGTCACTGCTCCAGGCATCCATCACAGGACTCCACGGGGTGAATGTCCCAAGATGGGTAAAATCACCCAAAGCTACCGCAATCAGTAAAATCGAGAGCACGGCGATGGGCCTTCGGCGCCAACTCTTCTCTCCCTCGCCGAATACGAACGGAAGAGCCAAAAGCGCAATGATAACGATTACGGGTCCAATTAGCAGAACCGGAGTTTCCATCGAAGGAGGCAAGAGCGAGAGAACCGCATAAAGCCACAAGAAGAAGAAGTCCGGATGAGGAGCCGTCTGGATAATTGTGGGGTCGGGACGGCCTGACGGGCCAAACGGGCCAAAGTACATCGCGCAGGCAGCGACAGCGAGCAGTATTGCAGCGCTAAAGCAAAGGTCCTTCCAAACCGCGCCGGGGACGAAGGGAAGACCATCTTTCTTGGTGAGTTCGTGGTATTCCTGAACGTAAGTCGCCTTTCGAACCACGCGTCCGGGCATTGGCCAATCGTTGATGCCCAGCTTGACGACCATTAGCAGATGAATCGCAACAAAAGCGATCAGCATGCCGGGGATTACAAATACGTGCATAGCGAAGAACCGAGAGAGCGTCGCTCCGGCAATGATGGGGCCACCTAACATAACGTTGACAATGGCAGGTCCTACCCCAGGTACACGACTGGCGATCGATGCGCCAAGCCCTAAACCCCAGTACGCATCCTGATCGAATCGCAACACTTGGCCAGTGAAGGCCATACCGAGCGTCATCAGCAAGAGAAAGACGCCTATAATCCAAGTTAATTCTCGCGGGAATTTGTAAGCGCCAAACAAGAAAACCTGAACCATGTGGAGCAGAACGATCGCAACCATAAATTCTGAGCCCCAGCCGTGGAGAGCTCGCACAAACCATCCGAGTTGGATCCCGTGGTTGAGAACCTGAAGGCTGTTCCAAGCTTCGCCGGCGGAAGGCACGTAAATCAGCGCAAGGAGAATTCCGGTAAAGATTTGAAGGATAAAGACAACAAAGGCGGCGCTCCCGAAAACATAAAACCAGCTCGCCGTATCGCGTGGAACGGGGTGCTCCGCAGTTTCACGGAGGGTTTGGCCAACCTGGAGGCGCGCGTCCAGCCAATCCGCGATCTGCCCGATCAGACGCATCGGCGTGTCTCCAACGTGACGAGCGATGACTGCGTTTTTTGCCCGGGCGTGGGCATCTCGCCCGCTTTGATGAAAAGTTCTCCCTCTTCAATCTTGTAGTGATACTCGAACAATCCGCGTTCCGGAGGTCCGGATGCCCGGGAGCCATCCTGGTAATAGGCACCTCCGTGGCAGGGGCACATGAACAAATTGGATTGCGGAAACCATCGCACGGGACAACCCAAATGAGCGCAGTTGATGGCAAAGACCTGAAAAGTCTTGCCGTCCACGTTTCGTACCCAGCAGGCAATGTCTCCCGTTTTTCCGTCCCAGGGATTCACGAGCGGATTTCGGTAGGTGGCGAATCGCGTCTGGCCTGCCGGAAACTGGTTGAGTTCGCCGAGTGAGAGCCAAGATTGAAAGCCTTGCTTACGCTCTTGAGCCACAGGAGAAAGGATGTAACGGAAAATCGGCACGGCCAGCACGGCAGCAACGATGCCATTGAACAAAACGCCCATCTTCATGAGGAGCTTGCGCCTGGAAAGATCGTCCGGATTAGTCATTGAAGTTCTCCCGCTGGTTTGTCGGAATGGAGATAGGGCTGGCCCGGGAATGCCGTACGTTGAGATGCAAGCCATGCCACTACATCGGAGATGTCTTGCGAAGACATCGGTTTCCCTGGCACATTGCCTCGCCAATCCGGGGCGCCCAATTCCGGAATTCCAACGATGACGGTTGTTCGAAGAGCTTGATCGCTGACTAAAGCAAGAAAGGATGAATCGACAATCGAGCTTGCCTTGGAGCCGCCGCGTCCTTGGGGACCATGGCACGAAGAACAATAGGCACCAAAGACTTGCAATCCGCGCGATGAATCGCCCGCAGTGGGCGCGGAATAAAGTGGCGCATTCTGACCGCGCAAGAGGTCCGGCTTGGACCATCGCTCGCGAATTCCTCGCACAATGACATCAATTTGTTTGTCCGTAAGCATGCCGCCAGAGCTCTTAGCAAAGGCCGGCATGAGAGTTCCCGCAACACCGATTGTCGTTACACGCCGCATGGCTGAATCATCAGCGATGGCGAGGTAAACCGGATTTGCGAGCGCAATAGAAGCTCCACCTTTCCCATCGGGGCCGTGGCAGCCGGCGCAGTTGTGTGCGTAAAGGAACTCGAAGTTTGAAATATCATCCGGATCGATGGGAATAGCATCGGCCGCTGGCCGGCCCGGCGAACTAGCACACCCTGAGCAAACCAACGCAAGGAGTGCCAGCGCACGCGAGAGGCGAAGGCAGAGGTTCATGGCCGGTCGTCCTCAGGATGATTCTTTGCTCTTACTGCGGGAGTCTCAACCCCAGCGCGCATTGCAAAGGGCATGAACTGGCGGACGCGAACGCGTTCCTGGCGAACAACAACCAGCCCCGCGACTATGCCGAAAGCGAATTGAGAAGCAATAAACCACCGCCAATCAATTCGTTCGTCAAGCAGTGGATTGATGAGTCCGAGAACGCTGTGCAGCAACCCCGTCCACAGCACAGGGCCGATGACACCACCGAGAATAATCGGGCGGCGCGGAAACATTGGAAGCATTGCGCCATAAAGAAGTCCTACCAGCAAAGACGTAACCAGGTGGAGGAGGGCGGCGAACAGAAAGCTGCCGAGATGGAATGCATTCAGGGACGCGGAATCCAACCGCGTGGATTGAGAATAAATTGTGGCCCCTAGAAGGTTGATGGGATACCAAATGCTTCCCTGCTTGAGAATCCCGTAGAGGCAGGCAAGCACCGCCATCGCGACACTGCCGGCAAGCCCACCTTTAATGCCAGCAGAAACGGGATAGGTTTCGAGTGGGAGCAACGCTCGAGGGAGATCCGGGGCTATTGGCAGCCGTGCCATTTGCGGGCGCGCAGTAGTGATGGGAGCGTGTTCCTCAATTATTGGCACCTCGACGTGCTTTTCGTGCGGCAAAATATCGCAGAACCACCCGACGCATCCACCGACGACCAATATCCCACCGAGCAGGCTGACCGAAGCACTCGTGACAAGACCGGCAAGCAACAATGTGACGCCGAAAGCCAGAACAATCGGCCAGGACGTTGGCGCAGGTAACCTCACAGTTCCAGGCTGTGACGCTTCCGCGGGTAAATCAGCTCGGGCCATTTGAGGCTTCCTTCCTTAGCGTCCAATGATGTAAACGACCGTGAACACGACGATCCAGACCACATCGACAAAGTGCCAATACAAGGAAAAGATGTCGGCGCGCTCACTGTGCTCCTGTTTAAGTTTGCCGAGGAGGGCCAAAATCATGGCGACAGCGATACAGATCAGACCCACCGTCACGTGGAAGGCGTGTAGGCCGACGAGCGAGTAATACGTCGTACCGAAGAGATTCGTGCTGATGGTCAACCCCTTTTCGAAAATGAGGTGATGCCACTCGCGGGCGGTCTCTCCCAAGAAAATGAGGCCGAGGACCATCGTGGCGAACCACCATATAGCAAAAGTGCGGACCCTGCCATTACGCAGTGCGCTAACTGCGGCATGGATCGTCAGACTACTCGAGAGAAGGCAGATGCTGGCGAAGATCGGGAGCTCCAGCACATCCTTTGGCAGCGGACCAGTCACACTTTTCCCGATATAAAAAAGATAAGCGACGACAAAAATGGTAAAGATTGCGAGTTCGGCTGCAATAAGGGAGAGCATTCCTACGCGTCCGCGCGAAGGGAGTACCCACGACTGCTCCATAGATGATGGCACTGATGAAGTGGTGCTCAAGAGGCTCTCCTCATCACTCATACTTCCAATCAGGATCTTCCGGGTGCTTGATGTCCCATAGGGGGCGCCGGCTTTTCACGACGGGAATCCTGGCAAAGTTGTACTCCACTGGAGGAGAACTCGTGGACCATTCGAGCGTCCACGCATCCCAGGGATCATTTCCAGCAGCTTTGCCCTTGAAATAAGACCAAAGCAGGTTTCCTATGAATACGAATGTTCCGGCAATCTGAAAAACCACTCCGACGGTGCAAATCAGGTTCCAGATTTCCCATCCGCGCCCGGGTTCATACGTATAAATCCTGCGCGGCATTCCCAGCAAACCTGGGACATGCATGAAATCGAACGTAAGATGGAAGCCGATAAAGAAGAGCCAGAAGTGCCATCTGCCGAGCGTTTCGTTGTACATTCTTCCGCTCATCTTGGGGAACCAATAATAGAAGGCGCCAAAGAGAGTGAAGAGGATTCCTCCGACGATGACGTAGTGGAAATGCGCAACCACGAAGTAAGAGTTGCCCAGTTGCCAGTCGAACGGCGCGGCGGAGAGCATGATTCCCGTGAGGCCCGCAATCAGAAACTGAAACAGGAACGCAATGCAGAAAAGCATGGGGGTTTTGAAAATGATCTTCCCTCCCCACATGGTCCCAATCCAATTAAAGATCTTGATACCGGTCGGAACACCGATGGCCATTGTGGTGATCGTGAAAAAACTGTTTGCGTAGGAGTTCATTCCGACCGTGAACATGTGGTGCGCCCAGACACTGAAGCCTACGAATCCAATGCAGACTGTCGCCGCAACCATCACGGGATATCCGAAGATCGGCTTGCGAGAGAACACGGGGATGATCTCGGAAGCAAACGCGAAGGCCGGAATGACTAAGACATAGACTTCCGGATGGCCGAAAATCCAAAAGAAGTGCATCCACATCACAGCGGAGCCTCCCGCCTGTGTGTCAAAGAAATGTGCGCCTAGAAAACGATCGAGCGAAAGCATTATCTGCGCCGCTGTAAGAGGAGATATGGCCAGTAGCACCATCGCGGCCATAACCAAGTTCAACCAGGCAAACAAGGGCATCTTGCCCAGCGTCATCCCGGGACAGCGCAAGCACACGATGGTCGCCAGGATGTTTACAGCCGTTCCGATGCTGCCAAATCCTGAGACGAGCAGGCCGAGAGTCCAGAAATCGGTACTGTGTCCCATTGAGAATGCGGTGGCAGTGAGTGGCGCATATGCAAACCAGCCGACGTCGGGAGCAGTCCCTGCTCCATAGAGCCCGTTGCCGCCAACGAAGCTAAAGTAGAGCAGCAACCCTCCGAAAGCAGTAAGCCAAAAGCTCCAGGCATTCAGGCGCGGAAAGGCCATATCGCGAGCGCCAATCATCAGCGGAATAAGATAATTTCCGAAGCCAAATAAGATCGGCATGGCCACGAAAAAAATCATCGTCGTGCCGTGCATCGTGAACATGCGATTGAAAACCTGGGGAGAAACGAAATGATTATGCGGAACAATGAGCTGTATCCGCATGATGGTTGCTTCGATGCCCCCAATAACAAGAAATACGAGGGCGTAGAGAATATAGAGAATTCCAAGCTTC
>Ga0209448_10000202_pt1 | contig 21933 bp, 15 predicted proteins | sample BogFormECP14_OM2_FD_188245 | JGI IMG/M metagenome (GOLD analysis project Ga0209448, IMG submission 188245) | Bog forest soil microbial communities from Calvert Island, British Columbia, Canada - ECP14_OM2 (SPAdes) (version 2) | ecosystem: Environmental > Aquatic > Freshwater > Wetlands > Bog ... | reverse complement strand
AATCGGCACGCCGCTGCAGCACGATGTCCACCTGCGACCACGCCGCCTTCACTGCCTGATCCTTGGCCACCAGGTTGTTTTTCACTCCCACGTACTGCCCGAACAAAGCCAGCACGATTACCACCAGCACCACCAGTACAATCAAGCCCTTGCCCATATCGTTCTCCTGAAAACGAAATTAAATCTGCACAAATACTTTTTACGGATTGTCATCCCGAGCTTTTTACGGATTGTCATCCCGAGCGAAGCGAGGGATCTGCAGTTTGCCGCAAGATGCAGACCTCTCGCACCTATGCCGCCGGATCCAGCATCATATCCACAGCCGCCGTCACCTGTTCCACCAACTTCAGATAGCGCGCAAACACGTCATCGACCTTAGCCGCTTTCCGATCTTTCTTCCGCTCCCGAATATCCAGCAACTCCCCAAACACGCCAGTATCAATCCCCAGTTTACCCGCCAGCGCAGCCGCCGTTTCGCGCTTCGATCCCGCGCCCGCGTCGCCCATCGCAATCAGCGCATGACGGAATAAAGTTCCAAACGCCGGCAACGACCGCAGCAGCAACTCCCACTTAGCCTCGTCTTTCCCCGCGACCACCAGCAAGTGCTGCCGCAGCAGGATGGTCTTCTCCCGCAGTTCATACCTCACCTGCGCCCAATGCAGGCGCATCGGAATCTCCAGTGTCTTCAGAACATCTTCTCCCCACAGCACGCGATAGTGCCGCCGCATGTCCAGGAATTCGATGGAGAAAACGTCCGCCGACCGCTGCATCTCCTCCGCGCTCATCAGCAGTGGCACCCGATGCTTCTGCTTCCCCAACCACGTGACCACCGGGGCCAGAACCTCAATCGCAGCAAAAGAAGTCTCGCCGAGTACGCACAGCAGATTCACGTCCGAGTGCTCGGCAACGTAATCTCCCGCCGCCACCGAGCCATAAAGAATCACCGCCAGCAGATTCGTCCCCGCCGCCGCCCGCATTCGTTCGACAAACTCATTAATCAGTTTTTCCGGACCCATCACGCGCCTCTCACTCCCTGCCAACTGCTTCTACCAACTACCACCCGCCCCGCCCCCGCCCGTGCTCCCGCCGCCAAACCCACCAAACCCTCCGCCGCCAAAGCCGCCTCCTCCTCCACCACCGCCACCAAAGCCGCCAAACCCGCCGCCTCCATATCCTCCCCCGCGACCAAACCCTCCACCGCCCAGCAACATCCCCAGCAAGAATCCTAGACCCCCGCCGCCGCCCCGACCGCCCCCGCCCCGGAAGATCGACCTCAAGACTGGAATCACTATGAAAAATAGAACGAGAAGCAGAACCACTACCGTACCGACCCCGACATCAGGCGAGGGTTGCTGCCGCACCGGCGCCAGACGAGGCTGATTCTCCAGCGTCACGCCCGCATCCTGCGCAATCACCGAGGCCACCCGCGTAGTCAGCAGTGTGACCGCTCCTGCATAATCTCCGCTGCGCAACAACGGCACCATTTCCCGACCGAACCCGCCCACCTTGCCATCCGGAAGAATCGGTTCCAGCCCGTATCCCACCGTAGTCCAATACTTGTGATCCTGGGTAGCCAGCAGGATCAGCACTCCGCGATCCTTCCCTTTTGCCCCAATCCCCCATTTCTGATACAGCGCCACCGCGTAACTCACCACGTCCTGCCCATCCACCGACTTCACCGTAACCACGGCAATCTGTGCTTGGGCTTTTTGTTCCACCTGATGGCACAGATCATTCAACCGCGCTTGCGTAGACGCATCCAGCACTCCGGCAAAATCGTTGACATAGTTGCTCGGCCGCAGTGAGGCGATGGGCTCGGGAGAACCCCACACCCCCGCCGCCAGCACGATCCAGAGGATCGCCCCAACTCTGGCCATCTTTTTCATTCCGAGAAATTGTACAGGAGGGCTAGCCGCGCAAACCCTGGCCGAAAAATTGTCTCATCAACTGCCCCATCTTGCAGGAAAGCACCTGCGCCGGCGAACTGATGTATCGATCCACCCCGTCTGTGCTTGCATCAGAGCATCCACCTTCAGTATTCCTGCGCCTCCTCCCGCGTCCGTTCCATCGAGTTGATCCGCATATCAATCATGATGTGAGGCGTATAATCGCGTATTCGCGTAGTCGAAAAAGAATTCTCTATTGTTGCCCCGTCCCGGAAACCAGTTCTAATTTCAGGGAGCCTCCTGATGCCAGATGACGCTGCCGCAGAGGCAAACCCGGAACCGCGAAGACCCTCCCAGTCTGCGTCCGCGGAAAAACCTCTAGACACCGTAAGCGTACCCGAGCAGTTCCGGCCGATCTTTTCCAAAGCACAGCAGTACGTGGAGCAATATTTCCGCGAGCGTGTGGAAGATCCGCGCCACAGTTCCATCCTGATCTCCGGCGAACGCTACATTCTGGTGCGCGCTGCCTCGATGTCGGTCGAATTTTTCGACCTCGTGACCTCCCTTTATCAAGACAAGGGCCCCGAAGAGGCGCGAAAAGTCGCGAGCAATCTGCTGTTTGATGTGGCGCACGCCATCGGCAAAGCGGATGCTCGCAGCTTTCATGAGAAAATGGGCATCACCGATCCCATCGAACGCCTCTCAATCGGGCCGGTACACTTTTCCTTTTCGGGCTGGGCTTTTGTGGAGATTTCTCCCCAGTCGCATCCCTCTCCAGACCAGAATTGCCTCCTGATTTACGACCACCCGTTTTCCTTTGAATCGGACGCGTGGAAACGGCATGGCCGGAAGACGGAGCAACCGGTTTGTGTCATGAACGCCGGATACTCGTCCGGATGGTGCGAAGAGAGTTTCGGCATCCGACTGGTGGCAGTGGAGGTGGAATGCCAGGCCATGGGAGATGCCCACTGCCGGTTCGTGATGGCGCCGCCGGAGAGGATCGAAGAACATCTGGAACGCTATTGGCAATCCAGCCAGACCCAGCCCAAGCAAGCGCGACACGCGGGCGCGGGAGTCTCTGGCAATACCGTACCGGAGTTTTTTCAGCGCAAGCGAATGGAGGAGGAGCTTCGAAGATCACACCGCGAACTGGAACAGCGAGTCGCAGAGCGCACCGCCGAAGTGGTGCGAGCGTACGACCAACTGAAGCGCGAAGCGGAAGAACGTCAACGCGCCGAAACGCTGCGAACCGCGCTCTATCGCATCGCGGAAGCGGCGGACCGCACGGCATCCCTGGAAGAGCTGTACCGGCAAGTGCATGAAATCATCGCGAAGGTCATTCCGGCGGAGAGCTTCTCCATTGCCCTCTACGATGAGGAGCAGGATTCGGTGGTCTTCCCCTATTACCCATACGAGATGGCATCGAGACTTACAACTCGCAAATCGGGCAAAGGGCGAACCGAGTACGTTTTGCGTACGGGTAAGTCCCTGCTTTGCACGGCCGAGCTGCAACGCGAATTGCAGGAACGAGGAGAAGTGGAATCAACCGGCGAACCCACCGCCGTCTGGCTGGGAGTGCCGCTGCGAATCGAAGGAAAGACGATCGGGGTCATGGCGGTGCAGCACTACACCGACCCTGCCGCCTACGGCGAAAGCGAGCGGCAGGTACTGGACTACGTCTCTTCGCAGGTTGCCCGGGCGATCGCGCGCAAGCGCGCGGAAGAAGAGCTGCAGGAAAGTGAGAAACGCTTGCGAATCCTGGCTGAGGCGTCGTTTGAGGGATTGGCGTTCAGCGAGAATGGCATCGTCGTCGAAACCAACGATCAAACGGCCGTCATGCTGGGCTATACCCGCGAAGAGATGGTAGGGAAACCCATCTCCGACTTTATCGCCCTCGAGTCGCGAGCGCGCGTGCTGCGAGCCGTGCAGACCGACGACACGGAAACCTACGAGCACATGCTGGTTCGCAAGGATGGCTCCGTTTTTCCGGTGGAGACCTGCGCGCGACTATTGCAGGCAGGGGGCCACAAAACTCGCGTCACCGCGATACGCGACATCACCGAACGCAAGCGGGCGCAAGCGGCCATCCGAGAAGGCGAGACACGACTGGAAAGGTTGGCCGACAATCTCCCCTTCGGCATGGTGTACCAAATCCTGAAAGAGCCGGACAAAGCCCCTCGCTTTGTCTATGTCAGCGCCGGGGTGGAACGGATCCACGGCTTGAAAGCGGAAGCAGTCGTGCAGGACTCTTCCCTGATGTACCAGCAGCTTCTGCCCGAAGACCGCGAAGTGTTTGCCGCAGAGGAGGCCAGAGTTTTTCGCGACCGGACCCCTTTCAGTGCCGAAGTTCGCATTCGGTCGGCCAGCGGCGATCTCCGTTGGATAAGCATATCCTCGGCGCCGCGGCAGTTGCCCGATGGCAGCGTCCTCTGGGATGGAATTGAAACCGACATCACGGAGCGCAAACGAGTCGAGCAGGCCCACAAACAGAGCGAAGAAAGATTCGCCAAGGCGTTCGGTTCGAATCCGGAAGGCATTTCCATCTCCACCCAAAAAGAGGGCCGACTTCTGGAAGTCAACGACGCATACGTGCGCATGATGGGGTACGAGCGCTCAGAACTCATCGGCAAAACGGTAATGGAACTCAAGATGTGGGCTCCAGGAGAACGAGATCAGGTCCTGGCCAAACTGCGAGAAACCGGAGCGATCCGCGACTACAACACGACCTTCCGGGCCAAGGGAGATCGGATCAAGGAAGCGCAGATTTCCGTCGATCAAATCCAGGTCCACGAAGAGCCTTGTCTGCTGGTGACTATCCGGGACGTGACGGAAAGCCGCTTGATGGAGCTGCAACTCCGCGCTGCGCAAAAAATGGAGGCCGTCGGCCGCCTCGCCGGAGGTGTGGCTCACGATTTCAATAACGTCTTGATGATCATCAGCAGTGCAGCCCATTTGATGAAGAGCGGCAAGCACGACGACGACAAGAAGGCGCGTTACCTGTCCCAGATTCAGTCGGCGACGGAAAAGGCGACCTCTTTGACCAGGCAATTGCTGGCCTTCAGCCGGCAGCAGGTGCTCCATCCCGCCATTCTCGACTTAAATGGCGTGGTCTCCGACCTCTGGAAAATGCTGCCTCAACTCCTTGGCGAGGATGTGGAGACCGTGCTCCATCTGGCGTCAGATCTGGGCAGCGTGAGCGCCGACCGCGGCCAGATCGAGCAGGTGATCATGAATCTCGCGGTGAACGCCCGCGACGCCATGCCCGCGGGAGGCAGGTTGACCGTCGAAACCGCGAATGCCGTGCTCGACGGAGCCACCCCGGGCCGCCATGGCACCGAGAACCCCGCCGGCGACTTCGTGATGCTGGCCGTAGCCGACACGGGAATCGGTATGGATGCTCAGACTCAAACCAAGATTTTTGAGCCCTTCTTCACCACCAAGGAAGTCGGCAAAGGCACCGGCCTGGGTCTGGCAACCGTGTACGGAATCGTGAAGCAGAGTGCAGGTCACGTGACGGTTCACAGCGAGCCCGGCAAAGGAACTGCGTTCAAGGTGTATCTGCCCCGCGTGCGAGAACGGTCTGCGCCCGGGCTCACTTTCCCCAGCAAACCAGCCTTGGGAGGAACCGAGACGCTCCTCTTAGTGGAGGACGAAAGCGCCCTCCGCGAGCTTGCCTCGGAGTTCCTGCGATCCAAGGGTTACACGGTGCTCGAAGCCGGAAACCGGCGGGAGGCATTGTACATCTGCCGAAATCACGAGGGTCCGATCCATGCGCTGGTCACCGATGTTGTTTTGCCTGGAGGCGGAGGGCCTGACTTGGCGAAGGTCGTGCTGGAGATGCGTCCGGACCTGCGAGTGCTCTACATGTCCGGCTACACGGATCAAGTTCTGAGCGAGGAACTCCTTGGCGAGAACGCCACGTTCCTCCAGAAGCCATTCGGCCTGGATACTTTGGCTCAAACCCTCCGCTCCGCGTTAGGTGAGAAGCTAGCCCGCGGTGAATAGGCAATTCTCTGTGAACTCAGCCTTCGCGCTTCGGAGCGCGCTTCTTCTTCGTCTTCGTCTTCATATTGTTTTCCACCCGAAGCATCCATGCCACGCGCAGGGCGCCGGCCAGCACATCCTCGTTCGCTTGCGCCAGCCGGATGTGGGTCGCTCCCATCTTTCCCCATCCGCCAGGCACGGGCAGGAAAACCTCAGGCAACTCCCGCACAAATTCCGCCTGCTGCTCCGGCGTCAGCATCAAGTTGCCATAGCCCTGTTTTTCGGAGGCCAACGTAGCGAAGATCCTGCCTCCCACACGGAAGTCCGCCGCTCCCATGTGTGAGCCTTCCTCCGTACCTTCGAGGCTCAGAGCAATCCGTCGGAAGTCTGCTGCTTTCATGGTGACTCACTCCAATTCAGTCTAGCCCAGCTTCCCCCGTGTTTCCTTCTGTTCCTCTGTGCTCTCTGTGGTTAATCCTTTGCCGCCGCCATCCCCAATCCGACACATCCAATCGCTCCATGATATGTTTTCAGTTCGCAGCTCAAGCCGCGCTCGAACCATATGATCCGCTCCTTCAAAGGCGTCACCCCCCAATTTCCCGACACCGCCTACATCGACGACTCCGCCCAACTCATCGGCGACGTGATCGTCGGCGAACACTCCAGCGTCTGGATGAACGCTGTCCTCCGCGGTGACGTCCACCAGATCCGCGTCGGCCACTACTCCAACATTCAGGACAACTCCGTCCTCCACGGCATGAAGGAACAATACGGTGTCTACGTTGGCGACTATGTCACCGTCGGCCACAACGCCATCCTCCACGGCTGCACCGTCGAAGCCCGCTGCCTCATCGGCATGGGCTCCATCATCCTCAACGGCGCCGTCATCGGATCCGGTTCCATCATCGCCGCCGGCACTCTCATCCCCGAAAAAACCATCGTCGAGCCATATTCCCTCTGGATGGGCTCTCCCGGAAAATTCCGCCGTAGCCTCGATGAAACCGACCAGGCAACCATCCTCCGCTATGCCGAGAATTACCTGGGCTACAAGAAGTTGTACTTGCTGGAGAGGAAGAACTCTTAGCTTAGTAAGATTGCCCGGCCCGCCGCTGGGTGGCGGCTGTGTGGGGTCGTGGGGTGAGGCCGGGCAATTCCGTGTTACTACTCAGGATTGCAATTGCTCACTTTATACCGCACCAGGCCTCTTCTTACGTGTGACGACGATCACCATTCTTCGTGATCAGGCCACGCCCGACTGTGATGGAGGTCACCGCCAAGACGGACATCCCCCGCTAAGGTTAAGAGCGAAACTGATCCATAAAACAACTCAGGAGAAGCACTCATGGCTTACGTAATCACTGACAGCTGCATCAAGGACGAGCTTTGCGTCGATGTCTGCCCGACTGACTGCATTCATCCCAAGAAGGATGAGCCCCAGTTTGAGGCGGCGACCCAACTTTATGTCGACCCCGCCGGTTGCATCGATTGCGGCGCCTGTGTTCCCGCCTGCACCTCGGATTCGATCTTCGTGGCCGACGAGATTCCGGAAGACAAGAAAGAGTTCGTGGAAAAGAACGCCGCGTTTTTCGCATAGCCTCGCGGTTGCGACCGTATGTCGGGCCCCGTCCAAGCTCCGCTTGGGCGGGGTTCTTTGCTGTTGCACTTGCTTTTGGGTGGCGCAACGGTTCACCACTGCAATCACAGCCGGTTTTGTGTAGCGCGGGCGCCCCCGCCCGCGGCCGTTGCCTTTGGCTGGCGCAGCGGTTCACCGCTGCGAATAAGTGGCTTTTCTTCAGCCGCTGAGGACCCGGTCGTCGCCCCTAACCAACTTTCCAGCAAAGCCCTCTATTGTGATCTACATCCTTTGCACGAAAGGACAAATCGTGCATACTTGCCTCGCTCTTACATACAGGGGGCTTGGCCATGCCTTCTCGCATTTTGTCTGCCGCGACCATTCTGCTTGCCGCGTTTCTTCCTCTTTCTCTTTGCGCTGTCGATAATTCTCCCTCTGGCCCTAACTCCGATCCTACTTACCAGCAACTTCGTAACCTGACCCTCGGAGGCGAGGCGGTGAGCGTCACCGACTTTGAGTTGAAGCGCGACGCAGGCACTTTCCATCTCCATTCGGGAATGGTGTGCTTTGTCGCTCCCGTGCAGGGCAAGGTCACAGGGGCCGTTTTTGTAGGTGACGGTAACTTTGTCCTCGACCCGCCGTCGGCATCCGAGCGCCAGAGTTTGAAGCTGCTCACCAAAGAGGACGAGTTCAGCGAGAAGTTCACGCAGGCGGTCCTGCGCTTTACGGATTCGACTTATGACGACATCAAGAAAGGCGGCAGCCCATCGTCCGGCGGCTGTGATGCGGGCTTACTGAAAGATAGCCAGAACACGACCCGCCACAAGTTCAAGAACAATCTCGAAGCGCGCATTCTGCAGGATGTGATGAGCGAGGAGCCGGGAGGGCTGTTTGTCGCCTTCATCCACGGCAAGCGCTACAGCGATAAGGAACTCTATGAAATTGATCCGGACTGGGGATCCGGCGAAGTTAGTTTCCGAACCTACGAAGAGAACAAGTGGGGCTACTGGGCGTCGTTCGGTGTTAGCGGAAAACACACGCGCGGCAGTGTCGGCAGGCTGGTGCGGATTGAGCATCAACAGTTGGATGTGACTTTCGAAAAAAGTGGTGCCCTCTCAGGGAAAGCTGCGACCGACTTGGTGGCGCGGCGCAACGGTGTGCGGGTGGTGCCCTTCGATCTGTTCAAACCCCTGCGCGTGCAAAGCGTGATCGCAAACGGGCAGGCTCTTTCCTTCATTCAGGAGGACAAGAACGACGACGGAAACTTCGCCGTCATTTTGCCCAAAGCTCTCAGCGCGGGCGAGAAACTAACGATTACCACGAGTTATGCCGGAAAAGAGGCGGTAAGCAACGAGGGCAGCGGAAACTATTTTCCGATTGCCCGCGATAACTGGTATCCGAACAACCCCGGCGGGGCTTTTGGCGAATATGTGCTGTATGACATGACGTTCCGTATTCCCAAAGGAATGAAGATGGCGGCCACCGGAGTGCTTGTCTCCGAGAACAATGAAGGCGGTCAGAATGTAACCGTGTGGAAAAGCGAAAACCCTCAGACCGTCGCCGGCTTCAGCTTTGGCCGCTTTAAGGTAGAGGAAGCGAGGCTCACCAAGCCCGAATATTTCATCCAGTCTTATGCCAACGAAGAATCTCCCGACTGGGTGCAAAGCTTGCAGCGCTCGCTCAGCGGTGAGCTGCCCACGCAAGGGTCGCACATCGGAGCCCCGGTCGCACTCGGTACCATGAGCACGACCGCGCTGAACAAGAAAGCGCTCGCGGAAGGCGAAATGGCGGTCCAACTGTACACCGACTATTTCGGCCCCTCGCTGTTCAAACACATCCAGCTCACGCAGCAGACGGCGTGCAACTTCGGACAATCCTGGCCAGAACTGGTATGGATCCCGATCTGCTACTACTTTGATACAACCGTGCGCCATTCTCTGGGGCTGGACCACGCCGATCGCGGTTACTGGAAGGTGGTCACCGCGCACGAAGTCGCGCACCAATGGTGGGGTCACACGGTCGGGTTCGCCGCCGGCCGCGACCAGTGGATGAGCGAAGGCTTCGCCGAGTTGTCCGCGTCCCTCTACATCAGCATGATCGAGAAGAATCCAAAAAAATTTATCGAGTTCTGGAACGACGAGCGCGAGTTGCTGCTGGAACGCGATGCCCAGGGCTTTCGCGCCATCGACGTCGGCCCCGTAACCCTGGGATACCGCGCCGATAATTCGCGGACGGGATACGGCGTGACCCGACGCCTCATCTATCCCAAGGGTGCATACATTCTGCACATGATCCGCATGATGATGTGGGACCGCAAAACAGGCGATGAGAATTTCAAGGCCACCATGCAGGATTTTGTGAAGACTTATTCCGGCAAGGCCGCCACCACCGAGGATTTCAAGGCGATGGTCGAGAAACACATGACCCCGGAGATGGATTTCGAAGGCAATCACCGCCTCGACTGGTTCTTCAACGAATATGTTTACGGCACCGCACTGCCCACCTACAAGATCGACTCCACGTTCGACAAGGACGCCAATGGCGACGTTGTGTTCAGCTTCAAGGTCACGCAGTCTGGCGTCGATGACAAGTTCCGCATGATCGTCCCCATCTACCTCGAACTGGCGGACGGCCGCTTCTTGAACCTCGGGCGGGCGCGTCTCATCGGGAATAGTTCGGTAGATCAGAAAGTCCCGCTGAAGGGATTGAAAGATGCGCCCAAACGGGGCCTCGTGAACTACAACGACGACGTACTCGCGTCCAACTAGCGCCTTGACGTAGCCCCGCCGTCCCGGCGCTACAATTCTCAGGACGACGCGCGCGGATAGCCAATCAGGTACGTAATCGGCGCCATTCCCGTCGCATGCTCACCAATCTCCCACTGGTATTCGTTGACGCTCAGTTTTTCGACCATCTCGCGCAGTTCCTGTGGCCGATATGTCCGCAGGCAAGAAACCACTCCATCGAACAGCAAGACCACCGGGAGGATCGGAACCAGATACGTCCAGAGCAGCCGCGACCAGCGGAACGGACGGATCCACGGAGTGCAGACGAACAGCAGGAACACAAACGCGAACGTAAGGCCGATCGTTGACCAGGCGCGCCTCGTGATCTCAAATATGGCAACGCCTTCCCCGGCGTCGACGGCATCCTGGACTATGGCGCGAGCCTCATCCGGCGAAAAATGATGGAACGACGTGAACATCGTGCGCAGCCCCTTCAGCTCACGAGGAACTTTCGTCGCATCAACCGGCCTCGGATAGAAAGTAATCTGATTCTCCGAAGCCAATCGGGCATTTTGGAATGCCTTGAGATTCGGGTATTTATCCGTAAGCCGGATCTGCAGGCTCGATAGATATCCTCCAGGGTTCCGGCCCCGCAGCTTGCGACAAAGGTCCAACCACGGTCCGCCGCCGCCAGAACACATATCGATAATCGATGTGCTGCAAGTAAAATCAATCGCGCTTTGCAGCAGCGGCACGATGGGCGCGTAGGACTTTAAGACATTGAACCCGAACTGGAGCGCATCCGTAACGTAATCTCGAAGAGATGACGGAAACCACGTTTGATCATGGAATTCGATAAACTGTACGCGACGCATGGCAACAGGGCCTGGTGAGTAGTATCAACGCCGCGCGCATTCGCGTCCATTTGACGGATTCTATTGCGCAAGCGACTCGCAAAGTACGATTCGACGTTACACTAATGATTCAAGCTCGAAGCCCGCAGCTCGTAGCTCACAGCGCACTATGATCAAATCTCCCCGAGGAACCCGCGACCTTCTCCCGCCCGACACCGCACTCTGGAACTTCGTCGAAGCCGCCGTCCGTGACGTCTTCCGCGCCTACAATTTCCACGAAATCCGCACCCCCATCTTCGAGTCCACCGAACTGTTCGCCCGAGGCGTAGGCGAAGAGACCGATATTGTCAGCAAAGAAATGTTTACTTGGGAAGACGGGAGGCCTGAGGAGCAAATGGCGAATGCTTGGCTTCGACGGCAGTCGCTGGTCATGCGGAACGCGCTGCCTTCGCTATCCCAAGATCGTCCAAGGTGGGTCGTAGAAACCAAGGACGCAGTCTTCCCTTTGGAGGCGGAGATATCCCCGAAGCTAAAAACTCTGGAACGGCTCAGCAGGTTTTCGCGCCGCGCGCGAGAAGCCCGTGAAAGTGTGCGACCTGTGCTACTGCATCCCACTGACTTCGCGGTAGACGAACAGTTCCGTAAGGCGGCGGAACAGTTAAGAGTCGAGCTAATCGCCATCGAGGTCGACCCGCTTCAATCCCTAACCCTGCGCCCCGAAAACACCGCCGGCATCGTCCGCGCTTACATTGAGCACAAACTCTGGGAGCGTGGCCTGAACAAGTTCTTCTCCATTGGCCCTATGTTTCGCCGCGAGCGCCCGCAAAAAGGACGCTACCGGCAGTTCTACCAGATTGACGCCGAAGTCATCGGCCCCGCCGCCTCCGGCAGCCAGTCTCCCGCCAGAGACGCGGAGATTCTCGAATTACTCGCCACGCTGCTCGACCGCGTAGGTATCGCCAACTGGATGCTCGAATTGAACTCCGTGGGCTGCCCCGCCGACCGCGCAAAATTCAACGAAGCTCTCCGCAAGGCGCTCGCACCCGTGGTCGACAAAATGTGCGCCGACTGCCAGCGCCGCGTTGTCACCAATCCGCTGCGTGTCTTCGACTGCAAAGTTCCCGAAGATCAGCCCATCATCGCGACTCTCCCCACCATCAACCAGTTTCTCGACGAAGCCTGTCGCGCCCACTACGAAGAAGTAAAGAACATCCTCAACGCCGTAAAGATCCCCTACGTCGAAAACCCGCGCCTGGTAAGGGGTCTGGATTACTACACGCGCACGGCGTTTGAATTTACCCATGGGGCGCTGGGCGCGCAGAATGCGATCCTCGGCGGCGGCCGCTACGACGGTTTATCGGAAGCGCTCGGCGGACCGCCGGCTCCGGGAATTGGTTTTGCTATCGGAGAAGATCGGCTCGTGCTCTCGCTAACCGCGTCAGCGGAGTCGGTTATCCGCAAGCCCGACGTATACGTAGCTCCGGAGGGGCCAGGGATGAATCGCGTAGCCGCGCAGTTGGCTCGCGAACTGCGCCGCCACGATCTGGTAGTCGAACTTGGAGACGAATTATTTCGCTTGAAAAAGTCGTTCGAGGCTGCCGACAAAAAGGGGTCGCGCTATATTCTCATCGTCCGCGAAAACGAAGTAGCCGCCGATGCCTTCGCACTCAAACATCTGGCCTCCGGCGAACAAGTCACAGTTCCGCGCGCGCAGCTGGCACAACGAATTTTGCAGAAGTAGCTTTAGGCTTTTACCCTGTGGCTTTTCCCTGTGGACCTCTGTGTCCTCTGTGGTTAAAGCTCTTCTCGCACCACAGAGGTCACAGCCGGTCACCGGGTAGATTCATTTTCTCTAGGAGGCAATCATGCGAGGCATTCAACTGTTAGGCACGGTTTTTATGAGTGCGACCCTGGCTCTTTCTCAGGCTCCCACTTCCAAGCCAATCTCCACCTTCGACCAGCGACTCATCGAGCAGGAAAAGCAGCTCCTGCAGGCGACTCAGAGCAAGAACTCAACCGCGGTCGAGCGCGCCGTAGCCGATGATTTCCAGGGCATCGAAACCAACGGCGACTTCTATGACAAAGATGACGTCGTCGAATCCGCACAGGAGGGAGCGAGCAAGGACACGAAAGGCGACGGACTGTCCAAGGACACGCGCGCCTACGATTTCCGCGTGATAAAGCTGACCGATGATTCCGCCGTCGTCGCCTACAACCTGATCGTCCCCGGAGAACATCCACGCTATCGCCACATGGCCGACACCTGGGCGAAAATCGATGGCCGCTGGAAACTGAAGTTCCGCCAGATTACGCCCAACCTTTGGAGCGCAAACGATCTGGACTAACCGCGAGTCCTATTGGCTCGCCGGAAACGTGAGCCACCCGTCACGCAGCAGGTAGTATTCGTTGACTGGGCGGTCGTCCTCCATGGCGGGCACATCCTTGTTCACAGCGATCAACTGGTCAACCGAAATTTCTTTCTCCAGCACGGCCGCAAACTGCTGCTCGGCGGTGGGAAACGGTCCCCATTCCACCAGGTCAGCAGCTGCACTCGCCGGCATGCGTTTTGCCAGCTCCGCCGCGGTCCGATTGGGGATAGGCTGCCGGCTCGCAATAAAGTGGATTCCCCAACCCTCGATGCCAACAAACGCGCGCACGTAAGGGAACGACTCTTGCAGGGCGCGCGCAATGGCAATGGTCGTCGCCGTATCTCCAGCGGGAAACCATTGCTGCAGGATGCCGTCCGGCCGCAAACGCTTCTGCGCGGCGGCATAGAACTCGCGCGAGTACAACAGGCTGGAACCAGCAGCCTGAATCGGCGGCGGGGGATCAATGACGATTACATCGTACTGTGCGGTGGTGCGCTCCAGAAAACGCCGCCCATCGTCAATCACGACGTGTGAGCGCGGCGATTTCAGCAGCTCCGGCCCGTCCGCGTGGTAATACCAGAAAAGCGCGGGAACGCTGGGGACAAGCTCTACCGCCGTCGAATCAATTCCCCAGGAAAGCATGGAACGATGGGTTGTGCCCATGCCAAAACAAATAACCAAGGCTTTCTGCGGAGGATGATTCAGGAACGCCAGGGGCATTGAGGCTATCATTTTCGTAATCGGCGTCAGCGCAGTCATGCCCACGCCGTTCACCAGCAGCAGCTTCCGCATTCCGTGGCCAGCCGCCACGACGGTAGCCGTGCTGTCCCGCCGCACCTGCGCGTTCGGTGCCTGTTCCGCATAACTCTTCGTCCGGAGGATCAAACCAGCCGACACCGCTAAAATCACGACGAAAGCGATCGCACGCTGAACTGCAAACTGTTTTGCCGGCCCGGACTGCCGGAACAACGTGAACGACAAAGCGATCAGCAACCAGGGAAGAGCAAGCGCCACCAGGGCGTAGCGCTCATTGAGATGCGGCAACAAGGCAAACCCCGCAACCAGTGGGCCCAGGATACAGCCGGCCACGTTCGCCGCGTACCCGATTCCCGCTCGATTGGGATCACCTTCCGAAAAACGGTCGACCAGCCCCGGAGTGATGAATCCCAGCAGTCCACTGAATGCCGCAATACCCAGGGGCACCCGCAGTCCCGAGGAGAGTCCCACGCGCGAGTCAGCGGTCAGCAGCGGGATTAAAGAGACCAGCCAAACGAACAGCCAGATCAGGGATCCGTCATTACTGTGCCGGCGGCTCCAATACCGGTAGACGCTGGATCCCAGGAACGTCGCGGCCAGATAAACGCCCAGAATAGTCGCAAAAGAATAGACGAAGGTACCGACATAGGGCGTGTATTCCCTGGTCCACACGACTTCCATCCCCATGCTGGTCAGTCCGGTGGCGAACAGTAACCAGAGCGTGCCGTTCCCGACCATCTGATGCAAGGCGGGTGAGGCGGTTCCAGCGGCAGCCCGTTCGTCTTCACCGTCGCCGCCCACTTGAGTTTCTTGCTTGCTCGCCAGCAGCACAGCCGCAGCGCAGATCGCAAGATTGAGTACCATCCCGAATTGCAGGGTGCCGGAGAAGCCGAAGATCTCGACCCACAGCAGGGGAATCAGCGCTCCCGCCACCGCACCGAACACATTCGCCAGATAAAGAAAGCTGAATGAGCGTCGCGACTCCAGCCGCCGGTCACTGCGGATGGCAAACATGCCCACCGGAATGGTAGCCCCCATCCATGCGCACCACGGAATCACACTGCAAGCGAGCCACAAACCGGCAGCAATGTAGTAGCCCGATGACGACAGGCTGCCCCCCATGCGCTCCAGCACGAAGCGGCCAGCCCGCAATTCCAGGGGCACGATCACGGCGGAACAGCCAATCACTAACTCGGCGACTGCGTAAAGTCGTAACGGACGAGAGGTGAGACGTTGCGCATACTTGCGCACCAGGTGCCCGGCGATCAAGGAGCCGGCGCCCAATCCCGCCATGAAAGTCGAGAGCACAATCGACACCATGGCCGTGGTGACCCCAAACTGCGCCATGGCCAAACGAAGCCAGATCAGTTCATAGAGAATGCTGCAGAATCCGGAAATGAAGAAAAAAGTGAAATACCAATACCGGGTCGAACCGCTGCTCACAGCTGTCGTCTCTCCCGGTCGTTCCGCCCACGCCTTGGGGGAAAGAGCTTCCACTGCGGGCGGCATCGCTTCAGTACTCATAGGTGGCTCCGTGTGCCAGTAGACTCGAATAACGGTTCGTTGTTCCTCGCGGCGAAGTTCCTCGCGGCGAACCCGAAAAATGCTCCCCTAAGTCTCGCAGACAGCTACACAATGCAGGCAGATGTAACTTGCCGTCATGGTGACGAGAGTCACCAGCCCGAGCAGACAAGGGACGTCCTCAATTCCGCGTGAAAAACGAGCGATATGCGCTGCTATTTACCTACCGGAAACGTCGGCCACCCGGCGTTGCGCAGCATGTAGTATTCGTTGAGCGGGCGATCGTCCTGCATCGCGGGAACATCCTTTTCCACGGCGATCAGCCGGTCGATCGAAACTTCTCTCTTCAGGACGGCCGCAAACTGCTGTTCGGCGGTGGGGAACGGTCCCCATTCCACCAGGTCAGCAGCCGCACTCGCCGGCATACGCTTTGCCATCTCAGCCGCGGTCCGTTCGGCAATCGGCTGGCGGCTGGCAAAAAAGTGGATCCCCCAACCCTCGACTCCAACAAACGCGCGCACGTAGGGGAACGAGTCTTGCAAGGCGCGCGCAATGGCCACGGTCGTCACCGCATCTCCACCGGGATACCATTGCTGCAGAATGCCGTCCGGCCGCAAGCGCTTCTGCGCGGCGGCATAAAATTCACGCGAGTACAACAGGCTGGAGCCCGCAGCCGCGATCGGCGGGGGTGGATCGATGACGATCACATCGTACTGTCCCGTGGTGCGCTCCAGAAAACGTCGCCCATCGTCAACTACAACGTGCGAGCGCGGCGACTTCAGCAACTCCGGCCCGTCCACATGGTAATACCAGAAAAGCGCGGGAACGCTGGGAACAAGGTCCACCGCCGTCGAGTCGATTCCCCAGGAGAGCATGGAACGATGGGTCGTGCCCATGCCAAAACAAATAACCAAGGCATTCTGCGGAGCATGATCAAGAAACGCCAGCGACATAGAGGCCATCATTTTTGTAATGGGCGTCAGTCCGGTCATGTTCACGCCATTCACAAAAAGCCGCTTCTTCATTCCCTCGCCAGTCGCCAGGACGGTAGCCGTGCTGTCTCGCCGTACCTGCGCGTTCGGAACCAGTTGCACGTAGCTCTGCGTCATGAAGATCAAACCGAACGACGCGAGTAGAATCACTCCCGAAGCCGTCGCCCGCTGGACCGTGAAATGTGTTGCCGACCGGCCCCGTCGAAACCATCCGAACGGAAGCGCAACCAGCAACCAGGGAAGCGCCAGCGTCACCAGGGCGTACCGCTCATCCAGATGCGGCAACAAGACAAAACCCGCGACCAGCGGGCCCAGGATGCATCCGGCCACGTTCACCGCGTATCCGATTCCCGCTCGATTGGGATCGCCTTCCGAGAAGCGGTCGACCAGCCTCGGAGTCAGAAACCCCAAAAGACCGCTGAACGCCGCGATGCCCAGGGGCACGCGCAGCCAGGCGGCAATCTCCAGGCGCGGATCCGCGGTCAGCAGAGGTATTAACGCGACCAACCAGACGAACAGCCACACCAGAGATCCCTCATTACTGTGCCGACGGCTCCAATACCGGTAGATGCTGGACCCGAAGAACGTCGCGGCCAGATAAATGCCCAGGATGGTTGCAAAAGAATAGACGAATGTGCCGACATAGGACGTGTATTGCCGTGTCCACACGACCTCCATCCCCATGCTTGTCAGTCCAGTGGCGAACAGCAACCAGAGCGTGCCGTTCCCCAACATCTGCCGCAAGGCAGGGGAGGCCGTGACAGCGGCTTCCCGCTCCTCTTCGTTCGCGTGATTCCCACCTGATTGCGCCTTTTGCTTGCTCGCGAGCACAAAAGCAGCGCCGCAGATCGCAAAATTGAGCCACATGCCACATCGCAGGGTGCGAGCGAAACCGAAGACCTCGACCAGCAGCAAGGGAACCAGTGCTCCCGCCACCGCGCCAAACACATTCGCCAGATAAAGAAAGCTGAATGAGCGTCGCGACTCAAGCCGCTGGTCACTCCGGATGGCAAACATGCCCAGCGGAATCGTAGCCCCCATGCACGCACACCACGGAATCAGACTGCAGGCCAGCCAGAAACCGGCAGCAACGTAGTAGCCCGATGACGACAAGGACAAAGACAGGCTGCTCCCCAGGTGCTCCAGCACGAACCGCCCGGCCCGCAATTCCAGCGGCACGATTACAGCGGAACAGCCAATCAATAACTCGGCAATTGCATAAAGCTGCAATGGGCGGGAGGTGAGACGCGATGCGTACTTGCGCACCAGATGCCCGGCGATCAACGAGCCCGCGCCCAATCCTGCCATGAAAGTCGAGAGCACAATCGACACCATGGCCGTCGTGACCCCGAACTGCGCCATGGCCAGCCGAAGCCAGATCAGTTCGTAGAGAATGCTGCAGAATCCGGAAAAGAAGAAGAAGTAGAAATACCAGCGCCAGCCGCCGGCCGCGACTACTGCTTCTCCCGGTTGTTCCGCCCAAGCCTTTGGAGAAAGAATATCTGTTGGGGTCGGCATCGCTTCAGTGCTCACAGATGGCTCCGTTTATATCAGGAAACTCGCATTATGCGGTTCGTTGTGCCTCGGGGTAAACCCGCTCGGGGTAAACCCTAAAGAGGCTCGCTCAAGTCTCGCAGATCGTTACCCAGTGCGGGCAAATGTAAGTTGCCGTCATGGTGACGAGAGTCACCGTCCCGGGCAGGGATGTCGTCACATCGATAGCACAAAAGAGGATTTATTGCGCCGGCCGGAATGTTTTGGAGTCACCGAGCGAGCCGATCGCACTCCGCGGAGAAGCGGTTGTACCAGGTACGAATGAAGTCGGTCGCGACCTCGCGCACGTCGCGGCCTTCCAGCGTGGTAGTTTTACCCACCAGGTCAGCCCAGGTGTGGATCTCGGTCCCGCCCGTCGGGACCGGCCTGAAGTGCACCCACTGTTCCATCGTATCGCCGTGCACATGGTCGATCCAGGCCACTAAATGCGGAGGAGCGCAGACCGTAATCACGTGGTCCACCACCGCTCCCACCGGGCTCTTCAACTCGATGTTCATGTGGCTTCCCGGCATCCAGGGCTCGCCCAGCCAACGGATCTCGCCGTAGAGTTCAGAAAAACGGGGCCACAAGTCCACATTGGAAAAAACCTTCCAGGCCAATGCCCGATCGGCCCGGGTCACAACCGTGTGCTCGACCCGCAACAGTTGAGTCGGCTCTTCCCTCGACGTCTTCATGTCTTTCAATTCCAGAAATGTGGATTGTACAACCGCTGGTGCACTCATTTGATTTTCTCATAAGCCGGCCACTCGGACCAGCGGTCACATTGGTTCTTGGATACGCCGTGACCCGAGAAGGCATAAGTTGCGCTCCCATAGATCTTCAAGAGTTGAGGGGTACAGCCCGCTTAGGAACGCGACGTCCCGCCCCGGTTGGAGGGGCGAGGCGGCATGAGGATCAGACGACAGGGACCTTCCGTTGCAGCCTTGCGATCTGCCGTTAGTCCCCGAATTGGACTTGAACAACCTCAGTGGTTTCTTGCGCCGCAGGTTCAAACTTCCACTTGAGCACCGCATCGGCCGCCGAGTCGATCAGCACCGGGCTTCCCCCCAGCACTTTCGTGGACTTCACGCTCCCATTTCCCCGGACCACCACTTCCAGCTTCACCACCCCTCGAATGCGATTCGTCTTCGCAATCAGAGGATAAACAGCGGGGACTTTCTCGACCGCTTTTCGTCCCGTGCCTTCCGCCTGAACCCGTCCGGTCCACGTAATCAGACCGGCGGTCACAATCACCGCAACCATCAAACTTCCGACTAGACGCATTGGGGGAATCATCCTTTCTCATTCACTGTATCTGCGCGCGGTGCGAGTGAAAAGTGTCAAAGGTAATGGGGCCAGGTGACCTCTCATGGTCGAAAATGACCCTGAATCATGATCGCCTGACTTCTCGATCGTGTTCCATCCAAAACTCTGTTTCGGCGGAATTCGTCGCGCCCGAAGCAGCGACTACTACGCGAGATGACAAAGCGTGCCGTCGCTCCGAACCGCCGCCATTTATAATCCGAGGTTCGGCTCACCACCGCGGTTTCAGCCAGACGAATCTCAGCAAGACGAATTTCAGCAAGAAAAGGCGAAAACGTGCTCGATTTCTTAGGCGACCTCAAACGAACTCATATGTGCGGAGCCCTTCGGCTCTCCGACTCCGGCAAGAAAGTTGTGCTCATGGGATGGGTCAACCGCCGCCGCGACCTCGGCCAAATCATTTTCGTCGACCTGCGCGACCGCACCGGCGTAACCCAGGTCGTGTTCAACCACGAACTCAATGCCTCCGTGCATCAGAAAGCGGAAGCCCTCCGCAACGAGTTCGTGATCGCGGCCATCGGTACGGTCAAGCGCCGCGATGCCGACACCATCAATCCCAATATCCCCACCGGCGAAGTGGAACTGGTTGTGGAAGAGCTCCGCATTTTAAACGTGTCGAAGCCGCTGCCCTTCCTGCCATCCGACACCGTGCTGCCCAACGAGGAGATGCGCCTGAAGTACCGCTACATCGATCTGCGCCGCGATGCCATGCAGTTCAACATCGAACTGCGGCACAAAGTAGCGATCGCGATCCGCGACAACCTCGCTTCGCAGGGCTTCTTCGAGATTGAAACGCCGTTCATGACGCGCTCTTCGCCCGAAGGCGCGCGCGATTATCTGGTGCCCAGCCGTGTGCAGCCGGGTTCGTTCTACGCCCTGCCCCAATCGCCGCAACTGTTCAAGCAGATATTGATGATCTCGGGCTTCGACAAATATTTCCAGATCGTACGCTGCTTCCGCGACGAAGACTTCCGGGCCGATCGCCAGGCGGAATTCACTCAGATCGATCTCGAGATGAGCTACCCGCAGCCGGAGCGGGTTTGGGAAGTAGTCGAAGGTTTCTTGACCGCGGCCTTCAAAGCCGCCGGCCACGAGATCAAGACGCCCTTTCCGCGCATGGACTACGACGATGCCATGCGCCAATACGGTATCGACAAACCCGACCTGCGCCTGCCTGCATTCACCGACGTGGCCGATTGTTTTACCGCGGCTGACTTGGAATCGCTGGCGATCAACAAAGAGCTGCCCGTGATTGCCATCCGCATTCCGCTCGTGGGCGAGCTGTCGCGCAAGGAGCGCGACGACATCAAGCCACTGTTTGTGTCGAAAGGCGGAGCGCGCGTCTTCGAAGACTTCAAGCGCATCGAGAACAAGCATCCCGAAGCGGGTGCGAAAGTGCGAGAGAAAGTGCGCGCGATGGCGGGCGCCGCGGCGGACGATCTGCTGGTGCTGGTGGTGGGCTCGAAGCAGTCGGGCACATCCGGAGAAGCGCATCCCGCCAGCAAACGCAAAGTGACGCCCGCCGAGATGGCCATCTATGCCTCGGCGGGACTGTTGCGCGTGGCGCTGGCGCAGAAATATTCCGACCGCCACAGGCTTTTCCAGAAAGGCGATTACCGTTTTCTGTGGGTGACGAACTTTCCCATGTTCGAGTGGGATGAAGGCGAAAAGCGTTGGAACGCCGCGCATCATCCCTTCACCTCGCCGCACGATGAAGACATGGACAAGCTCGAAACCGATCCCGCCATGGTGCGAGCCCTCGCCTACGACGTGGTGCTGAATGGGACGGAGCTAGGATCGGGCTCGATCCGTATTCACCGCCAGGATGTGCAGAGCAGAATCTTCCACGCGCTCGGCATGACCGAAGAAGAAGCGCGCGCGCGCTTCGGTTTCTTCCTCGAAGCCCTCGAATACGGGACGCCGCCCCATGGCGGGATAGCGCTCGGCCTCGATCGCATCGTGATGATTCTGGCCGGAGCGGATAGCCTGCGCGAAGTAATTCCCTTCCCCAAAACCGCCGCCGCGAAAGACCTGATGATGGAAGCGCCCACCCCCGTAGCGGACGCGCAATTGCGTGAGTTGGGGATTGGAGTGGTGAAGAAGTAAGGCGCTGGGAGCTTCTGGGTGGCGCAGCGGTTCGCCGCTGCGATCCTGGCCGCCCGGTGGATGCGCCGGGCATCGCCGGGCATCCCTGAAACGCCCCGTCGAGTGGTCGACAGCCGGGCCTGAAATTCTCAATGCGCCGGGCATCGCCGGGCATCCCTGAAACGCCCCGTCGAGTGGTCGACAGCCGGGCCTGAAATTCTCAATGCGTGTAATCGCCTTCCATGAGAAGGCCGGTCGGAGTCAAGTGGGTTCCTTTGTTTTTTCGTTGGACAAGGTTTTTTCTCCCGCCGAGTCGCCACTGTCGCCACCC
>Ga0209448_10000201_pt1 | contig 21973 bp, 26 predicted proteins | sample BogFormECP14_OM2_FD_188245 | JGI IMG/M metagenome (GOLD analysis project Ga0209448, IMG submission 188245) | Bog forest soil microbial communities from Calvert Island, British Columbia, Canada - ECP14_OM2 (SPAdes) (version 2) | ecosystem: Environmental > Aquatic > Freshwater > Wetlands > Bog ... | reverse complement strand
TAGCTCAGATCACCTCGACCGTCGGCCCCGCAACACGCGAATGCGTCCGCCGCAAAGCGGCTTAGTTCAAGTCGGCATGGGGGAAATGCTCCGCTCTCCCCGAAACCCGCTTCTGGAATCGCGGTTGTCCGACCAGACCGAACTGGGCCGACCGGTAAAGGGTGCTTGTGGCGCTCCGGATAAACGTCAATCTGCATGATGTACTACGCTAGGCTATCCTGTTTTCCGAGGAGAACATGAGGCTACAGCCGATCATCCGCACCATATCGCAACCACTATTTGCAACCCTTCTCTTTCTTCCAGCCCTGGCCCAACAGCTTGCTCCTTCCATCCCTTCTACTGGCTTCGCTGGGCTGGATCAGTACCGGGCGTCGCGGATTGCGATCTACACCGACGACTTCGGGCAACTGGCACGCTATCGGGAGGCCGACGCTGCGCTCGCGCCGCCGGCTGCGGGCGAAAAACGAGTCGTATTTCTTGGCGACTCCATCACCGACTACTGGAAGTTACCAGACTATTTTCCTGGCAAGCCTTATATCAACCGCGGCATCGATGGGCAGACCACGCCCGAGATGTTGCTGCGTTTCCGCCAGGATGTGATTGATCTGCACCCGAAAGTGGTCGTCGTGCTGGCGGGGACCAACGACATCGCCGGCGTCACCGGGCCCACGTCTAACGAGGACATCGAGGCCAACTACGCTTCCATGGCCGAGCTGGCGCGCGTGCACCGCATCTGGATGGTGTTTGCGTCCGTCCTCCCCGTGCACAACTACACGCACGATGCTGAGGAGCCTTTTGCGCTGCGTCCGCGCGATAGAATCTTGGCGCTGAACCAGTGGCTTAAAGACTACTGCGCCAAGAATCGCCTCGTTTATCTCGACTACTTCAGCGCCCTGGTAGACGAGCGAGGCATGCTGAAGCGCGCTCTGGCTGACGACGGGCTGCACCCGACTGATGCCGGGTATAAGATCATGGCGCCTCTAGCGGAGAAGGCGATTCAGAAGGCGCTAGTGGAAAACAGAGCCCGGTAAGCTACATGCAGCTATCTCGGGCCGGTCCCCGGAGAAGAATCGAGCGGCAATCGCCAACGGCTAGGGCACATCACCAAAAACAGAGCCGCCACTGCACTTTCTAGCTGCTCTTGCATTCCGCTGAACAGTCCTCATAAGTCCGCTTCGAGGAGATCATCCGTTGATCTCCCCGAAGCGCGTTTATGGATAGTTTCGGCTAGGCCGACAACGGAAGCTGCCCGCCTTCGCGTGACGATTTACTCAAGCGATACTGCGGTTTATAGCAATCCCGGATGTTCCGGATACTTCGGCTTTGCTATCGATTCGATGCCCAAACCGTCTACCTCCTTGAGTTGCTTGGAACCAATCGCAAGCAGGCACGAGGTTACGACGCAGGTGATTACTCGACGAGAGGCGGTTCGCCTGCTGGGCTCGGCATCAGCTGGAGCATGGTACGCGGCAACCCAGATGGGCCTCAATTTTGTACTCTCACCGAAGGCCGTCGCCACAAACCTCGATTCCACTCCTAGACTCGCGCCAGGAGCGCCAAAATCGGCGGAAAGGTTGGCCTTGATTGAGGCGTTTCTCAAGCGATCGGAAGGGTTGCAGAACAAGTTCGAGGCGCGCGAGCACAAGAGCGACTGGGTGATGCCCTATCGGTTCTTCTACCCAGAGACCACCAGAAAAGCGCCATTGATGCTTTATCTGCACGGGAGTGGCGGACTGGGCGACGACAACCTGAAGCAGCTAAGTCTCGGCAACAGGTTCGGCACGAGGGTGTGGCTACTTCCGGAAAATCAGAAGCGTTTCCCCTGCTACGTAGTGGCGCCGCAGACCGATCGGGGATGGATCCGATACGACTTTTCGCAACAGCCTGCGACGGAGCTTCCAGGTTTCGGAGACGGCGCACGATTGGCTCTGGAAATCGTCGATGGGTTGCGTGGCGAGTTTCATATCGACGAGCGCCGTATCTATATCGCGGGAAATTCCATGGGAGGCGCGGGCGTGTGGAATGTAGTGGCGAATCGGCCAAACTTTTTCGCGGCTGCAGTGATCTGCTGTGGAGGCGAGTCTCCCGATGATGGCAGTGGGTCTGCAGCAACGCCTTTGTGGGATTTTCACGGAGATGCGGACGAAGTTGTTCCTGTGTCTTCATCGCGTGACCGCATCGCGGCCAGACGGAGAGCGGGCGGACACCCGATCTACACCGAGTACGCTGGCGTCGATCACGATGGAGCAAACAGATTGGCTTTCACTGAACCCGAGTTGCCAAAGTGGGTGTTCTCTCAACACCGTGGGTAGTTGACGGCACGAAACTGCCAGGGGCGGGAAAATGAGTGGATCAAAGCGGCAGTTGGTAGCTATTCCAATCTTCGCTTGCCTGTTGCTGATCGGGACAAAGACAGTGCCAGCATTCGGCGTCGAAAGCTTGCGGGATGATCCCAAGGGGACGCAGCAGGTTTCGGCGCTCCCGTTGGACACGATGAACGGGCTTGAAGTGGTGGGCATCAGCGAAAAAGGCGCAGTCCCGGTGAAAATTCAGTCCGCGGTTGGCAACTATAGTGGTCGCCGCGCTGTGCGGCTTGTCAACGACGACGGTCCGGTCGGGACGGTGAGCGGTGGCCAAGTTCTGGCGATCATTATGGGATCTGACTTCGAAGACGGCACCATTGAAGCCGAAATTGCGGGTTTCCCGCGCCAGGGAGCCAAGCCAAGCACGAGAGGATTTATCGGCGTTGCGTTCCGGGTGCAAGATCATGGATCGCGGTATGAGGCGTTTTATCTGCGTATGACCAACGGGCGCGCCGACGACCAGCTCCGGCGCAACCACTCGGCTCAGTATATGTCCCAACCCGAATTCCCCTGGAACCGCTTGCGGCAGGAGAGCCCTGGCGTGTACGAATCTTATGTCGACATCGACCCAGAGGCATGGACCAAGATCAAGGTTGTGGTGTCTGGTCGCAAGGCGCAGCTCTACGTGAATGGCGCTGACCGGCCGTGCCTGATTGTCAACGATCTGAAATTAGGCGCCGCGCGCGGCCAGATTGCGCTTTGGACCGGTTCGGATACAGAGGCCTATTTTTCGAATCTGACGATTCGGTAGCAAAACCGTCCACACCCGGATTGCGAGTACAGGCCGATTCTTTGCCAGTTGAGACGATTCCCCAAGCGGGGCAGTTCGACCGAGATAGTTGACGCAATCAGCCATCATTATTGAATTGAGCATACGTGGCCAGAAGTCCGCTCCGAGAAAAAGATCTCCCCGAAGCCCGTTTGTGGATAACTTCCGAGTTGCCGACGATTCGGGAGTTAACGGCGATATTACTTTAGGACTGAATCGGCCATTTCTTCCGCAAGTGTTTGGCATCAGCTTGCAGAGGTGAGCCACTGCAGCTGTGCCTGCATCGCAGACGAATCCTGCGCGAGAAAAGCCAGAGCATAAAGCGGACGCCGGAACATGTAGCACTCCATCTGACGTGCAATCGCGCATCGAATGATCGCTCGCGCCTTATCAAAACGCTGCAGCCCGACCAAGTATCCCACGTGGTTCGCAAAAGCTGCCAGTTCGTCCGGACCGAGTCGCTCCGCCTGGCGGAATTGGTGCGTCCTTCCATGCCCGCGCGAAGCCAACTGGAGAGACTGTCCGACTGCTACAATCTTTCGATCACAAGTCCTATGAAAAACCTGCTCTCCCTCGGTCTGGCTTGCAGTTTGCTCCTTTTGCCCAGGTCTATTGGCGCAGACGCAGGTCTCATGGCGGGCTCGAAAAAGGTCTCGGCGGTCGAGTCTCTCTATGCTGATGTCAGTGACGCCAACACCATCCTGGCCACCATCGATTCCGGCCTGCTAAGCACCTACCAGGGTAAAGACCGCGCTGCCTGGGAGAAGTTTTACCGCAAGAAGCGCGCCAAACTGGCCAAGGAACTGGAGAGGCTGCCCGCCTCCGGACTCTCCGGCGGGGACACCAGGGCCATCGCCGCCATGCGGAAGCAGATGAAGGCCTTCACCGGCGGCGGAGCGCTTTTCAGCCCGGCGGCCAAATGCCAGGCTGCGGCCCGCAAAGACATTGCATATCCGGACCTCAAATCTGCCCTGGTCGCCTGTTTCGTCGAAATCGGCAACAGCCTCAGCTTTGAGGGCGGCAAGATCAACCGGGTTTCCGCCCTCGACTTGCTGCATGAAACCTCCGATCCTGGCCGTCGCAAGGCGGTTTTCTTTGCTTTTGTTCCGTTGTGGCAGGCCATCAACGGCAACAACGAGCCCGACAGCCCCTATCGCCGCATGATCGCCGCGGCTGCCGCTGAAGGCGCCAAGAACGGCTCGGAAATCGACAACGCCGCCCGCGACGTCGGCATCGATCCCGCCGAAGTCGAACGCTGGCTGGTGCAGATCCTAGATGCCTGGCGCGAATCGAGCGGCGATGCCATGGTCGAACCCTGGGACTTCCGTTTCCAGGCAGGGGAGGCCGATCGGCTGCTTGGAACATACATCCCGCGGGAATCGCTGCAGCCAATCAACTACCGCTACTACCGCGATCTGGGCGCCGACCTAGAAAAAATGGGAACGCTCTACGATCTTGCCCCCCGGCCCGAAAAGGCGGCATTGGCCTACACGGAATTTGTCATCCACGGACGTATGGTGAACGGGGCCTGGAGGCCCACGATCGCGCGGGTGTCGGCCCCGTACGAGCGCGGCGGCCTGTTCGTATTGAATGAACTGGTACACGAGAACGGCCACGTGGTGAGCACCGCCGCGATTCGTAATCGTCCCGCCTTCGTGGACTGGCCGAGCGACCTTTTCGGCGAGGCTTTCGCCGATGTCCCCTCCTGGAGCACTTATGAGCCCGTTTGGCAGCGCCACTACTTGGGCCATGAAGCCCCGGAGCAACTCTCGCTGCGGGCGTTATATTCCGATGTCGTGCTCGACGTGGCCTGGTCCCTGTTCGAACTGCGGATGTTTCGCGCTCCCCTAACCGACCCCAACGCGCTTTGGACCGAAATCACCAGCCGCTATTTGCATATCGTGCCGCATCCCGAGTTTTCCTGGTGGGCGGTGCGAGTGCAGTTGGCGGACCTTCCCGGCTACATGGTGAACTACGGTTTCGGGGCCATCCTCACCGCTGAGATGCGGGAGCACATCTCAGAAGCCCTGGGCGCTTTCGATACGGGAGATTCCCGCTGGTATGGCTGGCTCTCTGAACACCTGCTGCGCTATGGCTCGGAGCGTGACACTCGCACCTTGATGCAGGATTTTCTAGGCCGTCCGGTATCGCCGCAGGCGCTTCTCGAGCAGATTCACCGCTTGAAGCCGGTATCGCCCCCAGGCAACCGGTGATCACTCCGCCGATTCGGCCAGCCACTTGAGGTAGGCTGGGCTTCCGTCGTCAATGATCAGCGACACACAGTCGGGCGCGTCGTAGGAGTGCAATTCGCGTCGCGCCGACCAAAGACGTGGCATTGGGCAGACCACTAGACGGAATCCAAAGAACGCGATCACAGCCACTCCCAGTTAACGCTAGAGTTTTATCGGAGGCGCGCGTTCGATAAAACCGTGAGAACGAAGCCGCTCTGCGGCGGACGCGGGCGTTATGGAAATTGAATGGAGTGGAGGGGGTTGGTTGAGGTGCGCCGGAGGTGTGTGGGGAGGCGCAGGAGATAACAGCACATGTCTGGGAGCTGGCAGAACGGCAAAACGGTGGCAAGGGAGAGATGGGAAGGGGCCAGGCGAAGAGATCGGATCGGCGGCAAGGCGCAAGGGGGCGGAGCGTGGTGAAACACACAAAGTTTTCGGGTTGTATCGAATGATTTCACGTGGCAGCGGTAACCGGGCATGGCGGAGAACGGAGTTGGATTTGGGCAGCCGTAAGTCTCTCGATGACCACCATGGGGCCGCCACAGTTGGGACAAAGCCAAAGCGGGCGGGGTGATTGGGTGGCGGAGGTTTCTGGGTCTGTCTGCGGCGGCGCGCCGAGTAATTGAAAGCATAGCGGCAGAACATTAGCGCGCCGCCGATTGGCGAGGAAGCCGAAGTGGCGAATGCGGACGAAACCTTTGGGAAGCAGGTGTAACAGGAAACGGCGCAGGAACTCATCGAGGGATAGAGTCATCAACTTGTGTTGGTTGTGGTCAGCGGAGTCGCACCAACGAAAGGTAACATGCTGATCGGCCGAGGAGACGAGTCGATGGTTGGAGATGGCGACGCGATGGGTGTAGCGGCCCAGATACTGGAGCACATACTGGGGGCCACCGAAGGGTGGCTTGGAGTAGACCACCCAGTCCTTTCGGAACAGTGGCCGCAGCCAGGAAGCGAAGATCTTGGGCTGAGCCAGGAGTGCCAGATCGCCAGAAAAGCGGAGCTGGCCGTGCTGAAAGGCGGACTTAAGAGCGGCGACGAACTTGCCGCGAAACACGCGCCGGAGCACAGGGATGGGGAGAAAGAAGCGAGCGTGAGATGGAACCCAGTGCGAGTGATCGAGCGATAGCCCACCGGCGGGGACGACACAATGGACATGAGGGTGAAGTTCAAGCTTTTGATTCCAGGTGTGCAGTACGCTGAAGAAACCGATCTCGGCGCCGAGATGTCTGGGAGTGCGAGCGACTTCGAGTAGAGTTTCTGCACTGGACCGGAGCAGAAGACCATAGAGGACTTTACGGTTCTGCAGAACCAGTGGTGCTAGGCGGTGAGGCAGGGTGAAGACCACGTGGACGTAACGCGAGGGGAGAAGTTCGGAGCGACGGGCTGCGACCCATCGCTCCCGAGCGCCGATCTGACACTTGGGGCAGTGGCGATTTCTGCAGCTGTTGTAGGAGATGGGGGCGCGATGTCCACAGCAGGTGCATTGATCGAGATGCCCGCCGAGGGCGGCGGTGCGGCAACGCGCAATGGCCCGCAGCACTTTGATGTGCGGCCAGCGGATCCACTTGCGGCTGCGTTCGAGGAAAGCGGTTCCCGCGACCCGGACGAGATCGGCCACCTCCAGGGGCGGCCGTGCCATCACTCCTCCTGTACGGACCTGTCTTTCAGCGGCAGCGAGTCCAAAGGACTCGCGGTGGCGTGGAGGTGACGTTGCGAGAGGTGGAGGTAGACGGCGGTTTCTTTCAGATCGGAATGGCCTAACAGGATCTGAATGGTGTGGAGATCCGCGCCCGCTTCCAATAGGTGAGTGGCGAAGCAGTGACGAAGCAAGTGGGGGTAAACCTTTTTCTTGATGCCGGCTCGGCGAGCGGCGTGCTGGCAAGCGTGGCGAAGGGTTTTGGTATCGATGGGTTGGTCCCCACTATGCCAGCGATTTCCGGGAAACAGCCATGCGCTGGGCTTCTGCGGCAACCGGCGCCAGTGCTGACGTAACTCTTCGAGCAGTTTTGGGCTGAGCATCACATCCCGGTCTTTGCAACCCTTGCCGCCTTGGACGTGAATCACCATGCGTTGGCTGTCGATGTCGGTGACCTTCAGGTGGGTCAACTCGGCGTTGCGAACTCCGCTGCCGTAGAGCGCCATCAGCACGGTGTGATGGAAGGGAGTGAGTGCCGCATCGATAAGTTGCGCGACTTCTTCCTGGCTGAGAATCGTGGGCAGGCGATGCGTTCTGTTCGGGTAGGGAGTCTCGGCGATGCTCCAGGCCTTCTTGAGAGTCTTGATGTAGAAAAAACGCAGGGCCGACAGGTGGTGGGCCACCGTGCCCGGTGATAACTTCCGTTTCTGAAACAACTCGGCTTGGTACTCACGAATGTGTCGTGGGCCCAAGCGGTCCGGTGGTTGGTTGAATCGTCGAGAAAAATCTTCGACTGTGCGGATGTAGAAGCGCGTGGTGTCTTTGGCGTAATTACGACGCTGGAGCTCCTCCAGCATCATTTTGCGTAGATGGGTCACAGGGACCTCCTTGTGACCCAAAACTTATCTCATCCACCGCCAACCACTCTCTGACTCACCCACGCGGTAGCGTCCGCCGCAGAGCGGCTTCGTTCTCACGGGCAACGCTTCCATAATCCCGGGTGGGGGACGTTTGCCGACCATAGATCCCGAATCGCGCCCTATGGGGAAGTCGGCCCAGGTTGGCCTGTAACTTCTTGCTGATTCGCAAATCACATATAATCTCTGTCTCTTGGCGTTGCAACGGAGCGCAATTATGTACTCACAAACCGACAGCCGCAAGTTCAAAACCATCAGTCGGCGTGAGTTGTTGAAACTCGCACCGGTGGTAGCGCTGGGCGCATTTGCCATCCCGCAACTGCAGAAGCCACTCCTCGAGGGCGGTCTTGGCTTCAGCGATTGGGCCTCGGCGAGGCTCTTCCGCTCCGGCCATTTGGCGCCCACATTTGCCGAGTCCGACCTGACCCCTTTCGATCAGTTCCCGATTAACGATTACGACGTCGATGATCCTCAAGTGGATTTCGACAAGTGGACTCTTACGGTGACAGGCGCGGTACAGAAACCGGGAGATTACACTCTCGAGCAGATTCAGGCTTTGCCCAAGTTCACGCAAAACACACGGCATGTTTGCGTCGAGGGATGGGACGTAATTGGCCGGTTTGGTGGGGTGCGCCTCTCCGACTTCTTGAAGATGATTGGCGCTGACCCGACGGCCCGCTTCGTGACTGTTGAATGCGCGGATAACTACTACGAGTCGCTCGACATGGTCACTGCCGTGCATCCGCAGTCTTTGCTCTGCTACGAAATGTACGGCAGGCCGCTGACCCGCGAACATGGCGCTCCGCTGCGTTTGAGCATTCCCACGAAGATTGGCTACAAGCAGGCAAAGTACCTCACCGACCTCAAGGTGAGCCATGTACTGGAAAAGGCCGGCTACTGGGAAGATCAAGGCTACTCCGAATTCTATAGTCTGTAGCCCGGAGAGATGACTATGGCCACCCGCGCAATAGCAATCGAAGACGTGAAGACGGGCGAAGCAACAGAAGCGTTATACGAGCACCCTTTTTTGGTTCGCCTCTGCCATTGGGTGAACGCCGTAGCGCTGTTCGTAATGATCGGCAGCGGACTTCAGATCTTTCGCGCCTTCCCGAGCTTCGGCGCGAAGATCCCACAAAAGGATCTTCTCAACTGGCCCAAGACTTTCGCTCTCGGCGGATGGCTGGGAGGCGCGCTACAGTGGCACCTCACCTTCATGTGGATCTACATCGCGACCGGACTGCTGTATATCGGCTACCAGCTCTTCAGCGGAAACTACAAGCAGGTGCTCTTTGTACGACGTGATCTCCCCGGCGTGTGGCCGATGGTGCGCCACTACTTCCTTTTCGGCCCCAAGCCGCCGGCGAGAGAAGCCTACAACTCTCTGCAGAAGCACGCGTACACCTCTGCGATTGGCTTAGGCGCGCTGTCGGTACTGACCGGTCTCGCGGTGTGGAAACCGGTGCAGTTCTCGTGGCTGGCGTGGATGATGGGCGGCTTCCACTGGGCTCGGTTGTGGCATTTCCTGATCATGTGGGCGATGCTGGCGTTCGTGTTCGGGCATCTGGTGATGGTGGTGCTCCATGGCTGGAATAACTTCGTCTCCATGTTCACAGGATGGAAGAAAGACCCGGAATACCGATCAGAATAGTGACGGTCTGTAACTGCAGTGACGCTCACGGTGAGGAACGATGCCGGAAGAAGTGACTTCGCTGGAACCTCCAGCGAAACCATTCAAGGAAGAGATCCTGATCCAGCGTATCCGGAACGGCGAGCACGATCTCTTCTACGAGCTGATCCGGCCTTACGAAAGGCGCGTGTACTCTGCGGCCTTTGCCATCTTGCGCAATGAGGCCGATGCCGAAGACGTGGCCCAGGAGGCGCTGCTGAAAGCCTTTAAGCACATCCGGCAGTTCCGTGCGGAGGCGCGGTTCAGCACCTGGCTGACCCAGATCACCATCAACGAGGCGCGTATGTGGAGGAGGAAAGAACACGCCAACATTATGGAACCGATCGTTGACCGTCAGGACGAGGAAGGCAACTATACTCCCCGCGATTTTGCCGACTGGCGCGAAATCCCTTTGGAGACCCTGGAACGCAAGGAAATCCGGCAGAAGCTGGCCGAAGCGTTGGCCTCGCTCGGAGAGAAGTACCGCGAAATTTTTGTCCTACGCGATATGCAGCACTTGAGCATCGAAGAGACCGCCAAGGCCCTTGGGATCTCAACCGCATCGGTCAAGACGCGCTTGCTCCGGGCGCGGCTGATGCTGCGTGATCTGCTGGCGCCGGGGTTCGGCGGTAGCTGGAGCACTAAGCTGTTTTTTGCAAAGGGGACGAAGCCATGGTAATCAGCTGCGAAGAAGTGTGGCGGGAGATTTCGAACTACCTTGAAGGTGAAGTCGATGCAAGCTTGCGCGCTGCCATGGAAGAGCATCTCCGTGGCTGCAAGCACTGCACAGCTGTACTCGACGGAACGCGGAATGTGGTTCAGCTCTACGGCGACGAAAGGATGTTCGAAGTGCCGCTAGGCTTCAGCCACCGTCTGCACCGGAGGCTGGAAGAGAATATGCCTGGTAACCGGCGAAGCTTTCTCGGATGGATGGTCGCCGCCGCCGCGGCAGTCCTGGTCGCCGGCAGTTTCGAGGTGGCCAGATCTTCCGTCTTCAGCCGTTCTGAACTGCGTTCCGAACATGCACAGCCTGGTACGGGCGTGCCCCCGGATATGTGGGTGGTGGTTTCGGGTGATGGGAAAACGTTTCACGCAGCTGGGTGTCCCTTCATCCACGACAAAGCACACATTCAGACCATCCAGGCCCGGGAAGCGCTGCGACAGGGGTACGCCCCTTGCGTGCGCTGTATGAAGAAATATCTGACCGCCTAATCTCAGCTTGTGCTCATGCCAATCGTCAAGTCTTCCTTCGGGAAGACGCGTACATGGGGGCGCGCAGATTTTATGGACTGGGGCTGAGGTAGAAGTTTCAAGGTAGCCGGTGATATTGCCTGCACCAGCTACCCTGAAGTCGAACTTGACGAACGCAGTGCGGGCTAGTTCTGCTTCATGCTGTCGTCGTGCTTCATGGTGTCGTCGTGTTTCATGTTGTCGTCTTTCTTCATGTCGTCTTTTTTTGTCTTGTCCTTCGTGGTTTTCTTGGACTTCGCTTCCTTCTTCGTGTCATCCTTCCTCATCTGATCGTTCTTCATCTGGTCTTGCTGCATGTCGTCGTGCTTCATGTTGTCCTGCTTCGTGGTATCGCTGGACTGCCCAAAAGCCGCGAGGCCCACTGACAGAAGACACACTGCCATCAACCTGCGAATCATCTTGTTCATGAATTCTTCTCCCATTTTCGAATTGACGCCGAGGAACCTGGGCGCTCATATGGGATGTGAAGCGCCATGAAAAGTTACAGCATACCCCAACCCGATGTCTTGGGCTGAACCTTCGGCGTGGCACGAATCGGGATTATTACAGAAAGCGGTTCCTTCACACTATCGAGCCCATCGGAGTGAGATAATAGGCCGCCAAAGGCACGCTGAGACCAAAGAAAGCCTAGACAAACCCTCGTTTTGAAATTCCCTGCCAACTCCACTTTCGAAGCTGAAACTTTTACTCCTCTCGGCACTCCTATCTGGTAGCCCACGGTAGTCCGTACCAGAAAGGGAAAACGAGATGAATGCATATCCTTCGATCCGCGTTGCCCTGGTTCTCTTGGGATCGCTTCTTGCCACTACGGCCTGCAACGCTAAAGCAGGCACCGCCGACCCGCTTCCCGCGCCCGTTCTGAATGCCCCGCGAGTCGCCACATCCGGTCAACAGACCGCGGTCGTCGCCGGCGGATGCTTCTGGGGAATCCAGGCGGTCTTTCAGCACGTGAAGGGCGTGATCAGCGCGACCTCCGGCTACTCCGGGGGTTCCGCCAAGACCGCCGAATATGAGATCGTCAGTACCGGCGAAACCAGTCACGCCGAGTCAGTCGAGATCGTGTACGACCCTTCGCAGGTCACCTACGGCGACTTGTTACGGGTCTTCTTCTCCGTGGCCCATGACCCCACGCAATTGAACCGCCAGGGTCCCGACGAAGGAACGCAATACCGCTCCTCAATTTTCTACGCCAACGACGAACAGAAGCGCATTGCCGAGGCTTACATCTCCCAACTCGACAAGGCCAGGGTATTCCCCCGTCCGCTGGTGACCAAGGTGGTGCCACTGCAAGCCTTTTACCCGGCCGAGGCCTATCACCAGAACTACGCTGCCCTGCATCCCAGCCAGCCCTACATCATGTACAACGATGCTCCCAAGGTCGAGCACCTTCGCCAGGAATTCCCTGATCTCTACACAGGAAAGTAGGAGAGAGCTATGTTCAACTCCGATCTCGACCGCGAAGGCTCCACAAACGTTAGTCGCCGTGTCTTCTTGACCAGCACTGCAGCAGCCGTAGGCGGCATGGTGTTGTGGAGAAAGTCGCACGTTCCGGAGGCTGCGGCTGCCGCCGCGGAGCCCAAAGAACTCACGATCGTTCTCTTCTCTGACGCCGGGCAGCGCTTGAACGAAGCCCGCGTCGCCAGGGTCATTAAGACCGCAGCCGAATGGCGCAACCAACTCTCTTCCGGAGTCTTCGACATCACGCGCAACGCCGATACCGAAATCGCCTTCTCCGGCAAATACTGGAACCTGCACGACAAAGGAATCTACCGCTGCATCTGCTGTGACAATGCACTGTTCGACTCGGCCACCAAATTCGACTCCGGCACCGGCTGGCCCAGTTTCTGGGCTCCCATTGCCGCCGAGAACGTCCGCGAGATCCGCGATACAACTTATGGCATGGTTCGCACCGCGGTTTCCTGTACCGAATGCGATGCCCACCTGGGCCACGTCTTCGACGACGGCCCCGAGCCCACGCACCTTCGCTACTGCATGAATTCTGCGTCGCTGCGCTTCGTGAAGCATCCTTGATGGGGTGCGAGTGAGCTTGTTTCGCAAGTTTCATGCGCCTGAAAACAGTTGACACGCTCAAAACGAAAAATGCCCGAGATTCGAAAGGATCTCGGGCATTTTGTTACCGCTTAGAGAGCGTCGTACCCTTAGACAGCGGTAACGTTCTCCGCTTGCAAGCTCTTGGGCCCTTTGGTCACGTCGAACTGCACGGTTTGGCCTTCTTGCAGGCTCTTAAAGCCCCCAGCCTGAATCGCGGATGTCTCGCTCCGGCCGTCAATCAGCCGGCTGCCGATGGAAATATCCTCAGCCCAGGATGGGACCAGTCCCCAGCGTACTAGGGATAGGCAGCGTGGGGACGGGCCGCGATCCTGCCGGATCACCGGAATCGATTGTGTAGGTGCGATGTTGTACCGTGGCTCCCAGTCGAGATCAGAGTCATCCACGGCGAAATGTTCCGCAAGAATCTCCTTGCGCCGCGAGAGTCGGTATCGGCCACACACAGTGCTTATTCTAGCTTTGAGCTTTGAGCCGGCGTAATCGAAAAATGATTATCACGTCACTTCCCACAAGCCCGTCTATGGATAGCTTCTGGATGGCCGACTAATCAGGAGTTGGCAAGTTTATCTGCTGCCTTGGGCATTTTGGACAAACCGCCACATCCGGAGTGGGTGTACAATCGGCACCGTATTTGAAGTGAAAAAGGAGATTCCGGCTGAAATGTCAAATCCAGTGTATGTGTCCAACGTTCAGATTGAACGGCGGTCGGGACCGCTTCGAATAGCGCACCTGCCAGGGGAGTCGCAGCCAGTAGTCTTCAGCGTTCATGGAGCCATTGCCGAGCATTATGGCCTGGATCCAGCAAAACTGCCCGAATCGCATGCGGCAACGCTCGATTATGTTGTGGCCGCCCTGGGTGGTTGAATGATCGGAACCTTCGGGGGCGCGCTGGACGCGCGCAAAATAGATGCAAGCAACGGCCGGTTGCGTGCCGAAGTGAGGGGGGAGATCGAATCCGATCAGGGAGTTCTGGTAATTCGCAGAGTTCACGTTCACTACTTACTTGATGGAGCCGAGCAGGCCAGGGAAACCGTGGAACGCGTCCACCGCGTGTACGCGGACAAATGTCCGGTTTACAAGACACTGCGGCCCGCTTTCGAAATTACCTCAGATTTTGAATTTACTAAGACAACCGCGAAGGAAGGCACCCGATGACTCTCCAGCAAAGGCTGGATGACTTTAGAGCACAGTTCGAATCTGGTGGCCCACCTTACAACGCTCCCAAGGCGGTAATCGAAGTCTTTCATCGGGCTACGGAAGAGCTGCGCCAGTCCGGATTGGCCGAGCGCGCTCTCGAGGCCAGCGATCGGGCGCCGGCCTTCACCCTGAACAACCAAGACGGAAACCCGGTCTCTTCTGCTGAACTCCTGGCACAAGGCCCGCTGGTAATCACGTTCTTCCGTGGTCACTGGTGACCCTACTGCAACATGGAGCTGGAGGCTCTACAAACAGCTTTACCTGACATACAGCGGCTAGGAGCTAGCTTGGTAGCAATCTCGCCGCAGTTGGAGAGGTACGGACGCTCGATCCATCGTCGCCTCAATCTGGGTTTCGATGTACTGACGGACCATGGGCTGCAAGTAGCGGGTCAATTTGGTCTCGTATTCACACTTCCCGATTACCTCAAGACGGTTTATTTGCAGTTCGGAAACAAGTTGGATGAGTTCCACGGCGAGAACGCTTTTCGCTTGCCGATGCCCGCACGCTACGTCGTTGACCAACAGAGCGTGATTCGCAGCGCCAATGTGAGCCCGGATTACACCATACGTCCCGATCCAAGTGAAACCATCCGCACGCTGGAGGAACTCACGAAGGGCGGAGGCTAAGTCGAATCGAGATTGGTGCCGTTTGGACCTTGCCGAACGAGGCCAGAGAAGCCAAGTGATTGAAAAAAATGGTAGGCACGAGGAGACTCGAACTCCTAGCCTCTCCTGGGTCAACTTCCAAAGTACGCGGAAGTCGTACAAGACATCGCATTTTGTGGGTTGGGTTGTGGGTTGGCTGCCCACGAAAACCTCGCCGCGCACGAATCACTCCAAAGTCTCAGTCTAGACGTTCCTGCCAGCGGATCGTTCCACTCAACCTAACATTGCAGCACGAAGCGCGAGAGCGCTACTCCAGAATCAGCGGCTCTCCAGAGGAGACCGACGCTCACGTGGCGTTGTGGCGAGCCATTCGGGAAGGTCGTCTAGCCCGCGTCACCAACGGCGTCGTGCGTATTCTAGGACGCAAACCAATCACCCTCAGGCAGTGGGCTTCGGAGAATGCCAAATCCTTTCGGAGCTAGCGTGGCTGGGAACGATAAGTCGGCTTCGCGGAGATCGCCATTGATCTCCTCCATGCCCGTTTCTGGATCACTTCCGGTTGGCCAACAACACACCCAGAAATCTTGAGGACCCGATCACTCCGTGGACAACAAATCTGGTCGACGCCTAATACAGGCCAGAGCTGATGACTTTCCGACTACTCTTTTGCGAAAATACGCGCTGGGCCGATTGCCTCAATCGCCTTCGTTCGTGACAACCTGCTCCGCCGGTTTGTTATGCTTCCTCAGGATTTCGTCCACCAGGAACAAGTCGGTGAGCAGTGCGCGGAGATGAATGGAAGCGTTCAGATTATCAATCAACTGAGAACTGATGACGGGTTGGGCGAGAACCAGCTCAATGGCAGCAAGAGAGTCGCGAGAGTCGCGATCGAGCACCGCAAAAAACGCCGTGTATTTGTCTGCTGGCTCAAGTCCTTCCTCTCGGACTGCTGCTGCACAAGCTTCGGTCAGCCCGGTCAATGCTAACACTGCGCGCCGCAGGAACTCACGGACTTGTCCCCCCGATTTGCTGCCTTCGTCGCTAGCGAGCCCCTGGGCTGCGTAGGCCAACATAAACTCATAGCACTCTTCCACGGCCTCGCAACGACTCGCAACGTCAGCCAGCATCGGTTAGCCCTCGGCCTTCCAACCCCTTGGATGTAGATGGTGAAGCAGATGAGGACGAAGATGTCTCGACCACCCATCGATTGGGATCGTGTTCTTGCAAATAAAAGTCGCGGCTCATCCAACCGAAGATCATTGATTTCGTGATCGGCCGTTTCTCCGGGCGGAGTCCGAAGTAGACGTGCACCATGATCAACGCGATCAGTCCGACGCCGGCCAGCCCGTGCAGCACGTACATCATGCCCCAGGTCATGTCGCTGAACAGATACGGATCGCGGGGAAAGAAGACGGTGCGCACGCGGAACATCATGAACACACCAGTTATGATCGCGGAGAGACCAGCCGCGATGATGGCGCCGTGGTAGAGCTTGTTCTCCAAAGGATATTTGGCGAATCTGTCCGGTGGTGGCTCAGGCTTCCCGGCAGCCCGCACCGTTCTTCGCCATGCGTCCCGCAGGTCAATGCGGTCCGGCCAGATCGCCCAGAAGTCCATAAAGAAGGATGCGTGGATGATGTGAAAGAGAATGGAAGCGGTCAACACCGTGCCAGCGATCCAGTGATAGGTCACCCAATTGAACTGCACGCCGACTTTCGGGAGGAAAGCCGTGAACAGCAATACGAACATGGAAGCTGCCATGATCCAATGGAACAGACGCGCAACCAGCGAGTGTCTGGGCACATGGTCGGGAATGCGCGCCGCTACGGCCGGCGAAATACTGCCCGCAAACTCTCTTGGTTTGGCAAAATATCGCAGGTAGGTGGCATGAACTATAAAGAACAGGAATCCTGCGATCACAGCAACCCAGATCAAGAACCAGGCGATATGAATCGGGACACTCTGCCCCCACGGACTCGTCGCCCACTCTAAGAAGCCCATGCTGCGTCCTCCACTCCCGCTCCCTGTCTGACGATGGCGCGCTTCACCAGATTTCGCATCAGCGGGATCTTGTAGGCATTGAACTGCAATGGGACCGCTCCCTGCACGGCTACTCTTCCCGCCATCTCTCCGGTTGCGGCGTTGCGTGGCTTGCCAAGAACTGCATCTTCGACTGTCTTTAGCCTTAACGGACGTGCGGCCGCGCCGTTCACGGCAATTCGGATGCGGTCAATCGTCTTATCTGAATTCTCTCCCGACATCACCATGGCTGAGGCAACGTTCATCAGCGGGAAGTCCCAAACGTTGCGGTCTCGAATTTTCTCAAAATAAAATTGCGCCCCCGCCCACGTGGACGGAATACGAATGGCAGTAAGCAAGTCCCCAGGCTGCAAGATGTGCAGGCGGGTAATGTCGATGTCAGGACCGATGAAGTAATTTTCCGCGTCCACGACGCGCTCACCTTTCCGCGTGCGGATGACAAACTTGGCGTCGAGGGCAATCAGCGCCGGGGCTGAATCGGATGGATTCACCGCCACGCAACGGTCGGCGTGCAGGATCGCGTGCTCGCGGTTGCGGCCCTCCGGTGTATCGGCATAGCAAATATTGCCGCCGGCACGGTAACAGGGCCAACCACTGCGGTAATACCAGCAGCGCGTATCCTGCGAAACATTCCCGCCAATGGTTCCCTGGTTGCGGATCTGGGGTGATGCCACTACTTCCGCAGCCTGCGCTAGCAGATCATACTTCTGCTTAATGATGGGATGATTTACGACTTCGGTGAGCGTCGTCATGGCACCGATTTCGATACCGTCGCTGCCGTTATTGCCAGAAGCGCGAACTCCGCGTATTTCCTCGATTCCGCTCAGATCGACCACAGCCTTCGGCTTCTTGATTCGATCCTTCAGCCAGTCGAAGCTATCGAGTCCTCCGGCCAGCACCCACGCATCGGGTCCGTGCTGTTCGAGAAGCTTCTGCGCGTCGGCGACGGAAGTTGGCTGAAACAGTTCGAAAGCGGCCATTACGTCTCGTATAACAGCCATAATTCTCCTTCAAATCCGTATCAAATCTGGGCCATCAAATGTGGGCCATCAGCGGATGCTGCATCGGCCGGCCCGCTTCGAGCGACGTCAGAATCGTGTCGGCGTTCACCGGAGCACGCTGAAAAATCTCGTCTCCCAATGCATCCGACAGGGCGTTCAAGATCGAAGCGCACCCACCTCCAACCGGAGGCTCACCGACGCCGCGGGCACCGACCGGCGTCTCCGGGTCCGGAATATCCAACGCAGTCCATTGCATGTCGACAGGTACATCGAGAATTGTCGGCGGCTTGCTTTGGTAGAACCGCTTGGAGAGCATCTCGCCGTAGTGCGGATCGAAAACCCATTTCTGGCCGAGCGCATGGCCCATGCCGAGCGTCGAACGGCCGAGCATCTGACCGCCGAGCGCTCGCGGATGGATTACTGTGCCGACATCACCGGAGGCAAGGAAGTCGACGATGTAGTACTTGCCGGTTTCGACATCGACTTCAACCTCGGCGAAACTGGCGACATAGGAATACGTCGAGCCATCGCGCGGGTAGTTGTCCTTGGCAGCCACCACCAGACCCTGTCCGGCCAAAGCCACGACCGACGCCTTCGTCAATTTGTGGACATCGGCTGGCGCCTCGTGGCCATCGTAGACGCCGCCTAATTCAATCGCGTACTTTGCGGCCTGCGCCAACGTCATGCCGGCGCCACCACCTTTGCGGAAAACGCGTTCGTTCGCCACCACGTACTGCTCTGGCTTGCCGCCGAGTTTCTTCGCCGCGATCTCCTGAAGCTTCTGCTTGGCAGCCATTGCCGTGGCATACGCTGCCCGCGTCATTGCGTGAGTTGTCTGACTTCCACCGGAAACGCAGGTGAACGGAAGATCCCTTGTCGTGTTGCCCCAGATTACGTTGCATTTTTCCCACGGCACTCCGAGAACCTCTGCCCCGGCGCGATGTACATCTATCACCGACTCGGTTCCCAGGTTGCCGATTCCAGACTGGAAAGTGATCTGGCCATTCGGCTTGATGACGAGCAGCCCGTCGAATCCGATGGTGCCGCCAACGTAGCAGCTCAGCGAAACGCCAATGCCCCGAACTTTCGTGCCTATCTTCTTCGGAATACGTGCAACCCGCTCGTTCCATTTGAACTGCTCCGCGCCACGGTCGAGTGCTTCTTTCAGGAATGCGCTGGTGGCATACTGGCGTTTCCCCAGCACTACCGGTCCCAACAGTGCTTTGCCCTCGGGGCAGTTGATGCGGCGGATCGCTACCTGGTCAACTCCAAGCTTGCGCGCTGCTTTCGCGATTATGGGCTCAATAATGACAATCCCCTGCAGCCCGCCGGGAGAGCTCTGCGCGCTGCGCGGCGGGGTGTTTGTCAGCACCGTCAACCCGCGCCAGCGCATGGCTTGCGGCTGATATAACAGCGAAACGATGCGTCCCGATGAAGGAGCATCGCCCACGGCGTCGTAGGGACCGTTGTCGCAAATGACGAACATATCGAGGGCTGTGATGCGTCCCTCTTTCGAGAAGCCGACTTTCATCCGTCCCTGAAAGCTGGGACGCGCGCGTCCGATGAAGGTCTCCTCCTCGCGGCTGATGCGCATCATCACTGGAGCATTCGTTTTCTTCGCCAGCAGCGCCGGGATGATCATCGTCACTCCACCGGTGATCTTGCTGCCGAACCCGCCACCGGTGTATTCGCTGATGAAAACAACTTTGTCTGCATCGATGTTCAACCATCGTGCGATCGCGGGCAGTGTTTGCGCGGTGCTTTGCGTGCCCGTGTAAATGTAGACTTTGCCGTTTTGCCAGTAGGACATGGCGCTGCGGGTTTCAAGAGTCTGATGGCTGGTGTCTGGCGTGACGAACGTCTCGTCAAGAACGAGTGCCGCATTCTTGAAGCCTGAATCGAGCTCGCCATACACCCATTCGTCGGGACTCTTACCCATCGGAAGACGGCCGTGCTTTTCCTCCTCGAAGTCGGCCTTGGTCCACTTGAGTTCCGTGACTGCAGGTGTGCCCGGACCTTGTGAACCGGCGGCCGGCGGCCGGGTCCAGACGTTGCCATCCGTCCGCGGGTTGGGACCACCCGGCCGCAAGGTTTCGAGCGGATCGACCACGAAGGGAAGCGGTTCAAAATCGATTTGGATTTTCTCGATGGCTTCCGCGGCGGTGAGTTCGTCGACTGCGGCTACTGCAAGAACCGGTTCGCCCTGATAAACCGGCTCCATCGTGAGACCGCGCTCGCCCCACTTGCTGGCCTTGATCACCGTGCCATTGTCGGTAAGCGTATCGGCTGGCGCGGGAAGATCGTCCGCTGTGAGAATGGCTTTAACGCCGGGCATTGCAAGCGCTGCTTTCGCATCGATGCGCTTTACCCGCGCATGCGGCATCGGGCTGAGCAGCAGTTTGCAGAACAGCATGCCTTCCGCGCGAAAGTCCTCGGCGTACTTTGCATTGCCCGTGACTTTTGCATAGAGGTCAGGGGTCTCGTAGTTCTTGCCAATTAGCTTGTACCCGACGCCGTAGGTGCGCTCGGCAGGCTTGGTGGGATCCACAGCGTTCTTGTTATCCGCGAGTTTATTACCGTTAGCCAAGCGACGACCTCCGCATATTCTCCGCCCCGCGCATCAACGCCGTAAGAATCTTGTCGTAATCCTGGCAGCGGCAGAGATTTCCCGAGACACCGTGCGCCAGTTCCCGGCGCGTGGGATTGGGATTCGTTTTCAAGAATCCGACCGCGGTCATTATGAAACCAGGCATGCAGAACGCGCACTGAAATCCCTGCTCGTCGATGACACCCTGCTGCACCGGATGCAAGGTTCCGTCGTCGGCTGCCAGACCTTCGATCGTCAATACCTTCCGGCCACGCACCGTGTGCGTGAGCACCGAACACGAATAGAGTGGAATGTCGTCGATAAGGACGGTGCAGGATCCACATTCCGCACGGTCGCAACCGAGCTTGGTGCCGGTCAGTCCCAGCTTGTAACGCAGCGTCCATGCCAGCGTCTCTTGCTTCATAACATCGACGCGCCGTTGCTGACCATTAACATTGAGGGTGATGAGGCGCTCGCCCACGCCGGCAGCCAACTGCTGTCCCTGCAGCATAGAGGAGGCGCGAAAAAGATAACTAGCGGAGGAGACGACCACGCCGCTGCTGATGACGCCTTTGATGAAGTTGCGCCTTGAGACAGCTTTCAGCACACCTTCTCCCGGCACGTCTTGAATTGAGTCTGAATTTACCTTCCCTGTCATGCTCGGTCACCTTTATCTGGGCCGCCGCCGTTCGAGGCTTGCTTCTAAACGTCGATGTAAGGCCACATCATTTAAGCAGTTCGATTATCAGAAAGAATGCCCGGATTCGGAAATTTTCGATGCAGGTAGTATAAGCGCGCCGCTCGTCGGCGGGGACTTTTATAGAGGGCCGTAATCCAGCCCGAGTGATGCGCTTGTGGTAATTGACGGGCCGACTCCCGGATTGTCGGCTTCGAGGAGATCGCATTGATGTCCTCCAAGCCCGTTTCGGGATCACTTCCGGTTTGCCGACAAACCTGTCGCAATCCCAAGGTCGGCGTGGTCGACAACGCGTCCCTTATTGACCGCAAAAGATTCAGTCTGGGAACCTTGTGTCGCGAGACTGCCGGGCGTAAAGTAGGTGGATTCAAAACTGGAACAAAGGGTCCGGATTGATGCTGTCGTTCAGAACTGATGCTGTGGCGAAGTGCCTTTCCCTCCATCTGTTGATATTCTCGATCGCGTCGCTTGCATTGGCTCAGCAGAACAACAATGTGACGAAATCCGGTGCGTGGTCCGGGGTGCTTGTGTCCAGCGCCTGCAACGCCGACGAAGCGTTCAATGAATCTCCTGAGTGCGCCAGGAACGTGCCCGGTGCCAAGGTGGCGCTCTATGACGACACGAGCCGGGTCATGTACGGCCTTCACCCGCAGGAGAAGGTCGCAGCGCACTTAGGCGATACGGTGACCATCCGGGGAACACTCGATGGCGATACGATACAGTTGGCTTCGATCGAGTTGATGTCCATCGGACTCGCGGTCGGGCAAAAGGCTCCTGCTTTTTCCGTTCGCGATCAGTCTGGACGTACACAAACTCTCGATACGTTGAAGGGTGCGAACGGAACCGTCCTCCTCTTTTTCCGCTCCGCAGACTGGTGACCGTTCTGCAAAGGGCAGCTGGTCCAGCTGCAAAGTGCAATTCCACGATTCGAAAAGCA
>Ga0209448_10000200_pt1 | contig 22074 bp, 18 predicted proteins | sample BogFormECP14_OM2_FD_188245 | JGI IMG/M metagenome (GOLD analysis project Ga0209448, IMG submission 188245) | Bog forest soil microbial communities from Calvert Island, British Columbia, Canada - ECP14_OM2 (SPAdes) (version 2) | ecosystem: Environmental > Aquatic > Freshwater > Wetlands > Bog ... | reverse complement strand
CGTCAGCTTCACTCCGAGTTGAATCTTGGTGGCGGCGCGCGACTTCCGCAGAGCCTGCAAGTCGGTGTTGGCCACAATGAATTCGATGTGTTCCATACCAGAGTCAATCATGCGATTGACCGCGTTGTTGCCGCCGCCGCCGACGCCGATGACCTTGATGCGGGCGTCGTTGCGAGCTTCTTCGTTGAAGCAGATGCGGAGTCCGTTGTCTTCATTCATACGTCACCTCGTAAAATCAGTTGTCAGCTCCCAGCTTTCAGCTCTCAGTAAAAACCAAACCCACGAATAGAGTTTCATTGCGTACCTTACGCTCCCTTGCTCGCAAACAACGCCTTCATGCGCGAGCCGAAACTGGGTTCCTGCAAGCCGCGGGCAAGGCGAGCGCGGTGACCGTAATACGCCATGCCCAACACGGTCGCGAACTCCGGCTCGGCTAAGAACGACGGCATCTTCGCCATCGGCGTTGGCCAGGCGAGACGAGCTGCTTTCCGCAGCACGGATTCCGCGACGTCGAGAATCCCGGGAAGGCGCGACGCTCCGCCGCTCAGCACGAACCCGGCGATGCAGTGCTCCAGAACCCCGGCATGGCGCAGGTTGTCGCGCAGCAACTCGAAGAGTTCGCGAGCGCGCGGCTCCAGAATTTCGCCGGCTAGGCGCTGTGGCATCATGCGCGAGGGCCGGTCTCCGACCGACGGCACTTCGACTTCATTGCCCTCGGGGATGAGAGTCGGCACGGCGTTGCCAAAATTTTTCTTGAGCGTCTCCGCGGCCGCCAGCCCCGTACACATCCCGACCGAGAGATCGCAGGTAAAGTGGTCGCCGCCGATGGGAATGACCGCCGTATGCGCCACCGCTCCCTGCTGAAAAACGATTAGGTCGCAGGAGCCTGCGCCAAGATCGACGAGGCAGACGCCGAGTTCACGTTCGTCCGACCGCAACACCGAGTCGGCGCAAGCGAGCGGCTCAAAGATCGTGTCATCCACGTGAACACCCGCCCGGTTCACGGCGGTCACCAGATTCTGTGTAGCGCTCGAAGAAGCCGTCACAATGTGAACGCGGACCTCGAGGCGCGTAGCCATCATGCCCGTCGGATCCTGCACGCCGGGCTGATCGTCGAGAATAAATTCTTGCGGCAGCAGATGCAGAATTTCGCGATCGGCGGGCAAGGGCACGGTGCGCGCCTTGTCGACGGCTTGACGAATCTCATCGCGGCCGATTTCGCGTGACCGTGCGCCGAAAGTAATGCCTCCGTGGCTATTCATCCCGCGGATGTGCGCACCCGCGATCCCCACCAGCGCGTGCTCGATCGGAATACCGGCCACGTCTTCCGCGTGTTCTACCGCTTTTTGAATGCTGCTGATGGCCTTATCAAGTTCCGTGATCACGCCCTTGCGCAGGCCGCGCGATTCGCTGATGCCGTGGCCGCGATAACGCAATCCGTTGTCGCTCAGTTCGGCCACCAGCACGGAAGTCTTGGCGCTGCCTACGTCAATCGCGGTAATGAAATTGGGCTGGTGGCTCGGCATAATATTCGCTAGTTCTGCGGAGTCTCCTTCGGAATTCCAGCGCTCGGTTTCTTTTGTCCGTTGCCAACCGCGACCGGCGGAGTGATCGGAGCCGGCGACACTGCCGGGGACTTTACCGGTGGCGCTGCCGGATGCGACACTACGGCATTCTTCGCGACCGCGACCGGCGCCACATTTCCCTTCGACTTCAGCGCAGCCTGAGTCACGGGCGCAGGTTTCACTGGGGCATGACTGACTGGAGCATGCCCAACCGGTGCACGATGACCGGCTGCTTTCGTTCCGCCTTTCGCGTTGGGCTTCGCCTCCTTCTTCGTCGGAGTCGGAGGCGCGGGATGGGTTACATATTTTTCGTAGTTCACGATGGCTGCAGTTTTCACGCCCGCCGCCATCGCGGCCTTGGTCGCCGCTGGCGTCAAAGCCGGCTGCCGGGCCATCCCGCCGAGATCGGGATTCACAATGATCTGGCCGTCGTAGCGCAAGTCCACCGATTCGAGCTTCTCGAACTGCTGCCGCCACTGCTGCACATGCGTCACGTAGGTCTTGTAGCGTTGCAGGTAATTTCCCGAGCCGAGATGCACGAGGGCTTCACCGTTAGCGTCGGCGGCCAGCACTTTCACATCCTCGGGGTCGCTCAGATCCACTTCGCTCAGCTCCTGCGAATAATGGGCGCCACTGGAATCAAGTTCACGCACCAGTTCGTTGTAACTCTTCATCCGCGCAGCGCGCATAGAGAGCGGCTCGCCGGCGTTCATGCCCGTAATCACGGCAAACGAATACTTGTGCTTGCCGCCCGGAGCAATTTCCATCAGCGTGCCCCCAGCATCGATCAGCGAAATGCGCGAGCCGATGCGGGCAAAGGCGACCGGCGTGCGTTCATGAATCTCGATGCGCAGGCGATTCGGCACAAAGCGCATCACGCTCGCCGATTCCACCCACGGAATCTGTTCCAGTTGCTGTTTACGTTGGGCCAGCGGGACGAAAAAAATGTTGCGGCCAATATCTCCGCCCATGGCTTCCATGATCTGCGCGTGCGCGACGTGCTGGGCGCCGCTGACTTCGATCTGATCGCTGGAATCGATGCGAAAACGCCAGGAGTGCTTCCCGTACCGGTAGACGCTCAAGCCGGCAGCTCCGAGGATTGCAAAAACAACAAGCGCCAGGGCGAGCCACTTCAACCGGTTGGCAGTCTTTTGGGGAAGTGATCCGCGCCGGACCGAAACGCGCCTTTGTCCGCGCAGAAACGGGGATTCCTGCTCCTCTTCCAGGTCGACGAGCCGTGCGTCGTCGAAGGGCTCACGCTCGGGAGCCCGATGCTGAGAAACATCGCCGGGAAACGGATACAGTTCTTCTTGTATCGCGGTGGAACTTGATTTCCGCGTCACTCTTTCGAGTCAGTTGTCGACAGAAAACCGCTGAGCAAAATTACTATAACTGGTTTTCGCGAATTGAGACAGTGCCAATTTGGTTCGCGGTCTTAGCTTGCAACTGTCGCGGAATCCAGCTTCTTCAAAATCATGGCACCGAGCTGCGAGACGCTGCCCGCACCGAGCGTCAGCACCATGTCGCCGGGTTGGGCGAGCGCGGCAACCGTGGCAACGGCATCGGAAAAGGATGCAGCGTACGCGACGTTCCGGTTCCCTTCACCGGCAATGCGGCTGCCGAGAGCTTGAGCCGTGATGCCTTCGATCGGCTTCTCGCTGGCGGGATAAATATCGAGTAAGCATAGAGTGTCTGCGCCGGGGAAGGCGGTTGCGAACTCATCCATCAGATCGCGAGTGCGGGTGAAGCGGTGCGGCTGAAAGATCACATGCACCCGGCGAAATCCGCATTGACGAGCCGCCGCTAGCGTCGCTCGTATTTCCGTCGGATGGTGGCCGTAATCGTCAATCACGCTGACGCCTGCCGCCTTGCCTTTGAGCTGGAAGCGGCGGTCCACACCGCGAAAACCGTCCAGCGCGCTACGGATCTGCTCCGTCGGAATATCGAGCGCGGTGCCTACGGCAATGGCCGCCGTCGCGTTCAGTATGTTGTGTACGCCCGGCACGTGCAGGGTAAACTCGCCCAGATCTTTCTCTTTGTAAGTCACCTGAAAACGGACGAGCGGGCTGTGCTGTCCCGTCGATGGTAACGCTCCACCCGACGAAGAGCTGGCCTGCACCGATCCCACGCGAATCAGAAAATCAGACCCTTGGCTGGTTCCGTACGTGGTCACGCGGCGGTGGACACGAGGCAGCAATCTCCGCAGCACCACGTCGTCATTGCACCCGACAACCACGCCGTAAAACGGGACGCGCTCCATGAATTCGAGAAATGTCCGGCGAACGTCTCGCATGTCGCGATAGCAGTCCATATGCTCGCGGTCAATGTTCGTGACCACCGAGAGAATCGGCGAAAGCTTCAGAAACGACCGGTCGCTCTCGTCCGCCTCGGCAACCAGGTATTGCGACTTGCCGAGGCGCGCGTTCGAGCCCATAGCGTCCACGCGCCCACCGACCACAACCGTGGGATCGAGGCCGCCAGCCGCGAGCACGGCCGCGACCATCGAAGTCGTGGTCGTCTTCCCATGCATGCCGGCAATGGCAATGCCGTACTTCAGCCGCATGAGCTCAGCCAGCATCTCGGCCCGCTGAATCACCGGGACATGCAACCGGCGAGCTTCGGCGACTTCAGGGTTATCGACCTTGATCGCGGAGCTGGTGACAACAACGTCCGCGCCAGCGATGTTGGCGACAGCGTGCCCCTCAAAAATGGACGCGCCCAGCGCGGCGAGGCGTTCGGTGACCGCCGAATTCTTGAGGTCAGACCCGGAAATCTGATAACCGAGATTCAGCAACAACTCGGCAATCCCGCTCATGCCGATGCCCCCGATACCCACGAAATGAATGCGCTGAATCTTGGCGAACATGAAAACCTAATCTCCGGGTGAAGCCGAACGCTGATGATAGACCATCGCACCGCAGAGACGCCGAGTGCGCAGAGAAAGTTCGTGCCTGCCCCTGTGTCCCTCTGTGTTCTCTGTGGTTAAGATCTTCCCGGCGCTCGCGGCGACCCTGCGTTCGAAGAAGTTCTATAGGCCAACCAGTTGCGCGACCATCTCCGCAATTTCCTCGACCGCCTTAGGGTGCGCTAGCGATTTCGCCGCCGCGGACATACTCCGCAGCCGGCCCGCATCTCCAATCAGCGCCGCAATCGTGTCGACCAAGTACGCCGCACCCAGATTACTTTCTTCGACCACCACCGCGGCGCCCGCCCGCTCCAGCGCCCGCGCGTTAACGTTCTGATGGTCATCGGCGGCGGCCGGAAACGGCACAAAAATCGCCGGCTTGCCTGCCGCGGTGATTTCTCCGACCGTGCTAGCTCCCGAACGGCAGACCAGCAAATCAGCGCGGCCAAACGTGGCCGGCATATCGTCAATAAACTTGTGGACCTCACCCGAGATTCCCGACTGCTGATAAGCGGCCAGCACGTGGTCATAGTCGCGCTGCCCGGTCTGGTGAATGACGTGGATGCCGGGAATCTTCTCGCGCAGACCGGCCAGGGACTCGTGCGTTGTCATTGCCTGATTAATCGCCCGCGAGCCCTGACTGCCCCCAAAAACCAGCAGAGCGGGCGAACCGCCAGTCTTAGGCGGAATCGAAAAAAACGCCGCGCGCACCGGAACGCCCGTCACCCGACAGTGAGGAAAATACCGGCAAGTTTCTTCAAAGTGCACCGCCGCTGCGGACACCCAGCGCGCAATCATTCGATTGGCAAATCCCGGCACGACGTTCGGCTCGAAGGCCAGCGTCGGAAGGCGTCGGCGTATCGCGGCCACCATCGCCGGTCCCGAGGCGTAACCCCCAACCCCGATCACAACCTCGGGATCGAAATCCGAGAGCATGCGCAAAGAAGCTGCGATCGCACGCGGCAAGTCGAACATCGTCTTCGCCCGCGTCATCAGGCTGACATTTTTCAGCGCGCCCACTTGGATCAATTCCAGAGGAAAGCCCGCCTGCGGCACCAGCCGCGTCTCAATGCCGCGCGCCGTCCCGATAAAAAGTACTTCGGCGCCAAACTGCTTCTTGAGCTGTTGGGCAATGGCCAGCGCCGGAATGACGTGTCCGCCGGTGCCGCCGCCCGCGATGATGACGCGCATGAAGTTTGGTTCCTGAAAGCGCTACCGCTTACTCCATCATCTTCACATACTTCGTTCTTGCCTCTTGCAGCATGGACAGCACCGACCCTTTCTCCGCCTCGGTGTTCCACGAAGTATTAGTCCGCGCCGCCGCAATTAACCGGTCAACCCACTCCACGAAGTAAGCCGCATCCGACGCGTTGCGCACGGGCGCGCCTGCCACACTTACATACACCGGACTGGTCGTAGCATACGGATACAAATCAAGAATCGGATACTCCGCCTTGTCGCTGAAAGCGCGGAGAACGCACCATCCGCTGGCTTCGAGGGGGATCGAGTCGTCAACGTGCGCCGAACTGCGAGTGCTATTCATGGCAAGTTCCCGCGCCACCTTCCCGTTACAGACGATTTGCAGATGATCCACCGGCACAATCGAATTCATCTCGGCCGAAAACCTCACCTCTTGTTTCTTTTCCAGACGGACTTCTCCGCCAATCCCCTGGCCTCCCAGCGAAAATCGGAGCAGCGGCCCGTTCGTAGCGAACGTCCGCCCCGCTTTGATCGCCGCCAGCCACGGCTCAATCTTCAGCGGGCCAGGCTTCACTTCGGCATACACCCGATTCAATCCCACCGGTCCACGCAGTGACGCGTAGTTGCCCATGAAATCCGTGCCCGCAGCAGTGGGCAATCGGAAACCGCAATTCAGCAGCTTGTACCAAACCTCAGCCGTCGACTTATGATCGGAAAAACCGAGCACCTCTATGTAATCCACCTTGCCCAGCGCCACATCCGCGGGTAACTCGGCGGTAAGAGAGGCATCCTTGGCGGGATTGGGCACGCTGTCAAAAGGATGCACATATCCCACCAGCGCGCCCTGTTCATGCGCCACGTCAGCCACGTTCGCGTTCGTTGGAAACAGGCTGGCTGCCGCCGTATTCGGATATGCCGCATACCCTGGAAGAATGAAGTTATGTGTCAGGTTCAGCAATCCAAGATGCCCCCAGTAACTCGTGTGAAACTCCTGCCCGTGCAGCAGCAGATGATCAGCGGTCGAAGCCGGATCAACTTGCGAAGAGAAATACGCCATGTCAGGGATACGCTGCTCCTTGTTCACAACCAGATCTTCCACAATCGCCAAATCCTCAGCCGCCGCTTGCTCCACCAGATGTGCCGGTGTATTCCGATAGGTTCCCGCGTAGTTCATGTGGACATGAACGTCGCCACTCACCCACTGAGATGTGTCATCGACCACGGCAGAAAGCGGCACGAGCTTGACCGTGAGCTGCGCGACGCTATCGGCCCTCACCTCCACTTTATGCTGCTCAAAACGATTCTCGAATCCGCGCATGACGTCCACTTCGACATCGCCCTCCGGCACCGTTATCGCCGACACTCCCGATGTGTCAAAATAGTGCGCCTCAAATGGCCGCTCCGAGCGGTCATAGCTGTCGTCGGCGTGCATCCATGCGTTACCCGGAGCGTAGGCTAAACCGTCCGCGCCGGTCACGAAAACTCGCGCTGCTACTGGATTTCCGCTACCATCTACCACGCGCAGAGAAATGCGCCCAATCGGCTTCACAAATTTTCGTTCGCGCGCGACCACTTCCGTCTGCTCTCCACCCGGAATCGTCTGCACCCACAGCGACGTATTCCCGTTTCGATTGGAGATAAATGCGATCTTCGAACCATCCGGCGACCATCGCGGATTCACGTTGTCAAAAGCGCCATACGAAATCGGGAACGCATCCCCACCCGCCGCAGGCACTACCCACAGTTGATGCCACGCCTGGCCCAGATACGACGCATACACCATGCGCTTGCCGTCTGGAGAAAAGTCTGGGTGAGCCTTCCAGTTCGTCTCTTCGTAATGGATTTCTTTGTATAGAGCATCGGCCGCGTTGGCTTCGGGCTCCGCATTGACTTTCCAGAAGCCGCCGGTGCCGTGAATGTGCCCCCGATTCGAGACAAACAAAATTTCCGACCCGTCCCGCGTCCACACCGGACTGATTTCGTGATCCACCTGGCTGTAGTAGTAACGAGGCAGCGAACTGACATTCTCCGGAGTAAGTTGCCGAACGTCACTGAGCAATCCATCTTCGAATCGACCTACAAAGATATGAAAGTGCCCCTTATAGGACGTCGACACGAACGCCAGCCGCTTCCCATCCGGCGAGAAGCGCGGCTCCAGATTCACCGCACCTCCGGACGTCATTTTCCGCGTCCGCCCATCCCGCATATCCAGCGACCACAACTCGACGGCATCGTGATCGTAGCGCGCAAACGCCAGCCACCGCCCATCATTGTCCCTCGACCAATCCGGCTGATAGTCGTATCCCGGTCCACAGGTAAGCTGTTCGGCCTTTTGGCTACCTAGTTCCTGTCGCCACAATGAGCCCGCCATCGAATACACCAGGCTGCGTGAATCCGGCGACCAGGCCGCCGCGCTCGGTCCCGTCGTCAACTGCGGCAGATACATCTCCCTGAAGTAATAGGGATGCGGCAAATCAATCTGTTTGAGCACGGGTTCGCGCTGCGCGTAGCAAGAAACACAAGTAACAAGAAACAAGGCAGCCAGACGAAACTTGAACAAGAAGCCTCCACCGTTTGAACTCAAATCCGGCTTACTCCGCAAGGCGCGCCCGTCTAGCCCACAGCCAATTGAGCAAAGCCAGAACGACCGTCGCCCCCAGGATTAGCGACTTACTCCGATCCACTTGGGTCGCTAGGACCGCAGTAATCCCAACTCCCAGAACGGCCAGCGCCTGTCCCCCTGGCAGCCGGAAACCGGGAGCCAGCGGCTGCTTTCGCCGCAGAGCGATCAGCGCCGCGCAAACTACTCCGTAGTAAAACAGCCTTGCGACCACCGACAGCGTCACATTCCATGCAAAACTTCCCACGATCGCCAGGCCCCACACTGCCGCCGCATAGAACAAAATCGAAAACCAGGGCGTGTGAAATCTTGGGCCCACCGCGGCAAACATCTGCGGCAGATCGCCACCTCTGGCGAGCGCGAACGTGACGCGTGGCATCGCCAGCAGCTTGGCGCTCAAGTAACCATAGACCGAAATCAACGCTCCGAGCGCAACCAGACCTGCTCCCCGAGTCCCCATCGTGAGGCGCGCCACTTCCGCCAGCGGACGATCCGTTGTCGCCCCGGGTCCCAACACTCCTACCACCACCCATTGCACCAGCGCATAAATCACGGTGCAGGCAATCAGTGCCACAAACAGCGCAAACCCGGCGTCCCGCGCCGGATTCTTGGCTTCGCTCATGGGCGCCATCGCCGATTCAAATCCACCATAAGCGAAGATCAGCAGCACCATCGCCTTCATCCACACACTTGCGGGAATCGGTCCTGCCGCACCCCATGGCGCCGGATGGATGATGGTGACCGCCGCTCCCGCCGAGACCACCATCAGCAGCGGAAGAATTTTCGCCACCGTGAACACGTTGCTTACTGCCGTGCCCTGCCTTGCGCCCCGAGCGTTTATGAGCGCCAGCAGTCCGACCAGTAATGTCAGGATCGCAAAACGCGGCCAAGGTTGCTTCGCTGCCGACCAGAATTCTGCCAGATAAATGACAAACAGGTTAGCATTCGCTGCCGGAGCCGCCGTCTGCGCCAAGTAGAGCATCCAGCCAACCAGAATTCCCATCAGGCGACCGAACGCCGTGCGCGCGTACAGATACGGTCCGCCCGCCTCGGAAAATTGCGAGGCCACTTCGGCAAAGCAGGCCATAATCACGCCCATCGCAGCCCCCGCAATCAACACGGCCACCACGCTGCGTTTGCCGAGAAGCCCGGCCACTGTGGCCGGCAGACCAAAAATGCCACTGCCGATAATCGAATTCACCGCCAATGCAGCCAGGCTCCAACGGCCAATGGCGCGCACCAAGCCAGTTTGCACATGACCAGGTTGCACATGGCCAGTTTGCGGAGATGTCATGGCGAAACCGTTTGTACCATATCCAGCCCCTCCCTTGGATTAAACTTCTTCGCGGACGCAGAGCACTCGCAGCGCCGGTGTCCCGAAATTCAGGCTGTCGGCCTGAACTTGTCCCACGAAACCCAAAGAACACCTGAGAATGACCGCCTGAAATCGCCCGCCGCGTGCGGCTTTCGACCTAAGGTAACTTCAATTACCGAAGCTCATGCACACGGGGAACCTTTCCCCCCGCGCTCCGGGATGCGATCTTGGTAGCACGCATTAATCAAGAATGCTTGGTAGGGACGGAAAGGGACCACATGGATCGCGAGAATCGGGAAAGCATGGAAGACATTCATCTCCGCATTTTGCGCGTTACGGACGACCTGCGCGTCATCCAGCGCGAGCTCAACTGCGCCGCCATGCAGGCCCCCACTGACCCCGAACTCATGGAAGCTCTGGCGGATCCGCCGGAGATGGAATCCATCCAGGTCCTCAAGTCCGCCCTCGACCAGATGCGCCACTTCCTCTGGTTCTACATGCAGGTTGTTACCAGCGATTCCGAAATGGGTGAAAAGTTCCGTCAGACCCTGCGGCAGGAGGCCCCCGTGCGCGCCCCTGAAATGGAACAGCAGTTCCAGAGCGCCACTGACGCTATCATGCTGCGCTATCTCGCCGACAGCAAGTTCCGCAAACCCAATTAAGATTCCGAGGCCCCTACAGCGTCCCATCGGGTTTGGCTGGCCATTTCATGAGCCCCGGCCCTGAGTTAAAATCCAGCCGTTGCCGAATCCTCCGCAGATGCGTACCGCCGAACCCGCCGACGCCTCCGCAATCGCGCGCCTGGTCAACGCCGCCTTTCGCCCTGAGCGTTTCTTCACCGACGCCGACCGCACAAATCCTGAAAAAGTTGGCGCTCTTCTTCAGAAAGGGAAATTCCTGTTGCACGTCGAAGACGGACGACTGGCCGGTTGCGTTTACGTTGAGCTGTGCGGCGAGCGCGGTTACTTCGGATTGCTGACAGTCGATCCGCAGCGTCAACGCTCTGGAATCGGGGCTTGCCTGATCGCCGCCCCCGAACAGCACTGCCGCTCCGCCGGATGCCGGTTCATGGATCTCACGTTCGTGAATCTGAGGCGGGAACTATCCGCCTGCTACCAGCAATTCGGCTATGTCGCGAGCGGAACCTTGCCCTTTCCGGCGGAGCAGATCGCCAAGATCCCTGTCCACCTCGTTCAGATGTCGAAGCCGCTGTAAGCCCGGAGAACTCGCCTGCATACTCGTCGAACAAAAAAGCCGGAGCCCGAAGGCCCCGGCTGTCCAGTTTGGTTGGTGTGCCCGGATAAAAATCTAGGGTAGAAACGCGGCTCGCCGCGTCTCCCGCTTACGCGCTCCGTCGCGGCCGCACCGTCAAGTCCCGCACCTGCGCCAGAATGCTCGACATCTGCATCCCGTTCAGCTGTGACAAATACGGCAAAACCTCGGCCACGAACTGATCTTCCATCAACTCGCGAACTTCCTCCTGCCGATTTCGTTCTCCACCGGAAAGCAGATCCGGCACGCTTACCTCTAGCGCCCGCGCCAGTCGCTCCAGAGAAGAGAGGGTCGGCGTCGCCTTCTCGTTTTCGATTTTCGACACGTAAGTGCGCGGCACCGACATGCGCAGCGCCAATTGTCGCTGACTTAAGCCGTTGCGCAGCCGCAGCGAACGGATCGAGAAGGCCAGCCTCAGATGCCCGCGCCCGTTAGAATGGAGGCTTACCGGCAGCGCTTCCGGCGCCGGAGTCAGGGCGGCAATCTCCGCCTCGTCCTCATCCAATGACAAATGACAACGGCGGCAGAGGCTGTTTAATGTGCGGAATTGCACCAAGAGACAACGGTCGCAGCGTACAACTTCCCGTGAGTCCACGGGGGTTAGTGTGGTAGCCATTCAGGTTTTGCGAGTGCCAGAGCGGGGGCTACTCTCAAAGCCAACTAGTGCGTAATCTGCTGGATTGAGCCTGTGGATGTCAAGACAATAGTAGTAGAAAACAAAGTGCTTACGTGAGACAGCAGCACGCAACCAGGTAAAATCACAAGAAAACAGGTAGAAAACCATGAATCAACGCGATGCGGCGTGGTGTTTACTAACTGAGTTCACCCAGTCGGAAAGTCTTCGGAAACATGCGCTCGCGGTCGAGGCGTGCATGCGCGCCTACGCCCGCAAAGCCGGAGCCGACGAAGAATTGTGGGGCACAGTCGGCCTTCTCCATGACTTCGATTATGAGAAATATCCGAGCCTCGAGGACCATCCTTACCGGGGCAACGAGATTCTGAAAGACCGCGGCTATTCTGAAGAGGTCCGGCGAGCCATCATGTCGCACGCGCAGTACACCGGCGTCGCGCGCCTCGCGCCGATGGAAAAGACGCTCTTCGCCTGTGATGAACTGGCGGGATTCATCACCGCTTGCGCGCTCGTCAAGCCGGGTAAATCGCTTGCGGAAGTCGAAGCCCCATCCGTCCGGAAAAAAATGAAAGACAAAGCCTTCGCCCGCAATGTTCACCGCGAAGACATCATCGAAGGCGCGGCCGATCTCGGCGTGGATATTGAAGAGCATATTGCTTTCTGCATCGCTGCCATGAAGACGATTGCAAAGGATTTGGGCCTTGCAGGCAATGCGTAGAACTCAACTCGATGCATCTGCCAGAAACCTGTCCGGCCGCGTCGTATTATCCCGCCCTATCCCGCCAAGAAAAAACCCTGCCACCCAGGAGGTGGCAGGGCAGTTTTCAAGTCCGCCGGTTGTTATTTTCCGTAGAAGGAATCGGCGAACGCTTGTCCGTTCGGAACTCCAACTCCGGTCACGTTGTCCCAGCCTTTCTTGGTTTTCAGGCCGGAATCGGTGCCGAATGTAATACCAAGCGGGGTGTCCTGGATCCAGGGATAGTCCCAGATCGCATCGACGAATGGTCCCGTGACTCCGGCCACTTCCGCCGCGGTGTATTTGTTGGTGCCGGTCGACTCTTGAATGCTTGCTTTAACGTTGGTCTTTGAGGTCTGGGGAACGATATCGTAGATTGTTCCCGTCGGCATCGAATAAAGGTACGGAGCGGCCTGACCGAGCGCAGCACCACCTCCAGCCAAGGCTTCCTGGTTCGCGATCGCCCAGAGCGCAGAGAACATCGGGCAGGCCACGCTTGTGCCTCCCCAGACTTGCCATACCTGTTCTGGAAGCTGACCGGGCACCGAAATGAGGATTACAACCCCGGTGAAGGGATCGGCCAGCCAGGAAACGTCGGGAAGTTGACGGTACTTGCCCGGCAGCAATTTCTGATAAGCAGGCTTGGGGAAGCCAGCGAGACAGTTGCCGGACGAGTCCTGGACTGCACAAGTGCTAGGTCCGCCGCCCGCGCCCGCGTAGAAGCCGAAGTTAATGGGCGGGTCAGGCACGTAGCCATCCTCGGCCAGGAGAATTTCGTTATTCCCCCAACCATCCTGCCACGCGATCGAGTTGTCGGAGTTTAGCGCCAGGGTGACTCCGCCCACTGCCGTGGCATAAGGGGAATCCGCGGGATAGCTGACCGACGCCGGGATGAAACTATATCCGAAGGTGAAGTCGCCACTGTCGCCAGAGGAAAAGTCGGTGGCAATTCCGAGGATATCGCCAATCTCGGAAATCAGATTGCCATTATCCAACTCGCTCGCTGGGACATACAGTTCTTCAGCCCCATAACTGCCCGAAAGAACGTTGGCGAGACCGTCGTCTATGGCCATGTATTCGGCTTGATCGATGTCCTGGAAATCGGCATTGGGAGGAACGATCAGGTTGATGTTGGCGCCGGGAGCAACCGCGTGTGCCCACTCGACGTCAATATTGATTTCTACCTGATCGGGGGAGATGCAAAAGCTGGGCGAAGGGATGTAGGTGATGGTGAAGTTCGACGAAGTCAGCGCCGGCAATCCGAAATAAGCTGAGAACGCGTTGGCATCGTCCTGGATGGTGGGAGAGCCGCACCAGTCAATAATCCCGATCGTCTGGCCGGTGCCGTCGTAGCCTTCGGTGTACAGGCCGGAAAGGTTATACGCGGTTTGAATTTCCGGCGGCGTGTAGGCGCAGCCCGGGCTGGTCAGAGTCTGCAGATTCAGGTGATTTCCGGAGTAGGTTCCGATGGGGAGCGAACCATTGTTGTTGGTGGAGAAGGTCTCGGTTTCCAAACCGTTAAAACAATTGTTGGTGTAGAAACTGTCGTCGGCCGGCGCTGCCTTCGAGCTGACGGCTGCGGCCTTGGAGGTGGGGGGAGCGGTTGGTCGAGCCATCATCGGATGTTCATACTTGCCCGTGTCCAGACCAGAAACTGACTTCACCAGCGCCCCGGCAGCGCCATCGACGTATGGGTCCCGGTCATTGGCGCGGAGGATTTTGTTTCCGACCTGGTAATTGTTCAGCTGCACGTGGAAAGCCGACTGAACGTCGGTCACGGTGCCGCGCGCTCTCACGAAAAAGTTGTGGTGAGCGACCTTCACTACTTTCAAGTTGTGGGCTTCGAAAAACTGCTGTACCGTCTTCGCTTCTTCCGCCGTCGGCGCAAAGCGTGCCGCGAACTGGGACCGGGTCAGGAATTGACGATACTTGGGAGAGGTTGGATCGTAAAGTTGGTTTGCCAAAGCATCGAGCTCGGCGCGATGATGAGGATTCAACCAGATGCTAACCTCGATGGTCTCGGATGGAACCTCGCTTCCTAGGTTCTTTGCGGTAAAGACATAGCGGGGTGTGTTGTGCGCGACGAGTTTGCCGCCCACCGTACTGGCCGGCAACAGCGCACAACTCAGCGCGACCACAACTACAACGCCTAGCCACCCAAAATGGACACCTGCATTTGCAGCCTTGTTCTTTTTGTTCATTGCTCCCTCCCCTGGGAGAAGTTGCGTGAAGTCAGAACTGAAGGGCCTATGCACTTACACGTGCCGGCCGTCGAGATCCAAGACTTCAGAAGTATGAGCGTTGAAACATGGACATGAAGTGCCGCGCTTGAATTGCTGACTCCCGTGACGACTCCAGCCCGTTGAGCGAAATGCGGCAATGCTAGCCCGTTCTTGCGCGCTTGGCAATGAGTTCGCTAGTCTTTTTTTTAATTACATCGATCAACGAGGGGAACTGTGCATTATTTTGCGACAGTCACATGGAAGAGATATATCTTCTGGGAAATTTCGTTTCCGGGCTAGCGCAGCACCTCGGCTACCTTCCCGCTGGCAATCAACTCCGCGAGGCGCGCGAAATCCTGATACATCACGCGGTCCTTCTCCATGGTCCGGCACACCGCCCGAATCGCTGCGTGCGCCTGCTGCAGCGGCTTGGAGGTCTTCAGCGGCGCTAGGAAGTCAATCGCTTGCGCCGCCGCCATGGCCTCGATCGCCAGCGTGTTGCGAGTGTTTTCCACCACCTTCTTCAGCTTGTTTGCCGCGGTCATACCCATGGAGACGAAGTCTTCTTTGTTTCCCGACGTCGTAATCGAATCGACCGACGCGGGGTGCGCCAGCACTTTGTTCTCACTCACCAGCGCGGCCGCAGTCACTTGCGGCATCATGAAGCCCGAGTTCATGCCCGCACCAGGCGCCAGAAACGGCGGCAGGCCTTCGCTGAGCGCGGGGTTCACCATGCGCTCCAGTCGGCGCTCGCTGATGCCGGCCAGCGCGCTCAACGCGATCGCGAGAAAGTCGAGTGCGAACGCGAGCGGCTCGCCGTGGAAGTTTCCGCCAGAGAGCACGTCGCCCTCGCCATCCATCGCTCTCGGATTCTTCACGAACACCAGCGGGTTATCGACGGCTGAGTTCGTCTCCGTCTCAAAGATGAGGCGGCAATGAGCCAGCGTGTCGCGCACCGCGCCATGCACCTGCGGAATGCAGCGCAGCGAGTAGGCATCCTGCACGCGGCCACAATCGCGATGCGAATCGCGGATCTCGCTCTGTTCGAGCAGACGGCGCAGATTCGCGGCGGTTTTGATTTGCCCGGGATGGGGCCGAGCCTTTTGGATACGTTCGTCGAAGGCGACGTTGGTTCCCTTGAGGGCTTCGCACGCCATCGCGCCGATGACGTCCGCAGTATCGACCAGCGTCTCCGCGGCCAGCAGCATCAGAGTGCCGATGGCCAGCATGGCTTGCGTGCCATTGATGAGCGACACCGCTTCCTTCGCTTCCAGCACCAACGGTTTAATTTGCGCGCGCTTTAATGCTTCAGCACTGGCGATGCGCTGGCCTTTTTCGGCGTCATAAAAACATTCGCCTTCACCGATCAATGCCAGCGCCAGATGTGCCAGCGGCGCAAGATCGCCACTCGCTCCCACGCTTCCCTGCGATGGGACCATCGGGGTCACACCGCGATTGAGCATCTCGCAGATGGTGTCGATGGTGATGCCGCGCACGCCCGAGTTGCCCTTCGCCAGCGAGTTGGCGCGCAGGAGCATCATGGCACGGATGTCGGCGATCGAAAGCGGTTCGCCCACGCCGACAGCGTGCGAGCGTACCAGGTTCACTTGCAACTCGCGAACCTGGTCGCCGACGATATGCACATCGCTCAGCTTGCCGACGCCAGTGGTGATGGCGTAAGAGATTCTATTGCCGGCGACCAGCGCGTCGACCACGGCGCGGGCACGGTTAACGGCCTCGCGCGCGTCCGGATCGAGCAGGACGGGCCGGTGAACGTCAGTGTGCGCGACTTCGCGCACAGCTTCAAGCGTCAGATCGTTTCCGTTAATGTGCAGGGCTTTCAAGAGTAGTTCCGATTCCTGGTTTCGAGTTTCTTAGTTTCCTTGCAAGACCACTTTGAACGGATACAACGTTGCCGTCATCACACGTTTTTTTACGGCCGGATCGCTGTTCATGATCTGGCGGGCCGCGTCTTCGGATTCGGCGCGGAAGACCGTGAGCCCCATGGTATTTTCATCGGTAGTCAGGGTGCGACCTACGAGAATGATCACGCCCTGCGCGTTGAGGTTCTGGAGGTAGGCGAAGTGTTCAGCCACCACGGCCTGTTCTGAGTCGGTCGGGCCGGTGCGCAGCATGTCTCCGCGGAGGAGTTGAAGTCGGTAGAGGAACTCTTGCATCGGTTCTTTCTTTCCTGTCTCCACTATCTCTACTATTTTTCTATCGCGGCGCGGAACACTTTCATATATTTCTCTGGCAGTGCGCGCGGCTTCATGCCCGAATCGGCGACGATGTGTGTGGTCTCGCCTTCGGCCAGCAACTCGCCTGTTTCCGCCTTTCGCAGCTCGTATCCGAAGCGGATCACTTTCTCCCGTACATGTTTCAGATGCGTGCGCACGATGACCTCGTCATCATAGTGTACGGGAGCCTTGTAGCGGCACTGGGCGTCGACAACCGCAATGAAGCAGTCATCTTCGCGCTCCATTTCCTTATAGCTGAAGCCGAACTGGCGCATGAGTTCGACACGTCCCACTTCAAACCAGATGAAATGGTTGGCATGATACACGACGCCCATCTGGTCGGTTTCGGCGTAGCGGACGCGGATGCGGGTTTCATTCACTGTCGCCCGCTGACTTACGTTTGCAGATATCGATGTATGGTGGCGGCTCATCGGCCCGTCCATTTCGGCTTGCGCTTTTCGAGGAACGACTCGATCCCTTCGCGGAAGTCGACGCTCTGGCGGATGCCGGCATTTTCGCGGATGGCGGCTTCACTTTGCGCATCGAGTTCCGCGCGCGCGTGATCGGTGAGCAGACGTTTGGTATGGAAAAGCGAGAGCGGACTGTTCTCCGCCAACTGCGCGGCAAGTTCGCGAGCGCGATCGAGCAGTTTTTCCGGAGGAACAATTTCGTTGATCAGGCCCATCTTCAGGGCTTCCGCGGCGTCGAAAATGCGGCCCGTAAGCAAGAGGTCGCGGGCGATCTTCTCGCCGACCTGGCGCAGGAGAAAAGTCGAGACGATGGCAGGCACGAATCCGATGCGGACCTCGGTGTAGCCAAACTTGGCGTCCGGCGCGGCAAGCGTGAAATCGCAGAGCAGGGCGAGTCCGGTGCCGCCGGCGATGGCTGCGCCGTTGACCGCGGCAATCGTTATTTTAGGAAACTCATAGAGCGCACGGAAAAGGCTGACCATGGTCCGCGAATCTTCGAGATTTTGCTCGGGCATACGGCCGATCAGGGATTTCAGGTTGTCGAGGTCCATGCCGGAGCAAAAAGCCTTCCCTGCTCCAGTCAAGATCAGGATGCGCGAGGAAGAGTTGTTCACTTCCTCCAGAGCGCGAATCAAGTCGTCAATCAGTTCGTAACTGATGGCGTTGCGCTTGTCGGGCCGGTTCAGCGTGATGGTGGCGACGGCGGAGTCGAAAGTAAGGAGGAGCGTTTTGTAGTTCATGGTGTACTCAGTCCGCCGCCGATGAGTTTTTGTACCTTGCGCCGATTTCGGCTGTCGCTCTCAATAATGCGTCCAGTGGCTTCAGCGGAGGCAATTGCGCACCTCGGCCGCGCAGAGTTTCGATTACTGTCTCCGTCGGAATATTCCCCACCAACGCATCCTGCGCGAACGGGCATCCGCCCAGGCCACCGATGACGGAGTCGAAGCGGCGACAGCCGGCTTCATACGCAGCGATGATTTTCGCGGCGGCCTGGTCGGGACGGCTGTGCAGGTGGACTCCGATTTCGAGATAGTCGTACTTCGCCAGCACAGCGGAAACGACTTCGCGAATTTTTTCCGGCGGCGCCACGCCCACGGTGTCGGCGAGCGAGATCATGCGAATTTCCTGCAACTCGAGTAACGCCACGGCTTCGACAACCTCATCGACAGTCCAGGGGTCGTCGTAAGGATTGCCGAAGGCCATCGAGATGTAGACAACGGTTTCGAGTCCGGCTTCATCGGCTTTCTTCTCGATCTTTTCCAGCTCCTCGATAGCGTCTTCCAGCGTCTGCCGCTGATTGTTCTGCAGGAAGGTTGGCGAGATCGAGTACGGGAAACCCAGGGTGCGAACGGCATCGGTCGCGATCGCTCGCTGCGCGCCTTTTTCGTTGACTACGATGCCGATGATTTCCACGTCGTCGGGCGTGTCGAGTTCTTTCAGAACTGCTTCGGAGTCGGCCATCTGCGGAACCGCGTTAGGCGAGACGAAGCTGACGGCGTCAATGTGCTTGAAGCCAGCAGAGATCAGGGCCTGGAGATAGTTGGTCTTCAGATCGGCAGGGATCTGGCCTTTAAGGCCTTGCCAGGCATCGCGCGGGCATTCGACGAGTTTGACTGTTTCGCTCATGCAGGATGTCGGAATCGTCCGACCTACGTCTGCAGCACTCCCACCTTGAACTCCGGCACCTCCGGATTCAGCGATGCTGCCTCCAGCGCCTGCGTGATGGCTTGGCGCGTTTCCATCGGGTCGATGATTTTGTCGATCCACAGACGCGCTGCGCCGTAACGCGGGTCGGTTTGCTCTTCGTACGTCTTCTTCGTTGAATCGAAGAGTTCTTTTCTTTCTTCTTCGCTCAATTTCTTGCCGCTGCGCTCCAGTTGTTTCACTTTGATTTCCACCAGCGTGCCGGCGGCGGCGTCTCCGCTCATGACCGCGTATTTCGCGGTGGGCCAGGCGAAAACGAACCGAGGATCAAAGGCCTTGCCGCACATGGCGTAGTGTCCGGCGCCGAAAGAACCGCCGATAATCACGGCGATCTTGGGCACGACTGAGTTCGATACCGCATTCACCATTTTCGCTCCCGCCTTGATAATGCCGCTCCACTCGGCATCACGCCCCACCATGAAACCGTTGACGTCGTGGAAAAAAATGAGAGGGATCAGGTTCTGGTTGCAGTCCATGATGAAGCGTGCGGCCTTCTCGGCAGACTCGGTGTAGATGACGCCGCCGAACTCGACGCGTTTATGGCCTTCGTGGTCGGTTTGCTGCGCGTGGAGTTTCTGATTGGCGACGATGCCTACCGCGAAGCCTCCGATGCGAGCGTAGCCGCAGATCAGCGTTTTGCCGTACTCGGGTTTGTATTCGTCGAAACGGCTTTCGTCCACGATGCGCGCGAGAATTTCTTTCATGTCGTAGGGGCGTGCGGGCGATGCATCATAGGCGCCGTAGATTTCTTCGGCTGTCATTGCCGGGTCCACTGGCTTTTTGCGATCCCAGAGAGACTGGCGCCGGTATCCCCATTTTTCTATGAGCGACCGGATGCGGCCGAGGCAGGCTTCGTCGTTGGGTTCGCGGAAGTCGACCGTCCCGCTGATGGCGGAGTGCATGGCGGCTCCGCCTAATTCTTCGGCGGAAACTTTCTGTCCGATGGCGGCCTGCACCAGTGCGGGGCCGGCGAGGAACAGGCCGCTGCCGTCGGTCATAAGGACGTGATCGCACATCACGGGAAGGTAGCCTCCTCCCGCGACGCACATGCCCATGATGGCGGCAATCTGCGAGATGCCCATGGCCGACATGACCGCATTGTTGCGGAAAACGCGGCCAAAATCGTCGGTGTCGGGGAAGACGTCTTCCTGCAGCGGGAGAAAGACTCCGGCAGAGTCGACGAGGTAGATGGTCGGAATGCGATTTTCGATGGCGATGTTTTGCGCGCGGATAACTTTTTTTGTGGTCATCGGGAAGAAGGCGCCAGCTTTGACGGTGGCGTCGTTCACGATGAGCATGACCATGCGGCTGTGGATACGGGCCAGGCCGGTAATGACGCCGGCGGCGGGCGCACCTCCCCACTCCTCGTACATTTTGTGCGCGGCATAGATGCCTAGTTCGAAGAAAGAGCCGGGATCGGCGAGAAGGTTGATACGCTCACGGGCGGTGAGGCGCGATTTGGCGTGCTGACTTTCGATGGCTTTAGCCCCTCCGCCTTCGCGGATGATTTCCTCTTCGTTGCGAACCTGGGCAACCAGATCGGCGAGCGCGCGCATGTTGGATTCGAAGCGCAGAGAGCTCGGGTCAACTTTGGTGGAGAGGACGTTGTTAATGGAAAGAGCCGTGGAATCGGTACGTTCGCGCATGAGGGCAGATTTCGAAGCTATTCACGAAACAACTTACTATATCAGCGGAGCGCATTGATTGAGAGCGCGGCGATTCGAGGTGCGCGGTTTGGGCGGAGGCTAACGCTACAATCTAAAAATGTTACGGAAGCTCGCATCCCGGCCAGACTGGCAGATCGCGATGGCGGTAGCGGCGGCGCTGCGAGTGCTCTATACCGCGATGGCAGCGGCATTCTTGCCGTTTCTGCATCCGGATCCGGCGCTGATTCAAAGCAATGCGCTCACCGAGAATCTGTCGCCGCCGCATGGTCTGCACTATGCGTTGATTGGGATTTGGGAACGCTTCGATACGCTCTGGTTTTTGCGCATTGCCGAGCACGGTTACGACCGGCCCATGGCGGTGATTTTTTATCCGTTGTATCCGGCGGCGATTCGGCTGGTGAGTGGGTTGATGCTGGCGACGGTGGCGGCGTTGCTGGTCTCGACCGTGGCGTCGTTCTTTTCATTCTGGGGACTGCTGCGTCTGGCGGCGGGCGAAGTTTCGGAGGTGGGACGACTCCGCATTTTGCTACTGTTCTGCGTGTGGCCGACCAGCTTCGTGCTCTTCGCAGGCTACGCGGATTCATTGACGCTGGCGCTGGTGGTGTGGGCCGTCGTCTTCGCACGAAAAGCACGATGGGAAGCGGCGACGGCTTGCGGCCTTCTTGTAGGATTGGCGCGGCCTTCAGGCGTGCTGGTTTTCGTCCCACTCGCGTTGATGGCGGTGCGCAGCCGGCAAGCGCGGTCTCTGGTGGTGGCGCTGACGCCTCTCGGATTGCTCAGCTATTGGGGTTGGGTGCGGTTGTCCGGGCGAATTTCCGTGGTGGAGGCTTACCGGCTCTATCAAGGCATGACCATGGTTCCGCCGTGGAGAGGTTTGTGGGAAGCTCTGCGGCTGATCGTAACCGAGCACGATACTTTGCTGGCGATCAAGCTGACAGTAGTGATGGTGTTTGCCGTCGTCAGCCTGCGGGGTCAATCGCGAATCCAAGTGCGGCTTGAAGACAAAGCGTTCGCGCTGGCGGTAATTTTGCAGATGCTGATGTACACAGGACGTCCGCTGCTGGGGGCGGCGCGCTATCTGCTCATGGTGTATCCAGTGTTTCTGATCTGGGGCGTGTACGCAGAGCGTTGGAGTGGGAAGCGGTTCGGCTTCTGCGCCACGGCGCTCGGTTTGCTGAACCTGACCTGGATGTGGGCATTTCTGAGCTGGTCGCTGGTTTTGTAAGCCGTCCACGAGAGTAGCTGTCGATGCCAAGTGCTTTTGAACTCAATCCGACGTTCTCCTTCACTCTGTTGGGCACATTCGTAATTTATGCGTGGACGCGGCCGTCGCGGTGGGCGTGGCTAGCGGTTCTGATCGTCGCAGTTGGACTGCGCTCAGCGTGTATACGTTTGATGGGAGGCCTGGGCACTTATTATGGTGTGTGGTGGATTAGCTGGGGAGCTTTTCTCGGTATTGCCAGCCTCATGGTTCTGGCCACGCAGATCGCTCGCTTGCGCGACCGATTGCCCGACAGGAAGTTTCATCGC
>Ga0209448_10000199_pt1 | contig 22132 bp, 19 predicted proteins | sample BogFormECP14_OM2_FD_188245 | JGI IMG/M metagenome (GOLD analysis project Ga0209448, IMG submission 188245) | Bog forest soil microbial communities from Calvert Island, British Columbia, Canada - ECP14_OM2 (SPAdes) (version 2) | ecosystem: Environmental > Aquatic > Freshwater > Wetlands > Bog ... | reverse complement strand
GAGATCGGGCAAGCCGCGATAGCCGTCAAGCACGTCCGGCGGCAGCACCGGCAGGTCCAGCACGCCGAAGGCGTCGCCGGGAAGCTTCGTTCGCCCCGGACAGAAAATTTAAAACCCGAACAACTTCGTCGGATTGTCCACCAGCATAAGGCGGCGCGTTTTTTCGTCGGGCGCGATCTCGGCGATGAGATCGACCAGTTCGCCGTCATTGGGGATCGCCTTGTGGTTGGGATGCGGCCAGTCGGTGCCCCACACCACGCGCTCCGGCGCGTGCGCGGCAAGATCGCGCGCGAACGGCACCGCGTCAGCATAGGGATAAGGCTGTTTGGTGATACGGTCGGTGCCGGACAGTTTCACCCAGACGTTGCCGGTGTCGAGCAAACGGCGCAGCGTCGCAAACGCCCTGCCGTTCTTCCCCTCGCCGACATCGACGCGCCCGATATGGTCGATGACAACCGGCGCATCGATCGACCGGATGAACTCGTAGAGATCGAAGACGCCGTTGCCGCCGCAATGAATGGCGATGTGCCAGCCGTACGGCTCGGCGAGTTCGATCATCTTGAGCATCTCCTCGCGCGGCCGCGGCGCGCCGAGATGCGGGAAATAGAAATGCAGCCGCAAACCACGCACGCCGGCATCGTCGAGACGCTCGATCTCCTCCGGCCGCATTGTCGGTTCAAGCAGCGCCACGCCGCGATAGCGCCCCTCGCCGGCGGCCAACAGATCGGCCAGCGCCGCATGATCGCTGCCGTGGCAGGTCGATTGCACGAACACGCCGCGCTGAAAGCCGAGGAAATTGTGCAGGCGAAACAGATCTTCTTTGGGCGCATCGGTCGGCGTGAACGGCCGGTTCGGCGCGTAGGGAAATTTGCTGTGCGGCCCGAAGACGTGGAAATGCGAATCGCAAGCCAGCGGCGGCAGCGTGATGCGCGGCTTTTTCGGGTTCGGATCCGGAGGCGCGATGGTTGGCGTCAAATCGTCGGCGCGAATGGTCATTAGAGCACGCTATCCTTGTAATGATCAGTCGCAGCGGACGGTCATGCCGCCGTCGACCACGATTTCGGTTCCGGTGATGAAGCGGGCTTCGTCGGAGGCAAGAAACAGAACGGCATTGGCAGTGTCGCGCCCGTCGCCCATGAAACCGAGCGGAATACGCGCCACGCGCGATTTGAGCAAGGCCTCGATGTCGCCGCCGGTGCGCTGCTTGGCGAGCCGCGCTTCAACCATCGGGGTGTGCATCTGGCCCGGGATCACCGTATTCACACGGATGCCGTTCTTGGCATATTGCACGGCGGTGACGCGCGAGAACTGGATCACCGCGGCCTTGGACGTGGCATAGCCGATCTGCGGCGAGCCGGTGAAGCGTATGCCGGAACTCGACGAGGTGTTGACGATTGAACCGCCGTTCTGTTCCACCATGACCGGAATGACGTGGCGGCAGGACAGGAATACGCTCTTGAGATTGTAGTCGATCTGACGATCGAAAACCTCCTCGGCCATTTCAGCGGCGCCGCCCGCGGCCGAGCCGCCGACATTATTGACGAGGATATCGATATTGCCGCCGAATCTGTTACGGCAGGCTTCCGTCATGGCGAGAACCTGCGCGTCGTCGAGCACGTCGCACACATGCGTGGCGATCTCGCCGTCGTTACCGACGCGCGCGACCGTCTCGGTCATCGCGTCGGCGTCCTTATCCACGGCGAATACTTTGGCGCCCTCGCGGGCGAACAGCACCGCCGCGGCGCGGCCGTTGCCCCAGCCCGGACCGATACAGCCCGCCCCCACGACTAGCGCGACTTTCCCTTCGACACGTCCCGGCATGCAGCGTTCCCACCCGTCATTGCTTGGCATCAATGTTAGAGGAGCGCCGGGAGCTGCGCCAGCGCGACAAATTGATAGACTTATCTGTGGCTTGAATCCGGCCGTCCCAACTGCGACTAACATGACCAGGCACCAACACCACGATGATGGGGGCGCAAATGATGAAACTCGTTCTTGCGGTTATCGCACTGATCGCGGCGGTGATGGTGGCGGGCGTCTATTTCAGCTTCAACCCGGTGATCTTGATTTTCATCATCCTGGGTTTCGGCGTTTACATGGTGGGCCGGATCGGCGGCCCGGCCTTGCCGGACGACGCCCCTATCGTTACGGACTCGGGCTACGGCATTTACATACGCCCCAAGGACTACGTGGCTGATGACACGAGCTGCGGCGGCGAAAATCCCAAACAAGGCGACGGCTTTCGCTAAGCGCAAGGCCGGGCCACGACGGGGCTGCCGTTCCTCGAAGCCGGCTTGCGCAACGCCGAGATCGAGCCCGGGGACTTGCGCTGCCATAACGGGGTTCATGTCGGAGATCTTGCCAGCTCGCCGCGCCCGCAACCGGCAACGCCGGGCACGTTTCTGGATCAGACATCATGAGCGACGGCAAAACCGCGCTCGCGGTTGCGCTCGAATACGAAAAGCCGGGCACGCCGCGGGTCACCGCCATCGGCCGCGGCGAACTGGCGCGGCGGATCGTCGAGATCGCCGAACTCAACGACGTGCCGATCACGCATAAGCCGGAGCTTGCCGTCGCGTTGTCGTGCCTGAAGATCGACCAGGAAAATTCCGGTCGAGCTCTACCGCGCCGTCGCTGAAGTGCTCATCTACATCCTGCGCATCGCGGAAAAAGCCTGATTGAAAACCAAGTAGCAAGGCGCGCGTTCTTTGAATGCCTCTAATGCGTACGCGCCTCCTTTACATTCCGCCGAATATTTCCTACCTGCCCCCGATGACCGAGAACGATGTTTGTGCGCCGGCGGAGGGTTGATGACAGACGCGATTGAGCGATCCCCAAGCAAAGTTCCCGAAGTCACGCTCGTTTTCTGGATTATCAAGATTGCCGCAACGACGCTCGGCGAAACCGGCGGCGATACCGTGACCATGACGCTCGATTGGGGCTACCTCGCCGGCAGTGCGTTGTTTCTCGCGCTGCTGGTCGCCTTGGTCGTATTGCAGATCGTGGCGAAGAAATTTCATCCGTTTTTATATTGGGCGACGATCATCGCCTCGACCACAGCCGGCACCACCATGGCCGATTTTGCCGATCGCTCGCTCGGCATCGGCTATGCCGGCGGTTCTTTGATTTTGTTGGCGTGCGTGATGGCGACGCTCGGCGCCTGGTACTGGTCGCTCGGCTCGATCTCGGTCGCGACCGTGACCACGCCGAAGGTGGAAGCCTTCTACTGGATAGCCATTACGTTTTCGCAAACGCTCGGCACTGCGCTTGGCGATTGGACCGCCGATTCCGGCCTCGGCTATGACGGCGGCGCGCTGGTATTTGCGACCGGCTTGGCAATCGTCGTCGCCTTTTATTTCATGACGAATGTGTCGCGCGTCTTTTTGTTCTGGGCGGCCTTCATCCTGACCCGGCCGTTCGGCGCCACCGTCGGCGATTTCCTCGACAAACCGGCGCACGATGGCGGCCTCGCGCTGAGCCGGCCCATCGCCAGCGCTGTCATCGGCGCATTCATAGTTGCGTGCATTATCATTCTGCCGCAGCGCGCCGGACAGCATCCGGGACGGCTCGAAACCGCGCCATAAAGTACATATCTAAGCTGCGGAAGTTGCTTATGCCGGAAGAGCTGGCCGACCATGCTGACGATGACCGACGCCCCACAACTCGCCAAACCGCCGGCCACCGGCCGCAAACGCGTGCGCGCGATTCTGTTGAGCGACCGTATCGATACTGCGCAGCTTGAACACGATCACGTCGTTTCAACCGTCCCCCTCACCTACAAATTCGGTAAAGACGGATTTGTGACGTTGTTCCGCTACGGCGTCGCGGTGATGATCGGGCTTACGCCCGAGGAGGAAGACGAGGTTTTGCGCGGCCTCACCCCGCGGCTCATCCGCCCGGTGCTGCCGCGGGAAGAAGAGTCGGTGCTGATCGACCTGATCCCCGACAAGGACGATCAAATCATGCCTGGCGGTCCGATCGCGTTGAAGGCGATCACGCCCGACAGTCTCGTCGTGATCGCCGACGCACTGTCGAAAAGCGTCGTCTTGGCGCGCGACGAACGCGAGGTTGCCGGGGTCTTCGACCAGGTCGAGCCGTTCGCGCGGCAGCTTGCCGAAAAAGGCCGCGCCCGCGCCGGGCGCGGCACCATCCTCAAGCAGATCGGCAATGCGCTCCTCGTTCAGCAGCGCGTCTCCGGCCGCGTCGCGGTGACCGATAAGCCCGACGTGTTGTGGGATCGCCCCGATCTCGAGCGCCTCTATGCCAGGATCGAAGACGAGTATGAGCTCAAGGAGCGCGCCGACGCGCTGTTCCGAAAGCTCTCGGTGCTCGCCGAGACGGCGCAGGTTCTGACCGACATTCTCGACACCAAGCGCTCGTTCCGGCTGGAGATGATCATCGTCATCTTGATCGCCGTCGAGCTGTTGATCGCGGGCTATCAGACCTTGCTGCACTGAACGCGCGATTCCCGCGGCCGGATGCGCCGGCATATTTCAAACCGGCAACAACGTGCTAGTCTGCGGGCAAACATAAAGGTCTTCCGGGGAGGAAGCCGATGCGCCGGCGGAACATCATCGCGGCTCTTGCGATCGCGGCAACGTTGCTATCCATCGCAACATTGCTACCTATCGTCTATGCGCAAGCGCAGCAGACTTATCCGACACATGCGGTGCGGCTGATCCTGCCGTTCGGCCCTGCCAGCGCAACCGATACGACAGCGCGCCTGTTAGCGGACCGGCTGACCGCGCGCTGGGGCAAGCCGGTCGTCGTCGAGAATCGTCCGGGTGGCGACGGGCTGGTCGCGATCAAGGCGTTTATCGACGCCCATGACGACCACACGCTGTTCTTTGGGCCGTCCGGTGCATTTCTGGTCCACCTCTACGACCAGGAGGCGCCGCCTTTCGATTTGAGCGATATTGTGCCGATCGTCGGCGTCTATGTCACCGTGCTGGCGATCTCGGCGCCGACCGCGCTGAACGTCAATACCGTCGATGAGCTGGTGAAGCTGGCGCGCGCGGAGCCGGGCAAGCTCAACGCCGCTGCAGCGTCCGGCAATTCGGATTTCCTGATCTTCGGCTTCATCAAGGACATGAACCTGGAGATCACCAAAGTGCCCTATCGCGACATCATGCAAGCGCCGAACGATCTTGCTGAGAACCGCATCCAGGTGCTGTCGACCTCGCTCGCGGTGGCGCTGCCGTTGCGGCAGGCCGGCCGCATCAAGGTGCTGATCGTGACCAGCAGGAAAAGGGCGCTGACCGCGCCCGACATACCGACCGCGGCCGAAGCCGGTTACCCGGCACTGACGATGGAGACTGCGGGCGGGCTCTACGGCCCCAAAGGCATGGCGGACAGTTTGCGCGAAAGCATTGCGGCGGATATTCGCGACGTCGCCGAGAAGGATCCGATCATCGCCAAGCGGCTGGTCGATACCGGCCAGATCATGACGCTGCGCGGCCCAAAGGAATTCGCCGTCAGCATCAAGGAGCAAAACGATCAGCTCGCCGGGATCGCCAAGACCCTCGGTCTCAAGACGCAATGATCCGCCGCACGGCGGTCACTTCGCTCCCCGCGGCACGGATGCGGGCGACGGCTTCGCCGAGTGGCTCGATGGCAACCGCCATGTGAAACGCATTGGCGTGCACGAGGCTTGCATGGTCGCGGACGATCGCGACATGCCCTTGCCAAAATACAAGATCGCCGCGCTGTGCCGCGTCGTGTTCTATCGCCGCAGGTAAAAGTGCACCCAGCGCCGCCTCCTGCATGTCGCTGTCGCGCGGACAGGCCATGCCGCACGCCGTGAGCGCGATCTGCACGAGACCGGAGCAATCGAGCCCAAGCGCGGTCTTGCCGCCCCACAGATAAGGCACGCCGAGAAAGCACTCGGCGACCGCAACGAAATCGGATTCATATTCGCCGATCGGCTTGAGATGCGCGGCCGACACATGCGCGCCGTTCGGCGTCACCGCCATGCGATTGGCGATGCGCGTGACCGCAAGCGCGGCCCCGAACGGCAGCGCCTCGATGGGCGACAGTTTGATCGACGGGCCGGGGAACGCGAAAGTGCGCAGCGCCGCGACCTTATGGGTCGGCGCCGCGCCCGCTGGCGCGAGCGCATTCGACGGCAGCCAGCCGACATAATTGTCGGCCGCGAGTTGCCCCCAGGAGAACCCTTCGGCGTTCACGTCATAGATTGTGACGCGCTCGCCCTTGAGCGCTTCGGTGGCGAGCGGCGCATCGGGCCGCGGCGCGTGGCGGAGCGGCGCTTGCGGCTCGATCACTTCCATGACGCGGCCTTCGACAAAACGCGCCGCGGCGACTTTGCCCTCAAGCTCTTTCGCCGCGAGATCGGCGCGGGCCGGCGTGACGCGAGGATCGAACGCGCCCATCGCTAGCCGTAGCGCGCGGCAAGGAGCGCATAGAGCCCGCGCGCCGCTTGCAAGTCGCCGCCTTCGGGGCGGCCGGCTTTGGCCGTCGCCGACCAGGCGAACACGTCGAAATGCAGCCACGACTTCGCCGTCACGAAACGCCGCATGAACAAGGCGGCGGTGATGGCGCCGCCTTGGCTGCCGCCGACATTATTGGTGTCGGCAACTTTCGATTCGAGCATCGACTCATAAGGCCGCCATAGCGGCAGTCGCCACACCGGATCGTTTTCGGCGCTGGCGTGACCCATCAGGTCGCCGGCCAGCGCATCGTCGTCGGTAAAGAAGGCCGGCAGATCCGGACCGAGCGCGACGCGGGCGGCGCCGGTCAGCGTCGCAAAGTCGGCGATCAGTTCCGGCTTGTCCTCGTCGGCAAGCGCCAACGCATCGGCGAGGACCAAGCGGCCCTCCGCATCGGTATTGCCGATCTCGACGGTGATGCCTTTTCGCGACGTGTAGACGTCGCGAGGACGGAAGCTTCCCCCGGCGATTGAATTCTCCACCGCAGGAATGAGCACGCGCAGTCGCAGTTTCAGCTTGCGCGACATGATCATATGCGCAAGCGCAAGCGCGGTCGCAGCCCCGCCCATGTCCTTCTTCATGTTGAGCATGGAGGCTTCGGGCTTGATGTCGAGACCACCGGTATCGAAACAGACGCCCTTGCCGACCAGCGTCACGCGCGGATGCTTGGTGTCGCCCCACGACATGTCGATCAGCCGCGGCGCGCCGGCCGAAGCGCGGCCGACGGCGTGGATGAGCGGAAAGTTTTTCTCCAGAAGCTCGTCGCCGATGATGGCACTGATGGTGGCGTTGTGACGCGCGGCAAGTTTGCGCGCCGCCTGTTCGAGCTGCGCCGGCCCCATATCGTTGGCCGGCGTGTTGATGAGGTCGCGCGCCAAAGTCACCGCCTCGACGATGTGCGCCAGTTCCTCGCGATCCACGCTTTGCGGCAAGTCGAGCTTGACCGCGGGCGTCTCGGCCTTGCGGTAGCGTGTGAAGCGGTAGGCGCCGAGCGCGAAGGCGAGCGCCGCCAGCCGCGCATCGTGCGGCTCGTTGGCGAAACGGTAGACGCCCTTGGGCAATTGCTGCGTCAGACGGCCGGGTAGGAACGGGTCTGTGGTCTCGTCGCCGTCTTCGATGCCGAACAGAACGCCGCCGAGACGCGCCTCATCGTCGCCTTTTCCGGGCAGCGGCAAGTAGCGGCCGGATTTGGGCTCAAAGCCCGCGGCGTCGGCGAAGGCGCGCGCGTCGGCGCCGATCATTTTGCGCACGTCCTTATAGTTCGCCGCGGTAACGAACCAGATTGGAACCGCGTCCGCCGTCTTATGGGTGACGAAGATCGAGTCCATCGGATGACCTGTGTTCAGAAGGCCGCGTTCAAATGCTGTGCCCTGCTAGCATGTCAATCATGAACCTGCCACACCCACCGGCCCCCCTCACATCCACGGCATCAGCGAGGCGTGGATCACGTCCGGCACGCCCTCGTTGCCGACCGAGCGGATGGCGAGGTCGACATCCTTGAGCGCGAAACGGTGGGTGGTGACGAGCTCCAGCGGAAAGCGCTTCGACGCAAGCTGCTCAAGCGCGAGTTCGCAGGCCTTGTAGCTGTGGCCGCGCGCGCTCTTCATGGTGATGAATTTCACCGTGAATTTCTCCAGCGGAAAGTTCGGGAACTGCGCCAGCTCGCCCTGCGCCACGATGATCCCGCCCTTCCTCTTGAGCGCCTCAATGCCGAGCAGGATCGGAATGGTGCCGGCGCCGGCGGTGCAATCGAGCGACACGTCGACGCCCTTGCCGCCGGTGATCTCCATGATGCGGGCGAGCGGGTCTTCCTTCTGCACGTCGATGACATAGTCGGCGCCGAGTTTCTTGGCGACGTCCATGCGGGCTTTGTCTTTCGAGGTGCCGGTGACGATGATCAGCGAAGCGCCGGCCTGTTTGCAGATCACGGTCTGCGACAGACCCTGCTGGCCCGGGCCCTGAATCAGCACCGTCGAATTGTAGCCGACATTGCCGTCGAACAAAGACCACTCGACGCCGTTCGCCATCGGCGTGACGAGGCCGGCAAGTTCGGCCGACACGCCGTTGGGCACGTGATGCACCACCGCGTTCCACGGTAGATAGACATATTGGGCGAAGCCGCCCCACAGATGCGGCGCCTTCTCGGCCGAGGTGTAGCCGTAGCGGATCGCGTCCGGATTGGTGCGCCAGTTGGTGTTCTCGCAATGCCGGTATTGGCCGGCATGGCACCATTCGCATTTGCCGCAAGAGACATAGTGCTCGACAAAGACGAGGTCTCCCTCTTTAAACCCTTTGCGAAGTGTGAATTCGCGGCCGGCCTTGGCGACGACGCCGATATTCTCGTGACCCATGATCACGGGCGCGCTCGACGGCGGGTGCTTGTAGAGTTTGACGTCGGTGCCGCAGATGCCGCCCACTTCCATCTTCATCAGGGCGGCGTCCGGCGGGATATCCGGCATCGGATATTCGCGCACTTCGGTCTTGCTCGGTCCGGTCCGTACCGCCGCCAATACTGTCTCGGCCACTATCTAGTCCTCTCTCTCGTCATGACCGGGCTTATCCCGGCCATCCACGTCTTTCTTGGTTGAGGTGTATAAAGACGTGGATGCCCGGCACAAGGCCGGGCATGACGGGTTGCCATGCTTGGATTCATCAAGAAAAGCGCCATTCAGGGCGAAGCGCTCGACCGCGTTCGGGATTGGACCCGGACGCGCTTTGGGCTTGCCGACGACGATACCGTCATGGTGTCGGAGATCGCTTGCGCGGTCCCCGGCTGTCCGCCGATCGAAACCCACGCAGTGTTCTGGACCGCGCTCGGCCGCCATCACTTCAAGATCTTCAAGCCGCTTGCCGAGGTGGCCGAGGACGACCTGCCGCCGGTCTTCATGAAGAACGCCCTCATCGCGCTCGACGGCGCGGATTTGGAGTGCTGCTGAGCCCGATCGCGGCCGCCGTTCTCACGCTTTGGCGAGATTCTCGCGCTTGAGATCGGTCACCTTGGCGACACCGGACAACAGCATGGTCGACCGCAACTCGGAGGCAAGCTGATCGTAGACGCTTTTGACGCCGAGCGAGCCACCATTGATCAGGCCCCACAGCGCCGGCCGGCCGATGCCAACCGCCGTCGCGCCGAGCGCGAGCGCGCGGAACACGTCGATGCCGCGGCGGATGCCACTGTCGAGGACGACTGGCACGCGCCCTTCGACCGTATCGACCGCGGCGCGCAACATGCTGATCGAGGCCGGCCCGCCGTCCATCTGACGGCCGCCGTGATTGGAGATCCAGATTCCCGCGGCGCCGGCGTCGAGGCTCTGGCGGATATCGTCCGGCTGCACCACGCCCTTCACCAGCACCGGCAGGCCTGAAGCCTCGCGCAGGAAGGTGATGTCGGTGAAGCTCAGGTCACGCTTCTGGTCGCTAAAATTGCCGTGGCCGCCGAGCGCCGGATCGTGATTGCCCGCGGTGAGCCCCGGCGCGCGCGGCCGGCCGAGCTTGATGAAGTCATCGCTCTGGCCGGGGCCGAGCGCGTCGGCGGTCAGCACCACTGCCGAAAATGCAGCCGCCTTAGCGCGCTGCACCAGCCAGCGGTTCAGCTCCATGTCGCGGTTCATATAGATCTGGAACCATTTCGGGCCCGGCGTCGCCTTGGCGATCTCTTCCATCGGCCGGTTCGACGCGCCCGAGGCGACAAACAACGTCCCGGCCATGCCCGCGCCCGCGGCATTGGGCAGTTCACCTTTGACGTGGAAGGTGGCCTGGGAGCCTGTCGGGCAGGTGAAGACTGGAAGCGCCAATTCGTGGCCGAGCAGCGTCGTGCGCAGATCGATGTCTTTCACGCCCTGCAGGCGCCGCGGCATGATCGGGAAATCGTTGAAGCCGTGGCGGTTCTCGCGATAGGTCCAGCCGTCGCCCGCGGGGCCCATGACGGCGAAGCGTCCGGGCGAGATGATCTTGCGGGCGTCGTCTTCGAGAAGCTCGATATTGACGATCTTGAGCTCGCGCTCTTGATTGCTGGCGTCGCCGAGATCGACCGTAGCTGCCGCAGAACTTGCCGGCGCAGGGCTCGTGGGCGTCGCTTGGGTGACGGTCGATTGCGCGAGCGCGCCTGTTGGGACCTGTGTCGCCGCGATTGCTGCACCGCCCGCGGCAATCGCTTGAATCAAATTACGCCGTGAAGCATTCATGGCATCCTCCCCAATTGTGCGTTTGCGCATGATCTTTCCCGAAAACCGGCTTCCACTTTTCGGGATCATGCGCGAATGCTTTTGGAGGACACCATCGTGGGTGCGATACGGGCCGTCAACGCCCGGCGTTGCAATGCCGGTAGGCGAATTATGCGGACGGCAGCCCCACCGCGGCAAGCTCAGCCGACTGCCGCTTGGTGACGCGATCAAGCGAAAAATTCTCGATCGCCTCGTTGAACAGCTTGTAGTAATTAAGCTCGGCGCGCAGATGCAAAAAGACGGCGCCAAGCCCGATCGCGGCGCGATCCATGAACACGAATTCGCGCGGCACCGTAACCGGACCTTTTTGCTTGAGCGCCTGATGGACGCGGAACGCCTCACGGCGGCCGTATTCCGAGGGCTTGACGCCATCAGCGATAGTGCGCACCCGGTCGTCGAGGAGCGGCGCATAGATGAAGCGCGCCCAGATATTCAGCGTGTCGATCAGATCGCGCGACAGCCTGCGGAAGCCCCAGGTCTCATAGGCGTGCACGACGCGATCGTGCTCGCCATTGAGAAGGCCGTGATAGAGGTCGACGACGCCGCCGACGAATTTCGGCGCGAAGATGCGGACGCAGCCGTAATCGAGGAGGTTGATCCCCGCAGGCTCGCCGTCGCGCGCGAACACCGTGTAATTGCCAAGATGCGGATCGCCGTGAATGACGCCAAAGCGGCTGAACGGAAACCACCAGGCGGTGAACATCGCAGTCGCCAACACATTACGCACCGCAAGCGGCGCGCCCTTGTGCGCGAGCATTTTGGTGCCATCGAGCCAGTCGAGCGTCAGCAGCCGGCCGGTCGACAGCTCCGGCAAGGCGCGCGGCACCCGCACGCAATCGACACCGTCGAGCATCTTGCGATAGAGCCCGACATGCATGGCCTCGCGCCTATAGTCGAGCTCCTCGCGCACGCGCGCGCCGATCTCCTTGGCGATCTCGGTGGTGTCGATCGCGGATTCGAAGCGGCGGCGCAGCGCCAAGAGCCACTGCAATTGCTGTAAATCGGCTTCGACCGCGGACTGCATATCGGGATATTGCAGCTTGCAGGCGAGCGCCGCGCCATCGTGCGCGCGCGCGCGATGCACCTGACCGAGCGAAGCGGCGGCGGCCGGATGATGCTCAAAACTTTCGAATCTTTTCTCCCAGCCGGCGCCGAGCTCCGCCATCATGCGACGCTTGACGAAAGCCCAGCCCATCGGCGGCGCTTCGCTCTGCAGTTTCTGCAATTCGGCGGCATACTCCGGCGGCAAGAGATCGGGAACGGTCGCCATCAATTGCGCGACCTTCATCAGCGGACCCTTGAGCCGGCCAAGCGCCGACGACAGCGCACTCGCATCGCCGGCGCGATCCGCCTCGCCGCCGATCAGCCGCCGCCCGGCATAGCGCGCCGCCACGCCGCCGACATTGGCGCCGACGCGGGCATAACGCGCGGCGCGCGCGGTGAAGCGGTTCTTTTCGCTATCGGGCTTTTCGCGGTTTGCCACTAATTCAGCTCAAGCTTTCCAGCTCCGCAATCATCCGCTCGATGACGCCGAGACCGCCTTGCCAGAAGGTGGGATCGCGGGCGTCGAGGCCGAACGGCGCGAGCAATTCGGAATGATGCTTGGTGCCGCCGGCCGCGAGCATGGCGAGATAGCGCTCGGCGAAGCCTTCGGCGGCGTGCTCGTAGACCGCGTAGAGCGAGTTCACCAGGCAATCGCCGAACGCATAAGCATAGACGTAGAACGGCGAATGGATGAAATGCGGGATATAAACCCAAAAATTCTCGTAACCCGGCTTCAGCTCGATCGCCGGCCCGAGACTCTCGCGCTGGACGTCGAGCCATAGCTCACCGATGCGCTCGGCGGTTAATTCGCCGTTCTTGCGCTCGGTGTGGACCGAGCGTTCGAACGTGTAGAAGGCGATCTGCCGCACCACCGTGTTGATCATGTCTTCGGCCTTGGCGGCGAGCATGGCCTTGCGTTCTTTCTTGTCGCGCGTCGCCGCCACCAGCTTCTTGAAGGTCAGCATTTCGCCGAACACGCTTGCGGTCTCGGCAAGCGTGAGCGGCGTCGGCGCCATCAGCGCGCCATTGGGCGCTGCGAGAACCTGATGCACGCCGTGGCCGAGCTCGTGCGCGAGCGTCATCACGTCGCGCGGCTTGCCCTGATAATTGAGCAGCACATAGGGATGCGCCGACGGCGTCGTCGGATGCGCGAAAGCGCCCGGCGCCTTGCCGGGGCGCACCGGCGCGTCGATCCAGCGCTCGTTGAAAAAGCGCTTGGCGATCGCCGCCATTTTCGGCGAGAACGCGCCGTAAGCGTCGAGCACGGTATCCTTGGCCTCGATCCAGCCGACGGTGCGCGTCGGCACCTGCGGCAAGGGCGCGTTGCGGTCCCAATGCGGCAGACGCTTTTTGCCGAACCATTTCGCCTTGAGCGCATAGTAACGATGCGACAGCCGCGGATAGGCGGCGCGCACTGCCAAGACGAGCGCATCCACCACTTCCCGCTCAACCCGATTCGACAGATGCCGGTCGTCGGCGATGTCGGTAAAGCCGCGCCAGCGGTCGGAGATCTCCTTGTCCTTGGCGAGCGTATTGGTAATCAACGCGAAATCGCGCACGTGATCCTTGAAGGTATGGGCGAGCGCTTCGGCGGCGGCTTGGCGTTTGTCACCCGCGCGATCGACCAAGAGATTGAGGGCCGGCTCGATGGCGAGCGACTTGCCGCCGATCTTGAAACGCAAACCCGCGATCGTGGCATCGAACTGCCGGTTCCAGGCCGAATAGCCGGTCACCGACTTTTCGTGAAACAGCTGCTCGACGCGGTCTTCAAGCTGGAACGGCTTGTAGCGGCGCACGTCTTCGAGCCACGGCCGGTAATGGCCGAGCGCGGGATCGGCCGTCGCCTTCTCGAGGACCGCGTCCTCGATGCGGTTCAATTCAAGCGTGAAGAACAACAGATGCGTGGAGGCGGCCGTCATGCGCTCCTGCACGTCGCCATAAAATTTCGTGCGCGCCGGATCGACGGTATCGCCGGCATGAACGAGTCCGGCATAGGAGCCGATGCGGCCCATCAGGTCGTCGATCGCTTCGTAGCGCTCGACCGCCGTGGCGAGCTTCACGCCGCCATCCGGCTCAGCGGCCATCGCGGCGAGCTTGCCCTTGTAGCTCTCCTCGAAGGCGACACACTCGGTATCGGCGCGATCGAGATCGTGCTTGATCGCCGGATCGTCGAGGCCGGAATAAAGATCGTTGAGATTCCACTCGGGCAGACGGCCGAGCGACGATTTGGGGCCGGCGGGGCGAGATTTGCCGGGCCGCCGAGCCGTGCGTTTGGTCATTTTCTGGGAGCGGGGCATATGGTGAGGAGATCCTTGAACGTCAGTTCATGTGGCGCAGCTGTGTGGCGCCCGCAAGGCCGCTACGGGCGCGAGGTATTTAAGCGTTAGCTCGGCCAAGCGGCGGCATTGGTGCCAAGCGGCACGCTCGGCCGCTCCCAACGCGGCGGCGTTTCGCTCATCTCGGCGGTGTGACGAACCGCCGTGAGCAGTCCGAAGCCGGACGGCGTCTCTTCCAGACAATCGCCGACATCGCCAAAGCCGGGGTCGCGGCACGCCATGCCGTCGATGCGGCCGAGCTGCCGCAGCCAGAAGCCGGTTTGCAGAAGCGACAGGCGCACATGCCACGAGCCGCCCTCCTCCATGCGGCGCTTGAGCGCAGCCAGCGCCGCGAAGGCGAGCAAATAACCGGTCGCGTGGTCGAGCACTTGCGCCGGCAGCACTTTCGGCTCGTGCGAACCGAACGCCTCCGCTTCGGCGTCATTGAGGCCGCTCGCGGTTTGCACCAGCGAGTCGAAGCCGCGACGTGGTGCCCACGGTCCGTCCTCTCCATAAGCGCAGAGCGACACATAAATGACGCCGGGCCGGATGCGGGCGGCCTCTTGCGGCGAAAAACCGTGCGCGGCGATGGCGCCCGGCCGGTAGCCTTGCACAAAAATATCGGCATCGCGCAGCAGCGCGGTAAGTGTGTCGCGGCTGCCGGCGCCGCGCAAATCGAGCGACGCCGACAATTTTCCGCGCCCGGTGTCGATGACCAGCGGCAGCATCGACGCCAAATGCGCCGCAGTAACGAGCAACACGTCGGCGCCATGCGCCGCGAGTGTGCGGCCGCAGACCGGCCCGGCAATGATGCGGGTGAGGTCGAGCACTTTTACGCCGGCGAGCGGGCGTTGCGCGGTCGCGAGTTTTTGCGGCGGCGCGTCACCGATCTTCTCGATGCGGAACAGCGGAAGACCTGCGACCGCACGGCCTTGCGGATGCTGATCCCATTCCGCGAACGAGCGACACGCCGTGACAACGAGCCCCGCCTCGGTCGCCGCAGTTTCAAGCGCCTCGGCCTGCCAGCCTTCAACCGCGCGTTGCACCACCGTCTTGTCGTGCGCAACGCCGAGAAGTTTTAACAGCCCGCTGCAATGATGCGGCAAATTGGTGTGCAGCCGCGCCCAGCGGCCGTCACCGCAACGGTAAAGACCCGCAATGTCGTCGTGATGATCGTCCAGCATTTTGCCGTCGACGCACAGATAGCGTTCGCTGCGAAACTCGATGGCCGCGCGCCGCATATTGTTGCTAACGCGCTGACGACGGCCACCCCGCAGGCGCCAAATCTCGGCCGCCGCAAGCGCCGCCGCGGCGATCGTCGCCTGCGCCGCCACGCCGACCGCGAATGACGACGGCAGTGCCGGTTCGGCGCCGGTCAACTGAATGTCGCGCAGCGCCGCATCATCGAAACCCGCAGCGCGCCACAGCACGGTCAATACGGTATTAGAATCTGGAACGGACATTTTTATGGACCCGCATGAAATCGGCAGCATTGAGCAGGACGCGCGCCGTATCGAGGTGGAGCCAACTCTACGATCCACGGCCTTGCTGGCAAAGGGGCGCTATGCTCTCTTTATCGGACAGCGCCGCCGAAGCGATTTTGGCCGCCGGGAACTTAGATCGAATACGGGAGGACGGCTCATGCTGAAATATCGCAATTTCCTTGTTGGATTAGCTCTTAGCGCGGCTCTGGCAACTTCCGCCGCAGCGCAATCAGGCGGCACCAAAGTCGGCGTGCTCACTTGCAGGACGTCGGCAAGCCTCGGCCTCATTATCGGCTCGCGCCAGGACATCCGGTGCAGTTTCGCTCCCGATAATGGACCGCCCGAGAACTATCGCGGCCATATCGGCCGGCTGGGCCTCGATCTTGGCGTGCGCGGCGGCGGCGTCCTGGTCTGGACCGTGGTGGCCCCGACCAATGGACTTCACCACGGCGCGCTCGCCGGCACTTACGTCGGCGCCAACGCCGACGCTTCGCTCGGGCTTGGAGCCGGCGCCAAAGTCCTGGTCGGCGGGTCGCATCGCTCGGTCGCGTTGCAGCCGCTCTCGGTCTCAGGCCAGGTCGGCGTCAATTTGGCGCTCGGCGTCGCCGGACTGACACTGCGATCGGTACCGTAACCGCTCGCTTAACACCCCCTTAAGCACCCTCGGCCAGAGTGCCCCGAAACGGCACAGCCGGCGGGGAACTCAATGGCCATTCTCATTGTCGATGACGATCCGGTGCAGTGCCGGCTGCTTGAGGGGATGCTGCATAAATTCGAATACGAGACGCTGACCCGCGACTCGGGCGAAGCGGCGCTGACGCTTTTGACCGGGGCGGAAGGCGCAGCGATCGATTGCGTCATCCTTGATCTCGTGATGCCCAATCTCGACGGCATGGGCGTGCTCGCCAAAATGCGCCAGTCAGCGATCAATGTTCCAGTGATCGTACAGACCGCGCATGGCGGCATCGACAATGTCGTCTCGGCGATGCGCGCCGGCGCCGTCGACTTCGTGGTCAAGCCGGTCGGCGCCGAACGCCTGCATGTCAGCCTGCGCAACGCGCTCAATGCCAGCGCGCTCGAAGGCGAATTGCAGCGGATGAAGAAAAGCCGCTCCGGCACGCTCGGTTTTGCCGACATCATCACCAAGAGCCCGTCGATGCATGCGGTGATCCGCATCGCCGAGAAGGCGGCGGCCTCGACTATCCCGGTGCTGATCTCGGGCGAATCCGGCGTCGGCAAGGAATTGATCGCGCGCGCGATCCACGGCTCGAGCGAGCGGCGGGCGAAACCGTTCATCGCGGTGAATTGCGGCGCCATGCCCGAGAACCTCGTCGAGTCGATTCTGTTCGGCCACGAGAGGGGCTCGTTCACCGGCGCGACCGAGCGCCATACCGGCAAATTCGTCGAGGCCTCTGGCGGCACGCTGTTCCTCGACGAGGTCGGCGAATTGCCGGCAGCCGCCCAAGTCAAACTATTGCGCGCCGTGCAAGAAGGCGAAGTCGAGCCGGTCGGCGCGCGCAAGCCGATCAAGGTCGATGTGCGGCTGATCTCCGCCACCAATCGCGATCTCATCGCTGACGTCAAAGCCGGCCGCTTCCGCGAGGACTTGTTCTACCGCTTGCACGTTTTTCCGGTGACAGTGCCGCCGCTGCGCGAACGGCCCGCCGATATCCCGGCGCTGGCCCGGCATTTTCTGGCGCGCTTTGCCGCCGAGGAAGGCAAGCGCATTCGCCTGATCACGCCCGAGGCGTTGCGCGTGCTGTGCGCGTTCCGCTGGCCCGGCAATATCCGCCAGCTCGAAAACGCGGTGTTCCGCGCCGTTGTGCTTGCCGACACCGACGAGGTCGGCTTTGCCGAATTCCCGCAGGTCGCGGCGCAGGTCGCCAATACCGGCTCGGCTCACCCCGAGGCCGCCGACGCTCCCGACGCCGTACCCGCCGCCATACCGGCGGAGGACTACGAGCCGATGCTCATCTCAAACGCGTTCGCGAACGAGCAGGCTTTCGCCCCGGCTTTGGGGCCGCCCATCGCGCCGAGCGATACCCTGGCGCTGCTCGACGCCGCGGGCGAGGTGCGGCCGCTCGAGGAGGTCGAGGCCGAGCTCATCCGCTACGCCATTACCCATTACCGGGGACAGATGTCGGAAGTGGCGCGGCGGCTGCAAATCGGCCGCTCGACCCTCTACCGCAAGCTCGAAGCGCTCGGCATGAGCAGCGAACGCGTGGAAGCAGGCAGCGAAACCGGTACATAGCCCGCCGCGCGGGCCCGTTGCATCAGAGCGACAGGCCGGCAAAAAACTGCCTGATGTTGCCGATTATTACCTGGTGTTTACGGGACAAGGTGCCGCGGCTCACGTAAGGTGCGCGGCGCTTCGGCTGTGGTCATGACTGCTGCCGCGACTGTGGACTATTGCCATAATTTGGGAGCGGTCCCTCCAAAGGCGTGGTTTTTTGCGGTCAAAATACACAGGTTCCGCAAGGAGAATTTGCATGCCCGGGATTCGTGTCGATCGGCTTCTGACCTCGACGGCGGTCATTTTGTTCCTCACGGCTGCCGCGGGTGGCGCGCTTGCCGACCCGAAAGACGCGGCAACCCCGGACAGCGCCGTTACCAGTCCGGCCGCAGCGCCGGTGAGGCCCGCCGATACGGCGCAGAAGCCCGACCAATCCGCCAATAGTCCCGTCGCGCCGGCCGCATCGGCCCCTGCCCCCGCCGCCCCGACGGCAGCAACTCCGGCCGCGGCGCCGGAACCGGCGGCGGCCGTCGCGGCATCGCCCGACGCGCCGATCGCCGACCAGCTCCACAATCTTGCCAGCGGCAAATTCGACCAGATTATCGGCAATAAGCAGATCCGCGGTCAGGTCGACTCGTTCTATTCGGGCCGCAATTACGCGCCGATTTGGATCACCGACGGCAAGGCCAATGCGCGCGCCGGTGCGGCGATCGCCTATCTGGGCCAAGTCGACGCCGACGGCCTCGATCCCGCCGACTATCCGGTGCCGAATTTCTCAGCAATCACCGATCCGGCGGCGCTTGCCAATGCCGAAATCCAGCTGACCACCTCGGTCATCACTTATGCGCATCATGCCGCGATCGGGCGCGTGCATTGGTCGCGCGTCAGCGCCGATATCGAATACAACGAGAAAGCGCCGGATCCGGCCGACGTGCTCGCCGGCATCGTCGGCACAAACGACGTCGCCGCAGCGCTCGATGCTTATGAGCCGCAGACGCCGGGCTATATCGCGCTGAAAGCCAAATATGCCGATCTGCGCGCCGGCAAAGTCGACAAAGAGGCCGATAAGATCGGCTCCGGCCCGGTGCTCAAGACCGGCATGCGGGACGATCGCGTTCCGGCCTTGCGCGAGCGGCTCAATGTGCTCGGCGACGGCGGCGCGACCTTTGACAAGGCGGTCGCCGATGCGGTGAAGAAATTCCAGCAGCAGCATGAGATCGCGCCGAGCGGAACGCTGACTGCAGCAACTGTCGAAGCGCTCAACGGCAAACAGCCGGATCACGCTACCGACGTCATCCTCGCCAATCTCGAACGCTGGCGCTGGATGCCGCATCATCTCCCGGACACCTATGTGCTGGTCAATCTGCCGGATTTCACGCTGCACGTGATGCATGGCGGTCAACCGGTCTGGCAGACGCGGATCGTGATCGGCAAGCCCGAAATGCCGACGCCGATCATGACGGCGGACATGAAATTCATCACGATCAATCCGACCTGGAACGTGCCGCCGTCGATCGTCAATCACGAATATCTGCCGGCGCTGGCGCAGGATCCGACCGTGCTCGATCGCATGGGGCTCAAGGTCAGCCATAATCCAGACGGCAGCGTGCATATCTGGCAGCCGCCAGGCGACAAGAACGCGCTCGGCCGCATCCGCTTCAACTTCCCGAACAAGTTCCTGGTCTATCAGCACGATACGCCGGACAAGTACATGTTCGCTTATGACAAGCGGGCCTTCAGCCACGGCTGCATGCGGGTGCAGAACCCGCCGCATTACGCCGAAGTGCTGCTGTCGCTGGTGCGGCCGAATGACGGCTATAACGAAGACCGCATCAAGAAGATGATCGCCGACGGCGGCGAAACCGACATCCAGTTTCCGACCTTCATCCCGGTCAATCTCACCTACCAGACCGCTTTCGTCGATGACGACGGCAAGCTGCAATTCCGCGACGACGTCTACGGCCGCGACAAGGCGTTGATCGCCCTTCTCAAGGGCGACGATCGCAAGGTCGCCGACATCCCGGTCGAGCACAAAGAGGACATTTCGCACCGCGAGGTGTTGGCGATGCCGGACCAGCAATCGCTGTTCGGCGGCAACCGCAGCCTGTTCGGCGGCGGATCGCGCTATTCGTCCAGTGGCGATAACTTCTTCTCGCGGCTGTTCGGCGGCTTTGGCTCGGAGCCGCCGCCGACGCCGCACCGGCCGATCCCGCACACCCGCAAAGTCACCCGCTCCGGCGAAGGCACGGCTTTGCGCTGACCTGGCGCCAATACGCGACCTGTGGAAAACCGGCTTGCCGCCCGCCGGGGCGGCCGGCTAATCCTAAGAAGATCGTTTTAAATCAAATCGTTAAGGCGCGGCTTGCCAGGATTGGCTGGACCGCAGCGCCATTGACCACTTCACCCCGAAGAAATCGCCCTTTGTGGCCATGCCGGTTAACGGCCAGATTTCGCCACACTAGGACTTTAGCCTTAATAACGTCGGGGGTGGGGTCGACAGTAACGTCTCGTTAACCCTTCCCATTAAAATAACGTCGGGGGTGGGGTCGACAGTAACTTCTCGTTAACCCTTCCCAAATTAACAATGCGTTAGGGTTATCCGGTGCGGCGGGGTGCCGCGGCGGATGATGTCGCTGAACGCGTCATTGCGAGATGCCCAGTGCACGTTGGTAACGCGCGCCTGAATAGTCGTCGTTTGTCCGCTCGCGCCGGTTATTCGTGCGGTCTAGCGGTTATCTTTTTCCTCGTCGGTGCAAAATCGCTGCAGAACGCGGTCGCCGAAGGCGACACGCGCACAATCACCATGCACCACATGCACACCAGCGAAGACATCACCATCACCTTCAAGCGCAACGGCCAGTATGACGAGGTGGCGCTGGAGAAGCTGAATTGGTTCCTGCGCGACTGGCGCCGCAGCGAACAGACCCAGATGGATCCGCACCTCATCGACCTGGTGTGGGAGGTGCAGCGCGAGGCAAATACAAGTTCGGCGATCCAGGTCGTCTGCGGCTACCGCTCGCCGCAGACCAACGCCATGCTCCGCCACCGCTCCTCGGGCGTCGCGCGCTTCAGCCAGCACATGCTCGGCCACGCCATGGATTTCTACATTCCGGGCATTCCGCTCGAACAGCTGCGCGAGATCGGGCTTCGCCTGCAGCGCGGCGGCGTCGGCTTCTATCCGACCTCGGGCTCGCCATTCGTGCACATGGATACCGCCGGCATCCGCATGTGGCCGCGCATGACGCACGAGGAACTGGTGCGGGTGTTCCCGGATGGCCGCACCGTGCAAATTCCGACCGACGGCAAGCCACTCTCGGGTTACGCGCTGGCGCTTGCCGACGTCAAGAAGTGGGGCGGCATGGCGTCCGCGAACTCGCTTGACGCCGCCCGCGCCGCGGGCGTCGACGTCGATGTGCTGGTGGCGAGCAACGAGCGCTCGCACAGTAATCCTTTCGCCAAGCTCTTGGGGCTCGGCGTAAAGGACGAAGATGACGACGAGGAAGAGACCGTCGCGAGCGCGGCGCCGAGCGTTTCGGCCTCTTCCCCGGCCGTTACGCCACAGACTGTTGCGCAACAAGCTGCCGCTGCGGTCCCGGTCCCGCCGAAACGTCCGGTGCTCGCCGCGATCGAGCACGGCGCGCAGGTTGCCGAAAAGGCAACCGTAGCGGCCGCGGTCAAAGTCGCCGACGCGGCCTCGAAGGTGAAGCTAATCCGCACCGCCGACGCCGCCCCCTTGCAGACGCCATTGCAGGTACCGCTGCAGCCCTCGCTGCCAACCCAGCCGACCAGCAGCAATCCGCCGACCGCCAATCAGGTCATCGCCGCCCGCGGCTATTGGCAGGGTCCCGCTGACGGAACTGTTGTCGCCAATCCGGCCGCGGTCGCGAAACTGCAGCGCAGCGCCCAAACCCAAACCCAAGCCCAGGCCGCCAGCAAACCGGCAAGCACCGGTACCGACACGACCGGCGCGATCGGGCCGTTTGTGAACCCGAATGCCAGTCCGTTGGCGATGCTGAACGTCAGCGGTATCGCCATCATGGTCAGAAATGCCGGGATGGCCACTACGGAATCTGTCCAGCGGATTTCCGTGACGGTGGTCATCATCATGCTGCCCACGATGATGAGCGCCGGCGCCGTTGCCGCTGCGGGAATCGCTCCCACCAGCGGCGCGAGCCAGAGTGCAGCCAGGAAAAGCAGTCCGGTGACGATGGCGGTTACGCCCGTGCGTCCTCCCGCCGCGACGCCGGCCGAGCTTTCGATGTAGCTGACCACCGTGGATGTTCCCGCCAAAGAGCCCGCGATGGTGGCTGAGGCATCCGCCAGCAGGATCCGGTTGATGCGCGGAATCTGGTGCGCCCGGTCGAAGAGGCCAGCTTTCTGCCCCACC
>Ga0209448_10000197_pt1 | contig 22224 bp, 22 predicted proteins | sample BogFormECP14_OM2_FD_188245 | JGI IMG/M metagenome (GOLD analysis project Ga0209448, IMG submission 188245) | Bog forest soil microbial communities from Calvert Island, British Columbia, Canada - ECP14_OM2 (SPAdes) (version 2) | ecosystem: Environmental > Aquatic > Freshwater > Wetlands > Bog ... | reverse complement strand
CCCATTTTATGCGCCCTTCAGGCCATCGACCGGGACGCCAATTTCGCCGAAAATGCCAACCAACTGATTCTCTTCGACTTTTAACCGGACAGCAGTGACGTGACATAGTCCCTGGTTAGCTTCGCGTTGTACCTTCGCCTCGGAACATTCTATTTGTTTCAAATTCGAGGAGAAGCTAATGAAGAAAGTGAGCCTTACTCTGCTAATTGTCCTGACTTTGGCAGCCATCGCTGGCACCGTGGCCTGCGGAAGTTCCCCACGTGGTGTTACCTTCACCCAGCTGCCATTTCTTTCGAACCGGACGGTGAGTCCTGCGACCGAGCTGTTCCTGATGACCCTGAATGGCTCCACGGTGACGCCGGTTCCATTCACTACTACCGAGGTGTATTCGCCGACGGTGAGCGCCGATCTGAAGTCCTATGCCTTTGACGGGGGCGGGAATATCTGGGTGGGCACGGCCGCTGGCAGCACCCAAACTCAAGTGACGACCGGCGGCAACAGTTTTGAAGTAAGGGTTTCGCCGGACGGAAAGAAACTCGTTTTCAACCAGTCAAACCCCCAGACCGAGAACTTCAACCTGTGGATCATGAATGTGGATGGAAGCGGATCGCTGAATCTGAACACGACCCTGCCGAGCGGAATGACGGCTTGCTACGGGGGCAGCTTTTCGGCGGACAGCACCCAGATCGTCATGAACTGCGAGGGCGCAAGCACGTCGGGCATTTTCACCATCAAGACCGATGGAACCGGATTGGCCACGGTAACCACGCAAGCTTCGTTTATCGATACGCCCGCTTTTACCCCGGATGGGAAGCAAATTGTATTTGTCCTCTATGGCCAGGAAGGGCCCGAGGGAACAACGATCTTCAGCATCAACCTGGATGGAAGCAACCAGACTTCGGTGGTGGTCGGCGCGTATGAGGCGTTGGTCCTGAACTCAACGCTGTTCTACACGCTTTACGATTCGACTTTGGAACACGACCGAATCTACTCGTCGAATCTCGATGGGACCAATGCGGTTGCGCTCACCGATGGAACAACCGAAGACTACCTGGGCGTAGCCACGGACTAGAAGTGACCGGAAGGCGGGTCGGCCACTTTAACGCCAAGGCATGGCGCGGAGCTGTGACGCTGTCTCCATGGGCGGTGGAAGCCACTTCTCGAAAAGCGCGAGAAGTGGCGTACCCCACTGATGGTTTCGAGTACTTGCTCCCCGAAAACCCTGAGTGATCGAGTCGGAAGCTGGGCGCCCCGCGGTAGGAAAATTGTTTGAAACGATTCCCGGCGGTTGTGCACCATTCCAATGAAGTTCTTGGAGTCCTTTGGCTCAAGCTCCAAGAGGGAGAAACATATGCCCGGTGCGACCATCCCACCTTTTGATCCTACCGACGGGACCACACCCGTAACCCTGCCTAAGCAAGATCCTTGCTGTCAAAGTCCATGCGACCCTCCATGGCGCACCGGGCCGAGCTGCGTCACCTTCACCGAGACCAAGACCTCCACCGTACCCCTGGTGGGCAAACCAGCGACGGGCGACTTTGGCCGCGGTTTCGTCACCATCAACGTGACCTATACGCACACCCTCTGTCTCACCGCCAAGCAGCGCGGTGGGTTGGCCTACACGCTGACGCTTCTGCCGGGCGAGAAGATGACTCTGTATCAGAGTGACCGCTATCGTCGCACGACATCAGAAACGGAACGTTACTCGGTTCAAACGACTTTTGCCCAGTTCGTATCGGCGCTTTACCAGCAACAGAATTCCAATGACTCCAGTTTGCTGAAGCAAGTGCTGAATAGCCAGACACAGAGTTCCAACTCATCGAGCGGAGGCGGATTTAACATCTTCGGTCTTGGAGGCGCGAGCACCAGCAACAGCAGCAGCAGCGGTTCGAGTTCCAGCTCCAGTGTTGATCTGTCGACCCAAACCAGCGCGAACCAGTTCTTGTCCCTGGCCCAGCAGGCGTCGCAATACACCGACCTGCAACGATCGATCACGATCAGCAGTTATGAGGATTCTCAAACGGTTTCCACGACGCAGCGGACCTTGGTCAACAACAACGTCTGCTATGCCGTGACTTACTTCGTAAGGAAGGTGCTCGACGTTTATGTAAGCACGACGAAGGTAACCGCGGTGACGTTCCAGGTGACGGCCGACAACTACGTGTCGCCAGTATTGACGCCGGCTCAGATCGGGCAGGTTCTGGTGCAATATCAGGCGGCGGTGGAAGCGATTCTCAAGGGTCTGCCCACGGTCGGCGAGGTGATCGAGCAGCCGACGGTGGTGACCGTTCCGACCGATGGCGTGGTCTACGATCCCGAACTTGCGCATTGCTGCGCGCAGGATCCCGAGCTTGACCAGGCGAACATGATTAAATTCGAACGCGAGCAAGCCGAAGCTCAGAAGATCGGCCTGGAAATACAGCTCATGGCGTTGGAGGTCCAGCGTCGGCAAGCACTGCTCGCCGCGGGCACACTTGCGCCGTTCGAGGTTGCGTCGACGACCACCGTCGTAGCGTAACCAGCCTCGGTCGGGCGGTCCGTCTTGTCTTAGCGGGCAAGCGGCGGGGAAGGGGCGGGGAAGTGGAGCGCGGGTTACGAGGCGCTTTTCACGAAAGCGAGTGCGCTTGCGGGCATGGAGACAGTCACTTCCCCAGTGATCACGCGCCGTGCGTGGAAGTTCTTGAGCTTGGAGAGGAGAGGGGAAGTGACCTCCTGCCCTTTGGAAACGAGCAGCACTCCCTCGGTGGTGCGGACTTCTTCCTGAACGATCATGCCGGGCACGAGTAGTTCGATGCGGCACTTTCGTATTTCGCCTTCTTCGGCGTTCGGATCCAATGCCACCAGAGCGTCGAAGAACTCCGGACTGAAGTTCTTGTTCTGGTGAGTCAGAGTGTGTACCGCTTCGGTTCGCGAAGCGCCTTTGTGAATGAGCTTTTCATAAGCTAGGGTCAGCCGGAGAATTTCCGCTCCCAGCCGCATGTCCGTCCTCGCGGGTTCGCCAACCTCGGGGACGGAACGGTTCTGGTGCTCGATCATCCAGGCAATGGGTTCCAGCCGGGGGATTTTCGAAAGTAGACCATAGGCAACGCTGGGGTGTGCGTCATATTGCGCCTGTTCGGTCGCGGAAAGCTTCTCACCGCTGTACACGGCGTCGATCGTTTCCGGAGCCAGAGTGACGCAGCCTAGTTGCGACATCATGGCCGCAACCTCGTATTGCCAGGGATTTCCCAGCTTCATCGAGGTTACGATGTGGTGGATGTAGCGGCGGGCGCGCTCGGCGCGGCCGAAGGCAGCGGGATTGACCAGGCTGAGTACTTCGGTCAGGACTTGAATGCTGCCGCTCAGCGTTTGTTCCAGGAGTTGCTGTTCGGCGGTGACCAGGCGGTACTGCAGCAGCGCCGCAGTCAGGGTTTTCCCCATCATTTCTTTGCTACAGGGCTTCGTGAGAAAACGGAAGATGCTGCCCTCATTGATGGCAGTGATGGCCGTTTCAACTTCAGCGTTGCCGGTAAGCATGACGCGGATGGTGTCGGGCGAATGGGCTTTGATTTTGCTCAAAAGCTGGATGCCATCCATGCCGGGCATGCGCATGTCGGAAACGACGACTGCGTACGGTCCACACTCCATCGCGAGTTTCAGGGCTTGCTCGCCGCCCAGGGCAGTCTCCATTAGGAACTCGCGGCTTAAACTGCGCCGATAGCCGTCCAGGATATTGGTATCGTCGTCTACCAGAAGAATCTTTTCAGCCATGGTGTTCCTCTTCCTCATTCCTCATCGAGTTTGCTGCGCCACGCCTTCTCCCGGTCCGCGCAACCGATTCCGGCCAGGAAGGCGGCGTCGACCGGGGTTCGGTCGCGCAGCGGCGAATTGCTTTTTTCGTCGTGATACGCGCTGGCCACGTGCACCGCGGCCAGCGGCGAAAACTTCACGCTCAAGCTGCCGGCGGGGTCGTGGTGCCAGGCAACGGCTTCGATAATCGTGCTGGGCAGTCCCCATAAGCCAAACAGATAGGCCGCCACCTGGGCGTGGCTGCAGCCCAGGAGGTCGCATTCCGCCGCATACAGCCCGACGTCCGCCTTTGCCCTGTGTTCCAGCACCTTTCCGTACTGCTCTCCCAGAGTGGCGGCGAGGATGAGCTTGCCGGCATCGTGCAACAGGCCGGCGGTAAAAGACTCATCCTGGATGTGCTGATCGGCGTGTTCGAAATGAGCAATTCTCCTGGCGCTGTGGCTGACTGCCAGGGAGTGATCTGAAATCTGCTGCACATCGTCCGCGGTCAGCACCCGGCTTTGAAACTGTTCGAATACATGCGCCGTGAGTACCAATGTCCGCAGCGTATCCAGACCCAGCATTTGGACGGCGTGCGAGGCACTGGAGATTTCGCATGGCAAGCAAAAGAAAGCGGAGTTCACCAGCTTGAGGATCTTCGCGGTCATGGCCATATCGGCTCCGATCAGTTCGTCGATCCTTTGCAGCGAGGGCTCTGGACGGTGCAACTCCTCGTTCAGTTGCAGGTAAACGCGCGGCAGACTGGGCAGGTAATCGAGTTTCGTCACTAACTCGCGCAGGCTGGGATTCTGCAGCAGATTTTTGAGTGCAAAAGCACGGATCAGGCGGGACTTCAGCTCTTCGCCTTCGCAAGGCTTGGAAATAAACTGATGAGCGGGATTGACCGAGCGCAGAATCGTTTCCCGATCCGATTGCCCCGACAGCACCATGCGCAAGGTCTGAGGCGAGCGTTTCTGCACTTCTTCCAGCAACTGCGCTCCATCCATTCCCGGCATTCGCATGTCGGTAACAATGATGTCGAAGGCCTGCCGGTCTATGGCCGCGAGGGCTTCGTCACCGCCGGCGGCAAAAACCATTTCCCATTCCGCGCGCATGGGGCGCAGACTGCGCTTCAGCCCAGTCAGCAACATGGGTTCGTCATCAACAAACAAAATTCGTTTGGCCATGATTACCCTTCCGCCGGTTTCGCAAACGGGATCCGAATGTGGAATGTGGTTCCTTTGCCCAGTTCAGAGTCGAACCATATCTTTCCTCCGTGCCGCCTTACGATGGCAGTGTGTGCCAGGGCCAATCCTTGTCCCGTGCCCTTCCCAACCGGTTTGGTGGTAAAGAACGGCTCGAATATCCGCGAGCGCGCGGCTTCCGGTATGCCCACTCCGGTGTCAGAAATGGAGATGCCGGCCCAGTCCTGGTCGCGCATGGTGGAGACCACAATCTTTCCTTTGGTCTGAGAACTGTCTCCCGTGGGCGGTGCAATCGCTTGTGCGGCATTGATCAGGAGGTTGAGAATTACCTGGTTGAACTCGCCCGCGTGGCAGAGCACCAAGGGTAGGTCGGGATCAAAATGTGTTTCCACGTCGGCAACATACTTCCACTCACTGTGCGCCACCGTGATGGTGGTTTCGATGGCCTGGTTGATGTCGATCGCCTTCTTTTCTTCCGATCCGGGATGGGAAAACTCCTTCATGGCACGTACGATCTTGGCCACCCGCTGAATGCCTTCCAGGGACTGCTCGATGGCGTGGGGAATCTCCGTTTGCAGGTATTCGAAGTCGGCCCCCTGAGCCAGGGCATCGAGTCGCTCCAGCGTCTGCGGCGAAATCGGCCCGGGCGTGGCTTGCTGCTGCATCTCGCGGGTAAGGGCGAATAGGGTGTGGAACGACGGCCAGGATTCCTGCAAAAATCGGGTGTTATCACCCACGTACTGAATGGGAGTGTTGATTTCGTGGGCAATTCCAGCCGCCAATTGTCCAATCGCCTCCAGCTTCTGCGCCTGCCGCAACTGTTGTCCCAGAATTTCGCGGTCCGTCACATCGGATCCAATAATCAACAGCTCATCGATTTGTTCCTCGGGTGCGCTGATCCAATTCAAAGTAAGGCCCAGGAAACGCGTCTCGTCGTGGATCACAAACGGGAGCGCGTCGATGCGGCGCGATTCCCGGCCCACACACCAGGAATCAATCTCGACTTTCATGTCCGCGCGCGCCCACTGAATGCCGCAGTTGGCCAAGGGCTTGTAAGCCACCTCGACCGCAGCCAGACCAAATACCTGCGCTGCCGCCAAATTCCAGCGTTGGATCCGTGAATCTCGGCTGATTCCGATGAGAATCGACGGCACCGAGTTGATAAATAACTCCGCCTCTTCGTGCGCTCGGCGCAGTGCCTCCTGAGACGCTTTTCTTTCCGTGATATCCACAAACGTCACCATGGCGCCCACCGTCTCCCCCTCATGTTTCACCGGGTGCGACCAGTATTCGACGGGAAGGCAGGTGGCATCGGCGCGCCACACGACTTCGTCGTCAACGTGCATGACGCTGCCCGTGCGGAAAGCCTGATAGATGAAGCATTCTTCCACCGGATACGCGGAACCGTCGGCATGGCTGTGGTGGATGACCTGGTGCATGTTTTTTCCCAACAAGCCGCTGGCATCCTGGTAGCCCAGCATCCGCAAGAGAGCCTGGTTGCAGAAGGTACAGTTGCCATTCAAATCCACGCCAAAAATGGCCTCGGCGGTGGAATCGAGCAGCAGTTGAAGTCTCTCTTCCCGCTCTACCAACTTCTGCCGGGCAAGGATTCGGTCGTCAATGAGGCGCGAAATCACGACGATGCGTTCCAGGTCGCCAGCACTGTTGCGCACGGCACAGCCATGAGCCTCCACATAATGCCAATGGCCGTTCTTGTGACGGTAACGCAGTTCGGTGATGGCTGCGTTTGATCCCTCCCGGACCATTTTCTCGGTTGCCTGGTGAATCAGTGGCAGGTCGTCAGGGTGCACCAGCGTCAGGGCGTTGCTCTTTTGCAGGTCGTCGAGGGAATATCCCAGAAGCTTTTCGTACGCCGGGCTGACGTAGAGGGTATTTCTCTCTGGGTAATCGACGATGAGAATGAGGTCACCCGCGTTTTCGGCGATGGTTCGAAACAGGGCATCGCTGCGCTGCAGAGCTTGTTCCGCAGCCTTACGCAGGCTGATATCGTGAACCACTCCCACGGCCAAATCAGAGGGGAGGCGATCGTCTCGCGGGATCGCGGTCACGGTTAGCAGCACCCACACCGCCCGCCCGCTCTTGTGGTTGTATCGCTTTTCTATCTGGAAGCCCTTCGCTTCCCCGCTCGTCAAACGTCGCAGCGCTTGCATACTTAGAGCGACGTCTTCCGGATGAGTGATATCTGGCATGGTACTGGTCAGGACTTCTTCGGCCGTATAGCCGATCAGATCGCAAAAGGCTTGGTTGACCGAGACACATCGGCCGGCAGCATTCAAAACCAGCATGCCCGCGGCAGAGCATTCGAAGATCGACTTGAAAAGGTGCGCATATTCCGGCGGGCCATCGACCGGACCCACGCAGGTCGTCAAAAGCTCCGGCGTAAGGTTGGTCGTGGAATGCAAGCGCTCTCCTAGTCTGGGGCAGAAATACGGACAGGCCGCTGCAAGCTGCCTTCATTGAGATAGTCGGCATTCAGGCGGTCCGACTTGAGCTAAGCCGTCTAAGAGCTTGTTGAAATACCCCTCACGCTATGTGCGGGTCGTTCTGCGAACCGCACGGTCAGACTGAGTTTCGTTATTTGAGCTTCCGATCTGCTCCCGATGGCCACGGAGCAGAAGGTTGGGTCGGTGGCTTCATGCGCTCTGCGCCCGCAGTTTCGGGATACGAATCAGGTTGAAGGCCGCACAACTGAACACGAACAACCAGTCCACCTTCGCCAGACCGCGCAGTTTCACCTTCCTTAAGAGTCCGATCTGCTTCAGCCAGCCGAAAGGTTTCTCTACCAACCAGCGTTTGCTGAGACTGACCGAGTAACCCGGATGCCGGCTCGTTCGCTCGTCGATCGCCCCGTTCTGTCGTCGGGCCACGTGCGGCCTCACGCCCAGTTCGCGAACCGAGCTTACGAAGTCCCGCGTATCATAGGCTCTGTCAGCTCCCATCGTCATCCGACCACTTCGTCCCCGGGTCAACTCGTGCAACATTAATAGAGCCGCATCGCGCTCTGCCCGGCCATCGGCCTGCGTGGTCATCGCTGCCCGATCAACCCATTCCGGTTCTCCACCAAGGTATGACCCAAGTAGCTTAGCTTGGCTTCTTGCCCGGCAGACTTCTTATAAAGCCGTGCTTCCGGGTCCGTTCTGGATGCGTGCGTGTCGTTGCGGCGCGGCTCCCCGTGAAAATCTCCTCTCCCCTTAGGCCCATCGTCTTCGTTTTTACGGCGAAAGCTTTTTTGCCCCGCCCAAGCCTCGATCAGCGTGCCATCCACTGTGAAGTGCTCGTCCGACATCAACCCCGCCGCTTGTTCTTTTACATGAGCGAAAAACTTCTGGGCCAAATCTTGATTCAACAACCGATCACGGTTCTTGCTGAACACGGCGTGGTTCCACACTTCCTCGTCGATCTCTAATCCCACGAACCAGCGGAAAAGCAGGTTGTAGTTCAGCTGTTCCATCAGCAGCCGCTCGCTGCGCACCGAATAGAACACCTGCAGCAGCAGTGCCCGCAGCAACCGCTCCGGCGCTATCGATGGCCGCCCCGCCTCCGAGTACAGCCCATCGAACTCCTTCGTCATTCGGGCCAAGACCGTGTCCACCAGCTTCCTCACCCCACGCAGCGGATGATCCGCTGGAATCCGCTCTTCCAACGCCACGTAGCTGAACATCCCGGTTTGCAGTTGCTGATCGTCTCCTCGCATCCCAGCTTCTTACCACACTTCTCCGCTGCACCGGCAGTGGCTTTTTCGACAAGCGGCCGCAGAGTAAAGTTGTAGGTTCCGAAGGGTAAGCCCCCGTCCACCCACAAAACTATCGTAAGTTGCCCAGGGCATCGAAGTGCGGCAGCATGGCATCGTTATGGCCGAGCCAACCGAGATGTACGGCGAGTACAAGGTGCTGCCCAACGAAGGGTCGCTTCTGATCGGCATGTCGGCGTCGGCCATCCTCGGGCTGTTATTCCTCGGCGCGGCGGGCTGGTGGAAAGGGATCTCTGTGCTGCTCTCGGGCGTCTTTGTCGTTTGTTTTTACCAGCTCTACTGGCCGCGGCCCATCATTCGCGCCAACCGGGAAGGCCTCTACTTGAGCATCGCCACCTTCGGGCGTCCCTTTTACGTGCCGTGGGAGCGAGTGAATGGCGTAGTGCTGACCAAGGTGTGGTCGCTGGCGGGCCCGGATAGTTACAGCCACCCCACGGACGCTCTCGGTTTCGTGATTCAACAGGACGATGCTCTCAAGCTTCCCTCTGTGCGATGGAACGCCGCGGGCGACGACACTGGCGAGGTCCACAGCGACATCAGCTTTGACAAGAGCATGATTCAAGGCGACGTAAAGACCTGGGTCGCAAAGCTCGAAGCCTTTCGCAAAGACATTCGGGGACTGTCCTGAACGTTGCTGTGCAGGCCCGTCCCGGTCACTGCGAGTTACCCACGCGGGCGTCCAGCTCATCCATAAGCTTTGTGTTCTTCTCCAGCGCGCCCTCAAGGATCGCGGCTTGCTGTTTCGCTGTTGTCCAATCCTGTTTTTCAACGGCTTCCTAAGCGGTGGTACCCTTCGTTTGCCCCTTGGCCGTGAGAGGTAAGATTTTGCTGGAACGCTTCGTCGTTGTTTTCACGCCAAGTGGCCAGCGACGTTCAATCGGGTAAACACTTCGATGATTATCGGGTCAAATTGGGTTCCCGATCTCTGGGTCAGTATCTCAAGCGCTTGTTGCTTGGGAAGACCTTTTCGGTAGGGCCGATCGGAGACGATCGCGTCATAGCAATCGGCGACGGCAAGAATGCGCGCCAGCAAGCTGATATTTTCCCCCGCCAAGCCGGCCGGATAACCGGACCCATCGAGCCATTCGTGATGTTGGGCAACCATGGGCAGAGCTTCGCGGAAGCACGGGATGGGTTCGAGGATACGAACGCCAATTTTCACATGGTCCTGCATGATCTGCATTTCATCAGGTTCGAGCGCGCCGGGCTTATCCAGAACGGCCAGAGGCGTACCAATCTTCCCGATGTCGTGCAACAACCCTCCGCGGTGCATGATCTCCAAACTTTTGGCAGGTAGGCTCATGGCATGCCCGATCTTGAGAGCCAGAATTGTCACGCGCTCGGAGTGGCCCGCGGTCCACGCGGATTTCGCGTCAATCGCGCGGGCTAAGGCCGTGAGCGTCCCCAAATCCAGTTGCTCCAAGGCTTCAACTGCGATCTTCAGTTGGTCTTTCTCGAGGAGTGCGTCGTGGTACCGTACGACGCATGCGCGCAGCGTAGCCAGGAGTGTTTCTGAGGTCACGGGTTTCGTGAGAAAGCGGAAAATTTGTCCCTCGTTCACAGCGCTCGCGGCGGCTTGCATATCGCTAGAACCCGTCAGCATCACACGGACGGAGTCCGGGGAAATGGTGCGCACCGTTGCCAAGAACTTCGCCCCGTCCATGCCGGGCATATGCATATCTGAAACCACAACTGGATACGGTGGACCCTCTCTCAACTTTGCCAGGCCCTCTTCAGCACCGCCTGCCAGGTCGGTGGCAAACTCCGCGCGGACGGAACGTCGCAACCCTTCGAGCACCAAGGGTTCGTCGTCCACCAGGAGAACTCGTGCTTTTGAGAACGATGCCATGACCCCACTCAACCCGGTGCCCAGTACGACGTTTATCGGCAATACGCTGCAGTTACCTTAGAGGGGCCGGACTTGAGTGAGCGGGGAAGACGGCTGGGGTAACAAAGGGGTTACCTCGTGTATCGAGACGTCATCAGATCGACTTTACGGGAATCGCCAGCACATCCTCCACCAGCCCGACTTCTTTCTGCACGAACGGCTCGGCGTAGGTGACGCCGCCGAGCATGCCGTAATAACGGGCCATGGATTCTAGGCGCGCCCGAATTTCCTGGTGCGCGGGAAAGATTGCGCTGCCGGCCTCCTGATCGGTGAACTGCGACTTGTAGGCCATCAGTGCTCGAAAGCGCGTTTCAAACTGGCCGGTGATGTCCACGACAAACGTTGGGCGCACGTCGCGATACAGGCTGGCGTAAATAATTTTGAAAGGACGATGCGCGGGACCCTCCAGCGGCAACTTCGCGAGTCCCGATAGAAACGCCGCTTCGTAGCCGAGAATCGAAGCCGTGTAGTGGTCCGGATGGCGACCCTCCCAGTAGGGAAGAATGAGCACTCGCGGACGCTGTTCGCGAAGAACTGCAGCGACCTTTAAACGATTCTCCCAGGTATTTTCGACGCGGCCGTCGGGAATATCGAGGGCGTGGCGCCAGGAAACTTTCAGGATGCGCGCCGCCTCGGCCGCTTCGCGGGCGCGGTCTTCGGCGCTACCGCGTGTTCCCATTTCGCCTTGCGTAAGATCGAGGATGCCGGTGCGGTGTCCACGTTCAGCCATCTTGAGCAAAGTTCCGGCGCAGGTTTGCTCTACGTCGTCGCGATGCGCGGCCAGGGCGAGAATGTCGAGGGGCATTTGTAATTTAGCCCATTTTGTCATCCCGAGAGAAGCGAGGGATCTGCAGTCCGCCGCAAAATGCAGATCCCTCGCTTCGCTCGGGATGACAATTTACAAAACAAATTCGTTCAAGCTGCGGGCCTTGTGGTGCGCCGATTCGCCAGCACGAAGGCTAAGCCGAACATGAATAGGGCGAACAGCACCAACGTCAAAATGGATGCGGTCAGCGAGAATGCGCTGGGCGCTTCGGGATACATCAGTGTGCGCAACGCTTCGACGCCGTAGGTCAGCGGATTGGCGTACATGAGCCAGCGAATCCATCCCGAGGCGCCGGAAAGAGGGAAGAGCGCTCCCGAAAGCAGCCACAGCGGGATCAGAAATAAATTGATGATTGCGTGAAAGGCCTGCGTCGAATCCATGGGCCATGCGATGGCGAAACCGAGTGCGGTCAGCGCGAACGATACCAGGAACACGGTGAGGACGATGAGCCCGAACGAAGCCAGCGTCATATGCACGCCGACGAGGGGGGCAAAGACCAGAAAAATCAGTCCCTGGGCGGTGGCGAGGGTGGTGCCGCCCAAAACTTTTCCCAGAACAATGGCCGCGCGCGGCACCGGCGCCACCAGCACTGAGAGCAGAAAACCTTCGTTGCGATCTTCAATCACCGACATCATGGTGAAAATCGCGGTGAAGAGCACGATCATGACCAGCGTGCCGGGATAAAAATAATTCAGATAGTGCTGCTGGCCGGCAGCCTGTCCGGAGCGAAATGACGTTCCGAAACCGGACCCGATGACGACCCAGAACAAGAGTGGAGAAGCGATGACGCCGACCACGCGCGCGCGCTGACGATAGAAGCGGACGACTTCGCGCCACCAGAGCGTGAAGGCGGGCAGCAGAACTCCGGCGGATGGGGAAGCGGTTGCGGGGAAGGTGGCGGTTTGGGTTGCCATCGTTTCTAGTTTAGCAGCGTTGCGAGGTTCGGGTCGCAGGGATCAACCCTGGGCTGTCAGTCTCAGCCGTCAGTAGGCCTCGCGAAATGTGGCGACAGGTTGAGTCGCTTCAGACTACGGGGTGGTCGAGTAGAAGCCGGTGATGCCTGCACTTCCCAAAATATTGCCGTTTTTTCCGGCTGCGATCAGCGCCTGATACAGAGTCTCGGCGTTAGCCGGAAAATTCGGCGATCCGGGCAGACTGAGCATTGTATTGAGCGCATAAACCTTGAAGTTGTAGTAGTGGACAAAAGGTCGAACACCACTCGGGGGACACGGACCGTCATATTCCGCACCAACAAAAAAGTCATTGATGATCTGCTTGCCGTAGGTGCTTCCGGCCACGCCCGCGTTTTCGGGAAGCCCGGTCGCGGTGGGAGAGATGTTGTACATCCCCCAGTGCGTAAAGGCGGCGGTGGTGTCGTACGCGATCACGACGAAACTAGCCGTGTGCGCCGGGACGTTGGTCCACGACAACTCCGGAGATTGATCTCCACCGGTGATGCCATCGATGGAGCACGCATTGGAACCGTTGACGACAATATTATCGATCATGCTGATGGGCAGAGTCGTTTCGCTCGCGAAGGTGGTGCTGCTCATCTGGAATGCGTTCGGGCCGGCGGCAGGGGTTCCTTTTACTTGCGCCAGTGCCAACAGTGAAATTGCCAACAGCAAGAGCATCAGACTGCCAATTTGAATTTTCACGGGACATATCCTCCTTGGCTTCGAAGGCCGGAAGCATTTTACTCCGGTTTTGGCCTCTGGCGCTTGGTTGAAGGCGGATGCTTTAGCGTTGATCGACGCTGCGGCTCAGCGGGGCCAAACTGCGCTCGGTCTGGACGGGCGAGGCGCCCGTCCCCACACGAACCTGTCCCCGCACGAACAGCGCTAGTAGGATTTCTTCTTGGTTTTCTTCTTGCCGGTTTCTGGTTTGGGCTCCGCGTCTTCGCTCCAGAAGCGGTGGCCGGTGCGGTGGATGAACACGTCTTCCAGGGTGGGCTTGCTCACGCTTAGCGACTGAATTTCTCCGGGAAACGCCTCGACTACGTCGGGAACGAAGCGATGTCCATTTTCAATTTCGAGGCGAACCTGTTTGTCCATGACGGTGGCATCGACTTGAAACTTGGTGCGAATGCGGTCGGCTAAGGCTTGCGGATCGCGCGCTTCGAGCAGAATGACGTCGCCGCCGATCTCGCGAGTCAGCGCTTCGGGCGTGCCCAGCGCCACCAGGTTGCCTTCGTTCAAGATGGCCAGGCGGTCGCAGCGTTCGGCTTCTTCCATCAGGTGGGTGGTGACGATGACGGAGACGCGCTCCTGATCGCGAAGAATCTGGAGGTATTGCCAGAGGTCGCGTCGCGCGCCGGGATCGAGGCCGGTGGTGGGCTCGTCGAGCAGCAGAACCTCGGGATGGTGGAGCAGGCCTTTGGCGAGCTCGATGCGGCGTTGCATGCCTCCGGAAAATGTTTCGACGCGATCGGCGGAACGGTCGAGCAATCCGACGCGGGTGAGGATCTCGTTGATTCGCGTTTTGAGGTCGGGGCCGCGCAGACCGTAGAGGTGTCCTTGATGCCAGAGGTTCTCGTAGGCGGTGAGTTTGGGGTCGACGCTCTGGGCCTGGAAGACGACGCCGATGTGGCGGCGCAGGGCTCCGGGCTGGCGAACGGCGTCGAAGCCGGCGATCATTGCGCTGCCGGAAGTCGGGACCATGAGCGTGGAAAGAATGCGAAACAGAGTTGTCTTGCCGCTGCCGTTCGGGCCAAGCAGTCCGAAGAGCTCGGCGGGGCGGACGTCGAAGGAAACGCCGTTAAGGGCGGTGCGATCCTGATAGCGATGGATGAGGTCGCGAACGGCAATAATTGGCTGCCCTGCCGGAGTGAGGGTCTGGGCGGGCGGAACTAAGTCGATGGCGGTTGAGTTCGGAGTCACAGGCTATTCTACGACGGGAACGGGCGGATTATCATCCCAAGCCATCGGGTCATCGGGTGATCTAAAGTCAAAGGCCTTTGACCTTCGATCACTCGATCATCCGATGACCCGATCCCTCACGCGGCGACCGGGTTCCCCCCCGGGACCCGCTCTTCGAAAGCGACGGGTACGTGTCGCCAGACTTGGATCGCCAGAACTACAGTGGTGGCGAGTAACAGCGCTCCCACCGCGACGTGGACTACGGTCGAGATGACCATGGGCAGTTCGGGTTGCGCGGCGTCTTTTCCCCACATGACGCGGGTGATGAAGGCTAAAAATCCGAGGCAGAGTTGCGCGACCATCAGGCCAAGCATGACGATTGCCGGACGGCGGACCGCGTCCACGTCCGGGTAGACGGAGATAGCGCGAATCGCAGTCCAGGAGAGGACGATGGCCACGACGGCTGCGTTGATGACGTGCGGCCACCAACTCAAACCATGGTGGCGGAACATGGCTCCGAGGATCAGTTGCACGTAAAGCACAAAAATCGAGAGCAGAGTCAGAGTGAAAAGAGCGGGGCGGCGCTGGTCGAGTTCGGCGCGCGGTTGCTCTTCGACCCAGCGGCGGCCGGTGAAGACCGCGATCGCGACGGCGATGCAGAAGAAGGTTTGCGCCACGGCGGCGTGCGCGCTGGAGATGGGTGCGGGCAGAAAGAATAAGACGGTCAGTCCGCCGAGGATGCCTTGCGTGATCACGGTGGCGAGCGCTGCCAGGCCCAGAAGTCTTAACCAGCGGCGCTTTTCGACTTGCCAGGTCCAGACGGCCAGGATAATGGTGAGCAGTCCGATGAATTCCGCCACCATGCGATGGGTGTGTTCATATTTAACGCCGCCAACCATGTGCGGCATTTTGTAGAAGGAGCCAAAGCTGGTGGGCCAGTCGGGGACGGATAATCCGGCGTCGTTGCTAGTGACGAGCGCTCCGGCGACAATGAGGACGAGGGTGGCGCACGCGGTGAACACCGCGAAGCGATGCAGTCCGCGATGGTATGGAATTTCGATGCGCTTTAGGATACGGATAGCCCCCCAGAGATCCGGGCGAGAAGCGGCGCCCAGCACGATTCCCGAAACGCAGTAGTTTACCAGAGCATCTAGCGGAACGGGTTCACAACCTGAATCCCATCGATTTCGCGACCGTCTTGAAAGTCCTCCGACAGCAGAACGCTGCAGCCCGCCTGTTGGGCCGATCGCAGAATCAGCGCATCCCAAAAAGAAAACCCGTGCAACCGGTGGAGATCGATGGCAGCGAGGATATCGACGATCTCAGGACTAGCGACGTCAAACTCGGAAAGTATCTCGACCTTGCGGCGCGCTTTGGGCGGATCGAACCCAAGCTTTTGCGTGACAGTGACGAAATATTCCTGCAGGACCTGCATCGAAACCACGCCAGTTCCGGCGCGGCGATGTTCGTCCCACAAATCTCGGGCGACTCTTTGTTTCTTGGGTGTATCGTCATCGTCTGCGTAGACGAGGATGTTCGTGTCAAAGAAACTACGAGCGCTCATGAATCTCGTTTCGATCAAAACGCCAGCCTCGCGAGTGTCCTCCACCGGAGAGCCGCCTGAATTCCGCGATACTGCGCTCAACATCGTCGCCGCCAGCCAGTTTCTGCAGATAATCGCGAATTAGCTGGTTGAGACTCTTGCCGAGAGCCTCTGCCCGCTTTCTAGCGCGTTCTACCGTCTGCTCGTCAACGGAAAGGGTGAGATTCATAAACACAGTATATGTGCGCCCTTATTATGTGTCAATATAAAACTATGGCCGTGAAGACGCTTCGGCTGTGGCACTCTGCGATTCCAGTGCCTGGATAATAGCGTCTGCGAATTCCGAGGTGCCGGCGGTGCCGCCTACGTCCCGCGTCAGTTTGCTGCGGTCGCGGTAGACCTCGTCGATGGCGTTGCGGATCTTCCAGGCTGCGTCTGCCTCACCGAGATGGCGCAACATGAGGAGCGCAGATCGCAACACGGCGGTGGGGTTGGCGATATTCTTTCCGGCTATGTCGGGCGCGGAACCGTGGACGGCTTCAAAGATGGCGCACTCGTGGCCGAAATTCGCGCCGGGGACCAGGCCGAGGCCGCCGACCAGTCCTGCGCACAGATCGGAAATAATGTCGCCGTAGAAATTCTCCAGCAGCAGCATGTCGTACTGGTAGGGGTTCATCACCAGCTGCATGCAGGTGTTGTCGACGATGTGTTCACCGTAAAAGATTTCGGGATACTCCTTGGAGACGTTGCGGGAGCAGCGCAGAAATAAACCATCGGACAACTTCATGATGTTGGCTTTGTGAATGCAATGAATTTTCTTGCGCTGGTTCTTGCGAGCGTACTCGAAGGCGAACCGCGAGACGCGGGTGGAAGCCTTTTCGGTGATGACCTTGATGCTCTCGACCACTCCGGGCACAACTTCGTGTTCGATGCCGGAGTAAAGGCCTTCGGTGTTTTCGCGCACGACGATCAGGTCCACGCCCGGGTAGCGCGTGGGAATGTGCGGGAGGTTGCGGATGGGCCGGAAGTTGGCGAAGAGCTCGAAACGCTTGCGCAGCTCGACGTTGATGCTGGAGAAACCGCCGCCGATGGGCGTGGTTACGGGGCCCTTCAGTCCGACGCGGGTGCGTTCGATGGATTCGCTGAGTTCTTTGGGAATGTATTCGTGGTATTTCTCGAAGGCTTCGGCGCCGGCGGCGAAGCTTTCCCATTCGAATTTGACGCCGGTGGCTTCAATCATGCGAACCGTGGCCTGGATGACTTCGGGGCCGATACCGTCACCGGGAATTAGAGTTACTTTGTGTGCCATATTAAAAACCTTTTCGCAGTCTTCCGTGCACTGCTCGTTAATGCACGTGGTATCTACGCTTCAGTTCAACCGTGCGCTGCCTGGTAATCCGAATTTTGCACATAGTGAGAGCGTTGGGGCCGCCGCTGCCTCCGCCCCACCGATCATATTCGGCTTTGCATTCCGCATCTCGGTATGCCAACCATTGCGTCTCCGCCTCCTTAAGATCGTCAATGGCCTTCTCGCCAAATTGTTGGGAGGTGATCAGCGCCTTCTGATATGTTGTGCTCTGTTCAGCATCAACTTTCTTGTCCACATTGGACAGGCAGACCGACATGTCGTAGGTTGTGCAGCAACACTTCGACTCCTCGTTCTCCGTCGCTGTGGCGTTTCCGATGGCCACACACAATAGAAGTAAGCTGAATGTCCTCAAGGCGAGCCTTCATTGCGGAAGCATCTTAGTTCCTCGTCGCGGGTTTCGCCCGCGGTTCGGGTGCATCTTTAGTTTTGAGCAGATCCTTCAGCTCCGCCATGAACTCCTGCACGTCCTTGAAGTCGAGGTAGACGGAGGCGAACCTCACATAGGCGACTTTGTCGTAGCGGCGGAGGCGGTTCATGATGAGTTCACCGATTTCGCTAGTCTTGCGCTCGCGCTCGGCGGACTCGATGACGAAGGTCTCGGCTTCGTTGACGATCTGCTCGAGCTTGCTGATCGGCACCGGACGCTTCTCGCAGGCGCGCATCAGGCCGTTGAGCACTTTCTGGCGGTCAAAGCGCTCGCGACGGCCGTCTTTTTTTACCACCATGTAGGGAATTTCGTCGATGCGCTCGTAGGTGGTAAAGCGCTTCTCGCACTTCAGGCATTCGCGGCGGCGGCGGATGGAATCGGCTTCCTTGCTTTCGCGCGAATCCACGACTTTGTCATTTTCAAACCCGCAAAAGGGGCATTTCATGCGCTTGGCTGTACTCGAGAATAAACACGATTGTAGCAGGCGATGCGGAAAGAGCCGAAGGTCTCCAAAGGGCTCGTGATCCGGAAGAAATTCTAAAGACGCAGAGGTCGCGTTCAGCGTTGCCGAAGCACAATGAGCTCGAGCGCGTCGGGCGCGAGCGCAACGGACAAGTCCAGTTTGCCCCCCGCGCCAGTTTTCTCTTCCACTAAGTCGAGATTATGCGTCTTGTCTATTCGGTAGCGCTCGATGCTGAATGCTTTTTTGCCCCACGGCAAGTTTTCGACGGTCAGGCTATAGCCGGCGTTGTCGCGATAAACGATGTCCGTCCGTCGCGGCAAGGATTTAAATTTCGAAAAGTCTAAGGAAGGGGGCAAGGTCTTCAGAACCGCCGGCGGCATTTGCATAATGTGCGGCTGGAAGCCCGCGGGAATCGCGTAGTTGACGATCAATATCTGGACCGTATTCCCGTCGGCCGAGCGGCCGGCGAGCGCTGCGAAACCAAAAGTGTCTGTGCCTGCAACCGCAAGCCGATGCGGTGTGTCGAGCATTTTTCCCATGGCGTCGAACGCATACGCAGTCTTGAAATACTTTCCATCCAGCCCGAACAGTCCCATCCAGGCGGCGTCGCCGCGGTAGAACTGCGCGTGATCGATGGGCACGTCCTGAAAATAACTAAGCGCGGCGCCGATAAATGCAGCGTTTTCCTCGCCTCGCAGCCTGGCTTTCTCAGCCTCGGTAAAATCGGGCGTCAGATTCCACTCGGAGAGAATGCTCTCGGTATTGGTAAAACCACGGCTATCCAGAACCTCGCGAATGTTCCGCGAGAGCCGTACTGCGTCATAAGGATCGAAAGATCCATCCGCATAGGTGTGCCACGAATAAAAATCGAGCGGCACCTTGTGCGCGGCGCAGTAATCGATAAATCCTTCGCGGTAAGGGCCGCCGTTATACGCGAAAGCTATGGCGTCGCCTCCCACTTTGAGCGCCGGATCGATCGACTTGAGAGCCCGCGCTGTTTTTTCGTAGAGCGAATAAAACTGTTCCGGTGTACCGCCCCAGAACAGAGCCTCCGGCTCATTCCAGAACTCCCAATAGCGGATGTTGTGATGGAAGCCGTTTGCCCAGCCTTGGTTGTAGTGCATGGCGATGTGTTTCACCACGCTGGCAAACTTATCGAAATCGGGCGGAGGCTCGATGCTGGAACCCCAACTGCGCCCGATGCGGTAATACACTTCAGCCCCGCTGCCGCGAATGGCGCCGATGACTTTATCGGTCGGGCCGAAGTTGTAGCTTCCAGACTTTTCCGGATCGGCGCTCCAATCGGGAAAGATAATGGCGGCATTGCCCGCCTGCACTACTCCGGCCCGCTGGGCTTCGTCGGGAACAAGCCACGCCAGCAGGGGGTTCGTTTGATCGAAGTGCGAGTCGATCTCCGTTGGCCCCATAAAATCGTGGGTGCGAACCTGGCTAATGCGCAAATCTGTGTACTGTTGAGCAAGATTGGGAAGCCCGGCCATGACCGGACTCGGAGGCCCGTTTAATCCTTGAAACGATCGAATCTCGCCGGTCACTTTACCGGCGTCAACGTGCAAAGAGCGGAAGCCGGAATTCGCGGCGTCCTGCGCGAACGCACAGGCGCAGAGCATCAAAGTCGAGAGGCAGGTACACAGCGCTTTCTTCGTTGGAGAGCTCATTTCATGAGAACTAACGATACCGCCGATCACGATGCTTTCTCAACCTGCGCGCCTTCTTCGGCCTGCGCGCTCTCTGCAGAAAGTTTGCGCAGCGATAGCCGCTCGTGATGGGAGAGCAGCAGTCCGATCGGAACGACGGCGACGAACGTCACCAGCCATAGCATGATTCCGCAACTGACCGTGAGTTCCTTAGGGACAATATCAAAGACGTGGTCGAGTGCGCTGATGGTCGCCAGTTGGGAACCGCCGCCGACACCAGGCAACTGCACCATCGATCCGATCATGCTGGCTCCCATAAGAAGGAGAACCTTGGTGGCGCTCATGTCATGCATCGGTGCGCCGTAGGCATGCGTCACTTCTTTGTAAGCCAAGGCGATCACCCACCACATCAAGACCGAGACTGCCGACAATTGGAGGAACGCGAATGGGCCGTGGATGGTATTGAGCCCGACGGTGAACTCGCGAATTTTCTGCGCGATGCGATGGCCGAGATTCTCGGCAAGATGCGAGAAACGATCTTCAACCCATTGGGCGATCCGACTTCCCCGGTAGGAAAACAGCACGGCTCCGGAAAGCAATCCCAGTACGAGGGCGATCAGTGCGTATCCGGTGAGATGAATCCAGTGCCTGACTTCGGGCGGGGCGGCGAGCGTGAATGTACGCAGTTTTGAGGGCAGAAAAATGGCCGCCACCATCAGGATGGTGAAACCGCCGACGTCAAAAATCCGCTCCACCGCCCAGACGGCTACTTGCGAGGCGAAAGGCAGGTTATGACGGCGCGCGATCAAGTAGGGACGAATCATTTCGCCGGCACGACCGAGCAGAGCGAGTCCGGTGAATCCGATCATGGTCGGTGGGACAAGTCCGAGGATGGACGCTTCCTTGCGCACCGGTCGAAGAAAGATTTTCCATCGCACCGCCCGCAGGAAATAGGCGAAGTAGATGTAAAGCACTCCGTGGATAATATGGCGCCAATTCAATCCGAATTGAAAGAGCCGGGCCCAGTCGAAGTGCTGCCAGGTGCGGAACTGGAGATAGACCAGCACGGCCAGCACGACGAAGACGACCGCGTACGCTACGTATTTTTTGTTGATCATGTGCCGCGAAGTTGAAGAGAGGCGCACTCGTGACTAGCACGGCCCCACTTGAAGGTAAATGAGGAACCCAGCGGGGTCAACGCTAGCATGGTCAACGCGCGGATGCGGCGGTGCTGGCGGTGGCTGTGGGTTTCGGAGCCTGGTGAGCTTGGCTCACAGGCTTGCTCGCTGCTTTAGCAGGGACCGGTTTTTGTTTCGCTGCTTTTTCCTGGGCGATCTTCTTGGTGTTGTAGTCGTGCACGATGCGGGCCACGTAGGCGCGGGTTTCACTGAATGGCGGCACTCCCTGATACTGTTCAACGCGCTCGGGGCCCGCGTTATAGGCGGCCAGCGCCTTGACGAGATCGAAATTGTAGCGCTCCAGAAGTTCGCGCAGATAGCGGCTTCCACCCTCGACATTGGCTTGCGGATCGAAGGCGTTGCTCACGCCCATCTGGTTGGCGGTGCCGGGCATGAGCTGCATCAGTCCACGCGCGCCTTTGGGGGAAACGGCGTGCGCGTTGAATCCGCTTTCAGCGTGAATGACGCTGTTCACCAGGTCGGGATCGAGATGGAAAGTGGCGCTGGCGGTGTTCACGACTTCGTTCAGAGGAACAGCGGACTTCGCGGACTGAGGCGCGGCGTGGGCGGCTTCGGAATTTGCGGGCGAGGGCAAGAAGAGATCTTTTTCGTAGCCGGTGATTTCTTCGGTGGGCACATCGGTGAAGCTGGAATCGTCGGCGGAAAGATAGAGGCGCGTCGTTGAACCCATTACCAGGCGATGCTCGTGGCGGATGCTGAAGCCGTTGCGGAGGAGAGCCAAGTCGGCGGCTGTTGCTGGGTGAGCGACGAAAACTAAGGCGGTGGCGCAGAAAAACAAGGCCGCCTTCCAGGCTCCGGAATTGCCAGCCCCTAAAGGGGCGCTTGCTCTCGAACTTACGGCATCGCTAAAGCGACGCCCTGATACGAAGCCCAGCGCTCGATCCATCGTAAATGGTCTTCGTCTCGTCATCTTCTTCCCACGATTATAAGCTGACCCCGATTGCCGGTGTGACGGTCTGGCTAGCATCCACCGGATCGATCGCTTTCCCATTCAGCAGGTGCTCGATCGCTGCCGCTACTCCGCTTTCGGCGTTTGAGCGCGTAAGCTGCCAGCCTCGGGCCCGCAACTCTTGCGATGCATTCCCCATGATAAAGGGGTGGCCGGCGAAGGCAAGCATTTCAATATCATTATAGTTATCACCAATGGCCATGACCTGCTCGGGGGTAATCCGACGGTAATTGGCCCAGCGTTCGAGCGCGTGTCCCTTGGAACAGCCGGCATTGAGCACATCGACAATCGAAAGATCGCGG
>Ga0209448_10000196_pt1 | contig 22240 bp, 27 predicted proteins | sample BogFormECP14_OM2_FD_188245 | JGI IMG/M metagenome (GOLD analysis project Ga0209448, IMG submission 188245) | Bog forest soil microbial communities from Calvert Island, British Columbia, Canada - ECP14_OM2 (SPAdes) (version 2) | ecosystem: Environmental > Aquatic > Freshwater > Wetlands > Bog ... | reverse complement strand
AAGACAGCTCTTGCGTGAGATCTATCAGCAGACGAATGCTCGCTTTCTAACGGATTCGCCTCTGACGCAGTATTTCGCCGATGACGCAATGCAGTCCTCTCTGAAAAACGGAGAAGAAGGAGTCTAGAATGCGCGGTCCTTACGGATTTGAACCAAACGAAAGCTGCCAGTCCTGCAAAATAAGGGGAAATGGTTACTTTTGCCAACTCAGCCCTGTGGCGCTTGAGGACTTCAACGCCGTGAGGTCGTCGGCTACGTATCCGGCCGGAGCGGTGCTGTTCCTGGAGAAGCAGGACTCGCGTGGGGTCTTCGTGCTGTGTGGCGGAGAAGTGAAGCTCTCCATCAGTTCCAGTTCAGGAAAGACACTGATCCTTAGGATCGCGAAAGCGGGCGAGATTCTTGGGCTTATGGCGACGATGTCCGGAAGACCCTACGAGGTCACCGCGGAGACGCTGCATCCGTGCCAGGTGGCGTTCATTCACCGCGATGACTTTTTGCACTTCATCGCAAAGCACCACGAAGTCTGCAAAGGCATAGTGAATCAACTTAATTCTCTCTACTGCGGTGCGTGCGAGCAATTACGGACGGTTGGTCTGTCGGCTTCGGCTCCTGAAAAACTCGCTCGCCTGCTCCTCGAATGGTCCCCCGAAACGAAGGATGCAAAACAGCAGTTGCCAGTCAAGATGCCGCTGACTCACGAAGAGATAGCCGAATTCATAGGCACAACCCGGGAAACGGTCACACGGACGCTCAGCAATTTCAAAAGCCGCCAACTCGTGGCCCTACACGGGTCCACGCTACTGATCTCGAACCGGCCGGCTCTTGAAAATATCGGTGCCGGGGACTAACCAAGTACCTAGGGACGCAGAAGCACAAGGAGAAACGCAATGAAAGTAAAAGAGATCATGACGCAATCCGCCGTATGCTGTAACCCCGAAACAAATGTGGGCGCCGCGGTCGAGTTTATGTGGGTGCGCAACTGCGGGATGCTGCCCGTCGTTGGACCCGATCAAAAGCTGACAGGAATCGTCACGGACCGGGATATCTGCATCGCCATGGGAACGAGAAACCGGTTGGCAGGAGAACTGAGTGTAGGTGAGATTGCCACAAGGAACGTGTTCACATGCAAGCCGGACGAGGAAATCCATGAAGCTTTGCAGACCATGGTCAGCAAGCATGTGCGCCGCCTGCCCGTCGTGAACGACAAGGGCGTGCCGCAGGGAATCCTGTCGATGGACGACATCATCACGCATGGAGACATCCACAAATGGGAGGGATGCTGCGAGCTCTCTTCCGAGGAAATCATCCGTGGTCTGAAGCAGCTCTATGGACAGACTTTGCCGTTGGAGCACGCGAAGGCCGCGGCAGCCTAGCTCGAGACCTTTTTCTTTCACCAGCGATTCGTGCAAGCCCACACATGAATAGAAAGCAATGGAATTAAGATGAGAGGGGATACGGCTCTGCCTTATAGCCGTAACGCTGCATGAAACGCGGGGCCCCTTTCGTCAGACAAGGAGCCTTATCCTACAAAGTCTTCTTGCATCAACCAGTTATGCCAAATCTTTTTTTTCTGGCTCCTGGACAGGCTCCTGGGTGCATGCCCGTACGTCCCCGCTATTTGTGAACTGCGCCGGTTTCCGCTTTTTTCGGATTTTTGGATTGGCTTGGGCTGAGTTGCTCTTAGGGGTTTTCTCATTCTATCGGCCCTCCTGCACTAGCTCCTACTCCGGTTTTCCCTCTGCTAGTGTTTGCGATGCTTGAAGAACTCCACTTACTGCAATCGCTTCTTTGCGGCATCCAGCGTCTTGTAAGGTCCTCCAAGATTCTTTCCCTTGCTGGAAACGACTTGGTATTCACCGCTCACCTTTTTGATCATGGCAACTTCCCTCTTCTTCGGAATTGCTGCAATCGAAACCGACCCACCTACCCGCGAACCGTAAGGACGGGGCAGGGTGCATGCGCGACCACGTCGTACGCGATGGCGCGTTCCATGCGAGTCGCCACGCTTGTCAGCGTGTCCATTCCCCGGACACCGAGAACAATCAAATCCGCGCCGCATCGTTTTGCCGTGGCCAAAATCTCGCGGCCAGGCTCACCGTGCTCCACCGTGGGTTCCAACCGGCACCAGAGTTCTGCGTCCGTCGGCACCAATGTTTCCAGCCGGTGCAACGCTTCCGCCACCGAAAGTTCTCGCGGTTTCGCAGCCTTTCCCGGCTTTGGCGCGGGAAGCACGTGAAGCAAGATGAGCCTGGCTTGATTCTCTTGCGCTAAAGAGATCGCGTAAGGAGCGGCAACGCTAGAAACAGCGTTGAAATCCGTGGCGAAAAGCACGCAACGAAATCTCCCACCGCTATGAGCGCCGTTCTTGACGGCCGGCCCGATCGTCAGCACTGGCACTCGTGCCCTGCGAAAAACCTCCTCAGCAGACGACCCTAGCAGTAACTTCTGTGCACCTGTTCTTCCGTGTGTTCCCAAAACAATCAAGTCGACCTCATGTTCTTTCAAGACATTAGCCAGGACTGGCCAAACCGCGCCGCCACGTTCGATGCTTGTTTCGCAAGGCAGCCCCATCAGCTCGGCCTCGACTCGCTGCATCTCGGCCTTGGCTTGATCTTCCTGGTCGCCCAGGAGAGTGGCTGCCACTTCTGGCGTCATGTAGGTGTACGCCGAAGGCAGCAGAACATGCAGAGCATGCACCACTGAGCCATAGGCGCGGGCAATGCTCGTGGCGAAGGGTATCGCGGCAGCCGAGGAATCGGAAAAATCCGTGAGGAACAAAATATTTTTCAACGCGATCCGCTTGTTAGCTTGCATCGTCGTCATGGAGGTGCTCCTTGTTGCGAGAATGGACCCAATAGAGCGGCGCCTTCCGTGACTCGGCGCACCTTCAAAAGTGACGACCGTCACCGTTCCCCGCCGTGAGGTCTGTCAGGGTGGCCGCGTAGAAAGCAGAGTTCGCTATGGCCCCACGGCCACTCACAAGAACGAAGGTCCGTATGAAAGTACTCATCGCTATTGACTCCTCGCCATGCTCACAACGTGTGCTCGACGAAGCTTCCGCTCGCCCCTGGCCTCTCGACACAACCTTTTTTGTGCTGAATGTGGTCGACGTCCAACGCTTCTCAAGGTTTCCAGTGCTGATCGATGACGCCAGGAGCGAAGCTACCCAATTGGTGAACTCCGGCGCCCAGCAGCTTCTTCATGCAGGACACAAAGCACTCGCCGAAGTCAGGGTGGGTTTTCCGCGGAAGGTCATCTCCGAGTGTGCAAAGGATTTGCAGGCCGATCTGATCATGGTCGGCTCTCATGGCCACAGTGCTATCGGACTCTTTCTTTTGGGAAGCGTTGCGCAGGCGGTATTGAGAATTGCGTCCTGCCCCGTGGAAATCGTGCGAATCCCCGCGGGCGGCGCGGCACCGTCATCCCATCCGATGAAGGTCCTCTTAGCCACTGACGGCAGTGAGTGCTCTCTGGCAGCGGCGAATTCGGTGGTTGCACGGCCGTGGCCCGATGGTACGGTTTTCAAAGTCGTCAGTGTGGAGGAATTAATCGCCTTCGAAACCCCAATCGGTGCTTTTCCGCTCGCATCCATCTATCCATCGACCCTTTTGGAAGAGATACTTGCGGACGCCCGCGCTCGAGCTGTCGACGCAATCGACGGTACCAGAAAGATACTCGAGCAAGCGGGACTGAAGGTGCAAGACCGGCAGCCGATTCCCCTGGGCGATCCACGCAATGTCATTCTGGCCCTGGCTCAAACGTGGTCAGCCGATCTCATCGTGCTCGGTTCCCACGGACGCCGCGGTTGGGATCGCTTCCTCATGGGTAGCGTCGCGGAGAGCGTTGCGGTTCACGCGCATTGCTCAGTCCAAGTCATTCGCCCACAAACTGCCGTGAAAGATTGAGCGAAGAAATTCTCTTTAAGTTAGCAAGCTATATGAGAAAGAGTCAGAGAGGAGTCACAATGCGTCGCATAATCTCCAAAGCGTTTGAGAACTTTTCTTTACTTGCCCTGCCTCTCTGCTTTTTCTTGCTCTCCACAATCAGTGGAGCTGCAAGAATACCGGATGAGCGCGTCGGACCGAACGTCCTAAGCCTCCAGGATGCGCAAAATCAGACGGCCACAAAATCAGAACCTCAAGCCCCTGCCGATCCTCAAGTGAAAGCGGTTCTGGACAAGATGGCCGCTGCTGGCATCGTTCACCAGACAACTGTCGACGACGTGCGAAAAGCTTATCTCTTTTATCCGAAGCTTTCAGGCACGCCCGAGCGCGTTTTCCGCATTGAAGATCGGCAAATTCCCCGCCCTGGTGGGAATATCACTGTGCGTGTCTACACGTCCAGTCCAACGGGCGGCTTGCCCGTCCTCGTTTTCTTCCATGGCGGAGGTTTCGTCGCCGGCAGTCTCGACACGCACGATACCCCTCTCCGTGCCGTGGCAAACCGCTGCGGATGCATCATCGTTTCTGTCGCTTACCGGCTTGCGCCGAAAGACAAATTTCCGGCCGCTCCAGAGGACCCCTATGCCGCGACCGCGTGGGTGGCCGAGCATGCCACTGATATCGGTGGCGATCCACATCGAATTGCTGTGGGGGGAGACGGCTCGGGCGGGAATCTGGCGGCCGTAGTAACCCTCATGGCGCGCGAGCGCGGTACACCCCATCTGACCTTTCAAATCCTAATCTATCCGATGCTCGATGCTACGATCATGCGGCCCGGCTGGTGGACGGAGTCCGAAGCCCAGACCGTCTCGAGGGAATCCAAAAACGAGATACTCGGGTTGTATCTCCCTGTCGCAGGGAATCTAAGAGATCCTTATGTCTTACCAATTTTTGCAGAGAATTTGAAGAACTTACCGCCAGCCCTGGTCATCACCGACGAGGATGATCCAATGCGCGATGAGGGCGAGGACTATGTGGGGCGCCTGACACAGGATGGCGTTCCAGCAAAGGTCTCTCGCTATCCCAATATGATTCACGGTTTCTTTTTGATGGCTGGAGACCTGGACGCGGGGAAAAAGTGCATCGATGAAGCGGCAAGCGCTCTAAGAAATGCGTTTAAGGGCATGCCGCAAACCGTGCCGCCCCGTTCCAATTGACCGCCGCAACGACAGACTCTCCTAGCGTGACTCAAATGTCCCCTGACAAGTCTTCCTGACGTCCATGTCATGTGTCCGTATCCAGCCGAGGGCGAAGTCTCAGCTCTCCGCTGAATCGTCAGAGCATGAAAGTAATCCCGCGAGCCTGAGGCCTTTCTTACATATATGTCTTAGTCTCTAGGAGCCAATACCCCCCAAACCGCGCAGCGCAAGCGGGGTGTTTTACTTGCGCGCCGTGACCTACATCACCATCTGGCGTGATTGCTTACACATTCTTATTTGTGTTGTTCGACGAAGATAGGATTGTTAAACCAATCGAAGGTATTCAGCCATGAAGGGCATCCTCAAACTCGCTTACAAGCTGCTGGTCAACGACAAGGCGAAATTCACAGCCCTGCTGGTGGGTATCAGCTTTGCCGTTTTTCTGATGATCCAGATGACTGCCATGTTCGCTGGGGTTCTTAAGCGTGCCTCCGCGACGGTTTTCAACCTCGGTGCTTCCGTGTGGATTATGGATCCAGCGGTCCAAACAGTTGCGAACACCATTGGCATGCCGGACTACGTACTGGACGCGACTCGCAGCATCAAGGGCGTCAAATACGCAGTGCCAGTCTATTCCGGGGGGGCCCTCGTGAAACTTGCAGATGGCACTTATCAGGCAGTCACTGTCGTAGGACTAGATGACACAAGCCTGGTTGGCAGGCCCCAACTGATTGAGGGCAAGATCGAAGACATCTATGGCGAGAACGGCTTCATCGTCATCAAAGATCCCGAGTTTCCTAAACTTGGCAATCCTCATCTTGGAACAGAGTTTGAACTGAACGAGCACCGGGGCGTAATTGTGGGCATCGCCAATGTAGCCAGCAGCGGTCTCTTCGGCGTTCCAACGCTGTATACGACATACGAGAGAGCGCTCCAATACATCCCAAACCCGCGCTTCACCATCTCCTATGTTCTGGTCGAGCCGAAAAGTCCAGCAGACATACCCCACATCAAGCGAGAGGTGCAGGCGCTCGGTTACTTGGCATTGACCAACAACGAGTTCGTCGACAGGATCTCCGCCTTCTACAAGTTCCAGACCGGTATTGGGATGAACATCCTGATCATGACCGTCATGAGCTTTGTCGTCGGACTCTCCATTTCAGGTCAGACCTTTTACACATTCGTTTTGGAAAACCTTGAGAAGTTCGGCGCCCTCAAGGCAATGGGCACAAAGAGCCGCGAATTGATTCTGATGATCCTGTTCCAGGCTAGTTTCACAGCTCTCACGGGCTACGGTTTGGGGATCGGACTATGCGCACTTTTGATCACGTTGGCAAAGTTGAGGCTTCCGGACTATGCCTCGGTCATCACTTTTGGGAATCTCGCGCTCGCCTTCGTCATGGTTGTGGTCATCGCAGCCATTTCCAGCTATTTCGGCGTCCGAAAAGTATTGCGGATCGAGCCGTTCGATATTTTCCGGGGTTGATATGCCGCAGGTAGCTATCAGTGCAAACGGTTTGAGCAAGTGGTTTGGTGAGGGCGAGGCCAGAACGCCCGCTCTAAGAGATATCAGCCTCGAGGCCTATTTTGGGGAAATGCTTTACATTGTGGGCCCGTCCGGGAGCGGAAAGACAACATTGCTAAGCGTGCTCTCAGGAATACTCAGGCCGGATTCCGGCAGCGTCTCCGTAGAAGGGTCGGACATCTGGAAACTTGGCAGTGACCAACTGGCGGATTTTCGTTTGCACAAGATTGGGTTCGTATTCCAGGACTACCATCTGTTTCCCCGGCTGACCACGGCTGAAAACGTGGCGATTCCGTTGATCCTCAAGCGCGAAGACTGGAACGAATCGATCGGTGAGGCCAAAAAGTACCTGGAGATCGTTGGTTTAAAAGGCCGCGCCGAGCTTCCCCCAGTGAAATTGAGCGGAGGAGAACAGCAGCGTGTCGCAATCGCGCGCGCAATTGTCGGGCAACCGGACATTCTCATTATGGACGAACCTACCGCTTCGTTAGACGGCGATACGGGCCAAGCTGTGGTCGGTTTTGTGAAGCAGCATGTTCTCAACGAGAAGCGGTGCATCTTGATCGTCACACACGACAACAGAATCTATGAATTCGCCACCCGGATTTTGAAGATGGAAGACGGGCGGCTCACTGGAATTGAGAAGGGAGGCTCCGCATGAGGAAGCTGATATTCCTATTGTCCGCCATCGGCCTTTTTGGCGGATGCGTCGTGGCGTACGTGTCTGGTATCACCCAGCCCGCGTTGCCGCCTGCGTTTAATCCTGCGACTAATCCTTATGCCAATGGAATCTATGCGGAGGGCATGGTGGAAAGCGTTCAGACCAGCGGAGAGAACATCAACATGTATCCAGAGGTACCGGGAACAGTCATACAGATCCTGGTCGCGGAAGGACAAGAGGTGCGCAAGGGAGCCCCGCTTCTTCTGATCGATGATTCCATCCAGAGAGCGACAACAGCGCAGCAGAAATCAGCCGCTCAGGCCGCGCATGCCATGTTGGAAGAGTTAAAAGCGGAACCGAGGAAGGAAAACCTCGATATCACGGAGGCCCAGGTTGTTTCAGCGCAAGCGGCGCTGAAAACCACCGAGGACGAGGTTAACAAGCAAAGAGCAGCTTACGAGCTGGATCCGAGATCGATCAGCAAGGATGCGTTGGACAACGCAATCAACGCCCAGGCAGTGGCGCAAGCAAATCTTGAAGTTGCGCGAAGTCAGCGCGACCTCACCAAAGCGGGCGCCTGGGTCTTCGATGTCCGAAATCAAGAGAGTCAGTATATAGCCTTGGAAAAATCCTATCTTGCCTCTAGCGCTCTCCTGTCCAAATACACTCTTCGAGCGCCCACTGATGGAATCGTGCTCTCCATAGGTACGATCGTCGGAAACTATGTCTCGCCGCAAGGCGCCTATGAAAGCTATACGCAAGGAATGAATCCCGTGTTGGTCTTGGGAACGCCACAAACGAATCTTCAGGTTCGTTGCTATGTCGACGAGATTCTCGTGCCCCGGCTCCCGCACTTCTCGAAGCTCAAGGCCCAGATGTCCATACGCGGCTCCAACATCAAGGCGCCCCTCGAGTTTGTAAGAGTGCAGCCGCTTGTCTCTCCGAAGATTGAACTATCCGACCAAAGGCAGGAGCGGGTGGACGTCAGAGTCCTACCGATTATCTTTAAGGTCGAAAAGCCTAAAGACGTGAATCTTTATCCAGGTGAATTAGTCGATGTTTACATCGGTGAGTAAAAATTCGAAAGCAGTTTCTGCCATGCAAGCATTGAACAGCCACGACAATCGAGTGACGACATCCGTCTCTGCGTGGTTACAAAGCAACAGTATGGCATCACGGATGAGCAGCGGGGTGGTCGGATGGAAACGCCGCGTGGCCTTACGCCTGCCGTTGATTCTGTCCGTTGCCTGCGCGTTGTTCCTGAATGCCTGCGTCGTTGGACCCAAGTACAATCGTCCCTCCGTCCAGACGCCACCTGCTTTCAAAGAACTTGGAACTGCAGCCGTCGCAACCGCGGCCGCTGATACGTGGAAAACAGCCCAGCCTAGAGACGACGCCGTACGCGGCAAATGGTGGGAGGTTTTCAGAGATCCGCAGTTGAATCAGCTCGAAGAGCAAGCTTCCACTTCCAACCAAAACATAGCAGCAGCGGCCGCAAATTTTCTGGCCGCCCGAGCTCTCGTCAGGCAAGCGCGTTCGCAATACTTCCCAACCGTTACCACCAATCCGAGCATTATCAATGCGCGCCCGTCGCCAGCACAACTTGGCGCACTGCAAACGGGAAGTTCGTCTGGCTCTGGAGTCACTCTTCAATCGTACACGGACTATTCGCTGCCGTTCGATGCGTCTTGGGAGCCAGATGTTTGGGGCCGTGTTCGGAACGGGGTCCGCGCAAACGTCTTTGCTGCGCAGGCCAGTGCGGCCGACTTGCAAAATGTTCGACTGAGCGAACAGGCCGAACTTGCCGTCGACTATTACGAACTCCGCGCACAAGATTCGTTGAAGGAACTATTGGACTCCACCGTGACCGCCTACCAGGACACTCTGGATCTCACGACAAGTCTCTACCGCGCGGGTCTCGGCTCAGATGAAGCAGTCGCGCAAGCCGAAGCTCAGTTGAAAGCGGCGCAGGCGCAAGACTCGAACCTGGGTATCTTGCGAGCTCAGTATGAACATGCCATCGCCGTTTTGGTGGGCGAGCCCGCATCGACTTTCTCTCTTCCGCCACTTTCTCTTCAGTTGAACCCACCTACGATTCCGGTTGGAATTCCGTCTGAGGTTCTCGAGCGGCGCCCAGATATTGCAGCAGCCGAACGTGGTGTGGCTCAAGCAAACGCTCAAATCGGTGTCGCGAAGGCGGCCTATTTCCCAAATATCCTTTTGAGCGCCGCCGCAGGCTTCGGAAACACATCCTTCACAAGTTGGCTCACATGGCCGAGCCGCTTCTGGTCCGTGGGCCCGAGCGTCGCTGAAACTATCTTCGATGCTGGTTTACGCCGGGCTACCATGGATCAGTACCGCGCCACCTACGATCAAACCGTTGCAAATTACCGGGAGACTGTGCTGGTCGCTTTTCAACAAGTCGAAGACAATCTCGCGTCTTTGAGAATTCTTTCCCAGACCATCGACCAGCAAGATGCCGCCGTCGAAGCCGCCGCAAGGAGCTTGCGGGAAGCCACAGTCCGATACAAGACGGGCCTCGACCCCTACCTCAACGTGATCGTTGCTCAGACAACTTTGCTGAACGACCAGCAAACTGCTGTGGATTTTCGGGTGGAAAAAATGGTTGCGAGCGTTCAACTAATCAAGGCACTGGGCGGCGGCTGGGATGCCGCACACATTCCATCACCGAAGGAGTTGGGCAAAAGGACTTCGCCGGTTTCAAATGCAACGCCTTAGCGGACGATTGTAACCGCAACAAGGTCCGTGTAATCGTAATGCTGGTCGACTCCACCTTTCCAAAGTGGGTTCGCGCAATATTGTATGCATCCCAGCCGGATCGGTGAACGTCCAAAAGTAGAAAGTTGCTCGGAGTCATTTCGACTCTCCGTAAGGTGCGCGATGCTCCATATTAAAAAGATTCTTCTGCCGGTTGATTTCCCAAATGCTTCGCTGCCCGTAATCTCTCAGGCGGCGACATTGGCCCGCCATTTCAGCTCCGAGATCGTGATGCTGCACGTCCCAACAGCGCAGAGCCGCGCCGCGGGTGTGCCGGACGACGGCCCCAAACTCGCGCGATGGGATCTGCTGACGGAGATTCTCAGAACGGCAGAAAAAGATCAGCAACAGTCGCTTGGTGAGCAGCTTAAAGGGCTCGCCGTGAAGTGCCTTTTAATGGAAGGCGACCCAGCGCACACTATTGTTCAGGCAGCTCAACAGGAAAAAGCCGATTTGATTATGATGCCGTCCTATGGGTCCACGTTCGACCAGTTTCTTCTGGGCTCTGTGACGGCAAAAGTACTGCACAGGACCGAATGCCCGGTTTGGACTGGTGCGCACCTTGAAGAATCGCCAGTAGAGAAGTTTGTTATCCACAACGTCCTTTGCGCGGTCGATTTCGGCCTGCGTTCCGACCAGACTGTATCGTGGGCCTCCCAAATAGCCGCCGAATTCAGTGCTCCGCTTACGCTCGCGCATGTCACTGGCGGTGTCGAGTTTTGGGGTCCCGGCGGTAGCTATGTCAATCAAGAATGGAAAGAGGCGCTTGTCGGTGACGCTTCCCGGCGGATTGCGGAACTCCAACAACGCATGGGCATCAAGGCTGACGTATTCATCGGAAGTGGTGATGTGCCGAAGGTGTTGAGCGAGGCTGCGAAGCGGACGAACGCCGATTTGCTGGTTACGGGGTGCTATCCCTACGGAGGCCACCTGCGGACCCACGGTTACGCCATTATTTGTGCTGTGCCAATTCCGGTTCTGAACGTTTAGGGAACAGCACTAACGCTTTCTTCCGACCCCCAATCCAACCCACGGAGTACGATGTCCTATTCGAACGACCGGTATTTTGCGAGTCCTCGCGTTCTTCTAAGTTGTTGTAAAACCAAATCTCGCCAGACCCTCACGACCACGTCGTCGATTCGCAACTTCCCAGAGCCTGTCTGGCCCGGAGTAGTTTTCGAGTACCCAGTCATTGACCCAGAATTGGGTCCGACGATACGAGTCGAATCAAAAGCAATTACCCCCAACGGGTAACCGGACATCATTGAGCGATCTTTCGCCCGGTGCAAGTCGGGCGCCCTCCTTTTAGCAGGCGCCATAGCCGCGCGGCCAGCAAAACGGTGAGCACTAAAACGTCCGCGCGCTGCGGATGTCCACCACTCCCCACAACATCGAGCGATCACAATCGGCATTGTTAGTTTCAAGCCCTGGCAGCGGTTCTGCAAAGCTGCGCAAGACGACGACAGCATCCTCGGTGGCCGCTCGGCGCACGGCTCGTGACAGCCGTGGCAGGTAAGACGGCTCTGTACCATCCAGGATATTCGAAAGCGCGAAGGCATCGAAGAACCGTGCAGGGCATGATTCCAGCCAGGATGCCGCATCTGACAGGACAAAGCGCATGTTCGATGTCATCGGCTGGGGATGCTTACTGACTTCACCGAGGAGGAGTGCTCGCGCGTAGGGATTCGAGGTGTTTCGATGTCTGGCAAATCCCCTTTCCAGTCGTTTCCGAAGCACGAAGCCAAATTTTGACGGCAAGAAAGAAAGGAACTGCGGCGCGTAAACCGCGCGCAAGATAGCCCGAGACATCAATGTGTCAAAGCCTGCGCGGAAGCGGCGTGTGTCGAGATGCTTCCTCCAGAAGGCCATCTGTTCTGCGACATCCGAAAGTGCTAAGAAGGCGCGTACTACGCTTGTTCGCCACCCCACAAGTGGCATGAAAAGGCGTGCAAAATTCATCACACGCTCTGCGTCGCCCTTCTCGGATGACGCGCCGGCGGCGCGTCGCTCGGCATAGGCAAGTTGGACTGGATTGATATCACAGGCAACTACCTCGTGCTCCGCGGCGAGTCGGAGCGCGGTGTCACCGGCGGACGCGATGCAGAACACCCGGTTTTTCCCTTGGAACGCCTTTCGCTCAATCTCTGCATCTTCGTACATGCTCCCAAAAAGCAGCCGGTGTTGGCCTCTCGATGAACCGAAGCGCCCGGCCTGCCACGATGTTTCCGACCTCACCGTGGTCCCCCGGGAATGGCACCGCATATCCAGACCAATACGAGGAAGGCGATATTCTTGACAATCATGCCGCCTGGGTCGTGGATGATATGGCGGGCCCACAAGAGCCCGTTCGCATTGAGCACGACGAGCAATGTTGTCTGCACAATCGCACACGTGCCTGGAGCAATTCCTGCCATGACCCACATGGCTAGCGCGGCCTCCGCGAGGCCAAGACCCTTGAGAAAAAGCAATCCGAAGCGCGGGCCCAGTCGCGGGACTGCCGTGACCACTTGGACTTGCGAGGGCACGCGGCCGAGAAGCTTGCACCACAGCCCTTCGTACAGCCACACGGCTGCGACACTGGCACGTATCACCACTAACGGCGGGAAGATGACTGCGAGACTGTGCACGAAGGTCCTCCTGAAGTAGCGCAGTCTGGCGCAAACGAGGACTGGCTTCTGGCTGGAACAGGGATTGCACATCTGACGTTGAGGAGAATGTGCTTGTGGAGTTGATGTAAGACGAAGGCTTCGAGAGGACGCCACAGAACGCGGGGATACAGAAATGTCCAGTATTTCGTAACCAGTTCTATCTCAGCCACATCGCCGGTGCTCCGAATCTGGTACGAACCTCCACGCGCGAGGATACAGCTCTCGATCCCCAAGCGCTGCTCAATAACGTCAAATTTGAGGAAGTGCGGTGGGTCAACCACGCTGATACGCTTGATCAAATGCCCACCGACGTATTTGCAGCGGATTATCGCTCCAACGCGGCTTTTATCACCTTCACTTCGGATCGGATGAGTTAACAGCGCCCGCAGAATAAGCGGCGCTCGCTCGGAAATTTCCTCATAGAAAAGGATGTGATTCCACACCGCGTCTGCGCTGGCGTTGTAGTGAAGACGCGTACGGATGGCCTCAGTCACCGCCTTGGGTGCAACAAACCAACTCACGAGCCAATACAACCATGCTGCAACTCTGCCCGGCCGCGGAGCATTGGGCACAGATTTCAACAACCTTGCGTTCGCACTCGGACTTCTAAACATTCACTCCCCCAATTGGAAGGCCAGCGCAGCCTGCTTCAGTCGGCCTCCGCTGATTTCAGAATGTCGCACCGGGCTCGTTGAATCCGGCAACTCTCATCAAGGCGATTCGCAGTATCGCCTTGAACAGTCGGCGCTAAACGGTCGCTGTTCCCCGCGGAGCGCTCCCGATGTCGATCAAAAGAACCGCAGTGACCCGTTTAGGAGGCCACACCCCTTTGTGAGGCCACGCCTGCTAGGATTTTGGCGTTTAAAGTGCCGCCGAACGCACCCGCAAACGCGCCAATCACGGCCGGAATGACATAGATGTTGGCGACCATTGCGGAATCGAACCAATGACCCAGCACTGCCGGCCCAACCCACGCGCCGAGCCAAGCCACAATCCACTGGCCGATGAACCCGTCAATTCCCTTAAACAACTGATAGCGAAAACCCCAGTGGACCGCGGCAGCGGCAATCGCGCTGAGAATTACCAGGATCACGAAAGACAGAAACGACATTCCGATCAACGGAGCAGCCATGCAGACCTCCTCTGAATAAACCATCCGGCGAGGGAATTCTGCTCTAGAAATCAGAAGCCGCGCTGTGACGAACGTCACTCAATATGGACACCGCTGAGGGAAGCTGTTGCCCCAGCTACTTCAGCCCACTTGCACGGCCAGCATGGAAATGGCACCTCGATCGAAGCCTTCCACGGGGAAAGTTATTGGCTCGTTGCCTTGTCTTGTTGCGATGACATACAGCAGTGGCAGAAAATGCTCGGGCGTTGGCACCGACAACAGCGCGTCGCTGCCGAGTTTCTTGTATTCGACAAGCTTTCGGTAATCTCCCGCAGCTAACAAACGCCGGGCGTCTTCCTCGAAGCGGAGAGCCCAGTCGTACGGCTCCGAGACATCCTCGCCCCAAGCAACCGCCTGAAGGTTGTGAACTAGATTTCCGCTTCCCAGAATCAGCACTCCGTCTTCTCGAAGAGCCGCTAGTTTCGTGCCCAGATCAAAGTGGAAGGAAGGCGGTTTTGTTTCGTCGATGCTTAGTAGAACGACCGGAATGTCCGCCGAGGGATAGAAACGACTCAACACCGACCATACACCATGGTCGAGCCCACGCTTCTCATCAAGCCTCACTTTCAAAGGACTGAGTAGCTTCTGAACACGGCGCGCAAGCCGCGGATCACCAGGGGCTGGGTAATTCATTTGATTCAGCTGGTCTGGAAAGCCAGCAAAGTCGTGAATTGTCGGAGGCTTGGCCGCTCCCGTTAGTGCTGTTTCCGGCAGAAGCCAATGTGCGGAAATCGACAAAATAGACTTCGGTTTAGGGATGCTTTCGGCGATCCGTTTCCACGCCTCCGTATAACGGTTACTTTCGACGGCGTTCATCGGACTGCCATGCCCAACAAAGACCGCTGGCAGTTTCTGATTCATTTCAGGCCTCCGAGCCCCTCGTGAGTATTTTGTGCGCAGAGCTCGGCATCTGCGGTGATGCACGTCACCACACAATGTGACGGGAGCGTTTGCGGCGCGGCAAAGCACAGTTAGCCTTAAGGTGCTTACGGGCTGCAGCCAGGCTAAGGCTAACTGGGCAGCTTCGAACGTAACTGGAGCGGTTATTGCCGCGGAAAGATAAGCGCATGAAGAAGAAGATCGCCGTTGTGACTAGTAGAGGCGGTACAGCATGTACGTCAGAGTGCCGTGTAGCCAAGCTTCCCCTGTGACAGCGTCGTGCTTACTCTCAACGGACTCATCAAGCACATGTGCATAGTCACCCCCGAGACGAGCTATCTCCTGCTCCAGCCGAATTCGGACTTGAGCCATCAAGTCTTCATAGCATTGACTCCACAACTCGTCTCGATGGACGAGAGTACCAGGCACACGTCCGCTCGTCGCCTCGACGATGTGCTCTCCTATCGCTTCGGCATCGAGCGGAGGTAATTCGCGGTGCCAGTAAATGATCTTGCTGCTGCCGCCCATGAAGGTCCTTCCTCACCCTGCCAGTGGTCAACACAGAGTATCGTTTAACAATCCCAAGTGCGACTGCAGCAATGGCAAGTCCGTGCCGTTTTAGGACGACAAGGCGTGAAATGATTTTTATGGATTTGAAGGGCCGGTGAAAATCCTCGGCGCAATCGGGTCCGAATCGGGCTAGTGCCCGATACACGCGGCGGGCGAGTGCCTATCCGACCATTCCAGATGTCTGATAACGCGACTCTTCCGGGGTGATACAAATCACATTGGACGGTACTTCGGCGCACATCTAGGTTTGTGTCAGAGCAGTATGGTCACGAGAGTTTGAGGGAAGAAGACAATGCCATGAAGAGGTGGAGAATTTCGAAGCAGGTGAAGCAAAGAGCTTTCCTAGGAGCGGCCTTCTTCTTGGCTGCCTAGGTCTATGCGTTTCGTGAATTGGTCTTCCTCGGAAGCCTTTTCTCGGTTGCATCTTGGCTGGTGGCTGGAATGGTCTGCGTGGGACTGCTGATTTTCGAGGGAGTGAACGCAACGCTCGCGCGGATTGGATTTCATACGGCGTTCGAAAAAGTTCCTCTCGAACCCTCCATCGCTCCGACGCGAACGGCGCGCATCGCGGGAGTAAAGCGTGCCGTGGAGTTAGAGCCGGATATGCAAAAGTTGGAGGATGGTTCTCAATTGGCGGGAGTAAACTAATAAAGGTGCACATTTTCGACTAGAGTGGAATTACAAGGAGCGCGGCCCGGACGCGCCCTGAACCTCCGCACGAGGTTGCAACGGGAGGCAAAACATGAAGCTAGCTCTCCAGCGATCTGCCCCCCGGCCCGAACACGCACGCCATGTCTGCAATGTGTGCGGCAAGCCTTCGGAAATGACCATCTGTGACGAGTGCTCGGAGCGTCTTCGCGTCGATGCACTCGCTAGGAAGAAACACGACGAGCAGGGTGACGCGTGGTCACCCTGGGAATAGGCCAGCTCCGCCCCAACATTTGCGTTGTAGTGCTACCCGACTTTTTGTGGGCCTCACTAGGCCCCGGGCGAAAGATTATTGAAACCGTCAGCCGAGTGCATACGGTCAGACGTCATCAAGAGCCAGCGGCAACACCGCTACTCCAGCAAATGAAACGTATCGCATGCCGCCGATTGCGAGACCTGATTGAAGAACGCCTGGGCATAGTGGGGCATGCTAGTTCGCATAAAGATAAAAACAAAACTCCCACGGATCTTCTCTGTGGGAGTCTTGTTCCTGCCAGCCCTCTGTCTTATTTCTCTTGCAGCGAAGCCAAATAGTCGCACAAGTTCTTAATGCGCTTCCGTATCACCACCTCGTTATAGTCCACCATGTTAAATATCGGTCCCCAAACGGGCATGTCCGAAGACCCATGTGCCGAAATCGGCTTTCCAAACCTCACTACTCCGCCCACATATTCATACGGGAATTTCCCGCCATTTCCTTTCGCCAGCGTCGTCAGATCCGGCGGCGGCGTTTTCAAGGCCGCTGCCGCCGGTCCTCCGCCCTTCGCATTATCGCCGTGGCACGACGCACAATACTGCTGATACGTCTGCCTTCCCGAGGCTCCCTCGATAGGCTCGGTAGCCGCTTTCTTCGCAACCGCCTTTTCTTGCCCGACCGCAACGCACGCCGCAAATAGCAGCGCACCGCAAACCATGATTGCCTTCATGTTAGGACCTCACTGTTAGCACGGGGCACGGCGCTCCACAAACCACCTTGTACGCAATCGTATTCGGCGTGTGCCCCGCCGCAAGTCCCTTGCCGCGCTTCGCACCGATCACGACCAAATCCGCCTTCATTTCTCGCGCCACACACAAAATCTCTTCCACTGGGTCGCCCAGCCTCATCCGGAATTCCGGCTTGCACCACACCTCTCCTCCGATCGGCACCAGCTCGGCCAGTTCGCGTGTTATGGCGTGCGCCTTCAGCGCCAATCCCTCTTCCGAATAATCGTCGGCGTGCGCCACCACATGCAGCAGCGTCACGTTCGCTTGATGTTCCCGCGCAAACGAAAACGCATATTCCGCCTCGCGTTCCGCTCCAATCCCAAAATCCGTTGCGAACACAATGTTCTTGAACTCGATCTCCTTCGGCGCTCCTCCGGTAACCGCAGGCCCGACTGTCAACACCGGGCACTTCGCCTGCCGGAAAATCTGTTCCGCTCCGGAGCCCAGCAGCATCTTCTGCAAGCCGCCCACTCCTTCCGTGCCCACTACCACCAAATCGATCTGATGCTTCCCTATCAAAACCTCAATGGTGGGCCACAGTGATCCATGTTCAATCACCGTCTCGTGCGCCACTCCGCGTAGCCTGCCCGAAATCAGAATCTCGCCCATCTTCTCCTGCGCTTCGCGAACTTCCCTCTCATGCCCCAGCGTTATCAATTCCGGCGCCAGCATCACATCGGTGTCGCTTGTAATCACGTTCACCAAATAGATCCGTGCTTCATACCTCCGCGCCAAAGCCAGCGCATAGTCCAGCGCCCGCTCCGACGCCGCCGAAAAATCCATCCCCACCAAAATGTTCGTCAACCGCACCATCTTGCTCTCCAGAAAGATCTTGCCTTCCAAAACGTTCTCTTCCGCCTTTTCCATTATTTTCGTCATGACATTCACCTCAAAAACTGCCGCGCTGAGCCATGAGCTCATCGCTCTTTCTCATTTCTGCTCCTCAATCTCCTTCAATGCTGTGAGTCGCATCATCCCCCTATGTGACCCACGTCACACTTTCCCTAACGTACCCTGTGACACGCCGATTTAAGCGTCTTGTTTCACGCCATTCTTCAGCAGTCCCAGCGACACCAAACTCTCCGCCGTTGCTACGATCACCTCCTCCTTCGAAGTGACCGGCCAAGTGCCGCGCCAAATGCGCTTGTCCGGCAATCCGACCGAGCGGGCTTCTACAGGGCTATCTGGAAAAGGGGACTTAACGCCGTCCCCTTCCCCAGACCCCAACCCTTACTAGGAGATGCAAAGACGTTGAAATGAGGTCGGAGACTGTGCCCAAAGTTTTTGTGACACTTTAGGGGGTCACCCCAAAACTTGGGAACAACTTGGGAACAAACATTGCCGAATACCGTGCAAAATCGTGATGCATGACATAGGAAAATGCTAGACGAACCAACTACTTAGCGTTTCTGCTCTTGCCTTGGGCGCAGGAGGCCCCGGTTCAAATCCGGGCGCCCCGACCAATGCCAATATCGATAATCGTGGCAAGCTTTTCTATCGCGGCGGAGACGCAGTTGCTTCCATACCTACTGCCGAAAAGCGGATTGGAGCCGCGGAGACAATTCCCTTCCCTTCCTGGATCGTGACGAACTGGTTCGGCTTTGCGTCACCAATAGTATCCTTGTGCCCGCTGGGCCAAACAATTTGTAGACGCACGCTCTTCAGGCTTCCAGGCTTCCCCAATCCAAATGTCAATGGAAGTTCACTCTGAGATAGGTAGCTTGACCCTCCCTTGACCATGCGCGTTATCGCCGCGCCGCTACCCGTGGTGAGCGTAACTTTTGCACCGATGGCGTCGCGATTGGACTTGCTGCCTATTAGTCTCACGCGCAGAACGTCGTTTTGATTTGCGTTGTCATTGCGAAGAAGGCGGGCCGGACCATTATTTGAAGTGATCGCGAGGTCCAGGTCACCGTCATTGTCAAAATCGGCGTACGCCATGCCGCGTCCAACGACGGGCTTCTGGATCGCGCGGCCCAGCTTCGCCGAGACGTCCTCAAATTTTCTATTTCCAATGTTTCGATAAATTCCAGCGGGCTGTGCATACCTCAAGGTCGGTTGAACGACGGCGATGTCATCGGAGACGTGGCCGTTCGCCGCAACTATGTCGAGCAATCCATCCAGATCGTAGTCCATAAAGAAGCAGCCAAACGTGAGCGACTGGGTGGTCATCTGCGCAATGCCGGATCGCGGCGACTCATCGGTGAAGAGGCCCGAATCATCGTTCTTATAAAGCGACATGCTTTCGTTTGTAAAATTGCCGATCACGAGGCTTGGAAAGCCTGAGTTGTCGATGTCCGCGGCATCCGCGCCCATGCCGGCGCGCACCCTGCCGGAGTCGCTGAAGGCGACTCCGACGTTCACGCCTACGTCGGTGAAGGTGCCGTCGTGATTGTTGTGGTAGAGCTTGTTGGGCTCGGTGTCGTTCGAGACGAAGAGATCCATCCAACCGTCGTTGTCGTAGTCGAGCAACGCGACACCCAGTGCTTTGTTTGTGGAATCCAGCAGACCGGCTTGTTTGGTGACGTCTTCGAACACTCCGTTTCCTTTATTGTGATAGAGACGGGAGCTTTCGCCCTTGTAGGTTTGCGGCGTGCAGTAGGATTTGTTTTTGTTGTCAAGCGTGCAGTACTGATCCTTTTCGATGGACCATTCGATGTAGTGTGTTACGAACAGATCGAGCTTGCCGTCGTTGTCGTAGTCGAACCATACAGCACTGGCGGAAAATCCGGGGCTGGCTACGCCTGCTTTGGCCGTAACGTCAACGAACTTGCCGTTGCCAAGATTGTGGAAGAGGTGGTTGGAGCCGACCGTCGTCAAATAGAGATCCTCGAAGCCGTCGTTATCGAAATCGCCGACCGCGCAGCCGAGTCCATAGCTCTCGATGGCCAAACCAGCCTGCTGCGTCACATCGGTGAACGTTCCATCGTGATTGTTGTGGTACAACGCGGGAAAAGACTTGCCGACCTTGTGCTTCGGCCAGTCCATCGAATTCACAAGGAAAATGTCCTGCCAACCGTCGTTGTCGTAGTCGATAAAGCAGACGCCGCTCCCCATTGTTTCCGGCAGGTATTTTTTACCAAACGCGCCGCTGTTGTGTTTGAAATGAATGCCAGCTTGCGCGGTGATGTCAACGAATTCGATCGGACCGGAGGGCCTGGCAGCTCCAGAGTTCGCAGGTGGGATGGCAACAAATGCTGTGGGCTGAACCGCCGAAAGAGAAGGCGCCGCCGGCGATGGTGACTTTGCCGTAGGCGAACTTGGTTCTGGTTCGACCGCCGGCTTATGCTCGCAACCGACAGCGAGAAATGATGCTGCGAGCAAGAGGAGCAACCTCTGTTGCAACACCCATCCGCAAAATGCTCTAACTAAAAATTGCCGCTTCATGCAGCCACGCGCTCAGGGACGGTTCGCCGGGAGTCGAACCACATTTCGATGAGAAGTGCCGCGGGCCCCACCAGGAACAGCGCATAAAATGGTGCGTAGACCACCTGCGACAAACGAAGAATCATTTCAACAAAAGCAACAAGGGCAACGACGACACACTGCCAGGACTTGGATCGCACCGTCGTCTTCGGATCCGTGATCATGAAAAAAATGAACAGCTGGTACATCGGTCCTGTGAGCGGCGCAATCTCGGATTGCCAGGGACTGCCGGTGATGTAGCTGCGCAGAAAGGCGAAAACAATAAAGCAAACAGCGTACGTGCCTGTGATGTGAAAGCGGCGCACTCGCCAGATAATGATCGATCCGAGAACCCAGATCACCGCCATGGGCAGCAGATAGTTACCCCATTGAATGCTCAAACTCGCAACAGTTTCCGGAGCCAGAAACAGAAGAACCGAAATTCCAAAGTTGGACGGGTTCCAGATGTGGCGTCCTTTTACGCGAAGGACGTATTTCGACATGATGGAGACGACCGCACAGAGCGCATACGGCCAGAAGGCAGGCGACCGAACCAGGATGCCCACGCTGATGCCGGTGATGTAAGCGCTCGCGAGGTTGGGCCATTTGCCCGTGAACATCCGGCCGAGGACTAATTCCGTGAGCAAACTCGCCGCAATCGCCATCCCCGTCTTCTTGTAGCTTTCCAAAATCCCGAAAGAAAGATGACCAACAATGAGGATGCAGGTGATGAACATCGGCGCGAGGAACCGGTTTTCCGGGCTGAGGAACCGCTTCCAGGGCGCCGCTTTGATCGGTTGCGCCGGGATGGGAACGCTTTGCTGGCTCACGAAGGTTCCTTGACCACGTGATTCTCGTTGGGAGCCGGGCTTTCGATGGTTTGGATTCTGCCGGAAGGCCAGCGAATCACGGCCTTTTGGATCTGCGGGAACTTGCCCAATCCAAAATGTAATCGCCTCTGATTTTGGGCGGCGAATCCGCCGCCTCCCGAAACCTCTTGCACCTGTTGTTGGCCGTTCCAAAACACCGTGACCTGCGCGCCGATTGCGCTTCGATTACTCTTGGTTCCCTCGAGCTCAAACTCGATCCACTTGTTTTCGGGAATCACCGTGTTTTTGTAGATGAGCAAAGGCCCCCGCTCATTGGCGACAATGACGTCGAGCGCACCTTGGTTCCACAAGTCCGCCAATGCAACCGCACGTCCGTCATACGTGTCCGTGACACCAACTGCTTGCGCTACGTCGATAAACTTTCCGCTTCCGTCGTTGAGCCAGACATGCTTGGTTTGGTATCCGGACAGACTGCGTCCTTCCATCGCCGGCCAATTTTTCGCATCGTTGATGATGGTGCTGTGTCCGCCGGCAATCTTCGAAAAATCGTACCAATAGCTGCGATTGTGGTCGAGCGAGACGTAGCCGTTGGTCAAATACAAGTCGAGCGTGCCGTCGTTGTTTAGATCTCCGAATTGCGCGCCAAAGCTCCAGCCGCCGATTTCCACGCCAAAATCGCGAGCCAGATTCTCAAACTGCAACTTGTCGCCGCTGGTGTTCTCTTTTGGCATCCACAAATTGTTTCCTTGAATGAGCACGCCTTCTTCGGAAATGTTCGACACATATATGGCATAGCGTCCCTGGTTTAGGATGTCGCCAATGCTCGCGTTCATTCCGCTTTTGGGGGCAAATCCGACGCCAGTTTGTTCGCCGACTTCATGGAAACGCTTGCCGTCGTTGAAATAGAGTTCAGAGACGCCGTAATCATTCGCGATGAAGAGATCGGGATGGCCTGTGCTTCGGAGGTCAGCCGCAGCCGAAGCGAGGGCCCAGCGGCGACT
>Ga0209448_10000195_pt1 | contig 22406 bp, 19 predicted proteins | sample BogFormECP14_OM2_FD_188245 | JGI IMG/M metagenome (GOLD analysis project Ga0209448, IMG submission 188245) | Bog forest soil microbial communities from Calvert Island, British Columbia, Canada - ECP14_OM2 (SPAdes) (version 2) | ecosystem: Environmental > Aquatic > Freshwater > Wetlands > Bog ... | reverse complement strand
GCTCCGCGAATTGTGCGATAAGAAAATTAATCCCACCGAAAAATGAGCGCACATTGGCCGGTCAACTCATGGAAGGATCTGGCCGCGGATTCATTGGGAGTGGCTATCACCTGCCCTATTAACTGGAAGCCTTCTCGAAGATCTCAAGCTGCTCTCGCACGATAGGTAATGTAGGGTTCAGCTTTACATGTTTGGCGGAAAGAGTGTATCCCGGGAGCGCCGAGGGCCGTTCCCGGGATGACCAGGGCTAGTCAGGGTCGGCGAAACACACTTGGCCGGAATAACGGAACGCCGTACCACGCACCAAATCGGCTTCGCCGATGTTGTCCAGCTCACCCGTAGCTCCAGCGAATTTCCCTGTGCCGCCGCTGATATTGACGTGATAAGTGATAACCGCGAACAACGTTTGGGAAATAGGCTGCGTCGTGGCAATGGCCGGTTCGAAGAAGATGTTGTCGCCCGAGTTGGTAACCCAGTGATGCTGGATGTGGAAAATTACCGTGCCCAGTGGACCAGCCGCCGGCGGTGCCGTCAACGTAGCAGCGACCGCGCCGCCCAAATCTCCCGTCGCCGGGCCCAGAGTGGTGTTCGGATCGACCGCGCCAAAATTGGTGATGATACTGCCGCCAACGGATTTGCAGTGGCGGTCCGAATTCATATGAGGCTGGGCTTTCGCGGCTGGATGGCCGCCACTGCTGGCAAACAGAGCGGATACCAAGACTGCGACGGAAGCGAATAACGCGATGCGAGTGATTCTTCCAATCATGACGATCTCCTTTGTCGGTGTGAGAACGCTAGCCACGCTGAAGCTGCTGGGTCGTTCTCTCTTACCGCTGACGCACACTCGCTCAAGCGCGAAACGAGATCAAGAACCATGTCAGTGGTTTGTTGGTTCCGTTGGAAGCCATTGAATCTGCGGGCCCAATGGTCGCAGGTTCTTCCTCACGGCTAGCTTCGTCTAAGATCATTTGTGATAAACTTCCTGTACGTAATCCCCGCCTTTAATCGGAGTCCGCCATTGCCACCAGCCCCAGCCCGTCTCGGGTAGTACGGTTCGGCGTTTTTGAGGTGGACCTGGGCTCTGGAGAGGTACGCAAATCGGGAATGCGGCTAAAGCTCGCGGGTCAAGCCTTCCAAGTGTTGCAGGCTTTGCTGGAACGTCCTCAGGAAATCGTGACGCGAGAGGAGCTACGGCAGCGCATCTGGCCTGGCAACACGTTCGTCGATTACGAACTGGCCCTTAAAAAAGCGGTGAATCGCTTGCGGGAACTTTTGGGTGATTCCGCCGAGAGCCCTCACTTCATCGAAACTATCCCTCGGCGTGGCTATCGGTTCATTGGAAGTATTGCGCCGCCGGCGTCGGCTCCGTCAAATTCACTTGAGCAACCTCCGATCTGTGCCTTCGAGACGGTCGAGCAGCGCGCGGATGCTCCTCGCTCCAAAACGAGAAAGTCGTGGAAGCTGATCGCCGGTCTTGCTTTGGCCGGTCTAGCGGCGGTGTTGCTCTGGCTTGACGCTGACAAGCTTCGCATCCGCATCTTTGCCCGCTCCCCCGCTGTGGAAATTCACGCGATCGCCGTTCTCCCACTCGAGAACCTGTCCAAGGATCCAGAGCAGGAGTACTTCGTGGATGGTATGACGGATCAGCTCATCACCGAACTGGCCAAGGTTGGCGAACTGCGGGTCATTTCTCACACCTCCGTGACACCGTACAAAGGAGCGCGCAAACCGCTCGGCGTGATTGCCAAAGAACTCAACGTGGATGCGATCGTCGAAGGAACGGTCCTGCGCTCTGGCAATCGCGTGCGGGTTACCGCGCAATTGCTTAGCACTTCTCCGGAGAGACATCTTTGGGCTGACAGCTACCAGGGAGACCTAACCGACATGTTCTCGTTGCAAGACCGGGTTGCGCGCTCAATTGCACGTGAGATCCGGGTTTCGCTAACCCCGGAAGAGCAAGCCCGTTTGGCGAGCATCCAGCCTTCTGACCCGGAAGCCTACGACGCTTATGTACGGGGCCGCTATTATGCGTCTCAAATAACTCCCGATGGCTTCGAAAAGGCCGTGGTGAATTTCCGTCGGGCCATCGAGTTGCAACCACGATACGCCCAGGCTTATGCGGATTTGGCGGAGACGTACTGCTGGGCGGCCGCGACTAACGTAATTCCAGGTCAGGAAGGACTTCCCAAGGCCCGCCAAGCGGCTATGAAGGCTCTCGAAATAGATGAGCGTCTTAGCCAGGCTCATAGCTCATTGGCCTGGGTTAAATATGTTTATGAGTGGAATTTTCCGGAAGCTGAAACGGAATTTCATCGGTCACTGGAGCTACACCCAAGCACTTCGTGGCCTCCCCTCTGGTACGGCATGTACCTCGCGGAGGGAAATCGTATCGAGGAATCCATCGCCGAGATGAAAAAGGTCCAGCAAATGGACCCGCTCTCTCCGGTCGCTAACGCGCTTGCTCTAACTCCCCTGCTCACGGGGCGCAATTACGACGTTGCGATCGAAGATGCGCGGAAACTGCTGGCCATGGATCACTTGAACGGCCTTGCGCGATGGATCATGAACGCGGCGTACGAGCGGAAAGGCGACTTCTCCAAGGCGATTGATTTGCAGGAGGAAACGGCTGTTCTCTATGGGCAACCCAAAAAAGCTGCGGCTCAAAGCGCCGAGCGTCTTCGCATCGCGTACAAGAGTCTCGGCTTTCAGGGCTATTGGCGCGTGAATCTCGAGCGACAACGCTCGGAATGGAAGAAGAATCCCGGTGAACCCTACGATCTTGCGGCGCTCTATGCTCGCGTGGGTGACAAGGAAAACGCCTTCGTTTGGCTGGAGAAGGCGTTTCTGGCTCGCTCACAGGCGCTCATTTATTGGCTAAGGACTGACCCCGCTTTCGATCCCTTCCGTTCCGACCCGAAATACGGGGAATTGGTTCGGCGTATAGGCTTCCCTCGATAGTCTGCCAGACTCGTGACGTCATTCTGTACAGGAACCCTCATAACCCAAGTCAACCGTGACATTGGCTAACTGCTTTGTCAGCGGCGACACTGCGTCGATAGAGCTGACTTTGCGACAAGTGCTGATTTCAAGCTACCCCAATCGAACAAGATTTTCGATACCGCATGCTGACAGGAATTTTCCCAAGTCAACTGACCGTAAGGAGCATAGTTCAAGCAGTGGAGCCAACCCATCAAGACTCCGGATTCGCGATCCCAGAATAGTCAGCGACTCGAAATTCGTCAGCTCTTCCACCTGCGCTTGCATCTCCGCCCACACCTCGGCCATCGGCAACGGCACCCGCACCAACAACTCTTCTTGCACTCGGACAACTCCGAAGTTGTGATTGGACTTATGCTTCTTACTCTGGTAATTGTTTCTCACGGCGGCTCTCTCCTTTAAAAGGAATTCGCAACCAGAACTTTATCCGTGTTCGGGCGAGAGCCGCTGCTTCTTATTCTTAGGTTTCAACTAAACGTGATGCATCCTCTGGCTAAGTCCGGTAAGCACGCGTTACCGGACAAGTCCAGTCCCCGTACCTCAAGTTTCCGGTAACCGCGTTTACCATTGAGTACAATAAATTTGTGGTAAGCCATGTTCCCACCGACCCACCTGAGTTCCGTTCGTTGACTTGCCTATGACCACGGCCTAACATGCCTCGACAAGAGCGGTTTTCCAGCAATGCTTGGCCAGACCATCTCGCACTATCGCATCATCGAGAAGCTAGGCGGGGGCGGGATGGGTGTCGTCTACAAAGCTGAGGACACGGAACTCGGACGCTTCGTTGCCCTGAAATTCCTTCCCGATGATTTTGCAAAAGACCCACAGGCGTTGGAGCGCTTCAGGCGCGAAGCTCGTGCTGCGTCTGCATTGAACCACCCGAACATCTGCACCATTCACGAAATCGGGAAGCACAACGGTCAGTCGTTCATCGTCATGGAATATCTCGACGGCATGACGCTCAAACACCGCATTGGTGGCAAGCCGCTGGAGATCGAGGCGGTGCTCGATCTCGACATCCAGATCGCCGACGCTTTGGACGCGGCACACTCCAAAGGAATCATCCACCGCGACATCAAGCCTGCGAACATCTTCGTCACGAATAGGGGGCAGGCAAAGATTCTGGACTTCGGGTTGGCTAAGGTCAGTACACCCAAAAGCGCGAGTGGCAACGAGCCAACACTTGCCACTGCGGAGGTTGACCCCGACCGTCTGACGAGTCCCGGCACGGCTGTAGGAACCATCGCGTACATGTCGCCGGAGCAAGTCCGTGCCAAAGAATTGGACTCACGCACAGATTTGTTCTCATTCGGTGCTGTTCTCTACGAGATGACAACGGGAACACAACCGTTCCGTGGAGAGAGTTCAGGAGTCATTTTCAAAGCCATTCTCGACGGCACGCCGACGCCAGCCGTGCGGCTGAATCCCGACCTGCCGCCCAAACTGGAGGAGATCCTCAACAAGTGTCTGGAAAAAGACAGGAACCTACGCTATCAGCACGCCTCCGACATCCGCACCGACCTGCAACGCCTGAAGCGGGGCACGGAATCGGGACTGCGCTCAATGGAAAGTGCTGCCACCCCCAGTCACGTTAGGAGGCACTGGAAGGCGACGATTGGGGTTGCTTTAGGGATCGTGGCACTTGCCGCAGGGGGTTACTTTTATTCCCATCGAGTACCCAAACTTACGGATAAAGACACGATTGTTCTCGCGGACTTCGACAATAAGACTGGGGATAGCGTGTTTGACGGTGCCCTGAAACAGGCATTGGTCGTGGCGCTGGAGCAGTCTCCTTTTCTGAACGTGACCTCTGATCGCAAAGTCAGCGACACGTTGCAGATGATGGGACGCCCACAAAATGAACGAGTCTCAATGGATGTAGGGCGAGAGATTTGCTTGCGGACGGGTAGCAAAGCTGTACTTGGCGGGACAATTTCCAGTTTGGGGAACAGTTATCTGATCGACGTAAACGCCGTCGCGTGCAGCAATGGCGACATCTTAGCCAAGGAGCAAGCAGAAGCAAACAGTAAGGAAGAGGTTCTGAAAGTTGTCAGTCGGATTTCCGAGAGCTTACGGCGCAAGCTGGGAGAATCACTTCCATCGGTACAGAAATTTGATGTTCCCGTGGAAGTGACAACATCCTCGCTGGAAGCTCTAAAGAGTTTCAGCCTCGGTATGACAACCCTAAGAGAGAGGGGAAGTGCACCGAGCGCCGTTTTTTTCAAGCGAGCAATTGAGCTTGATCCGAATTTCCCAATGGCATACGCCCAGCTGTCAGTGACGAGTGCGAACACCGGGCAAGCATCGCTCGCTATGGAATACGCAAGCCGAGCGTATGCTTTGCGCGATCACGCTACTGAGCTAGAAAAGTTGATCATCTCTGGGCTGTACTTTCGGGCGACCGGAGACATCGAGAAACAAATGCTGACTTTGCAACTACGGGAAGCAGATTATCCTCGCGAGGCTGCCCCGCATAACAACCTTGCTGCATGTGAAGCGGAATTGGGTCGCCATGAAAGCTCGTTGTCCGAATTTAAGGAGGCTTTCCGGCTTGATCCGAACTCCATGTCTCACTACTCGAATCTTGGAATGGCTTACCTCCGTGTTAATCAGCTTGAGGAAGCCAAGGATACGTTCGATCAGGCTTTAGCGCACAATTTAGACGGGGGGCGGCTGCGACAGAACATCTACTTCCTAGCGTTCCTGCATGGAGATGATTCACAGATGCGGCAACAAGTGTCATGGGCTGCGGGCAAACGAGGAGAAGAAGACCTGTTATTGTCGACCGAATCCGACACTGAAGCCTACTACGGACGTCTGGACCAGGCGCGGGACTTCTCTCGTCAAGCGGTGGAATCGGCTGTTCGCGCCGACTCCAAAGAGATTGCGGCTCTTTGGAAGGCAGGTGCTGCATTGCGGGAGGCAGAGTTAGCAGAGACAAGCTATTGTGCCCGGCAGGGAGCCAAGGCAGCTTTGGGCTTGTCGTCGGGACGTAATGTGAAGATAGTTGCCGCGCTCACTCTGGCTCGCATCGGCGATGCCTCGCAAGCCAAAGCTTTAGCAGACGAGCTTCGGAGGGATTATCCTAACAATAGCCTCATCAAATTCTACTGGTTGCCAACTATCGACGCGGCTGTTCAGTTACAGGCGAACAATCCCTCCGCAGTCCTGATGGAATTAGAGACAGCTGCTCCTTACGAATTAGGCGTCCCTCCCCCGATGCAGACAGGAACGCTCTATCCTGCTTATCTTCGCGGTCAAGCCTATCTGCTCGCCCACAACGGTAGTGCAGCCGTCACCGAGTTCCAGAAACTGCTTGGTCACCGAGGCATTGTCCTGAATTTTGTAACTGGTGCGTTGGCGAAGCTCCAGATCGGTCGTGCCTACGCCATTTCTGGCGACACTGCCAAAGCGAAGGCGGCTTATCAAGAGTTCCTCATGCTCTGGAAAGATGCCGACCCTGACATTCCTATTCTCATCGCTGCGAAGGCGGAGTACACGAAGCTCCAATAGCTCCGAGGCAGCCTAGAGGAACAGGCTCGGCGAGCAACTAGCACTGTCAGTGGACGGTAAGTCGTTACCGGCCATGTTGCCGGACACAGGGAGCTGTGATCTCCATCACAGCCACATGCAACTACCAGCAGTACCTTTCGACCCAACCTGAGTTAAACGAAAAGAAGTGGGGTGCTTGTGCCGTGTATAGCGTGTTCAAGAAACTTGAGAACGACGAGTTCGTACACGTAGCCTCCCGCGAAGACCTTGAACAGGCTGTGCAACTCGTGGAAGCACTTAACGCCCACTGGCCCGCAGAATATGTAGTGAGGGATTCGGCTGGAAACGCAGTAGACCTCACAGAATAATCAGTGATTTAACCCAGACCTGGTGCTGTGTCACCCATCAAGAGCTAGGCTACTGCCTGGTAAGTCGCGCGGGGGCAATTGGGCTTCGCCTGGTTTCGCCAGATGGTTTCCTGGTGCTAACGCCCCCACGCTCCGCGAGCGCCCCAATCCCAGCTAGTCGACTATCCCGACGAGGTGCAGCGAAAGCCTTGCGCCCCGATTCGTAGGGATTTGGATTGTCCTTTGGAATGGTCCTAGTGGCTGATTTGCTCGCAACGATTAATATGTCATTGAGCAAAGCCTTTTCTCAACCCAATTCTGTTCGAGTATTCTGGTTGCAGAGGCAGCAACCATCTCAAGCGAAAAGCAAGATCGTAACCCGTATCCCACTGTGGCCGGGCAGAGTGGGTCTGTTCAGCTATTGGACGCGCAACAGAGCATGGCCGCGGCCGCCGCTCCATTCAGATGGTTTTCTCCCGCCGAACAGCCACCCGATTCCGGTGAAATCGATAGTCACCACACCCTCCTCGTTCTCGTGCATCGGATTTACTCCCAGCACCTGACCGGCAAGTTGCAACTGGTCTTTGGACGGGTGGAAAAGGCGCTCTTTTTCGATGCCGGGGAACTGGTGTTTGCGACGAGCAGCGACAGGCAGGATGGGCTCGGCGAAGTGATGCTTCGCGCCGGAGCCCTGACCCAGAGGCAGTTTGAGGAGGCGTCGACGCTCGTCGAGACGGGCCAACGCTTTGGTTCTGCAATTGCCGAGATGGGGATCTATGGAGTCGAGCAGATTGTCAGCTGGGTGCAACGCCAGGTCCTGCAAATCACCGTTCCCGTGCTCGACTATCCTGCCGGGCGCTACTTTTTCTTCAGCTCTCTTGAAAAAAATGTGGTCCCGGAAATCGGCGTCCCTGTGCCGCTGGGAAGGCTGCTCTTGGCGGCCGTGCGCAAAGCCGGTGACCTGCCTCTGGACCAACTCGCCGAGGACGCCGATCTTCAGGTTGAGCTCTCGTCTGACGCGCTGCGCCTTTTTAAGGCCGAGGACCTGGAAGATGGAGAGCGGCACTTGCTCAGCCTCATCTCCCAACACATTTCGGCCAAACACGTCGTCGCACAAAGTGGGTTGCCCAGGCCCGAAGCTTCTCGCGCGCTCTATGCCCTGCTGCTCTTGGGATATGTGGTCGGTGTACCGGACCATGTACGGCCGAAACCAGAGCCTGTCGTTCCCAATCCGCCTGCGGCGCCCGAACAACCGAGAGCAGTCGAAGCTTCCAGCGCCACGAAAATTCCAGAACAGCGGACTGTGGATGTCTCAGTCCCCGCGGAGGAAGCGACAGCGAAGGCAAACGAAGCGCCTTCCGTAGGAGACATCAAGCACGCGCAGCCTCACGTCGAACAGACACCGGGCGATCCGGAGGAACCGAAAGAAACGGAAGCACCTCCTACGACGCCCCTCCCGCTTCTGAAACCGAATGCGATCTCACGCGAAGTGCCGGTGCGAGCGACTGGTATTTCACTGGACAAGAATGAGCCGGGGCACCATCTTTTCAACGAAGAAACTACTTCTGTCCTGGTGACTGAAACTGGCGGGGTGATTCGATTGTCTGCCGCGGTGACCGCCGGGCAGCTGCTGGTTCTCGCCAACGTGGAAACCAAGCACGAAGTGATCGTCCAGATACTGCGGAAGCGCTCCTACAAACCGACCATGTGCTATCTGGAGGTTGAGTTTGTCGAGACTTCACCGCGGTTCTGGGGCACGGAGTTTTCGGCGGCGACGGCTTTGCTGCCGAAGAACACTCAGGATGTGGAAACGGCCGCGCTGGTGATCACCGCCGAGGCCACCGCTGACCAACCCTGGATTTTGCCAACTGCGCCCGACGCGAGCGAACTGCAAATGTTCAAGCGGGAAGTGGAAGCGAGTGCCCTGGCGCAGCTGAGAGGCGAAGTTTACCCGGCTTCTGCGATCCCTGAGCCGGGCGACCCGTTGAGTACGGAAGCGATTCTCGAAAGCGGGCTGGATGCGGCGAGTGCGGTTGCGCCAACCAAACGCGCTGCGGGTCCGCCGCCATCGGAAGCGGCTGAGCAAATGGAGACGCCGCAACCGGTTAGCGATTTTATCAATTCATTGCCGAAGTCGAAGCGATGGCGCTTGCCGCGCGGCGGCTTCACCCCCGAATTTAATCGGGCAGTGCTTATGCTGGCGATTCTGCTGGTGGTGCTAGGGGTTGGCACGGCTTGGTTCAAGAATTGGCTGCCCTGGAAGTCGGCGGGAGCAAAGCCCAAGAAACCTGCAGCATACGACAATATGAGAGTGGCAAGCGATGCTCCGGTGACTTCGGCAGGGATGCCTGCGAAAAGCGCGCCGGTGTCCGATCCGGACGCGACGGCCCCTGCGGATGGAAGTGCGGCACCTGTGGAAGCAGCCTTGTCGGGTGCCTCGGTTGAACCGTTGGCATCGAGGAAAAAAGCGTCTCGCGCAATGACGGCGGCGAAGGCCTCATCCGTTCGGCCTGCGGCGAAACCTGCAGCGAATTCGGAAGCGAATTCCGGGAAAGACAGTGCTGTCGTCCCGCCAAAATTGATTCAATCGGTGCAAGCGGTGGCTTCGCTGGAAGCTATGCGGGATTTCGAAAGGGGAAATGTGGTTATCGATGCCGTCGTGGGTACGTCGGGCGAGGTGCATTTCATCAGCGTGATCTCCGGGCCTCCGTCACTGCGCGATCCCGCGGTGGAATCCTTGAAGCAATACAGGTACGAACCAGCAACGCGGAACGGCCAGCCCGTTCCCGCGCACGTTACGATCACCATTCACTTCCGCTTCGAACCCTAAAGAGTCTGAGCGCAGGCGCAATGCGTCAGCAGTTGCATCAAAATAGTCCGGCTGCTGGTTGACACGCAGACCGTCCTCCCGCCTCGCTGAAATCTCTGTGTACCCGCCGTGTACCTCACTTTGGCGAATTCGCTGTTTTTATTGTTTCTGACGTTTAGTAGAATCAGTAAGTTACGTGGAATCAGCGGGGCTCAGAATTCCGACTCCCCCCGCCTCCACCATAATCGATTCTGAGCACCGCTGCCGGTGCGCGAGTTTGTTCGTCGCTCCACTGCTTCGGACTGGGTTTTTTCGATCTTACAAACGCCGATGTTTACGCCGCTTGTCGATCTCGCTGACCCTCCCGTTCGCGGCTTCTTGCACGCGCCTTCACAGCCAAGCCACGGCGCAATTGTGCTCACACATGGCGCGGGCGCAAACTGCCAATCCAAATTGCTGATCGAGATGTCGGACGCATTTGCCGCGGCTGGTTTCGCCGTGCTGCGTTTTGATTTGCCGTTTCGCTCCGAGCGCCCGACCGGGCCACCTCGGCCTGGCGGCGCTGCCAGGGACCGCGAGGGTTTGCGGCGAGCCGTTGGGCTCATGAAAGAGAGAGCCCGCGGACCTATGTTTCTGGGCGGCCATTCTTACGGCGGACGGCAATCTACTATCCTCATCTCGGAGGATTCTCAGTTAGTCGGCGGCTTGCTGCTTCTCTCGTATCCGCTTCATCCTCCGCGAAAGCCCGCGCAACTCCGCACCAGTCATTTCCCGAAGCTAAGAACGCCCTCGTTCTTCGTCCACGGAACGCGCGATCCCTTCGGCACGATTCCGGAAATGAAATCCGCTCTCGAGATGATCCCGGCTGCGCACGTCCTCTTTGAAGTCGAAGAAGCGAGCCACGACCTTCTCACCAAGAAGACTCTCGGCGAATTACCTGCGCGAGTTGTAAGTGAATTTCAGACCTTCGTTAAAAAATAGACTGAGTGCGTTATTTACAAACTACTGGCGAGCTCGGCCTTTTCGCGATCGCGACAGACTGGGACAACAGAGCTGCGCAACAACCTCAGTCGCCAAATCTTTCAGCCGCGCGGGCTTTGGCTTTTGCCGCGACTTCCTCGCGATTCTTCGGCGGAGCAGTGGTTTCAAGGGAGCGAATCAAACGACCCGACACTTCGGCTATTTCGTCCACCGCCGCCAAAAACGCGGCTTCGTTTGCCTGCGACGGCTTGTTAAAACCGGTGATCTTTCTTACGAACTGCAGCGAAGCAGCTCGCACCTCTTCTTTCGTAACCGGCGGATCAAAATTGAAAAGTGGTCTGATGTTCCTGCACATTGCTTCCGACACCTTTCCTTGTTTTGGTAAGGCCGTTTGGTAGCGGCTGACTGCGTTCCAGCGCAGTCCGTTCTTACGATCTGCCGACCGACTTCCCCATCTTGGAGGATGCGAGGCGCTGACGCGCGTAACCACACCAGGGGCTCGCGGGATCCAGCTTGATGTAGGTTTCCCAATGTCGTTGCGCTTCGTTGTGCGCGCCCAGCTTTTCGCAGACAAACGCCAGGTTATAGTGCGCGTCCGGATAACTTGGATCGAGGCGAACCGCGTGGCGCAGGTGCAACCGCGCTGCCTCTAACCTTCCCACTTCTTCCAATACGCTTCCTAGATTGAAGTGCGCCAAAGCGTTCTCGGGATCCGCTTGCAGGGCGCGCTCAAAATATTCCGCTGCTCTTTTGAGATTTCCTTCTTCGTAGAAGAGCGTCCCGCAGTTGAGCAAGGCGTCGAGCTTCTGAGGATCAATGCACAAGGCATGATCATACGCATCGATCGCTTCGGCCCTGGTCTCGTCTGCCGAGTCATACTCGAGGGCAGAGGCAAGCCACTCGTCGGCACTCGGCCCCGGCTTGGCGATCACACGCACTCGTTCGCGAAGTTCGCTAGTCTCAAAGTTCATTGCGAACTGGCCTGACAGCGGCTCCAGGCGGGCGCCGCCATGCTCTACAAGGATATCTTTTCCATCGGAAATAATCCGAAGCTCCGCGAGCGGCGCCTGCGCGTGAGACAGCTTTTCTCGAAGCGCCACCAAAGCGTGTCGCAATCGGCTGGCAGGCACTCCTTCTTCGACCAATTGCTTGACCGTGCGCAGGCCAATCAGATCGCGGAAATCGTAAAAGCGGCTTCCTTCTTCTTTACGGGGAGAAACGAGGCGCAGGCGGTCCCAGTAATCTAACTGCTTCCCGGTCAGACCCACGATCCGCTGCACGTCTTCCGGGCTGAATCTGTCCATTGCACTCATTGAAAATTAGCCGGCGGCCTTTTTCCCCGCCTTTTTCTGAACCACTGCAACTGGCTGCAAAGCGCGAGTCGGCGGCTTTTTCCCCACCGGCGCCGCCGAAGTAGCAGCAGGAGACTGCTTTTCCGCCAAGCTCTTTTTGAGAGCCTCCATCAAGTCGATCACCGGAGCCATGTGAGGCTGCGCCGCCTGGGTCACTTCCTGTCCCTTGAGCTTGGCGTTGATCATCCCCCGGACGTTTTCCATATACTCGTCGCGATACTTCTGCGGTTCGAAGGGAGCCGCGAGGCTCTGAATGAGTTGCTCCGCGAGCTTCTTTTCCTGATCTTTCAGCTCGACCTTATCCGTCGAAACGGACTCCGCCGCGCGAATCTCGTTCGAATAGAACATCGTGTGCAGCGTCATCCCCTTCTTGCCAGGTCGAATGATCACGATGTGTTCACGCTGATGCATGGTGAGCTTCGCGATGGCCGCATGGCCGGACTCTTCCATGGCCTTCATCAGCAGTTGATAGGCTTTTACGCCGGCGTCTTCCGGAGCGACGTAATACGAGGAATCGAAGTACAGCGGATCTAGTTCATCGAGCTTCACGAATTCCAGAATCTCCATGACGTGCGCGGAAGGAGGCTCGATCTTGTCCAACTCTTCTTCGCTAAACAAAACGTATTGATCCTTTTCGTGCTCGTAGCCTTTCACGATCTCGGACCGCTCCACATTCCGGTTGCAAACCGGGCAAAACAGCGGCTGCTTCAGCCGTGAATGGCACTCCTTATGGAGCTGGTTGAAACTGATTCGTTCCCCGCGCGCCGCGGCAGATATCCGCACCGGGATCGAAATCAAACCAAAGGTGAGGTGGCCCTTCCATACGCTCGTGGCCATTCTAAGCACTCCTTAAGAAACGGCTAAACATGGGCATGCGCTTCTAAGATTAGCCGCGCTCCGCGGCCAGAGGCAAGACGAATTCTTCGGTTTCTGCGTATCAGTCAGCGATTCAGGAATCCTCGGGAAACCGCCCAGCACCTCTCTGGGATAGAATGCGCTCCATGGCCAAGCTGGAAGAATATAGGAAGAAGCGCCGCTTCGACCGGACGGCGGAGCCATTCGGCGAGCCGGAACGCCCCGACCAGGCGCCGAAATCGGAGGCAGAGGGAAAGCGCAAGCGTCTGCCCAATCCGAAGCTGTCTCTGTTGGAAATCCCCGCAGAGGCCAGGCACGGAAACACGTTTGTGGTGCAGAAGCACCGCGCAACGCGGCTGCACTATGACTTTCGGTTGGCGATCAACGGCGCATTGGTCTCTTGGGCGGTGCCGAAAGGCCCGTCGTTGAATTCCGCGGACAAGCGGCTCGCCGTACAGACTGAAGATCATCCACTCGAGTACGGCCGCTTTGAAGGCAAAATTCCCGAAGGCAGCTACGGCGCGGGAACAGTCATGGTGTGGGACCGCGGAACTTTCGCCGTGGAAAACCTGCCGGGACGCAATTTGGACGCAGCACAACAACTCCAGAAGGGCGAAATCAAGTTCAGCTTAAACGGAGAAAAGCTACGCGGAAGTTTTGTGCTGGTGAGGCTGAAGAAAAGCGAAAAGGGCAATGAATGGCTGATGATCAAGCACAAAGACGCCGCCGAGGATCCCGCTTGGAACGTTGACAAACATGACGGCTCCGTCTTAACCGGCAGGACCATCGAAGAAATCAAGGAAGAGCTGCCACCCAAGCGGAGCCCAAGCCCTCTTCGCCCGGACGAGTTACAAGATGCGCGGAAAGCCCCCATGCCGTCTCGCCTCGAACCGATGCTCGCAACCATCGGCGACCATCCTTTTTCCGATCCCAACTGGCTGTTCGAGATCAAATGGGATGGCGTCCGCGCGCTCGCCTGGATCGAAAATGGGGCTCTGACGCTGCGGGCCCGCAGCGGCGCCGAGATCACCGGGCGCTATCCCGAACTCGCCTCGCTCCCAGCAGCGATCTCCGCTCGCCAAGCCATCCTCGATGGAGAAATTGCCGCTATCGACGCTCACGGTCGCAGTGACTTTGGTCTCTTGCAGGAACGCATGCACGTGCGTGCTCCCGCCGAAAACCTAATCTCGCGCGTCCCCGTCGTTTTCTTCGCCTTCGATCTTCTCTATTGCGACGGATACGACCTCCGCAGGTCGCCGCTCATCGAACGCAAGCAACTCCTTCAGCGCCTGCTGCACACTTCCGATAGATTTCGCTTCTCCGATCATCAACTGGAACGCGGAAAAGAAATCTTTGAGTTAGCCAAAGAGAACGGCCTCGAAGGTATCGTCGCCAAGCGGCTCGACAGCCTCTACGTCTCCGAACGCAGCACGAGTTGGGTCAAACTCAAAGTGACCCAAACGCTCGATGCGGTCATCGGTGGATGGACCGCCGCTCGCACCACGGCTATCCCGCTCGGCTCGCTCCTTTTGGGCCTCTATCAAGGTAAGAAACTTCGTTTTATCGGTCATGTCGGTTCGGGTTTCGACGGCAAAAAGCTGGAAGAACTGAGTAGCAAGTTAAAGGCGTTGGCCTCTTCCTCGTGCCCGTTCGATGTAGTGCCCGAAACAAACGAGAAACCCTCCTGGGTTTCGCCCACGCTGGTTGCGCGCGTCAAGTTCAGCGGCTGGACACAAGAACACTCCCTCCGTCACCCCGTTTTCATCGCCCTTCGCGAGGATGTTCGTCCCGCTGACTGCCAATGGGAGAGCGAAGTCGCCGCCACCAATCCTGATTCCGTTCCCGCTGGCGTCCCTGCCGCGGTAGTCCGCGCGCCCGCGGTCGTGGGCCGCGTGATCAGCAAGAAAGCGCAAATCGAAGAAGAATTGTTTGCAGGCCGCGCGGAAACCGTCACCATCGAACTCGACGGCAAACGTCTCCGCCTAAGCAACCTGAACAAAGTTTATTTTCCGGAGTCCGGCTACACGAAACGCAACCTGCTTGCGTACTACTACCAAGTGGCCGACTACATCCTGCCTTTTCTGCGCGGACGCGCTCTGGTCTTGCGCCGCTACCCCGACGGCATCAATGGCCAGGCCTTTTTTCAGAAAGATGTCCGTGAGGGTTTGCCCGAGTGGTTCAAGGCCGTACCCATCGACTCCGAAGGCCGGGGCAAAGAAATTCACTACGCCACCGCCGACGACCGCGCCTCGCTTCTCTTCCTGACCGGTCTTGGCTGCATCGACCACAATCCGTGGTCCAACCGCACCGACGACTTTGATCATCCCGATTATTTCTTCTTCGATCTCGATCCATCGGACGGCACGGAGTTTTCCGTGGTGGTTACGATTGCCCAAGCGCTTCATAAAGCGCTCGAAGAATTGCACGTCGCTCATTTCCTGAAAACATCCGGCGCCACCGGCTTTCACATCTACGTCCCCGTCGAACCGGTCTATACCTACGAGCAGCTAAGAACTTTTGCCGAGATCATCGCCCGCAACGTAACCGCAGAGCATGCCAATCTTGTAACCAGCGAGCGCATTGTCGCGAAGCGTCCCGCCGGCCGCGTCCTGATCGACGTCCAGCAGAACGCTCACGGCCGCCCACTGGCCGCCGCCTATTCGGTCCGCGCCTTTCCGAAGGCCCCGGTTTCAACACCCGTTCTGCCCCGCGAACTTCGTACCAGCCTCAAGCCCGAATCCCTCAACCTAAAAACAGTCGCCGCCCGTCTAAAAGAAAAAGGCGATTTGTGGGCTGATTTTTGGAAGAAACGTCAGAGACTGGAGCACGCTGTCGAACTTCTCAGCGAACGCCTGACGGCAAAAAAGAGAAAATGATCCTATTTGAGAATGTCGACTCTACCCCAGCCAGTCTCCGTGCTATCGTGAATTGAAAACTGAATCCAAGCTGACGCGGAACGGGGCTGGACAACGCCCAAAATCCTTCGGTACGCTGACCCGGAAGCAGTGAACGCTCCTTTGGATCACTTTCTTAACTGCATGAATCAGATCGTGCCTCTGCATACGGCGGCCTTTCAAGGCGGCGCCCCCACTATCCTAATGTCGCTGAAACCAGGTGAAAACGGGAAACAGGCTGCAGGCGATTTGGATGGATTCTTCATCTATGATCTCGGAGGCTTCCGTTTCATCCCGTATGAAATTCTTATGAAGCTTCCGAGCGAGCGGCCGGTTCGCATAGCGCTAGATATGAGGGTAATGGAATCCAAACTGATTACGAAGACTCCAGTCCAGATGCCCCAGGAAGCGCTCAAAAAACGTATCGGTGGTCGTGTGGTCGTCCAATTGATCCTTGATGTGCGCGGGAACATCAAAGAACTGAAGGTACTCGAAGGTAACCCGATCCTGAGTGCCGCTGTCTTAGACTCCGTTAAACAGTGGCGTTTTGGGCCGACGAAGTCGGACGGCGACCCGGTTGAGGTAGATCTGCGAGTTCCGTTCAGCTTTGACTTCTTCTAGTGCAGCGTTTTTCTACCGTACTCCGATTATGATTAAATGCCAGAGGGAGGTGCAACATTCCTGGCGCAGGCAAACTACTAGTTGGGGCTTCTGGATACTCCTATAAAGAGTGGAAGGGAAATTTTTATCCTGAAAAGCTGCCGGACAAGGAGATGCTAAGCTTCTACGCCAAGCAGTTTTCCACGGTAGAGATCAATCACAGTTTCTATCGGATGCCCACCGAGTCTGCCCTATCCAACTGGGCGAAAAGCGTCCCCGAAGGTTTTCGTTTCGCGCTGAAGGCCAATCAGCAAATCACGCACATAAAGCGGCTCCGTGACTGCGAAAGCTCGCTGAAACGTTTCCTGGAAGTCGCCAGCATTTTCAATGATGGCGACCACCTCGGCCCCATCCTCATACAACTCCCGCCCACCTTCAAATTCGATCGCCCACTGCTCGAAGATTTTCTCGCCCTCCGGCCGCCCGCGTTTCTCTTCGCCTTCGAAGTGCGTCATCCGTCCTGGTACACCGACGAAACCTACGCCACCCTTCGCCGGCACCAAACGGCCCTCTGCCTCTCCGAAACGGAAAAGCAAACTCCCCCCGACGTAATCACCGCCCCTTTCACCTACGCCCGCCTGCGTCTCGAACACTACACGCCCAAGCAGCTGAAAGCCTGGAGGCAGCGCTTCGATGCCTGGCTCGCGCAAGGCATCGATGTCTACGTCTATCTCAAACACGAAGACGCCGGCAAAGCGCCAGCCTACGCCCGCCAACTCCTCGGAATAACAACCTAAAAGAAAAAGGCGATCTCTGGGCCGATTTTTGGAAGAAACGTCAGAGACTAGAAGACGCCGTCGAGCTTCTCAGCGAACGTATGGCCTCGAAGACGAAGAAGACGCCCTGATCGGTGATCGACTATCGAACAAGCCCCAAAACCATCGGCAAACCGCACTGAGGCGTTTGCCTTCCCCTACTCGGCAGCCCCGAGCCAACGCGAACCCTATTGCACGCCAGGCAACCGATTCCTCATTCCTGGCAAATCCCGACCCCAGTGCATCAAACTCGTATCAGCCGTGGAGGACGGCTACCCACCCTGCCCGCGTCCCGTTCGGCTGCGCACTTCAACTCTCATGCGCGCTCGAAAGGACCTATCTCTATGAAACGCCTGCTCATACTTAGCTTGGGGCTGTTCCTGTTCGCCGTACCGTCGCGCGCCCAGTCCTCCGCCGACGCTTCCATTGGCTACTCTTACTTCCACCTGGGAGGCGGCGCAGACCTCAGCCAGAACGGCGTCAGTGGTTCAATCGCCTACAATCCCATCCCCTACCTGGGTATCGTCGGCGACTTTGGCGGCTACCACGCCTCTCCCGGCGGTGTTTCGCTGAACACTTACACGTTTATGTTTGGCCCGCGGATCAACTTGCACAACCCCACCAAGGTCACTCCATTTGTTCAGTTCCTGGCTGGTGCCGGGCATTTAACTTTCGGCAACGGCGGCGGCTCCAATACCAACTTTGCGTATAGCGTTGGCGGCGGAGTGGATTTGGGCGTTCTGCCTCATCTGGCATTGCGCCCGCAACTCGACTACGTTGGCCTGCATAATTCCGGCGGCACAGCCAATTGCACGCGGCTCTCGCTCAGCGCCGTCGTCCACTTCTGACGCCGCACCAAACAGAGCGATCGAAGGTATCCGAACTGGAGTGTCAAGGGGAGGGTCGATTTTCTTCGACCCTCCCAGTATTTCAACGCACACCGCAATCCCATTTTTGAAAATAGCGCCTATGCTTTGGCTGCATACGCACGAAGCGTCGCCGCGCTCAGCAATGACGCAGACCCATCATCCAAATAAACCGTCGCCGCCGCATGCGTCCGCAATATCGAAGCGGGAGCCATCGGACCGATTTCCCCCTCGAAGCAAAGCCTCACAGCCTCCGCCTTTCGCGCATCCGGCACAACGACAAGAATCTCTCGCGCCTTCATGATTTGGCGCACCGACATGGAAATGGCCTGCCGCGGAACTTCTGAAATATCCGCGAACCATCCCTCGCCCACCTGTTGTCGCCGGCACGCTTCATCGAGTTCGACGATCAGATACGGCTCCTCACTCTCGAAATCGGCGGGAGGATCGTTAAACGCCAAGTGCCCGTTTTCTCCGATACCCACAAACGCAATATCAATCGGCGCGGCGTTCAAGCTCTCGCCCGTCCGCAGCGCAACTTCGCGCGCATCACCTTCGCCGTCGAGCAAGTGATACTTCGTAATCCCAGTTTTCTGAATGAAATTCTTAAGCAGGTAGTTGCGAAAGCTGGCTGGGTGGGCAATCGGCAATCCGATGTACTCATCAAGGTGAAACATTTCGACTCGCTGCCAGTCGATGTCTTCTCTCTTGGTTAGCGCATCCAAAAATTCCAACTGCGATGCTCCCGTCGCAACGACAATTCGCGCCAGCCCACGCTGAAGGATAGCGCCGCGCAAAGCAGCCGCGGCCTGCTCTGCCGCAGATCGGCTGAGAGCGAGCTTGTCTTTGAACACACTTATAATCACCGCCGGTTCTCCTTTGCAGCTATCAGAATCATTGCGATCGAATGTGCTCGCATCATCCTCAATTGGCACCCCTTGTTCAGGCTACGTCATCAGGTCAGTTCTCCGCATCTCCTTTGACCTAGGCAGCGAAGAGCCTTGAGCCCTGCAGGACGATGGCCGAAAAATAATCTGAAATTAAACGGCGAAAGTGTTCGAAACATGACATTAGTCCATTCTCTTTCTGACTAGTGTGGTGTCTGCGCATTGCCTCCCTCCGCGAAGGAGTCTCCTCAACTCGAACTCGCATCTTCGAGGTACCAGCTGCAAATCGAAGCAAGTCTGAACCAAAGGAGAAATACAAATGTCATCTAAAAAAGTAGGGGTATTTGGAATTTACTCGACGCGTATCTCTGTCGAGAACGCTACAGGCGCACTCGTCAAAGCCGGCTTTCCTGTTTCTGATGTCTCCGTACTTCTGCCCGAGGGTCTTGGCGTGCCCAAGGAAATGGGCACGGAAAAGGCCTCGAAAGCTCCGGAAGGCACAGCTGCAGGGGTGGCGACCGGAGGCGTGATTGGTGGAGCTTTGGGAGTGCTGCTTGGCGTTGGCCTTCTGGCAATCCCAGGTCTTGGCCCATTCATCGCAGCAGGTCCGATCATGGCTGGTCTGGCAGGATTGGGCGTCGGCGGGGCAGTTGGCGGTTTCACTGGTGCCTTGATCGGCATGGGCATCCCCGAATTCGAAGCCAAGCGGTACGAAGGCCGATTGAAGAAGGGCGGAATTCTTCTCTCCGTGCATTGCGATACTTCGGGAGAAATCATGCGTGCCAAGGAAGTTCTCAAGGCCACGGGCGGAGAGCATGTTTCCTCCACCGGCGAAGCTTCCGTTGACAGCAAGCAACCAGACCGCGAACTTGCCGCCAAGGGAACAACCGGCTCGTATTAATCCAAAGGGAGGAAGTCAAATCTCGGCCGCCTCTTTTTTTTCTCAAAGACAATCCCGGAAGTGGCACCAGCATTCAGCAAGGTCTCGAAGATGATTCTATTAAGAAGCCTGCCATAAAGGACGGAGACGATGAGCCACAATAAATGGTCCAACAAATACACCACATTTGCCGTGGGAATTGGAGTAGGCGCGCTTCTCGCGCTGCTGTTTGCGCCATCCTCAGGAGAGGAGACGCGCGACTATATCTCCAGCACTGTGAAAAAAGGGATAGATGATGCGGCATCGACCGGAAAGCGGTGGAAGCGTCGCGCACAAGAGACCGTGGACGACGTGAAATCCACTGTAGCTGGCGCGGTTGAAGCGGGCCAGGAAGCTTATCGTAGCGTGAGAGACGCCTAGTCTTTCGTCGGTCGGGCTGGTCCAGGCGAAGACGTCCCAGTCGTAACAAGCGCGGCAAGCGCGCACGTCGGCAAGTAACAAGCCGAGCGCGGCCGACCTCGGTCTACATTCTTGCTGGCGCGACCTTGGGCATTTTGTTATTCCGCGGTACGGGCAGTTTTCCGTCGGCGGCGCTAGTCAGAGCGATGAATTGCGGATCTTCGCGGAGAGACGCAAACACAGCATCAACGCGGGCTTCCATCATTTCCTTTGAGCGCACCGCTTCGTAGCGCTCGTATTCAAAGAAATGCCTCTTGAGCAGTTCCAGAGCTTTTTGCTTTTGCCCGAGCTGTGCATAAATGGCGGCAAGGTTGTAGGAAGCAGGCAGCATCCCCTCGTTTTCCTGCGCAATTTTCAACGCTTCGTCGCCATGACCGTTGCCGGCGAGGAACGCGGCGGCGAAGACCAGATTGTATGGATCGGTTGGATCGAGCTTCGTGGCTTCGCGCGTGTAGTAGTCAGCTTTGGCGGCATTACCTTCGGAGTTCCAATAGACGGCAAGATTGCGGTACGCCAGCGCCAGTGGATATTCACGCACGGAATCTTCCATCAGATGCAAGCCTGCAAGAAAGTCGCTTTCGTGGATGGTCATCTTACCGAGGCCATGGAGTGCTACAGCACGCGATAGTGGGTCGGCAGGCATGTCGAGAATGGCCTGAAATGTCACGCGCGCCTTATCCCAATCGCCGAGGTGATGGCGGTAGAGTTCTCCAAGATAACGAAGCGGGGCCGGATCGGCGGGATCCATGCGGCGCGCTTCGTTATAGAGACGTTCGGCCTCTTCGTATTTGTCGTTCATCTCCGCGGCAAGACCGCGCTTCATGACGGTCTCGATTTTGGCGCTCTGGACGGGATTCATGACTGGGGCGTCAAAAAGCTTAACGGTGGCATCGACGCCAAGCTTTTTCAGTTCTTTCGCCGCGTCCTTCGCTTTGCCTGGGAAAAGACATTTCTCAACGAGCACCGATTTGTACAAAGGGATCGCGCCTTCTTTGTCCCCCGACTTGGCCTTTTCCTTGGCCGCTTTGAGCTCGTTCTTAACGGCCTCTTCGCGCAGCTTCATTTCGGATTCCACGAGCTTTTCGACATCATCGACTTTCAGGAATCCGCTGTTGTTCTGGAGCTTGTTGATGACTGTCCCGTCTGTTTTCGCGAGTACGACCACCGGAAGTCTATCTGCGCCGACGAACTTTTGGCCCAGAGTGGAGCTGGCCTCAGCGACGCCCATCGTGACGCACTCCGTCGCGTACAGAGATAGGCTTCGCGAATTGCGCAAGCTGGATTTCTGAAACTCTTGTACAGAGGAAGGAAACCAGTACACAACGAGTCCGCCAGGAGTAAGCGCATTTTCTGGTTTGAGAATTTTCCAGGGAACTTGGTAGACCTGCTCGCTGCCCATGCCTGGAGCGCCAGGAGCGCCGCCGCCGCTTCTCATACCGCCCATTCCACCGCCACCGCCGCCGCCGCATGTAGCCCAGTCTGGAGCAGGCAACAGAAGAAGGACCATGAAGAGTGCACTCAATCGGGAAATCTGTTCTCTCATAACGCCCACCTCAATTTCGCAATAAAGTTAGAACAATTACATACTTAGGCTGCATCACCGAGCAGCCCTATTTGCTTGTGTTCGATGCGGCGTTTGGGGTGAAACGCCGTATGTTGCCCGAATTGTACGACGGGTAGGCGCATCCACGCAGTATCGAATGACAGTCATCAAAATCAAGGCTCGTCAGAGCACGCGCGCCTTGCCTCTCGCGACTAACTAGTGCAGTTCCCGGCTCGCAAAATTCCCCCGTGCTATACTGCCGCCCGTTTGCGCGAAAGAATTTCCCAGCTCAGCACGCGGAACGGCGGGAGGCGGGCAAGCTCTTGATCACTTTGCCGGAAACATTCAACGTCGCCACGCATTTCGTGGACCGCAACGTCCAGGAAGGCCGCGGCGCCAAAGTCGCCATCGAGTGCGGCGACGAGCGGGTCACCTACCAGGAACTGCTGGAAAATACCAACCGCGTTGGCAATGCCCTGCTCGCGCTCGGCGTCCGCGCAGAAGAGCGCGTTCTTCTTTTGCTCCTGGACACTCCGGAATTCCTCTACTCCTTTTTCGGAGCAATCAAGATTGGGGCCGTCGCAGTTCCCGTCAATACACAAGCGAAACCCCAAGACTACGAATACATC
>Ga0209448_10000194_pt1 | contig 22486 bp, 10 predicted proteins | sample BogFormECP14_OM2_FD_188245 | JGI IMG/M metagenome (GOLD analysis project Ga0209448, IMG submission 188245) | Bog forest soil microbial communities from Calvert Island, British Columbia, Canada - ECP14_OM2 (SPAdes) (version 2) | ecosystem: Environmental > Aquatic > Freshwater > Wetlands > Bog ... | reverse complement strand
GAAGTCGAAAACGAGGACGTCCTGGCCGCGGAAGCGTTCCCGGCGCGGGTTGACGAACTGGCAAGCACGGAGGAAGGTTTCGATGCCGACGTCATCGTCGTCCTTGTCCTTTTTGTCTTTTCCTTCTTCCTTGGCTTTTTCGTCCTTGGCTTCCCTTTTGGCTTCGCGTTTCTGGATTTCGGCGATTTCTTTTTGGGTTTTCTCGTTTTCTTTCTTTTGTTCTTCTTCGCTCAGGGGCTTGGCGTCTTTTTTGACCAGGGTGGAAACTTCGTGGCCGTTTAGATAGAAGAAGGTGTACTCGTTGATTTCGGTCTTTTTGACTTTGCCGTCCTTTTCGAACTCGGTCTCTTCCTCGACGCGCGTGCCGGCGTAATTCTCGCGGATTTTGTCAGCGGCTTTCTGATTTTCGTCGATTTCCTTGAAAAGGGCTTTGAGGTCGGGGAGCTTTACCTGGGACTTGATGGGGAAGTCGAAGGTGCGTTCGCCGACGGTTTCGTTGATCACGGCACGGGTGATGTTGATGGAGTAGGTGTCGGGGCCGCGGTGGAGCTCGATTTTGTAGGGGAGCTTGACGCCGTCGACGGTGCGGTAGTCGTCATAGAGAATTTCCTGGTCGAGGCCGGCAACGGGAGCGGATTCCTTAACGAGGAGATGGGATTGCGGATCGAAGAAAAGTTCGCGGCGGATGTTGGTGGTCGTGGTGAGTTCGAGCTGGAGAGCGTCTTTGCCGCGGACCTGGGAGTGGCCGATGAAGGCGACGGCGAGCTTGCTCTTTTTGAGGTTGAGAAGGCGGGAGTTGTAGTAGAGCGAGGCGGCTTCGAGTTGCTGGCCTTGCTGGCCGAGAAGGGTGGAGAGTTCGCCGTTGGTGGATTGGTGCCAGGCGGATTTGCCGTTGTAAGCTTCGATGAGGGGTTTGTCGCCGAGGACGAATTCGGAATAGTAGCGGTTGGGGAGCTTGAGGCTGAAGGTGTAGGTGGATGGTTTGCCGTCAGCGGGATTGCTGAAGGCGCCTTCGAGGGTTTCGGTCTGGATTTTGGACAAGGCTTTGCTGCCGCCGAGGGCTTTGACGTATTCGGAGACGATCTTGGCGGGCTCTTGCGCCTGCAAACTGCCCGAAGAGATGGCCATGTAAAGAACTAGAGGGACGAAATAAGTGGCTTGCCGCATGGGACTTACCCTTCTAAGCGCGAGCGCGGGTCAAAAGTTTCGGCAAAAAGGGACCCTAGCTTACTAGACGAGGCAGGCGAGCGGAGATTAACGCCAATTTTGAGCTCCGCAGGGCTTATTCGTATCTTAGGGCAACCAAGGGATCGACGAGAGTGGCGCGACGGGCTGGGAAGTAGGACGCCGCTACCGCGACCATCGTCAGGATGACTGAAACTCCGATAAATGTGAGCGGATCGTAGGCGCTGATGCCGAAGAGAAAGCTTCGCAGGAGGCGCGTGAGGGCGAGAGCAGTGACGAGACCAACCCCAACACCAAGCAGAGCGAGGCGCAGCCCTTCGCCAACGATGATGCGAAAAACGTCTTGCGGCTGCGCGCCCATGGTGACGCGGATACCGATTTCGCTGGTGCGCTGCGTCACGGTGTAAGACATCACGCCATAAACGCCGACGGCGGCGAGCACAAGCGCAAGTAACGCGAAGATGGCGATGAGCCAGGCGCGGAAGCGAGGCTGGGCGACGTTGGTCGAGATGTTTTCTTCCATCGAACGCATATTCACCACCGGCTGGTTGGGATCAATTTGCGCGACGGCGCTGCGTAGCGAGGAGACCGCCGCGCGCGGCTCGGTGGCCGTGCGAATCACAAGCGACAACTGGAAGACAGGGAGCAGTGCGTCCGCCTGGCGATAAGGGAGATACATTTCCGCGGCGGGCGCGTTGCCGAGATTCTGAAGGATATCGCCGACGACACCGACAACTTCCATCCACGGAACGTCCTTATCGGGAAGAGCTCCCAGCTGCATGCGCTTGCCGATAGGACTTTCGTTGGGCCAGTAGGTTCGGGCCATGGTGGAGTTAATGATGACGACGGCGGGAGCTTTTTCGGTGTCGGAGGCAGCGATGAAGCGGCCCTGGAGGAGGGGGACGCCGATGGTTTCGAAGTAGTGGGGAGTGACGGTGAAATAGCCGGCGGCGGTGAAGTCGTGGGGAGACTTCGGGGGGCGGCCGTAAATATTGAAATGGATGGCCCCGCCTCCACTGCTGACCGGCAGAGAAGACGCGGCGGCGGCGGAGCGCACGCCGGGAAGCGCTTGCGCGCGCTCGACGAGACGATCGAAAAATTCAAAACGCTGCTCGGGTTTGGCATAGGCGTTCAGGGAAAGAGGAAGGTCCGCAGCGAGCAAATGATCGGGCTGGAAACCTGGAGGAACTTCCTGGAGACGAGAGAAGCTACGCAGGAAAAGGCCGGCTCCGATGAGGAGGAGCATGGCGGTGGCGATTTCCGCGGCGACGAGAAATCCTCGAATGCGGTGCTGGCCGGGGCCTGAGGTCGAGCCGCGCGAGCCTTCGTTGAGAGTTTCGCGAAGGTCCAGCTTGGAGGTGCTGAGAGCGGGAGCAATGCCGAAGAAAACGCCGGTGAAGACGGAAACCACGACCGTGAAAATCAGTACGCGATAATCGAGAGTGATGGTGAAGGCTTTGGGAACGCTGCCGGCCGCCAATTTGATGAGCGGGCCGAGCGAGGCGATAGCCACGAGGATTCCGAGAACGCCGCCAGAAAGAGAGAGTAAAACACTCTCGGTGAGCAACTGGCGGAGTACGCGACCGCGGCTCGCGCCCATGGCGGTGCGAATGGCGACTTCGCGGCCGCGGGATGCGGCACGAGCGATGAGGAGATTCGCAACGTTGACGCAGGCAATCAGAAGCACGGCGGCGACCGCGCCGAGGAGCAGGAGGAGCGCGGGGCGGACGTTTTGCACCATTTGATCCTGAATGGCGACAATGTTCGCGCTGATGCCGGTATTGTAATCGGGATACTGCTGCTCGAGGCGCTTGGTGATGCCCACCATTTCGGTGCGGGCTTGTTCGCGGGTGACGCCAGGCTTGAGGCGAGCGATGGCAAAGATTCCGGGATGCCAGTTGCGATCATCGGGAAGGGTGCTGGCCCAAGGCATAAACGGCAGATAAACGTCCGCGGGGAACATGAGCTGGAATCCGGAGGGCAAGACACCGACGACGGTGTAAGGCTGCGAATCGAGAGTGATGGGCTTGCCAAGGATTTCCTGAGAGCCGCCGAAGCGACGCTGCCAGAGGCCGTAGCTGATGAGGACGACGGGATTGCCGCCCGGGCGATCTTCTTCGGCGAGGAAGGTACGGCCGAGGAGAGCTTTGACGCCGAGGAGGGGAAAAATGCCGGCGGTCATGTTCTCGGAATTGAGGCGCTCGGGCTCACCGGTGCCGGTGAGAGCGATAGTGTCGGGGCGAGTGGCTTCGACGGATTCGAAGGAGCGGCTTTGACCGCGCCAGTCGAGCCAATTCTGGTACGAGGTAGTAATGGTGGGGTATGGACTTTTTTCGGCGATGAGGACGAGGCGCGAGGGATCGCGGAAACGGAGCGGGCGGAGGAGAACGGCGTTGACGACGGTGAAGATGGCGGTGTTCGCGCCGATGCCGAGAGCGAGCGTGACGATGGCGATCGCTGTAAAGCCGGGGCTTTTTGCGAGCAGGCGGAAGGCGTAGCGAATGTCCTGCAGCAGTCTGAACATGGGTTTTCCTCGAGGCGAGAATCTATCCCATCCATCAGACGGATGCTATGAGCAATCGTTACCAGAGTTGGCGCGCCGCACCGTGATGCGGACGCGTCAGTTCGCGGCTGCGGCTTTCGGCCTGTTCAGATACTTTTCAAAGAGTCGCTGGTGTCTGTTATCAGGGGAGGTGCGCTGGCCCTTGATGAAAAGGAATTTTACATCGGTCGTTAATTCAAGAGGGTCTCCGTTGGTGACGATGATGTTTGCTACTTTGCCGGTCTCGAGAGTGCCAACTTGGTCGGCGACGCCAAAAATCTCGGCAGGGTAGACGGTGACGGCTTTCAGGGCTTCGTCGTAGGGCAGACCGTACGCTACGGCGTTCGCGGCTTGTTGGCCGAGGCGGCGCGCGAAAGAATTGTCAAAGCTGCCGAACGCGAACTTCACGCCGGCGGCGGCGAGTTCCGCGGGTTGGGAGAGCAGACGATCGTAAGGATCGTCTTCCTCGATTGGGAGGCTTAGCGTAGGGCGCAAGATCACGGGGATTCCCTTGGAGCGGAGGAGGTCCTTCACTTTGTATGCTTCCGCGCCGCCCGCGAGAATCATCTTCAGCTTTTGCTTGTCGCAGAATTCGACGGCGTTGCGGATATCGCGCGCACGGTCGGCGAAGACCAGAACCGGCAACTGACCGCGGATAACAGGGGCAAGCGCTTCGAGTTTCAAGTCGCGCTGATAATCCGCCGGACCGCCGTGGCCCATGGCTTGCGCATAGTGGCGGGCGCGGCCGAGATAATCCGTCAGCTCGTTGACCTGTTTGTCGTACTCCTGTTTGGCTTCGCTGAATGGCTTTTCTCTTCGGGAAAATGTCGCGAAATCGAAGGTGCGCGTCTCAATGATGGGCCAGCTGATGACCATGGCGACGCTTCTCTTGATCAGCATTTCGTTGATGGTCCATCCGGCGAGACTAATCGCGGAGGCTTGGCCGCCGATGACGCCCCGCGAGCCGCCGGAATCAAAGCCGCCGCTGTCCGGCACGGCAAGGACCTCGGTGATGCCGGAAGCGCGCGTCACGGGAATGTGTTCACTGGACGGAAAGACAGCCGTCGCCGCGACCACATCCGGGTTGTATGCGCCCGTTTCGGTGGTATCGACCGTGGCGTTTACGGCGGAAATTTCACTCATACCCATCTGCGTGATGGGATCGAAGAGGCCGGGATAAATCTGCAAGCCTTTGGCGTCAATCACTTGCGCGCCGGCAGGAACTTCCACGTTGGCGCCAACGGCGGCTATTTTTCCGTCACGAATGACCAGCGTGCCGTCCTCGATGGGCGCGCCAGCCAGCGTGAAAATTTTGGCGTGAGTGAGAGCGACGACAGCCGGCTGCTGAGATTGCGCAGAAGCACCCCGAGAAATAAGGCAAACCGCGGCGACGACGGCCACGAATCGCAGAATCAAAGTGATACTCTTCACAGGACACCTCCGGAAATGGCGTCCGTTTGCGGCGGCCTGGGCTTATCCTCAGGCTTTTTTTCTTCCGGTTTTTTCTCGTCTGGTTTGGCGCCGGGCTTTTTGCCAATTTCAATCGTTGCGTCCGGCTTTTTCTCTCCAGCTTTCTTTTCCTTTTGCATCAGCGCTTTCTTTTCTTTTTCGAGGTTTGCGCGATCGGCGATATCACGCTTGCGGTCGAAGTACACACGGCCATCGATCAGCGTTTGCTGGACGACAGCGTAGGCGCTGAGCGGATCGTGGTTATAAATGGCCAGGTCGGCGTCCTTGCCGACGTCGATCGATCCAACGCGCTTGTCGATGCCGAGCTGTATCGCGGGGTTGATCGTGACGAGCTTGAGGGCTTCGTCATGAGTGAGGCCGCCGTACTTCATGGTTTTCGCCGCTTCCTGATTGAGGTGCGTGGCTTCTTCGGCGTCGTCGGAATTAATGGAAACGATTACGCCGCGACGCGTCATGATCGCCGCGTTGTAAGGAATCGCATCGTAAGCTTCGACTTTATACGCCCACCAATCGGAAAACGTGGAAGCACCCGTTCCTGCGGCCGCAATTTCGTCGGCTACTTTGTAGCCTTCCAGCACGTGCTGGAGGGTGCGAACCTTAAAACCAAATTCCTTGGCCACGCGAAGCAACATGAGGATTTCGTCTTCGCGATAGCAGTGCGCGTGAACGTAACGCTTGCCGTCGAGCACTTCGACTAGCGGATCGAGGCGAAGATCGCGGCGCGGCGGAATTGCGCTCTTGTCGCCGGAGGCGACGCGCTTGTCGTAGTCTTCCCAGGATTTCTTGTAGTCGCGCGCTTCGGCAAACGCAGTTCGGATCGTCTCTTCGACGCCCATGCGCGTAGTGGGATAACGCGGGGTAGCGCCTGGGATGCTGAAGTTGGAGCGCTTGGGGTTCTCGCCGAGGGCGAATTTGATGCCGGGGACGGCGCCTTCGAACGGAAGCTTCGAGGCGGGCAAGCCCCATCGCAGCTTAATGACCACCGTTTGGCCGCCGATGGCGTTTGCTGAACCATGCAAAACGTTTGCGATGGTCACCCCGCCGGCGAGATCGCGGTAGATGTCGACGTCATCAGGATTGAGGACATCCGCGATATTCACCATCGAAGAGACGGAGACGCTGCCTTCGTTCACGCTGCCGTCGACGGCAATGTGCGAGTGGCAATCGATAATGCCGGGGATAACCCACTGGCCTGCGGCATCGATGACCTGGGCGTCTTTCGGCGCCTTGACCGAGGGCCCGACTTCCGCGATTTTGCCATCCTTAATAAGGATAGAACCGCGCTCGATGGTGCCGTGCGAAACGGTAAGGATGGTGGCGTTCTGAATCAGAATCACAGGCGGGGCGTCGGGCGGAGTGGCCGCGCAAGTCAAAAGAGGAAGCCCGAGGAAGCACAGCGCGCAAACCAGCGTGGCCCGCAAACGATTGTTAACCGGCATGGACGGAATTCTCACAGTGCACCCCCGTCGACAGATGACTCATTGCTCGTACGACTGGGGATGCCGAAAACGGCAGTTGCCGCGGCTTGCGCCGTGGGCTTAGTGCCCGTGAACTCAATCGAAAAGCCCAAGACATCAATGGTGCCTTTCACGGTGCTGCCGTCAAAGGTGCCGGAGAAGACGACGTCGGTGGGGTTCCCTTCAATCGGAATGTTGATGGTGAAGCTGAATTTGTCGACGCTGACGTAGCCACTGATGATACTGGCCGTGCCGCGCTTGCTCGTGGTCGTTCCAGTGAGCGTGCCGTCGGTGGCCATCTCCAGTTCCAGAGTGGATTCTTCCGGTCCTTCGGGCGTCGTGTACGTAAGTTTCCATTTGCCGGTCATGTTTCCTTTGGGTGGATCCTTCGGCTTCTCGGGTTCGTGTGTCTCGAACCTTTTGCCATCCACAAAAACCATTTTGATTTTGGTTTTCTCATCAAAAAGATCGCCATCGGCGACGATAAGATTTGCGATCTTTCCGGTTTCGATGGAACCCGTCCTATCGGCGACTCCGAAAATTTCCGCGGGAGTGAGCGTCATTGCACGTAGGGCAGCATCTGGCGCCAACCCAGCATCAATCGATTTCTTCGCGGCCTTTAGGATGTCCTTGGGGGCGGTGATCCCGCCGGAGTAAAACGCGAACGCAACACCTGCCTTGGCGAGCGCCGCGGGGGAAGAAGGCGCCTTATCGCGGAAACGGAGCGTGCGGAGCGGCGGCTGGTCGTCGGGGTCCGCGTCTTTTTCCGCTTCCGGCCACTTCAGATTGACGAGCACGGGCATTTTCCTTTTATTGGCGCCGATTTCGCCTGCAACTTCATAGGCCATTTGCCCGCCGTAGATAACGCCCACCACATCCCAACGATCTGCCAGTTGAAGGGCGCGCCGCAGCTGAATGGAATTGTTGGCGGGAATAAGCACCAGCGTGTGGTCCTCAAGCGCCTCGCCTAGTACAACCTCCGTGCGGTCGTAGCGAGGCCGCGCGACTCCGCGGGGATTTTTTTCATAGATGGCCAGCGCCGCGGCGCTCCAATCCGTGTCAATCCAGACCTGGTGAACATACGCGAGAGCACCCATCAGCGAGCCGGGAAAATTTCCAAAGCCGCCGCTGGGCTGCAAGGAAATGGGAAACGCCACTGGCGTTTTGACGACCATCTCGCTGGCGCGGTCGCCTTCCAAATCGAGAACCGCGGCCTGGCCGGGAAACATTCCGCCCCTGGGCGCGGAGACGACGGTGGTGAAGCCGCCGTTGCGCCAGGCTTCGATGCGCTTGTCGCTCAGACTGACTTCATCGGCCGCGCTCCGCCATGGCGTGGTCCCCGGACGGTCTTCAGGTCCGCGGGAAACTTCGCCCGTCGGAGCAGCGCGCCGGCCCCCGCCTCCGCCTTCACCGGCGGGGGCTGGAGCTGGAGCTGCAGACGGCAAGCCGACATCGGTGAACGAATCAAAAAGCCCGGGGTAAACCGTGAGGCCCTTGCCTTCAATGATCCACGCGTCCGGAGGAATGGCGACGTCTTTGCCGATAGCAGTAATAACGCCATGCGCCATCACCACGGTGGCGTTTTCCAGCGTCGGCCCGGATACCGAAACGACTTTGGCTCCGCGAATCGCGAAGAATTGCGGCTCGCCGCCCTGGGCGCGCGTTTGAGGCGCGGCGGCGAGAAGCGCGAGAAGAGTGACAGCAAACGCGAGTGCGAACACGCACCGGCGCGCGAGGACAGAACGCATGCAGGCTCCTTTTGGGGACACGTCTAGAACACGAACCCCCCGACAGTATGTTCAGTAGACGCAAGAGGCTAGTCAGAAGTTACGGGAGAGTCAAGGAGGATGAAGATTTATGGGAATTGAGAACGAGAGGGCGGGGCGGCTCAAGAAGGGGCTCAAAAAAGTCCAAAAAAACCGGAAACAAATGGCAGGCTTGCTTCGTTTCTTCTATTGCCTTCCCATAGGGCCTATGGCATCTTCGGTATGGGCATCCCATAGGAACAGGGAGAAACCAGAGGAAAACGATGGGCGATAAGGCAGCCGATAAGAAGGATGTGTGGCAAGGCACTCTGGCGCTGATGGTGCTGAAGACGCTGCAGGCGTTAGGGCCGTTGCATGGCTACGGCATTGCGCGGCGCATTGAACAGACCAGCGGGGACCTACTTGCCGTGAATTACGGAACTTTGTACCCGGCACTTCTGAAGCTCGAGCAGGAAGGCTACATCAGCTCCGAATGGGGCGTGTCGGACAACAATCGTAAGGCGAAATACTACAAGCTCACCCGCGCGGGCCGGAAGCAACTGAGTAAGGAAGAGCGCGAGTGGGAACAGACAACCGCGATCCTGGCGCGCTTTCTAGCGCCGGGTGAAGAGCGGCCCTGATCGGTAACGGTGTTGCGGAGGAGTCTTATGAGGCGGCTGCGGGCGTGGTTCTCTCGGCTGGGTGGATTATTCGGCAGGCCGCGCCGCGAACAGGAGTTGAATGCCGAGATGGAAAGCCACCTCCAGTTGCACTTGGACGACAATCTGCGCGCGGGGATGTCGCCGGCACAAGCGCGGCGGGAGGCGATGATGAAACTAGGCGGAGTGGAGCAAACCAAAGAAAACTATCGCGAGCGACGTGGTTTGCCCCTGCTGGAAGTTTTCTTGCAGGACTTGCGGTTCGGCGCGCGCATGTTGCGGAAAAACCCGGGATTCACCCTTGTGGCTGTGCTCACGCTGGCGCTTGGAATTGCGGCCAACTCCACGATTTTTAGCTTCGTCAGTGCGGTCCTCTACACTCGGCCGCCGGTCGCCGACCCAGACCGGCTAGCCGTGGTCTACGGATTGAACCCGATTCACATGTGGGGGTCCGGCCTGAGCCCCGTCTCCGCTCCGAATTATTTCACCTGGAAGCGTGAGAACCAGGTGTTCACCGAATTAGCAGCCTCGAATCCCTACAACAGTTTGAATTTGACGGGCGATGGTGATCCCGAGCGCATAAGCGCTGTCCGTGTAACTGCTAACTACTTTTCCGTGCTCGGCGCCTCTCCCGAGTTAGGACGAACTTTCGCGGCCGGCGAAGATCACGAAGGAAATAACCATGTCGTAGTTCTGAGCCATCGCTTGTGGGAGAGGAAATTTGGATCGGATCCCCATCTTGTTGGCAAAGCCATTCGGTTGAATAACGAGCGATACACCGTGATTGGAGTGATGCCGTTCCAGTTCCGCTTGATGTCGTTTCAAGGCGAAGTGTGGATACCGTTGGTCTTGAACGAATCTCAGCAAAGCGCGGCAGCCAGGCAGGAACGCGACCTGTATCTGTTCGGCAGGATCAAGCCAGGGGTGACCTTGGAGACAGCGCAGGCGAACGTCAGGGCTCTGGGTGCTCTTGCGGCAAAGAATTTTCCGGAGACAGATAACGGCTGGGGAGCAAACACACTCTCTCTGCAGGAATACATGATCCGCGATTTTAATGCCGGGCCGGCTTTTATTCTTTTGCTGTCCGCCGTCGGCTTGGTGCTGCTTATTGCCTGCGCAAATATTTCGGGGCTTATGCTGGCGCGCGCGACTGGCCGAAGCAAGGAAATGGCCGTGCGCATCGCTATTGGGGCGGGAAGAATCCGCTTGGTGCGCCAATTGATGACGGAAGCCCTGCTCATCGCCGCGCTGGGCGCCGGCGCCGGTCTCACTTTCACGCTTGCAGGCGAGCGCGTGATGCAAGCCGCATTGTCTTTCAACGACGCAGTCAAGTTACTCGAGCTCAAGATCGACTGGCGAGTGGTGAGCTTCACTTCGGCAATCGCCCTGTTCTCGGCCGTTCTCTTCGGTCTGGCTCCCGCGCTAAAAGCGAGGTCAGTGGAAATTTTTGCGACCCTGAAAAATGAAAGCGCAATGGTTGCTTCGAACAAAAGGAAAAACCGTTTGCGCAGCGTTCTGGTCGCCGGTGAGCTGGCTCTTGCTGTGGTGCTATTGAGCGGAGCCGGTATCCTCATTCAAGGAATTGTGGTGGGAATGCGAAGAAACATGGGATTCGATCCCCAGCGGATCCTGACGGCACAGATCACCCTCCCCGAATCTCGCTATAAAGAGGCTTCCGCACAAATCCAGTTTTACCGTGAACTCGTCAGCCGCCTTTCCACGATGCCTGGCGCCAAATCGGCAGCCATCACCTCGGTTCTGCCAGGCGCCGGACCCGAAGAAGTCCCTTTTCGCCTTCGGGGCCAGGAAAATCTGCCTGCAGGCGAACTGGCGCACGCGCGCTATTGCGTCGTGAGCACGCACTACTTTGAGGCTAGCGGGACGACGATCATCGCCGGACGTGATTTTTCCGCGAGCGATGACGCGCATGCTCCGTTGGTGGCGCTGGTGAGCCAAAAACTGGCGGAGCAGTTTTTTCCGCACGGAGACACCCTCGGAAGCCAGATTCGCATGGATTCGGTGGACGCCACTTCAAACCCATGGCGCACCATTGTTGGCATCGTCCAGAACGTGAAAGGCTGGCCGCTTCGCTCCATAGATGACCCGGAAATATATGAGCCTTTCGAGCAGCATGCGATGGCCGAGGCCGCCGTCATGGTGCGCGGGATCAGCGACGCGAACTCGCTGGCCCCTGGCTTGCGCGAAGCGGTTTGGTCGATTGATCGCGACCAGCCGATCGGCGAACTGATGAGCCTTCCAGAGATTCTCGACAACGAAGTGGCCGGCGACAAGATCATGGGAAAGATGATGGGAACTTTTGCCATTTTGGCACTGGCGCTCTCCGGCATCGGGATTTATGGCCTGGTCGCCTACACCGTAGGGCAACGCAGGCAAGAGATCGGCATCCGGGTGGCGCTCGGCGCTGGAAAACAAAGCATTCTGCGCCTCGTGATTATGGATGGGCTGAAGCTCGCACTGATCGGCGTGGCTGTCGGACTAACTTGCGCATTACCTCTTCCAAAAGTATTCGGCAGTCTTTTTCAGGATTACCAGATTTCGGGCGGATGGATTTTTTTATCAGTCCCGGTTTTGATCACCGGCGTCGCCATGCTCGCTTGCTACCTTCCGGCTCGTCGTGCATCGCGTGTCGATCCGATCGTGGCTTTGCGATACGAATAGCTGCAACGGTCTGGAGCTGAAGTTTGGAGATTTTTGTTTTTCGGGAGTAGCTCAGGAATCTGGAGGGGCCGTTTAGCGATGAGATGGCTGCGCGCTTTGTTCGTCCGCCTTGGCGGACTCTTCCACAAAGAGCCCCGCGAGCGCGAGCTTGCCGAGGAGATGGAGAGCCATCTTCAGCTGCACATCGATGACAACGTGCGCGCAGGTATGGCGCCGGCACAAGCCCGGAGGGAGGCAATCATGAAGCTAGGCGGAGTGGAACAAACCAAGGAAAACTACCGCGAGCGCCGCGGTCTGCCTATTCTGGAAACGACATTACAAGACTGCCGCTACGCCTTCCGCTTACTTCGCAAAAACCCCGGCTTCACTCTGGTCGCCGTCTTGACGCTTGCGCTCGGAATCGGGGGCAACACCGCCGTATTCAGTGTGATGAACAGCGTCCTTCTTCGCAGCCTTCCGCTGCCCCGTCCTGAACAGTTAGTGTACTTAGTACTTCCGAATGGCAAGCCTGACGGTGCAATGAACACGGGCGACGATAGCACCTCGTTTTCGGAACCGGTCTTCGAGCAACTGCGTGCGGATCACGCTGCCTTTTCCGATTTGATGGCTTACATCCCGTTGGCGATCGGCAAAACGGCGGTCCGCATCGGACAGGACCCTGAAGAAGCAGAAGCGGACGAAGTAAGCGGCAATTTTTTCTCGGGCCTCGGCACCTCCTTTGCGCGTGGCCGCGGTTTCACACCTGAGGATGAGACTGCGCACGCTCCGGTCGCCGTGCTCAGCTATTCCTATTGGACCGTCCGCTTCGGCCGCAATCCCTCCGCCGTAGGTCAAACGATTTACGTGAAAGGAGTGCCGTTCACAATCGTCGGGGTGAGCGGACAAGGCTTCTACGGCGTCGAGCCCGGCCTTTCCACGGATCTGTGGATCCCATTGCAGAATCGGCCCGAATTGAATGCCTGGGGTGAACCGCCCTCAGAAGACAGCACGCTCTATGGTTCGCCCAAATGGTGGTGTATTCGGCTAATTGGCCGGCTGCAGCCTCACGTTACATCGCCGCAGGCGATCGCGATGATCGATCCTGCTTTTCAAAGCTCTGCGCTGATCGGCCTTGGCACAGTCGATCCAAAAACGCCGAAACCCACTTTGGCCCTCGCCCCCACGGAAGGCATTCAAGGTATCCGCGACGATTACGCTCAGCCCATCGAAGTTCTGATGGCCATGGTGGGATTGGTTCTCGTCATTGCTTGCACCAACGTCGCCATGCTTCTCGTCGCTCGGAATTCCGCTCGCCAGAGAGAATTTTCCATGCGGCTGGCACTTGGGGCGGGCCCTAGCCGCCTGTTGCGGCAGTTGCTGGCAGAAAGCCTGTTGCTGGTGGCGGTTGGCGCGGCGCTGGGCTGGATTTTTGCGACCGCCGCCAGCAGCGCTCTCGCCGCGTGGTCGACTTTGGAAGTTCCCTTCACGCTGGATTCACGCGTTTTGGTTTTCACACTCGCGATTTCGTTGGCTTGTGCCGTGGTATTCGGTCTCGCCCCACTTCGTAGCGCTCTCAGTGTTCCCGATGGGCCAGGTCTTAAGACCTCGAACGCGGCGGCGCAGCGCAACAAGAAATCCTCCTGGACTGGAAAATTGGTGGTTGCTTCCCAAATGACTCTCTGCGTCATTCTGCTGGTCGGTGCGTGCTTACTCGTTCGCTCGCTTCGCAATTACGAGATCTTGCCGCTCGGCCTTCGTACCGATGGACTGCTGGTTTTTGGCACCAGCCCGCCTTCCGCACACTCCGACGATGAAAGAGCGCATTTCTATCAAAGACTCCTCGAACGCCTGCGTGTTGTGCCCGGAGTTGAATCCGCGACAGTAATGGCCAACCGTCTCGGCTCCGGTTGGAGCAACAACGGTGTCTTTGCCGTCGATGGCGTGACGCCTAGAGGCAGTTTTGAAGAGATAGGAATGCGTGCAAATGACGTCGGGTCTGACTATCTATACACCCTGGGAGTTCCTATCCTCCAAGGCCGCGATATTGCGGATGCTGACACGCGCCAGGCGCCAAAGGTTGCCGTCGTCAATCAAACGTTTGTCAGGCGGTTTTTTCCTAGTGGCGCTGTATTGGGCCATATGGTGGGCGGTACGAAAGCTGAAAATCAGTTCACGATCGTCGGCGTGGCTGCGGACAGCAAATATACAAGTGTCGCCGAAAAGCCGAGGCCGATGATTTATTTTCCTTATAGCCAGCGCGAATCAGTGTCCGATATGCACATCGAGCTGCGCATCTCGGAAAATCCCGAGGCGCTCATACCCAGCATCCGCGCCGTTCTCCGCGACATGGATCCAAACCTTCCCATGCAAAAGCCGATGACACAGCGGGCGCAATTCGATGAAAGCTTTTGGCAGGCGCGGCTTTTCGCGCGGCTCGCGATGTTCTTCGGGTTAATCGCGGCGTTGCTCGTCGCCACGGGCCTCTACGGCACGCTCGCATATCGCGTCAGCCGCCGCACTTCCGAAATTGGCGTGCGTATGGCCTTGGGGGCGCAGCGCTCGCAGGTCCTCTGGATGGTGTTGCGCGAAAGTTTGCTGATCAGCGTTGCTGGTGTCGCCGTCGGCGTCCCACTGGCTATCGCTGGCGCGCAACTTATGCGCTCGATGCTCTTCGGCGTCATGCCAGGAGATTCGACCTCCTATCTCGCCGCGCTCTTAGGCGTGACAATGGTCGCGCTCATCGCCAGCGTCATCCCTGCGCGGCGCGCCGCTTCCGTCGATCCAATCGTCGCGTTGCGCCATGAATGATTGGACGAAATGAGACAGATCTCTCAAGTTTGCCAATTCGTTCGATGTAATCTAGATCGGCACTACTTTCATCGCCCAAATTTGGATCGAAGAGCTCAAGCTTGAGACGCTTTCGCGCATGGTTCTTCGGCATCGCTGGCATCTTCCGCGAAGAAAGTCGCGGCCGCGAACTCACCGCCGAAATGGAGAGCCATCTCCAGTTGCACATCGACGACAATCTGCGCGCTGGCATGATCGCAGAAGAGGCGCGCCGCCAAGCACTGATCAGACTCGGAGGCATTGAACAAACCAAAGAAGCGTATCGAGAACGAAGGGGATTGCCGGTGCTCGAAACGTCCCTCCAGGATCTACGCTTCGCCGCTCGCATGCTACGCAAGAACCTGGGCGTCACAGTCATCGTCGTGCTCACTCTCGCCCTTGGCGTCGGCGCGAACACCGCCATCTTCGGACTAGTAAATGGCCTCCTGCTGCAGCGTCTGCCGGTGCCCGCCGCCGAACAAATCGCCGCTCTGGTGATTCAGTCTGGTGATTCCTCTCTCGGAGCGCTCGGCTTTTCCTATCCGCAATTCGTGGAATTCCGGAAACAAACTGCGACGATCTGCGAAGTCTTCGGCTCGGCCACGGCTTGGCGCTTGAACTTCACCGCTGAAGGCCATAGCGACACGCTTACCGTCGGCGGCGTCAGCAGCAACTATTTTTCCGCGCTTGGTGTGAGGCCCGCTCTCGGCCGGCTCATCCTTCCAGGCGAAGGCGAGCACCCTGGCGAACCCGCCATCCTCGTCCTCAGCTATTCCTTCTGGCAAAGAAGATTCGGCGGTGATCCGCAGGTGATCGGCAAACAAGCGCGCATGGGCGGCAAGCCGGCAACGATTGTCGGCGTCATGGAGAAAGAATTCCGGGGACAGTTTTCCGTCTTCGACATGGATGCCTACGCTCCGCTTAGCACCGCGTTCGATAAATCTTCGGCCACCAACTTTTGGAATAGCCGCGATATACATTTAATGCTTGTTCTTGGCAGACTGAAGCCCGGCGTGACTTTCGCCCAGGCCCAGAGCAGATTCGACGTGATCTCGCGGCGGCTCGCCGCGCAATACCCCGCGACAGACAAAGATTTGAGCGTGCGCGTGATGGATGAGCGGTTCTCGCGCCCCATTCCCTACGCCAACAATGCGTTCATTGTGTTTTCCGGATTGTTTCTGATCCTCGGCGCGCTCGTTCTCTTGCTCGCCTGCACGAACATCGCGAACATTCTCATGGCGCGCGCTTCTGTCCGGCAGCGCGAGATGGCCATTCGTGCGGCTCTCGGCGGCGCACGCTTCCGCCTCGTCCGCCAAATGCTTACGGAAACGATGCTCACGGCCCTGCTCGGTGGAGTTGCCGGAGTAACGCTTGGCGCGAGCCTGAGCCATTTGGCCAGCTCCACCCATCTGTCCAACATTCCAGTTCGGCTCGGTTTCGGTTTCGATTGGCGAGTTTTTGTCTACGCGCTCGCGGCAGTAGTCTTCACCGCGATTTCCGCCGGCCTATCGCCTGCTCTTCGCGCCACTCGAGCTGATGTCAATACTGTGTTGCATCAAGGCGGCCGCGCGGACGCCGGCGGCAAGGCCCGGCACAAGGTTCGCGGCGATCTTATGGCCGCGCAAATCGCGGGATCATTAATGCTGTTGATCGTTGCCGGACTTTTTGTTCGCAGCTTGCGCGCCGTAGAGCACATGGACATCGGTTTCGATCCAAATCAGCTTCTGAACGTCCGCCTCGATCCTTCCATCCATAATTTTAGCGAAACGCAAACCAAGGAATTTTATCGGTCGCTCGCAGCAACGATCCGCGCGCTTCCCGGTGTGCAATCCGCGAGCCTGGCTTCCGCGGTACCGATCGGCTATATGCTGGCCAGGCAATCGGTCTATGTCGAAGGTCGGCCAGTGCCGCCGGGCCAAAAGGCACCCGAGATGATGTTCAACAGCGTCGATGCACCCTATTTCGAGACGCTCCGCGTTCGTGTCCTCCTCGGCCGCGCCTTCACAGACGCCGACAGTGAGACGTCTCCGCGCGTCGCAATCGTCAACGAAACGATGGCCCGGCTTTTTTGGCCCGGGGAAAACCCCATCGGCAAACGCTTTAGCCTGACCAGCGATGCCGGCCCCTTCGTCGAGATCGTCGGCGTTGCGCGCGACGGCAAGTACCGCGTTCTCGCGGAAGATCCGCAACCTTACTTTTATGTTCCTCTTACGCAGCACTTCACTGCGCAGCGTACGCTGCAGATTCGTTCCTCGATGCCTTACGATTCGCTTGCCCCCTTAGTCCAACGCGAAATACAGGCGCTCGACGCCAATGACCCAATTGAAGAAATCCAAACGATGAAGGAATCGCTGGGCGGCACATTGGGATATTTCATTTACCGTCTCGGAGCTTCTCTCGCGGCGGCCATGGGTCTGTTGGGACTGCTCCTGGCAGTCGTAGGCGTCTATGGGGTCGTTTCCTACGCCGCAACGCAAAGAACGCAAGAGCTTGGCATTCGAATGGCGCTCGGAGCAAGCCCGCGTCAAATTCTCGCGCTCCTGCTTAAGCAAGGCGCGCGACTCGTAATCGCGGGATTGCTTTTCGGACTCGCCGGCACCTGGGTGCTCACGCGAGCGATGACCCACATGCTGGTCGCCGTAAGCCCGAGCGATCCGCTCACTTATCTATCCGTCGCGGCGCTGCTCTCTTTCATCACGCTGCTCGCGTGCTGGATTCCCGCCCGACGCGCCATACGCGTCGACCCCACGGTGGCTCTGCGTTATGAGTGATGTACGCAAATCTCGGAAGCTCGAGCTATCTGTGGAACAGGAGCGTTCATGAGGCGACTACGCGCGTTGTTCATTCGAATCGCCGGCCTCTTTCGCAAGCACCGCCGCGAGCGCGAACTCGCCGCAGAAATGGAAAGCCATCTCCAGCTTCACATCGAAGACAACCTTCGGTCCAGAATGTCTCCTGTTGAAGCCCGCCGCCAAGCCCTGATCAAACTCGGCGGCCTCGAACAAACCAAGGAGGCCTGGCGCGATCGCAAAGGCCTGCCCGCGATCGAAACTCTGTTGCGCGACTTTCGCTACGCCGGGCGCGTCCTTCGCAAAAATCCCGGCTTCACGTTCGTCGTCGTTTTCACGCTCGCCCTCGGCATTGGAGCCAACACCGCCATCTTCAGCGTTCTCGAGTCGCAACTTTGGCGTCCGCTTCCATTTCCCGATTCCGAGCGCCTCGTGGACGCTCATGTTGTTCTCCGCAAAGATCCACGCCAGTGGGACGTGATCACCAACTCCATAAGCCGTGCATGGGCCGAGCAGAATCATTCTTTCTCAAGTCTCGGTGCTTACAACTCCCCATCCTCGCGAAATCTGACAGCTGGAGGCACGTCGGAACGAGTGCGGGTCATGGAGCTCACATCCTCGTTATTCAAGACGCTCAACGTTCCTCTGGAAAGAGGGCGCATTTTCTTGCCGGAAGGGGAAACCACCGGCCGCCATCACGTCGCAATTCTTAGCCACGCGCTTTGGCAAACCCGATTCGCTTCCGACACGAATGTGATCGGCAAACCCATCACCATAGATGGAGAGACGTATTTTGTCGTGGGCATTACCTCCCCTCGCCTCCGATTCGAATACCTCCCGGAGCCAGCGATCTATGTCCCGCTCACCTTGGACCCGAGGGCGAAAGTTATGCGTGGCATCTACATGATCGGCAGGCTGGCTCCAGGGGTTTCAGTGGACGCAGCCCGCGCCGAGCTCGACGGCATCCTCCAGCGGCAATCTCAAACTGACGGAGCGAAGCAAGAGGACATCGCTGCAGTCAGCAATCTGCGGGTGACCTGGACCGAGTACAGTGCGCGCGGACTCTATTTCTTTGCAGGCGCAATTCTTCTGGTGCTGCTCATCGCTTGCGTCAACAATGCGGGACTTCTTCTCGCGCGCGGCCTGTCTCGTCAGCGCGAATTTGCACTTCGCGCCACTCTTGGCGCTAGTCGCGCAACCCTTATTCGCCAATCGCTCGCCGAAAGTCTCCTCCTATCGCTCGCCGGCGGCGCCGCAGGCACTTTGCTAGGCGTCTGGGGAGCAGGCAGTTTTCCGGCGTTTCTCTCCCAGGAGGCACTTCCGCGCCACACGGAGTATCTTTTTGATTGGCGAGTTCTGCTCTTTGTGCTCGGCGTCTCGATTTTCTCTGCCTTGCTCATGGGCATTGTGCCGGCTCTATTTTCGTCACGCGTGGATGTCACCGACGCGCTGCGAAAAGGCACCAGCGGCCTCTCCGCAAGCCGCAGCCAGCACAGAACTCGCAGCGTTCTTGTAGCCGTCGAGGTGGCGCTGGCCCTCGTGCTACTCTTCGGCGCCGGACTTTTTCTCTCCAGCTTTCTTCGCGAGGAGCAGGCGCCACGCGGTTTTGACGCTCAAGGAGCGCTCACATTTCGAATTTTGCTGCGCGGCGAAAACTACGCCCAGCCCGAGCAACAGAATCGTTACTTCCGCGCCCTGATCGATCAGCTTCGATCTCTTCCAGGAGTTCAAGACGTCACCATGGGAAGCAGCGTTCCGCTCCAAGGTTCGGAACTTACTGACTCCGTCAATGTGGAGGGCCAGCCGCTTCGCGGCGAATACGGCACCGGCGTCATGGTCTATGCCGTCGAACCGAATTTCTTCGACGTCCTGCACATGCATCTCCTGGCAGGGCGCGCACTGAATCCCCGCGACACGGAAACTTCGCCTCGTGTCGCCATTATCAATCGCAATGCGGCACACACTTTACTTGGGTCGGAAGATCCCCTCGGAAAAGTCCTCGACTATGTAGCCGATGAACGCCGTGGCGCTCCCGCCGAAGCGCCCGTTCAAATCGTGGGCGTAACGGAGAACACGCAGGAGTTTGGCCCAAACGAGGTTCCGTTCGACGTCCTCTATGTTCCCTTTTCGCAACAGCCAGACCGCGGCGCGACCATAGTTGTGTCTTCGAGCCTTCCGCGCGGCGCGCTCTTGGGCGCGATTCGTGACGCGGCCTGCTCTCTCGATAAGGATCAGCCGCTTTACGACGTAAAAACCGTCGACCAACTCATCGGCGACTCTCTGCGCGGATCACAGTTCGATCTGATTCTTGTCAGCTGCCTCGCTGTTGTAGCGCTCGCGCTCGTCTCCGTCGGAATTTTCGGCACGGTGGCTTATTTCGTTCAACTACGCACACAGGAGTTCGGAATTCGCTTCGCGTTGGGGGCCACGCCCGCTCACGTCCTGCGTCAAGCGATCGCCCGCACGTATGTCATGGGTCTTGCCGGTTTGCTGTGCGGCGTCGCCGTCGCGCTCGCTATTGGGCGCATCCTGGGTAGCTCGCTCTACCTCGTGCCGCAGGAACACGACGGGATGCTCTACAGCGTAAGAATCTACGATCCGCTATCGATGTCCTTCGCGTGCGTTTTGCTCCTCGTCGTACTCTTTCTCGCGAGTTTCATTCCCGCTCGGCGTGCCGCGCGCGTCGATCCCATGGTCGCTTTACGATACGAATAGCCCGTCAGCGACCTCGCCGCTTCCATGTGCTTACTCCGCTTGCCCTCGAAAGGGCTTGACGGCTCATCTCAACTACACTATTTTACTCTAGGCCTTGAGACAAATAGCCTCTAAGAAAGTTCCGGAGTAAACTGTGAAAAAATCGGAACAACGCGACCTCTTCCCCGGCGCGCTCGAGATGATGATTCTTCGAACTCTCAAGCGCCAGCCCCTGCACGGCTACGCCCTCGTCCAGCACATCAAGCGAACTTCCGACGACCTTCTCCAAATCGAAGAAGGCTCGCTCTATCCCGCTCTTCAGCGTCTGCTGAAAGAAGAACTGGTAATAGCCGAATGGGGCATCTCCGCGACAAACCGCCGCGTACGCATTTACAAATTGACGGCAAAGGGAACGAAGCACCTTGAGCACGAAGTATCGCGTTTCGAAAAAATGCTCGAAGGAATTACACGCGTTCTAGCGCCGGGTGAATCATGAACTTGCTAAAGCAACTATTCTCACGTCGCCGCTACTACAACGATCTCTCCAACGAGATGCAACAACACCTCGAAGAAAAAGTCGAGGAACTCGTCGCCGGCGGCATGTCCAGCGAGGAAGCCTCCGCCGCCGCTCGCCGCCAATTTGGAAATGTCACCCTAACGGAAGAGGATAGCCGCGACGTTTGGCGGTGGCTGTCGTTCGAGAATTTTCTCGCCGATGTGCGCTACGGATTGCGGATGCTGCGGCACAATCCAGTGTTCACCACCGTCGGCATATTAACGATCGCGATTGGAATTGGCGCCAACGCCGCCGTCTTCACCGTTGTGAACAGCGTGCTCCTGAAACCGCTCAATTATCCGAAGGCGGAAGAACTGGTGTCCCTCCACCAGACCGCTCCGGGCGCAGCAGGACTGGCCGATTTCGAGAATGGGCTGCTTCTCTCGCCTTCGATGTATTTCACCTATGCGGAAAACAACCGGACGTTTCAGTCGCTAGGGGTATGGGACACGGGAACGGCCAGCGTTACGGGACTGGCCGAACCGGAGCAAGTGCGCGTGGTGGACGTGAGCGACGGGATGTTGCAAGCGCTGGATGTCGCGCCGGAAGCTGGCAGATGGTTCTCCGCAGCGGATCAGGTACCGAACGGGCCGGCACGGGCGATGCTGAGCTACGGATATTGGCAGCGCCGGTTTGGCGGGGACCGCTCGGCGATTGGTCGAAATATTCAGGTCGATTCGCGGCCGCTGGAGATTATTGGCGTGATGCCGCAGGGGTTTCGCTTTGTCGATACGGACTTCGATTTAATCAGGCCGTTTCAATTCGATCGCGGGAAATTGATTTTGGCTGGATTCGGGTTTCACGGCATCGCGCGTTTGAAGCCGGGAGCAACGATTGCTCGAGCGAACGCAGACTTGACGCGGATGCTGCCGGTCTGGATGGATTCGTTTTCGAACGGGCCGGGATCGAATCCGCATATTTACGAGACGTGGAAAATTACGCCGATGATCCGGCCGTTGAAGCAGGAAGTCGTGGGAAATGTGAGCGAGGCGCTATGGGTGGTGATGGGAACGATTGGGCTGGTGATGCTGATCGCCTGCGCCAACGTGACGAATCTCCTGCTCGTAAGGGTCGAGTCCCGGCAACAGGAACTGGCGGTGCGCGCGGCGCTTGGCGCCGGCCGGCAGCGCATCATAAGTGGATTATTGGTGGAAAGCGTGATGCTGGGGATGCTGGGCGGAATCGTTGGCCTTGGACTGGCTTACGCGGGCGTGCGTTTCCTTGCGGCGATTGGGCCGGCGAACTTGCCGCGCTTGAGGGAAATTTCTATTGATGCCAGGACGATGGGATTTGCCTTTTTGCTCTCAGTGTTGTCGGGACTGCTGTTTGGACTGGTTCCAGCGCTCAAGTATGCCGGGCCGCGAGCCTCGTTGGAACTGCGGAGCGCGGGACGGACGATCAGCGCAAGTCGCGAGCGGCACCGAGCGCGGAATTTGCTGGTGGTTGGACAAGTGGCGATGGCGCTCGTTTTGCTGGTAAGCGCGGGACTGATGATTCGCACTTTCGAGGCGCTGCGAGCGATTGATCCTGGTTTTACGGATGCGCGGCATCTGCAGGTGATGAGGATTTCTATTCCGGACTTGCTGATCCCTGAAACGGAGCGCGTGGCGAGAACGCAGAGCCAAATCCTCGACAAGCTATCCGCGATTCCAGGGGCGAAGTCGGTGGGGTTCGGGAGCGAGATGCCGATGGAAGGCTTCGACTCCGATTGGGACACCATCTTTATTGAAGGCAAAACCTATCCCGAAGGCGTGATTCCACCGTTGCATTTTTACAAGCACGTTTCGCCTGGTTTTTTTGCCGCGGCCGGTACGCGGCTCATCGCCGGGCGCGAGCTGACTTGGGATGACGTGTACGGACTCAGGCCGGTGGTGATGGTCTCTGAGAATTTGGCGAGGGAAGAGT
>Ga0209448_10000193_pt1 | contig 22511 bp, 18 predicted proteins | sample BogFormECP14_OM2_FD_188245 | JGI IMG/M metagenome (GOLD analysis project Ga0209448, IMG submission 188245) | Bog forest soil microbial communities from Calvert Island, British Columbia, Canada - ECP14_OM2 (SPAdes) (version 2) | ecosystem: Environmental > Aquatic > Freshwater > Wetlands > Bog ... | reverse complement strand
AGTCCAAGATCGGCGGTGATCGCCTGTTCGAGATTGGCGTTGAAGCCGTAATTTGTCCGCACGGTCCGCACCAGCGTGATGTCCGGATAATTCGGGGTCGTGATCGGCTCGGCGACAGCTTGCGCATAGCTGCCGGCATTGGCGCGGTTGGCCCAGGCCATCAATCGCAATTTGCCGGGCTCTGAAAAGAGCGAGTAGCGCAATTCGAGCTCGGCGATGTATTCGCCGTCCGGGAAACGCATGTCGTAATCGTCGGCGTTGGAGACGCTCGGAACCAGGAAATAGCCGGCCCGGAAGGCCCAGAATTTTTGATTGAGTTCAGCCATGGCGCCCCAGGTGTAGCTGAGCTGATCCATGGTCCAGTCGTAGGCGCCGCAGCAATCGATATTCCAGTTGAAGAATTGCGTTCGCCCGTCGTGGGCATAGGCATTGTTGTCGAAGAAGTCGGTGACCGCGAATCTGCCCGCGGTCAGAGTGATCCGCGAAATGTCCTCTTTCCCGGCGATTTGGTTCGGACCGTCCTCGATAGTTTCCTGTTCGCCGCCAAGGCCGAATGTTTGCTGCACGTACACGCGAGCAAAGTCGACACGCGGCATTGGGAAGCTTGCCTTTTGCGCCTCGAAGTTGGGGAAGCCGGCAACGCCTAGGGTGTGGCTCAGCCCGAAGCCCTGGGTGATCTCGGGATTGACGTAAATCTCGGTGCCGTTCCACGGGCGAAAACCGACGAATGCGGTGGCACTCACAGTATTCTGCGCTTGGCTCTCGGCCGACAGGCTGTTGGCGCCTTGGTAGGGCGAATGGAAAGACGGATAGCCCTGCTCGACCAGGGTCATTTGGCCGTGGACATTCCAATTCTCGGGCGCGACCGGCCAGAGATCGCTGCTCGTTTTTGGAGCCGCGTCGGCGTTCGCTGCGCCGAGCTTGTAATTGAGCCCGAGCCGCAGCGATTGGAGATCGAAGGCTGAACGATAAGCGGTGCCTGACGGGAAGACGCCGCTTACGGTTCCGAAGTCGTCGTAGCGATATTCGATCCGCGCGGTCCAGTCCGGCGCGATCGCAACTTCGGCGCCGAGGCCGAGCGTCCAGCCGGTGCGGGTGAGCAGAATCTTGTGTGCCTGCGACCAGGCGAAGCCGCCGGTTCCGTAGATGAGCCAATGATCGGAGGCGTAACCGAAGCGACTGCGCAGGGTCGCGATGTAATCGATCTGGTCGCTGACCACCGTGCCTGAAGCCGTGCCTCCGCTAAAGATCGAGCCATCCTCAAAAAAATTCGGGAAGGTGATGTCGCCTTCGGCGCCAACAAGCAGTCGGGACGGAAAGACGTAATTGTAGCCGCCCTGCACGCCGCCATAGAGGCTGCTGAACGCATTGCCGACGCCGCTCGGAGCCGGATCGGACAGCGTGTGGGTGGCATGGCCGAGACTGTAAGCGACATGCCCGCCCACGTAGAAGCCGGTCCAGTCATAGGGAACCGGAGCAGCCTGTGGCGGCGCTTTTGTCGGCAGGGCGCTGGAAAGATCGGCGCTCGAAAGGTCGGCGCCATAAGCGCGGCCCGCAAACACGATCAGCCCTAAGCCGGCAACAAGCAGTCCCCTCATCCTGACAGCCGCCTGCTTCGAACACCCGCCGACGCAACCACCCACCTCACCCCCGAATACGTCAAGCTTCGCTTGCAGTCACGGCTACAGTCTATACCCTAGGCTACATTTTGCAATATGTTCTACTGTTACAAAAGCAGCAGCATCCCCGTCGGGGTGCGACCGCGCGGGCGCAACGCCTTACAACGTCTTCGAGATTTCAGACCGTACGTTCTAGAGTGACAAAAATAGATGCGCCGCCGCGGCTTGCAGCAGCAGCTCGAATATCTCTGAGAATATGGAAGCGCAGTCGCGGCACGCGCCGGATGGCCGAGCGCGCCTATAGCTGCTTCTTGATGCCGAAATAGTAGCCGCGGCGCGGGCCGAATTGCGGCGCGAACACGCCGATGCCGGTGCCGTTTCTGATCTCGTAGATCGTATCGAGCAAGTTGACGACGTCAAAACGCAGCGTTAGCGGCTTGTTGTCGGGCATCGCGAATTCGTGCGAGATGCCGGCATTGAACTGCGCGTAGGCCGGCAAGTGATCGATATTGGCGTCGCCCTGGCGGAAGCCCGAACCGTAGATCATATCGGCCGAGAATTTGGTGCCGCACCAGTCCCAAACGCTTTCGCCGGGCGTCGACGTGCGGCCGCAGAATTTATAGATAAGGCCGGCTGACGAGGTCTGGATCTGATTGTGATCGGTGACGATCCAGTGCGTCGCGATATACTGAAACAAGGTCTGGCCGCCGAGAGCGGCGAGCGGCATCGTGTTGTCGAACAAATATTGGTTGGACACGACGTTGGTCGCTTTTTCCTTGCCAACGGCGTAATTGAAATAGGCGTCCAGAGAGCTGCTGTTGTATTTGGCGCTGAACTCGACGCCTTCGTTGATGCCCTTGGCATAGTTGAAGCCGCTGAGCACCAAAGCCTGGCCGAAATTGCCGTTGTCGAGCAGGTCTCTTGCCTGCTTGTAATAGGCGTCGATGCCGAGATCGATCGTGGCGCAATCCTTTGCGGTGGCCGCGTAGCAGCCGAGCGGTATTTTCTGGTCGACGCCGGCATCGAAATAATGCGAGCGTTCCGGCAGCACCGGGCTATTCAAGGGATTACCCGACATGCCGGTCGTGCCGTTAAATAGGGCGATATTGGTTGGCGACGCCTCGACCTGGATCGGCGGCGTGAAATAGCGCGCGTAACCGGCGTGCACCGTCGTGTTCTCGAACGGCTTGTAGGTGAAGCTTAGCCGCGGGCTGAGCTGATTGGCATCGACAAATTGCCACATCTGATCGAAGCGGGCGCCGGCATTCATGGTCAGCTTGTCGGTGATCTTCCACTCGTCCTGCGCATAGACGCCGGCGAGCCAGCCGAGCTTGTCGACATCGTTGGTGATCGGGAACGGCGTCGTCCCTGTATCGGTGCCGTCGCACGCCGTGCAAGACTCGACAAATGACGTATTGTCGACCCAGGTCTGTTCGGCGCTGACGCTAAACCCGGCGCGCAGCGTATGCGCCGGCGTGAGCACATAGGAGGCGTCGCCCTGCAGGCCGTTGGTATAGGCCTGCCGGCTGATGTCCGACGAGATGCCGTTCAAGAGCAGGTCGCCGGTCGGATCGGGAATGAAGTGCAGATTGTCGTAGCGGGTGAAATAGGACAATTGCCCGTCGAAGCCGTTCACCGAACGCTGCAGCGCCAGCACGCCATATTGGGTGTCCTCGTCCTGCCTCTCGTTGAGCGCAGCGGAGTTGAAACCGGTAACACCGGGAAGAGAAGTACCAAGGGGTGAGAGCGGCGCGTTCATTACGTTCGGAATCTGGAATGCGTTGGTCGCAGTGCCCATCATCATGGTCAAACGCGTCCACGGGTCGACAAAGGTCGACATATAGGCGAAGCCCCTTTCCTGCTGCGTGAAATCGTGGATGGCGTTGAGCGTCGGCAGCGGATTTTCGATGCCTTCCCGGTTTTGCAGATAGGTGCCCGTGAAAAAATATTGCACGCCGCCGTAACAGGAGTTCGCGGAAGGTTTAGGCGCTACACCCGATGGGCAGTTCGACCCGAACGTGCCGCCATATTCGAAGCTCGGCTGGATCGTGCCGCGGCTGCCGCCGTAATAGCTGACGCTGCCGGTATTGTTGAAAATGTCGTTGCGGGTCGTGATGTCGATGAGGCCGGTCGTGCGCAAGCCGTATTCGGCCGGCAGCGCGCCGGTGATGAGCGAAATGTTGCCGATGATATCCGAATCCAAAATGGTGCCGAAGCCGGTGACGCCGTCGGGCAGCATCACGCCGTTGATGCGGAACTGCACATTGGCGTGATCGTTGCGGACGTGGATCAGGCCGCTGGCCGCGGAATCCTGCGACACGCCGGGGGCCTGTAGGATCACTTTCTCGACCGGCGCATTGGTGCCCTGCGGCAGGTCCTGAATGGTGTTGTGGCTGATCGTGTCAGATGTCGTGCCGATGGTCGTGTACAGATTGCTCCGCGCTTGATCGAAATGATCGTTGGCGATTTTAGCCTGTTCAGCGGCCGTGACCGGCGGCACCGTCGTGGTCGACGGCGGCGGCGTGACGTGCTGCTGCACGGCTTGCCGATGCGGCGACGGCTTTTCGCGTTGCCCGACCACGCTGATCTCCGGAAGCTGGACACCGGAGGACGGCGATGGAGCCGGCGCAGACTGCGCTTGCGGCGGCGCCACGGGCGGCGATGACGGCGGCGGCGCCGGAACCGCCGGTGCTGCCGGCTGTGCTGCGGGAGACTGAACCGGAGGAGCTTGGTTTTGCGGCGTCCCGTTTTGCGAGGGCTGATCTTGCGCGTTCGCAGTTGCGCACACTGCCAGCAGCGCCGCGAGCGCTAACCCGCCAAGGGTGTTGGCACAAAGCGCGTTGGCACGAACAGGAGTTGTGCAACTTGCTCGATACTTGTGAACCGACATGAAACTCCACTCGTGACTGCTGCAAGGACTGGCAGAACGGCCGGATCGCTGGCAGTCGGCGGGCGCGGCGACATCACGTGATATCGAACGTAACGGAGATGCCGTGTTGGATCTTCGAAAATCGCCGGCGCAAAAGAAAGTGGCGCAGCGTGCCGAAGATCAGCACCGACTGCTGTTTCAGGCAGCAGGTGGAGCGCGCGATTGAAATAAAGCGCGGCGCGGCGGCGCGGCGATATCGTGCTCAGCACCGAATGTCTGCGCGATGCGTTCGAAACCGACCGGCACCGGCAGTTTCGGCGGCTCGGCGAAAAACGAGGTCGAAGCGAGAAAGATCGAGGCGCAGATCGGGCAATAATCGTCGTCGTCACCGGAATTTTGGCCGGAATTCCGCTCCGGAAGTTTTTGCGGCGATTGCGCAACGCTGACGTGTTGCGAAGTGGCTGCGGCTACGCCCGAGGCGCGAGCCGCGCCGTTGAAATGCACATTACCAACGTGAATGTGCCCGAACGACAGCACGAGTTGCAGCACCAGCGCCGCAAGCCCGGGCCACGCACCGTATCGCCTATGGAACCGAACCCACCCCATGACAGGCATGCTAGTGTTATAATGTTACATTTGGCAAGAGGCACCGCGCCTCACGCCGATCTAGAATGTGGCAGCGACGGTCAACCGCACCGCGAGCGGTTCTATCGGATGCAAAACATAGTCCATCACGCCGTTCTGGCAGACTGCTGTTGGCGGCGGCGCTCCGGAATTGCACATGTGGAATAAAGTATCGGTCTTGAGCAGCGAGCCATAGGCATAAGTCGCCTGATCGCTCCGTGAATCGAGCAGGTTCAGGCCGTCGAGCTGAATGCGCCAGCCGTTGTCGAAGCGATAGCCGATCTGGCCGTCGAAAATGCTGAGCGGCGCCGAGCGAAAAGCATTGTCCTCGGTGAGCGGCCGGGAACTGATATAGCGCCAGCGCAAATCGCCGAACCAGCCTTTCTCCTCGCCGAGCGTGATACCGGCCGACGCCACCATCCAGGGCGCGTTGAAGACGTAGTTGCCTGGCGCGTTGCCGATCTGCGCTTCAGGAAACCCGGCGAGCGATATGTAGGTCTGCTCCTGCGCTTCATCAAAGCCCAGAAAGCGCGCGCGGGTGAGCGCGAGATCGGCATCGGCGTGAATCCACGATGCCGGGCGATAATCGTTGGTGAACTCGATGCCGGTGCGCACGCTCGGCCGGCCCGGCATCGTGGTGCCGGTATCGCCGTCGAAAAACAACTCCGAGCCCTGATGCAGGTAGAACAGGCTGACCGAACTATCGAGACCCGGAACGATCCTGGTACGGACGCCGACCTCGGCGCCGCGCGAGCGCACCAGCAGAGGCGACGCGGCCTGCGGCGTGGTCGGATCGCCGGGCACTTCGGTGAAGGTCGTGCTGCGCGCGTCATTGCTGTGATAGCCCATGCCGGCGCCGACAAAGAACTCGGTCTTGGCGAACGGGCCGAACACCATGCGAAATTTCGGGCTGCCGATGGCGGCCGACGTATTTCCCGAATTCGCCGTTTGCAGCATCGAATTGATTGACGCCGCATAATAATCGCCGCGCCAGCCGGCCGTGGTCCTCAGCCAATCGGTCCAGTGCACGGTGTTCTCGGCATAGATGCCGGCGTTCCCCTCATTGACGTGATCGGCAAGAGTGCTCGACAGGAATTGCCGCTGCACCGTATTGCTCAGGGCCAAATCGATATCGTCATAGCGCGATTGCACGCCGAACACGGTTTCGGTCGGCCGATCGAACAGCGAGCCGTTAATGGTGCGCGAGGCGCCGGCACCGCCATAGAGGCGGTCGTCGTGCTGATGGAATTGATCGCCGTTTATCGGATCGGTGAGAAACCAAGTGAAATTGTTGTACAGATCCAGCCCATATTTGACCAAATAAGCATTGGCCTTCCACGAACCGTCGTCCTCGGATTGCGCCATCCGCGCCGAGAGCGAGAAACGGCTGGTCTTGCCGCCGTCGGTCGGATCGAGCTCGCCGTAGCGCCCGATCAAGCCGGTCTCGATGGCGCGCGCCGGAATCTGATCGGTCGACGTCCAATTGTTCGCATAGGCCATCGCGGAAGCCGAAAAGCCGTCGGTCGCCGTGCCCTGGCTGTAGCGCGCCAGGCCGGAGAATTTCTGCATGTGATCGGGCGTATCCCACGGGCCGTTGTAGAAGTTTGTCTCGCCGGCATAGAGCAGCGAGCCGCCACCAAGCTTGGCCGAGCCCATGGTGAAATATCGTTGGTAGCCGAAGCTGCCGGCGGTGACCTCGGCAACTTTTTTGTCGACGCTGTCCTTGAGATTGATGGACAGCGAGCCTGCGGTAGCGAAGTCGCCGACATCGGCGAAATACGGACCCTTGCGGACATTGAGGCCGTTGACGGTTTCCGGCATCAGCCAGTTGAGATCGGCATAGCCCTGCCCGTGCGCATGCGTCGGCAGGTTGATCGGCATGTCGTCGACAAAGATCGCCAAGTCGGTGCCGTGATCGAGATTGTAGCCGCGCAGGTAATATTGATTGGCCTTGCCGCCGTCGGCATGGTCGACCACGGCGAGGCCGGGCGCGGCTTCAAGCACCTCGCCCGGACGCGTTACCGGACGCTGATTGAGGTCTTGCCCGGAGATTGTCATCTGGCTTGCCATCGTTGGCGCCACCGCTGGGCCGCCAGCGACGTTCGGGGCGCCGGTGGCGTCAGGAGGCGCGGGCGCGGCCGGCGTACTCGCTGCCGCGGTTGGCGACGGTTTGAGTTTCGCCGTGCGCGGCTTGGCATGCTTTGCCGCGGAAACTTGGATGGTCGGGAGCGCCGTGGCCGGCGCACTGCTTACCGGCGCAGATGCCGGCGTCGGCGGCGTTTGCGCCCACGCGTCCGGACCAAGAAACGAGAACAAAAAGACCACCGCCGCGAACCGACGCGACGCCATGGATTCCCCCACACCACACGCAGAGCGACGGCGCGAATTGCCAGCGGCTCTGCCACATCCGGCAGCGACGGCCCGCACCTTGCGATACCAGTATGACGATGTCAATAAAAGTGCATACTGCAATGGAGCATACTGACGCACCGCGGCCAGCGCACGCACGGTCAACACACACATGGAGACACCTCGGGTAACACGCCCTGTGGCACGTCACCGCGAACTTGGTGTCCCACGCATCCGACGAGGATGATGGGTTCGCCTACCGCCAGTACTCCCCGACCGACAGCGCTCGCGTATGACCACGGCTGACGGCAGGTCTCCTGGCTCGCGGGTCTTAACCTGCCGTCGCCTTCCCGGGACCCGAGATCCCAGTGGACATGTGACGGAAGATTCGCCGCTTACAGTTGCGGGGGCAGCCGCGGCGTAGGGCTTTCATCTCGCCCGCACCGCGTTCCCTTTTGATCCCCAACGGGGAACCGTCGGAACTAACATAGGTGAAGAATTCCACGCCCGTCAAATCGCAGGCGCGCAACAGAGCCAACACGATCACAGTTCTGCTAGGATGCTTTGCCGCCATTAGGAGACAACGATGCAGCGCCTGACCATCACCATCGACGACGAGCTCGATGCCGAGCTTAACCGCTACATGCGCGCGCGCGGCTATGACAATCGCTCCGAGGCGCTGCGCGATCTCGCCCGCGCCGGATTGCAGCAAGCGGCCGTCGAAGTCGGCGGCACGCGGCCCTGTGTTGCAGCCCTCATCTATATCTACGACCATGAGGCGCGCGATCTGCCCAAGCGCCTGACGCACGATTTCCACGAACGCCACGATCTCGCGCAAGCCACGCTGCATATGCATCTCGACCACGACAACTGCATGGAAGTCACCGTGCTGAAAGGGCGCGGCGCGGACGTGCAAGACTTCGCCAACCACATCATCGCCGAGCGCGGCGTGCGTCACGGCCACGTCGTCTATTTGCCGGCGGACGGCGCGCACGATCACAGTCACGTGCACGGTCATGGGCACAGTCACGGTCATGGGCGCAGTCATGGGCACAGTCACGGGCACGCCCATAGTCAGCATCAGCGCCCCCGCGGCGGCCAGGCGTCGAAGGCAAAGACATCCAAATCGTGAGCCTTGAGAATTGGAAACAGAAAGACGCCTGACCTGTGAGCGCTGTGGCCAAGAGTTCGGCTGTTCGCGCGGTAACGTCGCCGAGTGCTGGTGCAGCACGGAGCCGTACCGTTTGCCGATGCCTCTCCCGGCGGGGCCTGCCGGCCGCCGCGCCGACTGCCTTTGCCCGGCCTGCTTACGCGAAGCCGCGGCCAGGCTGACGCCGACCGCCAGTGCCACAGAGCAAAAATAAGCGCCCGGCAGCCCTCACCCGGCCCCGGTGCTGGCATCCGTTAATCATCGGAAGCGCTTGATTCCGTGGGCATTAACGGCCTGCCACAATCTTTATCGAATAGCGACGCTCGGCATGCTAAAGGGCCGCCGCAACGAGTGATGACGATGTCGAGCGCGCCGCCAAACCTGCCACAGAATTTGCCGCGGTCCGGACCGGACCCGCGGGCGGAGGCGCTTGTCTCAGCCTATACGCGCGGCACCGACAATCCCTATGTGCGGATCGAGCCGCCGGTGCTGCAGCCGGCCGAGCCGTTTCTCGATCTCGGCGGCGAAGATATCCGCCGCCGCATGTTTCTCACCACCGATCCTGAGGGCCGCGAATTGTGCCTGCGGCCGGACCTGACCATTCCGGTGTCCTGCGCTTATCTCGCCTCGCAAGATGCCGGCAAGCCCGCCGGCTTCTGCTATCTCGGCCCGGTGTTTCGCCACCGCGAAGGCGCGCTGGCGGAGTTCGTGCAGGTCGGCATCGAAAGTTTCGGCCGCGCCGATAAAGCCGCGGCGGATGCCGAAATGCTGGCGCTCGGGCTCGAAGCGACCGCGCAATATGGCGTGCGCGCGCCGGAAATTCGCATGGGCGATGTCGCTTTGTTCGGCGCCTTCATCGACGCGCTCGATCTGGTGCCGGTCTGGCGCCGCCGCCTGAAGAAGGATTTCAACCGCAAGGCGTCGCTGGCGCACGATCTCGATCAGTTGACGCTCGCGCCGGCGAACGGCTCGAAGGAATATCAGGGCGTGCTCGCGGCGCTGGCCGGCTCCGACCCCAAAGCGGCGCATCACCTGGTCACCGATCTCCTCTCGATCGCCGGCATCGCCACGGTCGGCGGACGTTCCGTCGCCGAAATCGCCGATCGCTTCCTCGAGCAATCAGCGATCAGCGCCCCGACGCGGCTGCCGCGCGAGACCCGCGCACTGATCGAACGCTTCTTATCACTTCAAGGCGATCCCGACGAAGCGGCGAGCAAACTGCGCGCGCTCGCGGCCGACGCCAAGATCGCGCTCGGCCCAGCTCTTGATCTGTTCGAGACCCGCACCGGCTTTCTCGTCACCCGCGGCATCGACGTGCGCGCGATCAAATTCTCGACCGCGTTCGGCCGCCGCATCGACTACTACACCGGCTTCGTGTTCGAGCTGCACCAATCGACCAGCGACTTGGCCCGCGCCAAGAACCCGCTAGTGGCCGGCGGACGTTACGACGGCCTGCTGGCGCGGCTCGGCGCGCGCGAGCAGATTCCCGCGGTCGGCTTCGCCGCCTCGATCGAAGACCTCGCCGCCTGCGGAGGCCGGTCATGAGCGCGCCGCTCATTTTGGCGGTGCCGTCGAAAGGCCGCCTGCAGGAAAATGCCGAGCGCTTCTTCGCGCGCGCCGGGCTCGAACTGGTCAAGCCGCGCGGTGCCCGCGAATATCGCGGCGCGATCAAGGATTTTGACGGCGTTGAAATTGCCTATTTGTCGGCAGCCGAGATCACCTCGCAGCTGGCGCAAGGCGCAGTGCATCTCGGCATGACCGGCGAGGATCTTATCCGCGAGATGATCCCGCAATCGGACCAGCGCATCGTCTTCATCACCGGCATGGGCTTCGGTTACGCCAATGTCGTGGTCGCAGTGCCGCAAGCCTGGATCGACGTGCGCGGCATGGCCGACCTCGACGACGTCGCGACCGCGTTCCGGCACCGCAACGATCGTAAGATGCGGCTCGCCACCAAATACGCCAATCTCACGCGCGGCTTTTTCGCCGAGCACGGCATCGTCGATTACCGCATCGTCGAAAGCGCCGGCGCCACCGAAGGCGCGCCCGCGGCCGGCACCGCCGAAATGATCGTCGACATCACGACGACCGGCGCAACGCTCGCCGCCAATGGCCTCAAAGTGGTCGAGGACGGCACGATCCTGCGCTCGCAGGCCAATCTCGTCGCCGCGCGCGCCGCGGCCTGGGACGCCCAGAAGCGCGAAGCCGCGCGCGTCCTTCTCGATCGCATCGCCGCGCAAAAGCGCGCCGAAGCCTTTCGCGAAGTGCGTACGCGCTTTGTCGGTATGAACGATAAGCTGCTCGCCGCCGCACGCGACAAATATGGCGTCGTCTCGCCATTCGGCGGGCCGACCTCCTCTGGCATGCTGACGCTGCACTGCCCGCCGCAGAACGTGCATGCACTGGCAAGCTTTCTGCGCGAGAACGGCGCCGAAGCGGTGTCGGTCGGGGCGCTCGACTATGTCTATGCCCGCGACAATCCGCTCTATGAGAAACTTGCGGCGGAACTCGATCGGCGCGGCTAGGCTAGGCATCGCCCGAAACGCATCCCTATATATAGCCAAAGTCACGTTACCTAACGCGGAGAACCGCCATTACCGACGACCAGAAAGACGATGAGGAACGGCCGTGCCTGCACTGTTTGATTGTCGAAACCATCGACAATTTCTTTGCGGACTATCCGGTGTCCGAGGACGAGCCGGGCGCAATCGACACCGGCGAGACCGTCACTGCTGTTGCCAAGGTCGTGGCCGAGATGACCTGCGGCATGGAAGACGCCGACCGGCAGCAAATGATCGAGCAGCTCACGCGCGAAGTCCTGAGCTATGACGCGGAATTTCGCCAGCAGGATCAGTTGGGGACCGCCGCTTCCGGCGCGCGTCACTAACCACAGTCCGTCATGGCCGGACTTGTTCCGGCCATCCACGTCCTTGTTTGCCGCCATCTAAGACGTGGATGCCATGTCGCCCGCTCACGGCGTGATCGCGGCGTACTGCACCACCTTGGCCCATTTGCCGCTGTCCTGCGTGATCAGTTTGCCGAAAGCTTCGGGTGAATCCGAGACCGGCGTATTAGCGACGTCGGCAAGCTGCGCTTGGAACGCAGGATCGGCCACGATCGCGTTGACGGCTAAGTTCAATTTATCGACGATCGGCCGCGGGCAATCGCGCGGCGCGGTGATGCCGTTCCAGGAATAGGCGTCGTAACCCGGCACGAAATCGCTGATCAAAGGCAAATCGGGCAGCGCCGCGGTGCGCGTGCTGACGGCGAGCGGCTGCAATTTGCCACCGCGGATAAGCGCAATCGACGACGTCAGATTGTCGAACATAACTTGAATCTGTCCGCCGACCAGATCGGCCAATGCGGGCGGCGAGCCGCGATAGGGCACGTGGGTGAATTTGGTCCCGGTCAGCATCTGAAACAATTCGCCGGCCACATGGGTCGAGCCGCCGGTGCCGGCCGATCCCATATTGATCGTTCCCGGATTGGCCTTGGCGTAGGCGATGAATTCGGGGACCGATTTTGCCGCGAACGACGGGCTCACTTCGAGCACCATCGGGCTCCTCGAAAAGATCGCAATCGGCGTCATGTCATGCGCGAAATTGAAATCGAGATTGGGATAAAGCGACACATTGATCGCGTTCGCCATCCCGGCGAGGAGCAGCGTGTAGCCGTCGGCGGGCGCATGGACCACTTCGCCGGCGCCCACATTGCCGCCGGCGCCCGGGCGGTTCTCGACCACAAAAGGCTGGCCGAGCCGTTCCGATAATTTTTGTCCGATCAGCCGGCCCAAAATGTCGCTGACGCCGCCGGGCGCGTAGCCGACGACAAGCCGCACCGGCCGCGCCGGGTAGTCCTCGTCCGCAAGTGCGAGCGGCGGCAGCGCCGGCGCAATAGCGGCGCCTGCGGCCAATTGCAGGAATTGACGGCGTAAAAGTATCATGATGCACTCCAACAAAATTCGCATCTGCAAAATCAGCATCCGCGACAATGCAATTTACGTACCGCACGGGAGGGTGCTCAATGCCGCATTTCCGCATAGCCGCTATCACTATATTGGCTCTCGTTCTCGCTTGGGGGCGGGCCGAGGCGCAGACATTTCCGTCCAACAAGATCACGCTCATCGTCGCCTTCGCGCCGGGCGGCATCGCCGATACGCTGGCGCGTCTCATCGCCCAGGGCCTCGGCGAGCGCCTGCATCAGACGGTCGTGGTCGAAAACCGCGGTGGCGCCGGCGGCAATATCGCCGCGTCCTTTGTCGCGCGCGCGGAGCCTGACGGCACGACGCTTCTTGCCACCACGACCGCGCTCGCCATCAACGAGACGCTGTTCGCCAACAAGGACTTTTCGGCGAACGATTTCAAGACCGTCGCCATCGCCGCCTCGAGCCCGGAGTCTCTGGTCACGAGCCCGAGCAATCCGGCCAATAATCTGAACGACCTCATCAAGGCGATGAACGGCAAGACCATCAACTTCGCCGTGCCAGGCGTTGGCACCGGCTCGCATATCGAGGCCGAATATTTCTTCAAATTTTTGGCCAAGGTGCCGGCGCAGATGATCCCGTTCCAGGGCGGCGCGCCGGCCATCAATGCCACCATCGGCAATCAGGTCGATCTGATGGCAAGTACGCTCGGCGGCGGCGCGGCAGCCCAGATCGCGGGCGGCAAGCTCAAGGGTCTCGCGATCGCCGCCGACAAGCGCGCCGCGGTGACGCCCGACATACCGACTTATGCGGAGCTCGGTTTTCCGGGTTTCACCGCCGCGTCCTGGGTCGGCTTCTTCGCGCCGGCCATGACCGACCCAAAAATTCTCGCCACGCTGAATGCGACGATCAATGAGATCGTGAAAACGCCGGAGGTTGCGAAGAAGCTGACCGATATGGGCTTCGACCCGATCACCGGCACGCAAGCGCAAGCCGACGCCATGTTCGCCGCCGAAGTGAAAAAATGGGGCGACATGGTCAAGGCGCTCGACCTTTCGGTCAAATGAGAGACCGGTGAAAGTCGCTTAGGCGCCCTCGCCGTCGCCACCACGCGGGCGGAAGACGACAAAGTGCGACATCGTGAAATTGACAACGAAGCTCGCCAGGATCGCGAGCGCCTTGGCGAACCAAACCGGTAACAGCAACGCCTGCGCCGCTACGACCAAGGTCGCGGTATTGGCGAGCAAGCCGACGATGCCGGAAACAACAAAAGTAATGTAATCGCGCCAGCGCAGTTTTCGCCCCGACTCGGCGGCAAAGGTGATCGAGGAATTGAGCACATAAGAGCCGCTCGCCGCGACGATCCAGGACGTAATATTGGCGGCGATCAACAAAACAGTGTCGGGCGCGCCGCAGCGGCAAATGCCGGCGAGCCAAGCGAATGCGGCAAGCGCCGGCGGCGCGTGCATATAGGCCGCGCGCGCCGCGAGGAACAGGACATAGTCGACCGCGGTGTTGAGAACGCCGATCAGGGCAAACGTGAACGCCTTCCGCGACAGCGCACGGCTGGGCTGCCCGTTGCCCAGAGGCTTGTCGTCGACCGAATCGGGGGGAGAAGCCTGAGCCATTGCGGTCGTCCGCATATCACGTCCGTAGGCCTGCGCCAGCACGCAATCGGCCGGTTGCCGCAGGCGCTGCGCGGGTTTACCGCGTTCGCGGATGTTGCAGCCCGCGACCGCCGGCGCGCGACACTTTGCGCCGATTGCGCTATAGATTGCCCGGCTACAAGGACGGGTTAATGACCGCTGCCAATACCACAATGGCTCAGCTTCGCGACCGAAATCCGGCGGCTTCCGCTGCGGCGCAGGGGCTTTCCATTGTGGTGCCGCTTTACAACGAAGCGGCCTCGCTTGAGCGCCTGCACGCCCGCCTCGTCGAGATCGCGCAACAGCTCAAGGCCAAGCGCGCGCTCGCCTGCGAACTGGTTTATGTCGACGACGGCAGCCGCGACGGCACGCTTGCCATCGCACGCGGCCTGCCGCCGACCGGGCTCGACATTCAGGTCCTGTCGCTGTCGCGCAATTTCGGCAAAGAGGCGGCGCTCTTGGCCGGCCTCGAACACGCCCGCCGCGGCGCCGTGCTGTTCATCGACGGCGACGGCCAGCACCCGCCCGGCATGATCGAGACGCTGGTCGGCCACTGGCTCGACGAGGATTGCGACGTCGTCTACACCGCAAAGGCAAGCCGCACCGGCGAGTCATTTCTGCGCCGCCTGTCGGTCTGGGGTTTCTACACGCTCATCAATTGGGGCGCGAAACCGAAAATTCCGGAAAACGCCGGCGACTTTCGTCTGTTGTCGCCGCGTGCGGCCAATGCGCTGCGGCAATTGCCGGAGCGCAACCGCTTCTTCAAAGGCCTGTCGAGCTGGATCGGCTTTCGCCAGATGCGGATCGACTATGAGCCTGCGCCGCGAGCCGACGGCGCAAGCACCTGGAATCTGCGCCGCCTGATCGGGCTGTCGATCGACGGCGTCACCGGCTTCTCGGTGGCGCCGCTGCGGCTTGCCACCGTGCTGGGTATGGTGCTGGCGGCGATCGCCTTCATGTACGGCCTCGAAATCATCTACGAGACCATGGTCTATGGCGCCAAAGTTCCCGGCTATCCGTCTTTGTTCGTCGGCGTCATGGTGCTCGGCGGCGTGCAGCTCATCATGATCGGCGTGGTCGGCGAATATATCGGCAAGATCCTTGAAGAGATCAAAGGCCGGCCGGTTTATTTCGTCGCCGAACACGACGTGAAGCTTGCCCAAAATGCGGAGCACGACGCGCAACCGGACGCGCCGCCCGCCGCATCCGGCGCGCGCACCGCGGCCGAATGAGCGAACCAGCACAGCGGCGCATCTGGCTCGTCGCCGATGACTACGGCATCTCGCCCGCGGTCAGCGCTGCGATCCGCGATCTCATCGCGCGCAACCGTCTCAGCGCCACCTCGGTCATGACATCGACCCCGAGCTTTTCGCAACGCGAAGCCACTGCCCTCCTCGACGTCGCCGGTTCACGCGCCGCGATCGGATTGCATGTGACGCTGACCGGGCCGTTCAAGCCGCTGACGCCGGGCTTTAAGCCAGTGCGTGACGGCGCATTTCTGCCGCTCTCGAGCATGGCGGGCCGAGCGCTGGCACGCCTGCACGACGCTTCGTTGTTCGAAGGCGAAATTCTGAGCCAATTCGCCGCGTTCCAAAAAGCCTTCGGCCGCGCGCCCGACTACGTCGACGGCCATCAGCACGTTCATGTGTTCCCGCAAATCCGCGAAGCGCTGTTGCGCGCCGTCAAGAAAGCAGCGCCGCAAGCCTGGGTCCGCCAATGCGGCCGGGCCGCGGCAGCGCGCAAAAGCTTCGCCGACCCGAAAGGATACATTCTCGACGCGCTGAGCCTGCGCTTTCGCCGCCTCGCCGACCACCAAGGCATCCGCACCAATGCGGCCTTTGCCGGCACCTACTCGTTTGCGCCAGGCGCAGTGTACGAAAAACTGTTTCCGGGATTTCTCGACGGCTTGCCCGATGGCGGCGTCATCATGTGCCATCCGGGAAAAGTCGACGATGAGCTCCGCCGGCTCGACCCGCTGACGACGCAACGGGAATCCGAATATGCGTTTTTTCTGAGCCAGAGTTTTCCGCGCCTGGTCGGGGAGCGCGGGTTTGCACTCGCGTCGCTGTCGTAGCCCGGATTGAGCGTTAGCGAAATCCAAGAATCCGCGCCGGCTTTCGCGAAACCCAGGCTACAGTTTTAGATCACCACCACTTTGGTGCCGACCGGCACGCGGCCATAGAGATCTTCGACATCCTCGTTGCGCATGCGGATGCAGCCCGACGACACATTGGTGCCGATGGTCCAGGGCTCGTTCGAGCCATGGATGCGGTAGAGCGTCGAGCCGAGATACATCGCGCGCGCGCCGAGCGGATTGTCGACGCCGCCCGGCATATAGCGCGGCAGATCGGGCCGCCGCTGCAGCATGTCGGTCGGCGGGCGCCAATCCGGCCATTCCTTCTTGGCGGTGATCGTCTTGACGCCGGCCCAAGTGAAGCCCGGACGGCCGACGCCGATGCCATAGCGCATCGCCTTGCCGCCGTCCTCGACCAGATAGAGATACTTGTTCGGCGTATCGATGACGATGGTGCCGGGTTTCTCGTCGCCGCGATAGTCGACCGTCTGGCGATCGTATTTCGGATCGACCTGGTTGCCTGACATATCGCCTTGGCTTGACGGCGTGTTGCCGGGCGGCATGCCGCCTTGCGGCTGCGCCTGATAGTCCGGCGCCGCCGGCTGATAGGTGCTCGGCCCGTTCCACGAATGACCGAACAAGGCGGCAAAGAAACCGCCGCCGTTCGAAGGCGGCGGCGGCAAGGCATAACCGGTCTGCGCCGGCGCGGCGGATTGCTGTGAAGGCGCCGCGTAACCTTGCGGCACTGTCCCGGCCGGCCCCGGCCCGGACGTCATGAAGCCGCGCTGCGGAACGTTGACATAGACCGGCTGGCCGGGCGCAGGCGCCGCCTGCTGCTGCGCCGCATAAGTGGGCTGGCCCGACGCGTAGGGCGAGAAGATGTTCTGAATGGAATCGGCCAAAGCCGGACCGGACAATGCGCTCAGAGCGAGCGCGGATATGCAGATACGCCGCATCGCTTTACCCATGACTCAGGTTACACATCGAGCGGATCGCGCACCGCAACGATTTCGGCTTCCCCACGGCGCGCGCGCTCACGGGACGAGTACAGGCTGAAAACTCGACTGTTTGGTAAACAAATTGCGGCGGTGATTTATTTGCACATTGTTCATCAAGTTACAGTTGATTTTCGGTGAACACGGACGCGGTTTGGTTAATCAATCGTTGCTTGGGCGATGGCCGGTGCGCGCGTTCGTCCCGCCAGCGCGTGAACGCCGTATTAAGCCGGCGAAATCTAAGCTCGGGCGGGATCCAGTCGGTTGGAACGTTCAGTCACAGTCCGGACATGGCCGCGCCGCGCAAAGTCTTCCGCATCGAAGAGACGCCTGCCGCGCGGCTTGCCGCCGACAGCGGGCACGATGGCCGGCATGACAGCGGACATGACAGCCGGCACGACAGCCGGCACGACAGCCGGCACGACAGCCAGCACGACAGTGGCCCTGCCGCGCAGCGCCATACCGAGATCATGCAGGCGCTCGATGCGCTGCGCTCGGCTTTCGCGGCGCCGTCCGCGGCCTTAGGCGAGCCGGACATTTCCGGCGCCGAAACCGAGCGCCTGACCAGCAAACTCAATCTCATCGCCGGCCGGCTCTCAGGCAGCGAAAACGGCAACGGCGCCGACGCGCCCGAAACCGCTACCGTGCCGCTCACCCGCATCGCCAATGAGCTTCTCGCCGTGACGAGCGGCACCGAGCAGGCGACGCAAAAGATTCTCGCCGCCGCCGAAGAGATCGATCAGCTCGCCAATAACCTCTCGGCAGCACTCAACGGCAAGATCGAGCAAGGACCGGCCCAGGACATCCAGGACCTGGTCGTGCGCATCTTCGAAGCCTGCAATTTCCAGGATCTGATCGGCCAGCGCGTCAGTAAAGTGATGACGACCTTGAAATTCGTCGAAGATCACATCACGAGCGTGCTCGACGAGATCAAGAACATGTCGGCGCGGCCGTCGAGCGAAGCGGCGCAATATCTGCATGGGCCGCGGCTCAAAGACGATAACGGCCACGTCTCGCAGACCGACGTCGACGTTATTTTCGACACTTAGTCTAAGCCTATTGCGGCGGCGGCGGCGGCACGGCGGGCGCCCGCGTCGGCTTGGCGCCGGCGCGCGCCACGCCCGCGGGCGCGCAGCGCACATAGACGCCGGTGCCGTAACGGCCGGCCACTTCCGGGTCGATCCAGCGCAGCACCATGGTGCGGCCGTCGAACGACACGATCTGGCGATCCTGCGCGCCGCCGGCGTCGCCGGGCGGGCCGACATAATCCCTGCCGTCGCCCGAGCCCTTGAGCTGCAATTCCTGCAACTGCGCGCTGTCGGCGAGATACATCATGACGCCGCCGTTTGGGCCGCGGGTGATCTCGACCGGTTGGCCGCATTGGCCGCGCGCGGCGCCGGCGGTCCGTGCCAGATCTTCGTCCTTGTGGAAAGCGCCGTAGCCCCAGCGGCCGACCACCTCTTCGGGCCGGTAGCGCGAGGCGATCGCGGGCTGCGTCATCGGCGGCGCCGCGGCCTCCGGTGGGGCACCCTGATTTGTGGTGCAGGCCGACAGCGCCAGCGCCCCGAGCGCCGCACCGAAAGCCAAACGCACAGACAATCCGCTCATAAAGGGTCTCCCCCAAAACTTGCCCCAAGCGGGCAAAACCGAGAAACGGCGTGCAAACCTGAAACGACCCGCGCCGCAACCCAATCCCGCAGGAAATCTAGCCGCTCGATCTTTAGACTTTGTTTCAAAACCTTCCCCAAGACGTTTCCTAAAGACCCCACAAGCGACCGTCCGCGAAGATTACGGCCCGGTTTTGGCGGTTGCGCCGCCATTACGGCGGGCGGAATGGCTCCGGCGCGCATGAGCCGCAGGTTTTGCGGCGCCAGATTTTGCGGCGCCAGATTTTGCGGCGCCGGCTTTCGGCCGTGGATCGCGGAGCGGCGCCGATTTGTGAATGCTTAAGCTCCGCATCGCTTCCGGATCGTCGAAGAAATCGCTGTCGGCGCGCAGCCCCGCGGCATGGATGCCGGCGATGGCGCAGATATCGTCCATCTCATTGGCGTCGCCGGTGACGCCGATCGCGGCGATCACTTCGCCGTCCTTCGCGCGGATCAATTGGCCGCCGCCTTCCAGAAATAGCGGATAATCGGCGAGGTTCTCGATCGATTGCATGAACAGCGGCTTTTCGTTGGCCTTCTGCAGCACGAGCTTCGACGGCCGCCCCAAAGCCAACGAGGCATAGGCCTTGCCGTAGCAGACCTCAAAGCGGAGCATCGAGGCATTGTCCTGCTTTTGAAACGCTTTGACCCGGCCGCCGGCGTCGAGAACGATGGCGGTCATCGGACGGCACTTATGTTTCTTGGCCGCGGCAAAGGTCGCCGCGATGATGGTGTTGGCCTCGTCAAGGCTGAGCCCGCGCATTTCCAGTGTTTCCCCTTCTCGATTTCAGCCGGGTCCCCCGCCCCGTGAAATGAGAATAGCAGTATTAGGCTCACCGAGGCGAACCCGTCTTCGCAGCGCCCGCGGCCCGGCACGGACGGCGCCCCGCCTTGACTCCTTAGCCGCGGCATCTTATTTCCGCAGCGCTAATCTGGCACTCAGCTTTAACGAGTGCTAAGACACTGCAAAATAAACGCTTTTTTCCAACGCCAAAGCCGCCATACGCAAGTCGGGAGCGGCAGTGAGGGTAATCATGGCGAAACTGAAGTTCCGGCCGCTGCATGACCGCGTCGTCGTCAAGCGCATCGACGCCGAGGAGAAGTCCAAGGGCGGCATCATCATTCCCGATACCGCCAAAGAGAAGCCGCAAGAGGGCGAAGTGGTCGCCGTCGGCCCCGGCGGGCGTGACGAAGCCGGCAAGCTGATCGCGATCGACGTCAAGGCCGGCGACCGCGTGCTGTTCGGCAAGTGGTCGGGCACCGAAGTGAAGCTCGACGGCGACGAACTCCTGATCATGAAGGAGTCCGACATCATGGGCGTGATCGCCTAAGAACTCGTTCCGTCACCCCGAGGTGCTCGTCGCGAAGCGACGAGCCTCGAAAAGCGACGGCCCCGGCACCTCGGCCGCTCATCCTTCGAAGCTCGCTGCGCTCGCACCTCAGGATGACGGTTCAATAAACAGAACCCCCAGGAGAGAACTAAAATGTCCGCGAAAGACGTAAAATTTTCGACCGACGCGCGCGACCGCATGTTGCGCGGCGTCGAGACCTTGGCCAATGCGGTGAAAGTGACATTGGGCCCGAAGGGCCGCAACGTCGTCATCGACAAATCGTTCGGCGCTCCGCGCATCACCAAGGACGGCGTCACCGTCGCCAAGGAGATCGAGCTTGAAGACAAGTTCGAGAACATGGGCGCGCAGATGGTCCGCGAGGTCGCCTCCAAGACCAATGATGTCGCCGGCGATGGCACCACGACCGCGACCGTGCTTGCGGCTGCGATCGTGCGCGAAGGCGCCAAGGCCGTTGCCGCCGGCATGAACCCGATGGACCTCAAGCGCGGCATCGACCTCGCGGTCTTAGCCGTGGTCGAGGACATCAAGAAGCGTTCGAAGAAGGTTTCTTCCTCGTCTGAAGTGGCCCAGGTCGGCACCATTTCGTCGAACGGCGATTCGACCGTCGGCAAGATGATCGCGAACGCGATGCAGAAGGTCGGCAACGAAGGCGTCATCACGGTCGAGGAAGCCAAGGCGCTCGACACCGAAGTCGAGATCGTCGAGGGCATGCAGTTCGACCGCGGTTATCTCTCGCCCTATTTCATCACCAATGCCGAGAAGATGATCGCCGAGCTCGAGGACGTTTACGTTCTCCTGCACGAGAAGAAGCTGTCGCAGCTGCAAGCCATGCTGCCGGTGCTGGAAGCCGTGGTGCAGTCGGGCAAGCCGCTCCTCATCATCGCCGAGGACATCGAAGGCGAGGCTCTGGCGACGCTCGTCGTCAACAAGCTGCGCGGCGGGCTCAAGGTCGCAGCCGTGAAGGCGCCGGGCTTCGGCGATCGCCGCAAGGCGATGCTTGAAGACATCGCCATTCTCACCGGCGGCCAGCTCATTGCCGAAGACCTCGGCATCAAGCTTGAAAGCGTGACGCCGGCGATGCTCGGCCGCGCCAAGAAGGTCGTGATCGAGAAGGAAAAGACCACGATCGTCGACGGCTCGGGCAAGAAGAAGGACATTGAGGCCCGCGTCAATCAGATCAAGGCGCAGATCGAGGAGACCACCTCCGACTACGACCGCGAGAAGCTGCAAGAACGCCTTGCCAAGCTCGCCGGCGGCGTCGCGGTGATCCGCGTCGGCGGCGCGACCGAAGTCGAAGTGAAAGAGAAGAAGGATCGCGTCGAAGACGCGCTCAACGCCACCCGCGCCGCGGTCGAAGAAGGCATCGTGCCGGGCGGCGGCGTCGCGCTGCTTCGCGCCAAGAAGGCGGTCGGCAAGCTGACCAACTCAAATCCGGACGTCCAGACCGGCATCAACATCGTGCTCAAGGCCATCGAGTCGCCGATCCGCCAGATCGCCGAGAACTCCGGTGTCGAGGGCTCGATCGTCGTCAACAAGATCCTCGAAAACAAGTCGGAGACCTACGGCTTCGACGCACAGACCGAGGACTATGTCGACATGCTCGACAAGGGCATCGTCGATCCGGCGAAGGTCGTGCGCGCGGCGCTGCAAGACGCAGCCTCGGTCGCCGGCCTTCTGGTCACGACCGAAGCCATGGTCGCCGAACTGCCGAAGGATCAGCCCGCCATGCCGGCAATGCCCGGCGGCGGCGGCATGGGCGGCTTCTAAGTCCGCCCAAACATCGAAACGACAAAGGGCGCGGCCAAGGCCGCGCCTTTTTTGTTTGTGGTGAGCGCAGCGAAACCCACCGTCTGCCACGTGGCGGCATTTTGCAAAACTCGGGCGCAAAGCCGCGTCGCGAGGACGAGTGCGCCTATCCCGCGGTCCGCAAACCGTTGAGCACGATGGCGAACTTGGTCCGCAGGCTGCGGACGCCCTGGGCGACGTCCGGCTGTTTGCTGCCGTGAATCCAGGTGCGGATTTCGGCGAGATAGACTTTGTAGATCAGGTTGCCGGCAGGCGCCGGCGAGCCCTTGAAGTTGAGCTCGCCGCGCTCCCGGCCCGCTTCAAGGATCTCGCAATGCCAGCTTTCGATTCGCTGCATGCGGGCACGGTAGCGCGCGCATTGCTCGCCGAAATCCTGCGAGCTCGGCTCGTAGAACGTCATCTCGCGGAACGCGTAGCGGCCCAAGGTGAGATTGTCGGCGAAGTAGCCGTACCAGGGCC
>Ga0209448_10000192_pt1 | contig 22555 bp, 19 predicted proteins | sample BogFormECP14_OM2_FD_188245 | JGI IMG/M metagenome (GOLD analysis project Ga0209448, IMG submission 188245) | Bog forest soil microbial communities from Calvert Island, British Columbia, Canada - ECP14_OM2 (SPAdes) (version 2) | ecosystem: Environmental > Aquatic > Freshwater > Wetlands > Bog ... | reverse complement strand
TACCCAACAAATGTTCGGCATCCTGGAAAACGGCAAGTCGCCGCAACAGGCTATCGAAGACCTCATGACGCGCACGGCAAGGGCGGAAATCTATTGATCGCAATCGCGCGCTTTATCCTGAGCCTCGCGTCCTCCAGGTATCGGGAGCGGTTGCTGGCGTCCTCTATATAATCGGAATCCATGCTTGCGCTTGACCATTCTACAATGTTGGCGGTGGCGTTGGCGGAAGCTCGCAAGGGACTGGCCGAAGGCGGCATTCCCATCGGAGCTGCGATCTTTGATGCCGCCGGCAACCTCGTCGGCTCTGGTCATAACCGTCGAGTGCAGAACAATGATCCTTCTCTGCATGGCGAGACCGATGCCTTCCGGAATGCGGGACGCCAGCGCAGCTATCGCAGCCTGACCATGGTGACCACGCTTGCGCCTTGCTGGTATTGCAGTGGATTGGTCCGGCAGTTTGGCTTCGGTTCGCTGGTGGTCGGAGAGAGCCGCAATTTTCAGGGAGGCTTGGAGTGGCTTCGCTCGCTGGGCGTGCACATCTTTGATCTTGATTCTTCGGAGTGTGCCGAGTTGCTGGGCGAATATATCCGCAGGAATCCTGCAGTATGGAGCGAGGACATCGGGGAAGAGTGACGTGTAGTGGCTCTCGTGTTGCTCCGAATCCGCTCTTGTCTATGGTCTTTTTGGCGGACAAACAAAAAAACGGCGACCATGCTGGCCGCCGTTCGTGTGCCTGGGTTTCGTTCAATTAGAAGGTGAGGCTCAGTGACATTTGAATCTGCCGCGGGCTGCCGATGGTCTTGTTCGTGATGCCCAGGCCGCTCAGACTTGGGCAGACGTAGAGGGCTGTGTAGCTGGTGTCGCAAGGACTCGTCGTTGAAGGCTGACCGACGTAGGGAAAGCCCTGAAAGTTGATGTTCTGGCTAATGTCGTCGATCGGGATATCAAAGCTCGCCGTGTTGGTCAGGTTGTAGACTTCGAGCGTGTACTTCAAAGAGTACCGCTCAGTGATCTGGGTTGCCTTGATCAGCGAGATGTCAGCTCGGTTCTGCCACGGTTGCCGGAAGATATTGCGCTGGCCATGGTCGATGAAGTTCGTCTCGTAGGGGTCGTTGGTAGGAATTGCGCCATTCAACGCGCCTGCGGCCAGCAAAGGAAGACCAAAACAGTTGGGGTTGAGCGCCGGGACTCCCGTGTTCACACCCGAGGCCCCGGTGACCGCCTGCTTAGGCGTGCAACCGGAGAGCGGAACGACCGGATTTCCAATGCCGTCGTTGACTCCGTAGAACGCGCTGCCAACCGCGCCAGAGTAATCGATCACGCTGTACGGCTGACCACTCTGGATGACGGTCAAACCCGAAATCGCCCATCCATCGGCCACCTTGCCCTTCCATGAAGCTTCCGAGAAAAATTTTGGCAGTTCGTAGGTGTAGGTGAAATTGATCACATGTTTGCGGTCGTAGTCGGAGAGACCATAACCGGATCGCAAATTCAAAGGGTTGTTGCCGTTGTAGAAGAGTCCCATCGCGCTTTGTTCGTCGGTCGCGTGCGAGTAGGTGTAGGAGAAGCCAACTTGAAACCCATGGCTCATTCGTTTTTCCACGTGGGTCTGCAGCGCGTTGTACGCCGAAATACCTGCGGCGGTATAAGACTCGGACTCGGCGGAATAGCCGATGTAGGGGACGCGGAGGTCGACATTCCCCCCTTCAAAGGTTTGCAGGTACGGCTGCGTACCGTTGTTGATGTTCGCGGGCGTGAAGCCTCCTTGCTGAGTGACAATCGAATAACCGTAGGTGTAGTCCTGCTCAAACGGCGTGCCGGGCCGAATGGGATTGGAGGGCGAGGCAATCCGCGCCTGGTTGAAAGGTAAGGGAATGATTTCGTGACGGCCGAGATTCCCCACGTAACCGATCTCGATGGCGAGATCGTGACGCGGCTGCCATTGAATGTTGAGGGTTTGGTTGAGAGTGTAGGGGAGCTTGTTGGCACGGTTGTAGTCGGCAAATGAGAACAGCTGCGCTCCCTGCGAGATCGCGGTCGCATTGGGGAGAACCAGATCTGCGGGATTGCCGCTGGGGGGCGGTCCGAGGGAGGCGCCCCAGGGATTTTCAAATCCGCCGGGGCAGTTGGTATATGCAGTGGCACAAACTTGCGAATTCACCCACGGCGGAGTTTGATTGACGCCGAACGGACCGCCCGCAATCACTCCGGACGCAAACCCCGGGGAAAGGTAGGTGAAAAGTTCGCCGCGATCGTAGTACATGCCCCAGCCCGCGCGCACGACGACCTTGTCATTAAACTTCCTGGGGCTCCAAGCCACGCCAATGCGCGGCGCAAGGCCCCATTGGCGCCCGGTTAGAGTCGAATTGCTAACGCCTTTCGTCGGGTAGAGAGAATTGTTGCCGGCGACTATGAATCCATTCGACGCGATGTTGTCTTGTGTCGCATCGTAGCTGTAAGCCGAGGGATCAAAATTGAAAATTCTTCCGTACTTTTCCGTCAGGCCTGCGTGATCATCGAAGCGCAGACCGGCACTGATGCTGAGATTGGGGCGGATCCGAAACTTGTCCTGGACGTATAGGCCGTCTTCGTTCGAGCGGTAGTAGCGGTTAGCATCGCCTTGCAAGAAATTCGTGGTAATGAAACCGTCCGCCGTGTAGCCGATGGGTGTGCCGGTGAGGAAGTCGGCGAAGTTGACGAAGCCGATCATCCCTGAGTTGGTTCTTCGATCGCGCGCATTGAGCTGGGTGTAGGAAAAGCTGCCGCCGAAAGCAATTGTATGTTTGCCATGGTTCCAAATGGCATTGGCTGAGGGCATCCAGCGGTTTTGAAAAACTCCGGTGAAGGCGCCCTGCGACGCTGCCGTCGATCCGATATTCAAGCCGGCGTTGAAAGGGCCGCACGGGAACGCGGGCGGTAGACATCCTCCAGTGTTCTGTGGGGAGGAGTTCCCTAAATCATCCACAATGGTGATTCCCGGGAAGACTGAAGATCCAAACGCATTTATGCCCGGGCCTATTGCTCCAGGAGTGAAAGGTTGCCCAATCGTGCTGTAGACTTTTTCACGAATGAAGCCAAATACTTCCGTGATGCTTAAGGTCGGCTTGATGGATTGCGTGTTTGTAATGCTGGCAACCTGGCTGCCAGCGTCCAGGTTTTGCGTAAAGCCTTGGACCGAGGAGAACGCGAAAGGCGCCGTGGTCGGATCATGCTGGTAGTAATACTTCAATGCCAGCGTGTCTTTGGAACTCACCAGGTAATCGAGATCGGATACGGCCTGGTCGGTGATGAAGTACGCCGGCTGCGTGATGAAAACATTTTCCGGAAAATTGAGGGTTGGCGTGAAGTTAGGATTCGCCGACGGGATCATATACTGGCCGTTCGGCAATTTGTAATTCAACATGGCGAGCGCGACCGGATCCACGCTGCTGGCGGTAATACAAGCCGACTGGTTAGCTCCGCCACAAGGCCAATTATTATTGGCGACGGCAGCCAGTGTCGCTGCGCTGCGATCGGGGCCCAGCCCGAAAGGCACGGCCGTGCGTGAGGTTCCGATCTCCAGATCGGAAACATGAGTGTGCTGGTAGCTCACAAAACCGAAAAGTTTGTCCTTGATGATTGGGAAGGCGAATGTTCCCCCTGCCGTGTAGCGGTGCAACTCGGGCACTTTTTCGTTGCTGGGGATGTTGGCATCTTGGTTGTAGAAGAAGGGAGCGGCATTCAGCCAGTCCGTTCCGCGATGCCAGTAAGCCTGGCCGTGGATGGCATTGGTTCCAGACGCGGTACTCATGTCAATGTGCGCGCCGCTGGTCGAGCCCTGTTGCGCATCGTACATCGAGGTGTTTACGCGAAATTCCTGAACCGTCTCGGGAGCGGGCGTCGGCAAAGCTTGGCCGATGGCGAGATAGGGCGACGCCGAACTCTGAATTACTTCGGCAGTGGTGCTCCCCGCACCGGCAACGCCGGTGTTGTTCACGATACGCGCGGAAGCCACCGAACTCGTGGTCTTGCCATTGAACAGATTGCTGGCATCGACGCCATTGAGCAGGAAGGTGTTGCTGGTATCGCGCTGACCGTTGGCCCAGATCGGCTGGTTGCCGAGGCCGGCGTTGGCGCCGGTGCCGCTGGGCAGTTCGGCATTTACGCCGGCGGAAAGAGTGGCGAGTCCGGTGAAACTGCCGGTGGGCAGCGGAACGTCCTCAATCTGATTTTGTTCCAGGATGTAACCGTTCGTGGTGTCGACCGCGTTCATCATCGGTTCCGCTTGCACCTCGACGATCGTCCCCACCTTGCCGACCGGCAGTGTCACGTTGATGGTTGCCGTGCGATTCGCCTGCACCGTAATCGCAGGGATCTTCTGCGTTTCGAAGCCGTCGTGGGTGAAGGTCAACGTGTAGGTGCCGATGGGCAAGTTGACGAAATCGTAGCTGCCATTCGCGTTTGTTTTCTGGGTGCGAGTGAGTGTTGTCTGGTCTTCCACAACCGTCACCTCAGTATTCGGCAAAACGCTGCCCGTCTTGTCGGCGACGGAGCCGGTGATGCCACCGAGGGTCTGCTGCGCATACGCGCACGGGATAAGAGCAAACGGGATGAGCAAGGAAAATCCGGCGAGAAGAACGAGCAACCCAACTTTCTTGGTCATTAATGGCCTCGTAAGAAATTTTGAAGACACTCCTACAGCACCGCTTATCAGCTGTCGAACTACCGCTGTATTGTCAGACCGATATTCGCGGCAAGGCTGGGTTGCTCGCGTTTGTACGCAAAAAAAAGACGGACTAAATGTACGCGAGTCGTGTGCGGAAGGAAAGGGTTCCGTACAGTGATAATTTCTTTGGCACAGATTAGATATTTTTATGGCGGCGGGCGGACGTGGAGTGCCACCTCAGCTCCTGGCGAGCGCCGCTTCTTTACTGCGCCGTCGAATCACGAACCAAAGCAATCCTGCCGTCAAATACGCGAGATAGATATAGGGCAACTTGCCATAGGGTCCTTCGGGCACGGGGTATAAATTTCCAACCAGCGCGAGCAGCATGGCAGCGCCAGCCAGCCAAGGAACGATCTGGGCTCCGGGACGGGCAACGCCGTGGTCGCGCAAGTAGCGTGGCAGGGCGACGCACACCAGCGCATAGGCGACGATGAAACCGTAGGTCGCCAGCGAACCCAGCCAGCCGTAGACGTCCAAGCCGCTGGCGCCGCGGGCAGCCAGCACCGCTACCGGCAAGAGCGCGGCTGCCCCGGTGATGACGACGGCACGACTTGGCGTTTGATTTTTCGCATGCGCGGCTCGCAAAGAGTCGTGGGCAAGCCCGTTGTGCGCCATCAGCAGCAACACGCGTGCCGCCGCTGTAATGCATCCCAGAGTGCAGGCAAACAAGCTCACCATTGCTCCGATATCGATGAGCAGTCCAAGGACGGGGACGCCGCCGACTCGAGCCACCACATGCATCGGATCCTGACTCGCGCCCAAGTCCTGGCCCGCGGTGTGGAAGCCCAGCACCTCCGCATAGGCACAGACGATGAAGAAAACTCCAGCGAGAATGGCGCTTTGGATGACCGCGCGCGGAATCGTGTGCAGCGGGTTGCGCGCTTCGGACCCCAACGTCGTCGCACTCTCGAATCCCACGAAACTAAATAGTGCGAGCACCAGTCCCAGCCGCAAACCGCTGCCAGTCATGCCGTGAAGATGGAGTTGTTCGCGATCCAAGTGCCAGCCATGGCGCAGCAGGAGCAGCGCGACCACGATCACAATCACCGAGACGGATGTGGCTTCGATCCAGAGCATAAGCTCCGCGGAGATCTTTACGTCGCGGTAGGCGATCCAAATCGACACCACGGTGACCAGGGTGGCCAGCCCTACCGCAGAATAGACGTGGCCGGTGGCGTCGCGCAGCAATATGTTCGCGTAGTGGTAGAAGCCGCCAATGACGCTCGATCCCGTGGCCACATAAGCCAGCAGCAGACTCCAGGCGACGGTCGCGCTAAGCCAGGGAGAAAGTGCCATGGAAGCGTACGTGTACAGCGAACCAGGCGACGCGGAATGGCTGGCATAGCGGGCAATGCACAAGGCAACCAGCAGCACGGCGACGGTCGCCAGCGCATACGCGAGCCATGTCCCGTTGCCGGCAAGGGCGCAAACCAGCGGGATCGTGGCCGCGGGCGTAGTCGTGGGAGCAATCGTGGAAACCGACTGCGCCAACGTTTCCATGGGAGAAAGAATCTCGCGACGCAAACCATAGTCGGTGGACGGGGAATTCTTGGCGGCGGCTGGCGTTGTGCGCGGCGATTTTTCCTCGAGTTGCATTGGGGTGGGATTGTACAACACCGCTCCCACCGCAACGGCGAAGAGAGAATCTAAATCCAAATGCGGTGTATTATCTTGCCACGTTTCAGCGGCTGAGTTCGACACAGTTGCTGGGAGAAGAAGATTCGATGAAATTTGAAAAAGAATTATTACGAAGTCTTCCCAAAGTCCTTTTGCACGAGCATTTGGATGGAGTGCTGCGCCCGCAAACTGTGATTGACTTGGCGAAAGACACGGGGTACGGCCAGCTTCCAACCTCAGATCCCGAAGCATTGGCACAATGGTTTTATCGCGGCGCAAACCAGGGAAGTCTCGCCAAGTATCTGGAGGGCTTCACCCATACCATCGCAGTCATGCAAACCGAGGAGGCTCTGGAGCGCGTCGCCTATGAACAGGCCGAGGATCTGAGCCAAGACGGCGTGGTCTATTTTGAGACCCGCTTTGCGCCCATCTTTCATAAGCAGAAGGGACTGACCCACCAACAGATAGTCTCAGCGGTATTGAAGGGATTGGAGCGGGGGCGCAAGGATTTCGGAATCGCATCGGGATTGATTATCTGCGCCATGCGCAATATGGATGTTTCACTCGAGATGGCGGAACTGGCCGTCGATTTTCGCGCACGCGGAGTGGTTGGATTCGATCTTGCGGGAGAAGAAGGCGGTTATCCTCCCAAAAAACATATGGAAGCTTTTCATTACATTCAGCGGGAGAACTTCAACATTACGGTTCATGCCGGCGAAGGTTATGGAAAGGAATCGATTTGGCAAGCTATTCAGTATTGCGGGGCACACCGGATCGGACACGGGACGCGATTGATCGACGATATCGCCGTCGTAGAAGGCAAGGCTGTCAGATTAGGCGATCTTGCCCAGTACGTGCTGGATAAGAGAATTCCGCTGGAAATTTGCCTGATCAGCAACGTCCATACCGGGGCTGCGGCCAGCCTGGCCGAGCACCCTTTCAAAATTCTCTACCAGGAGAAGTTTCGCGTCACCCTTAATACCGACAACCGGTTAATGAGCAGCACCAGTATGACCCAGGAGTTCGAGGCCGCGTCGGATACCTTTGGCCTTACTCTGGACGACTTCGAGAAGATCACCATCAATGCCATGAAGAGCGCCTTCTTGCCGTATAACGAGCGTTGCGATTTGATTTACTCGACCATCAAGCCCGGTTATGCCAGAATCCGCAAGCCCGCGAATCCGACGACTTACCCGCAAAGATAAAGATAGCGACGTTATCGGGAAAGCGCTGCCAGCGTTTCCGCGAGCACCAGCGTTCCCCGGGCGATATCTTCCGGAGACGCATACTCATCCGGACGATGACTGTAGCCGTTGCGGCAGGGGATAAACAGCATTGCGGTGGGAGCAATGCGCGACATGAAAAGCGAGTCATGGTAAGCGCGACTCACCATGGGAAGAAAATTCAGATTGTGTTTCCGGCAGGATTCAGAGAGAGCCTCAACCACCAGAGGCGAGCAAACTGCCGGCGCATCTGCGTTCACTAACTCGGTGCGAACCGACACTTGCCGCTTCTCCGCGATTCCCTTACCCGCGCTTTCCATCTTCTGCATCACGCCGTCACGCCGCTTAAGGTCGGTGTCACGAATGTCGGCACTCAGGCGAACCCGGCTGGGAATGCTGTTAACCGCGCCGGGAAAGACCTCGCAGATTCCGACCGTCGCCACGGTATCGACGGCTCCGCTGCTGCGCGCGGCATTCTCGATGGACAGAACTAATTCTGCCGCAGCGCAGAGCGCATCGTGACGAGCCGGCATCAAAACTCCTCCGGCGTGCCCGCCCGCACCTTCGATGGAGATATTCAAGCTGGCTGGCGCCGCAATGCCGGTCACTACTCCCAGCGGAATTTGCTCGCGCTCGAGCACCGGACCCTGCTCGATGTGCAGTTCGACAAACGCCTTATAGTAAGCGATCGGTAGTTTGACGGCTTCGAGTTCTCCACGCACGTCCGTTTTTTCGCGAACTTCATCGAGGGACACGCCTTCCCCGTCTTTTAAGTGTCGTGCGGCATCGGCGGAAAGAGTCCCCGAAAGCATGCGGCTCCCGATGCATCCAATTCCAAAGCGCGTTGGCTCCTCCGAAGTAAACACCAGCAATTCGATGGAATGCCTGGGGCGGAAACCGCCGCGCTGCAATGCTCGAATCGCTTCGAGACCTCCGAGAACGCCGACCACGCCGTCGTACTTTCCTGCGTTCGGAATGGCGTCGATGTGAGAGCCCGTGCCGACGGCCGGCAGCGTGGGATCGGAACCGATCCAGCGCACAAAGGTGTTTCCAATCGGATCTTGCTGCACCGCAAGACCGGCCTCTTCGCAGCGGGCTTTGAGCCACGCGCGGGCTTTCAGGTCGGCGGAGCCAAAAACAATTCTCGTGACCGCGGGCGCTTCGGCATCGGAGATCGCAGCGAGCGTTTCGATCTCAGATAGCAGCTTCGCTGCGTCAACTTCGAGCTTCATGATCGCGTCCTGCAAGGGGATGCCGGTTCCAATCTTTGTAGATGAGATACTTCGCCGGAACTTTTCCGATCGCTCCAAACCACTGTGGACACCATGGCGCCATCCAGATGAAATCCCCCGCCGTGACCGGATACCAGGAATCTCCCAGCCGATAGATTCCTCCGCCCTCGAGCATGATGAGCCCGTGTTCCATCACATGCATTTCGACCATGTTGAGCGCGGCTCCGGGCTGGTAGACCATGGTATTGACTGCAAAATCGAAGCTCATCTCGTCCGGCAAAAGACACTTCACCTGCAAGCCGGGATCGTCTGCGAGCGGATGCGACTCAACTTTGTCTTCGTGCGACACAATTAAATGTGGCGGCGCCGCACCGGCCAGAGCTTCATACGATTTTTCAATCACAGCTACGCGGCTCTTCTCAGTCGCCGTGATCCGGTGCGCCAGACCTGCCGGCACATAGGCATAACCGCGCGCACGGACTTTGCTTTGCTTATCCGGAGTTTCCACTTTGACCACGCCTTCCATCACGAAAATAAAGCGCTGCGCCCGCGTGCCCACCATTTCGCCGCCAGCTTCAAATTCCGCCGTGTACTCGGTAAAGCGCGCGCCCATTGCCGGTCCAGCATGCACAACAGCCGCGCACCCTTTCATGCCCGGCAGAGCGGTGCGCACAAATGTATCCGGCGTGAGTAACAGATGATTCGGCTGTTGTGAGCTGCGTGTGCGGCCGAGATTATGCATGCTGTGTCTTTCTTTGAAACTGAGATGACGACGCCAGCTGATCGAGCAGGTGCAATCCGCAATCGATCGCCTTGGCCACGTCGCCGACTTCCACCGATTCCGCCGGATCGTGGCTGATGCCGCCCGGCGTACGCAGAAAAATCATGACAGCGGGAACTTTTTCCGCCAATATCATGGCATCGTGACCGGCGCCGCTCGCCATGCGGTAGGGCTCGCATCCCGCGCTGCTGACGGCTTGTTCTACCTGGCCCACCAGAAATGGATCCATGGGCACCGCCCGCTGGTTCAGCAGTACATTCGATCGCACGCTTAGCCCACGACGCTTCGCAATATCTTCCGCCTGACGAGTAAAATAGTCCACCGCCGTGCTTCGCACTTGGTCGCTTTGATGACGCACATCCAGAGTCACTCGCGTCTCCCCGGCGATGACGTTCGTCGCGCCGGGTTTCGCTTGAATTGCGCCCACCGTAGCCACAAGGCCGGAGGTAGTCTGCGCCCGTTGCTCGACCGCACCGACCCATTCGGCGGCGGCGGCAAGCGCATCATGGCGAAGATTCATCGGCGTCGTTCCCGCGTGATTGGCGTGACCGACGAACGTGAACTCCAACCGGCTTTGACCGGCGATCGCTTCGACCACTCCGAGCGGCCGGCCGACGTTCTCGAGCACGGGCCCCTGCTCGATGTGGAATTCCACATAGCCGAAAACATCGTCGCCGATTGCAGCCTGCGCAATCTCTGCCGGATTCAGACCAAAGTCTGCGATCGCTTTGCGGATCGAGATTCCTTGCGCATCCTGCCGGCTGAGCAAATCATCCAGACTGCCGACAAGCGCGCGGCTACCGATAAACGGCGTGCCAAAGCGAACGCCCTCCTCCTCTGAGAAGCCGACGACTTCGATGGCAAAGGGAAACTTGCGGCCGTTCAAAGCGCCGAGCAGCGCAATGGGAAGAACGACTCCGAGAACGCCATCGTACGCTCCGGCGTTGGGTACGGTATCAAGATGAGAGGCAATCAGCAATCGTTGCAGGCACGGCGCATCCGGCTTCGCCGCCGGGTAAAGCATGCGCAGATTCCCCGCGGCATCGACCCTTGATGTGGCTCCTAAAGGGGCAACCCACCGGGCAATTTCGCGGTGGCATTCGCGCATAGGCGGAGATAGAAATGTACGGCGGATGCTGCCGGCATCTTCAGTGAACCGGGCGAGAGCCTGACAACGGGCGATGACCTCGGTGGCGCAATCTGTTTGGTCGCGGCTTGAATGCACTCGATTGACCCCTACCTCAGCGGCTAAAGCCGACTCTTAACAATCCAGTTATCGCAGCGGTAAACCGCAGCGCCACCCAAAATCGAGAGCGACGCGGAGCTTTCCACTGCATCTACACTTGGCGAATGACTTTCGCGGCCGCCCAGCCGATCAGAACGAGAGCGGTCAGGATCTCCCAGCCATACCTGTTTCCGTAGGTTCCTACAGGAAAATGATTGCTGATCATCAGAAAAACTACGGGCACTGCCATGAGGGTATTGTGCTTGGAGCGCAACTTCGCTTGCGCGCCGAGTGCGGGATCAAACTTGGCGCCGGCAGCGGCGGCGGCGATCATCTTGCGCTGAGCGGGAAGAATCCGGAACCACACGTTGGCCGTCATGATGGTCCCGAACATCGCGCCCACGTGAATATAAGCGGCGCGCCCACTGAGAACGTGCATCAGTCCGCAGGAGATCGCGGCAGTCATCACTAGCGAAAACGCCGCGAACGCCCATTCCGATTTGCCGAGATACGATCGGATCGCCAGATCGTAGATGTGCCAGCCAGCGGCCAGAACGGCTAGGCCGATGACAACGCCCGCACCTTGGGAAATGTTGGCTACGTCGGGATCAATGAGTCCGCCGGTGAAGTAATAGACGAGGACGAGCAGCACCATTCCGCTGACCCACGTCATTAAAGCTTCCCAACGAAACCAATGGACCAACTCAGGCAGGACGCCAAGAGACTTCTGTTTTTCCACGGAGTAAAACCCGCCGCTGTGGACCATCCAGACTGCCGGAGCCGCTTTTGCCGCAGCGCCTTCCCTTTCGAGTTTTCCGAATTGGCCGTCCAGCCAGGTGAAGTAATAGGTTTGGCCGACCCACATGATTCCCGCAAACACATGGAACCACCGCACCACGAGGTGGATCCATTCTCGGATTGAAAAAGTCACGTTGGTCGGCCCCTGGGATTCTTCTTCTTTGATGATTTTCAGCTTCCCCGATAAGTCGTGTATCCATTGGGGCTCAGCAACAAAGGAATGTGAAGACGGTCTTCGCCCTCTCGAACATGAAAAGTAATCTCCACCAATGGATATAAGCTGTTGAGTTTGCGCGCAGCGAAATAAGTCGCGGTCTCGAAGCCCAGGCGATAAAGCCCTGGAGTTAGCGCTTCTTTCTCGGGCAACAACTGCGAGCACCGGCCGTCCTGATCAGTGCGCGCCGCCGCCAGCAGCCGCCAGACGCCGGATGCATCCCGCCGCTCCAGACGCACCGGAACATCCTTCGCCGGTTGCCCCTGAGCGATGTCCAGTACGTGGGTCGATATGCCTTTTATCCCTGAAGCCATTTTCTTAGACGAATCTGCGTGATCTGCCGCTGCTGCTCCGCCGCTTCCTGAAGTTCGGTTCGTTCGTCATTTTTCAACCGGCGATGCAAAAGCTCCAGGATCTCCGCTGTAGACTTGCCGGTCGCGCATACAATGAAGATCCGACCGAACCTGCGCTCGTACTCCCGATTCCCTTCCGCGAGCGCGCTCTTTACGGAATCATTCGACCCCGCGACGTTCCGTTGCTCCTGCTCTGACCAGGTTGCGGACCGCTGCGACGCCGCTTTCGGTGCCTGCGACTCGCCAATCCGAGGATGGCTGCGAAATGCCTCCAGCCAATCCGATTCCGCCAAACTGCGCCATGTTTCGTCCGACGCCGCTAGCAGCGCTGCTTCGTCAGGCAGCGGTCTTCGTGCCACCATTTCATCCGCCCAGGCTCGTGAGCCGCAGCACGGCAGTATCTCATCGAAGGCTGCCTCAATGGGAAGAAAATTCCAGCGCGCCAGCACATGGTTCATGCTGGCTTCCCGGTCGCGCGCAGCTGCTCGAGAAATTCCGCGATCAGATTGCCCGCCACAGCCGCGCGGTATCGCGCCGTGGATCGAATGTCATCAATCGGCTGAATCGCGGCGGCGACCGCTCTTCTAGCCAGCTTCACGAGCTCCGGATCGACAGACTTTCCCGACGCGATCCGTTCCACCTCCGTCAAACGAAGTGGAACCGGCGCCACGCTGCCGAGCGCAATGCGAACGTCGTCAATCGCGCCCCCGCCCCCACCCACGCCGCCGCGAAGGCGTCCCAACGCGGCTACACACACTTTCGAAATAGCCTGAGCATTGCGAGCTCCCACCTTCCGCGAGTAATGAAGATACTCCGAAAAGCCTCGTCGCAGACAGACGGCGCGAATCAGCTCATCCGGCGCCAACTTCATCTTCTTGTAGCCGGTGTGGAAGCCGACGTAAGGCACCCGGCGTTCGCCGCGCACCGACAACAGAAGCAATTCCGCCTCGTAAGCCAGCAGCGCCGGCAGGGAATCGGCGGCGGGCGAGGCATTGACGATGTTGCCTCCCAGCGTTCCGCGATTTTGGTTCGCGATTCCTCCAGTCCATCGCGCAGCGCTCGCCAGTAACGGGAATTCCTGTGCGATCACATCGTGCTCGCGCAGTTCGGTGTAAGTGCATCCTGCGCCGATCTTGATTTCGTTGGGCAAAACCTCGATGCCTCGGAGCTCGGGCAAATTCCAGATACTCACCAGCTTTCGCGCCGGAAGTTTGCCAGCCGCGTACAGCACCATCAAATCGGTGCCGCCAGCGATGGGAAGCCACTTGCCGGGTTCATCCGCCAGAAGCGCAACGACCGCCTGCAGTGTGCCGGGCGCAATCAATTCGTAATCGGCGGGATCGGATCTCATGCGCCAGTCCTCATACGCTGCTCTTGCGGCGCGCCGCTTCCGCCACAGCCTCAAGAATCTGCATGTAGCCCGTGCAACGGCAAAGATTGCCCGCCAGCGCTTCACGGATGTCGTCCAGCGTCGGCTCGGGCTTTTTTTTCAGCAGATGGCTGGCGCTCAGAATCATTCCAGGAGTGCAGATGCCGCATTGCGCGCCGCCGCATTCCAAAAAGGCTGCCTGCAGTGCGCTCAACTGCGGACCTTCGGCGAGGCCCTCAATCGTCGTAAGATTTGCGCCCGCGGCCTGCAGCGCCGGTATGAGACAGCTATTGACCAACTTGCCGTCCATCAAGACGGAGCAAGAACCACATTCGCCCTCGCCGCAACCTTCCTTCGTGCCGGTCAACCCGAGCTCTTGTCGCAGGACATCCAACAACCGCTCCATGGGAAAAACGCGAACGGTTTCCGGCTTGCCGTTTACGGTAAGGGAAAGCTCGCATTTGGCGCGATTCTTGCCGCCACCTTGGCTGCGACCTTCGGAGGAGTGGCTCATCGCTCTCCGTTGGCCGAGACTGCTTCGAAGATATCTTCCGGCATGAGTGGAACGGAATCGAAGCGCGTGCCGAGGGCATCGCCTAGGGCATCTTGGATGGCGTTGACGATCGCCGGAGCCGGGCCATCCATGGGAAGTTCGCCAATCCCCTTTGCGCCATATGCCCCGTGAACATTGCCCATTTCCTCGAAGAATACCCGAATCGGCGGCAGGTCCGCGGAGGTCGGCATGATGTAATTTGTCATCTGACCATTCTGCATGCGCCCATTTTGCCAGACGACTTTTTCATACAGCGCAAATCCAATTCCCTGCGCAACGCCGCCCGCAATTTGTCCCTTCGCCAGAACGGGATGAAGAACTCTGCCAACTTCCTGCAGAGCCACGAAATCTTCGACCGTGGCGCTGTAGGTCGAAAGGTCCACCGCGACTTCCGCAACATAAATCGCCCAGGCAAAAGAGGCATAGGCTTCGCCGCGATATTTCTGATCGTCCCAGAAAACGCCCTCGGGAGCTTCGTAGCGCGCGAAGGAGCGCAGTTCACCGTGCGCAGCAATATGCGCCCCGCAGGCCGCGCGAAATTCTTGCGGTGAGTACGAACTGCCAAGCGAACCACTGGCAATGAGTGTTTGCTTAATTCCCAGAGCCGCCGACCGCACCAGACTTCCGACAACCATGGCCGTTCGCGACGCGACGGTCGGCCCGCTGTTCGGCACTTGATTCGTATCCGGCTGCGCAATTCGGACGTCGTCATAGGGCAAGTCCAAAGCCTCGGCCGCAATTTGGCAGAGCACGGTGTTGGTCCCCTGCCCGAACTCGGTACTGGAAACCAGCACCCGCACGCTGCCGTCCGCACAGCCCTCTACCGCAACCACGGAAGCGAGATAACGCTCGCCCGAACCGGTAAAGCCAGCGCCATGCAGAAAGGCGGCGATCCCCATTCCTTTCCTGATGGATCCAATCTTGGTTGGCCCAGCCTCATTCTCGCGCGCGAAGCGAGCTTTCTTTGCCGTGTAGTCCGAAAGTTCGAGCGCTCGATCAAGAAGTTTTCCCAGATCAATTTCTTCGCGGATGGTTTGGTCGGTGGTCGTGGTTTGCCCGGGCTTGAGAAAATTGCGGCGGCGGATTTCTACCGGAGAAAGTCCCACGGTTTGCGCGATGCGGTCCATATGCCGCTCCATCGCAAACAGACTCTGCGGAGCGCCAAAACCGCGAAACGCCCCGTGTGGCGGCGCGTTTGTCGCCACAGCCTTCCCGCGAATGCGGACGTTGGGCCAATAATAAGGACCACCCGCATGGATGGTGCCTCGCGACAGGACTACCGACGACAACGTCGCATAGGCGCCACCATCAATCGTGAAGTCGATCTCGCCACCGAGAATTTTTCCGTCTTTGCTGACCGCGGTGCGATGGCGAGTGCGCGAAGGATGGCGCTTCGTCGTCGCCGTCATGTCTTCCAGTCGGTCGTAGATGATTTTCACGGGCCGTCCAGACTTCATGGCGAGAAGCGCCGCGTGACCCGCGATGATCGAGGGATAATCTTCCTTGCCGCCAAAGGCGCCTCCGGTCTCAGCTTGCACCACGCGAATTTTCTCCGCCGGCAGATTGCACAACGCCATCAGCGCTTTATGCACGTAATAAGGACACTGCAGCGACCCCCACACCGTAATTCCCTGCTCGCGATCGAAGGCCGCAATCACTCCGTTGTTTTCGATGTAAAGCTGCTCCTGCGCGCCTGTGGTGTACTCGCCTTCAACAATGTAGTCGGCCTTGGCCCAGACGCTATCGACGTCGCCCTTCGAGATCAGGAAAGTCTTGAGTGTATTGTCGTTTCCCCAAATGATTTGCGAACGTCGTTCACTGTCTTCAATAGTCAAAATCGCGGGCAAAGGTTCGTAGTCGATCGAGACGGCATCGACAGCTTTCCGCAGGAGATGCGGGTCCGCATGAGCCAAGACCAGGATCGGCTCCTCGGGATGATTGACCTTCCCATCCGCCAAGCACGGTTGATCGTCTCCGATCAGAGCGATGCAATTCTTGCCGGGAATATCCTTGGCCGTGACGGTTACAAATTCGGACCAGTTGATCTGCGGGTCGAACGAAATCTCCTTGATTGTGCCGCGAGGGATCTGGCTGCGAACAGTAGCGCCGTAGAGCATGCCCGGCATAGTCATGTCGTCGATGTAGCGCGCCGCGCCCGTCACCTTGTCGCGGCCTTCCTTGCGCGGCACCGACTTGCCGATGATGTGTTCTTCTGTCATGCGTTCGCCATGTATGGATTGTCATCCCGAGCGAAGCGAGGGATCTGTAGTTCGCGGCAAACTGCAGATCCCTCGCTTCGCTCGGGATGACAAAATTCTATTAGCTAGCAAATTTCCCGCCCTCTTGGGTCGACGGGAAATTGCCCATCGCTGAAGACAACCTGCCCGCGCAGATACGTTGCCCTCACCGCACCCCGCAACTTTTGCCCCAAATACGGAGACACAGGATACCGATAATACAGCCGATCTTCGGTCACGACGAACTCCGCTTCCGGTTCGAAAATCACGAAGTCGGCATCAAAGCCTTCCGCAATTCGTCCTTTGCGAGCGCTGCATCCGGCCAGTCGAGCCGGTGCCTCCGCCATCCAACGCGTGAGGTCCGTCAAAGTGAATCCGCGCTGCTGGGCCTGAGTCCACATCAAAGGAAGCGCCAGCGAAAGACTGGAAATACCTCCCCACGCAGTTTTGAAGCTTCCTTCATCGAGGCGCTTCATCGCTGGCGGACAGGGCGAGTGATCGGTGGCAACCAAATCGATGATCCCGTCTTTCAGCCCCTGCCACAGCCTTTCGCGGTTTTCACGAGAGCGAATCGGCGGGGCGCACTTACACAATGTGGCGCCGTCCGGAATTTCTTCGGCGCAGAAATGCAAATAGTGTGGACAAGTTTCAACACTGACCGGAAGCCCCTCCGCCCGCGCGGCGCACAACTCCGCAAGCGCCGAACTCGCCGAGAGATGAACAATGTGCAGGCGGAACTTGTACTGGCGGCAGAGCGATAGCAGCAACCGGATGGCCGCAAGCTCGGCTTCTTCCGGCCGCGATTGCAGGTAGGTCGAATAGCGGCGCCAATCCGCGTCTTCATTATTATTATTATTTTGCAGACGCCGCGTCGCTTCATCGATTGGGCCAGGAAGTTCCGCGTGGACCAGCAGCGGTAGGCCCGTCCGAGCCACGTGAGGCAATGCGGCGCGAAGTTCGGCCTCAGTGACCATGGTGAACCCATCGATTCCGGGATGAATCAGAAAGCACTTGAACCCCGGCACGCCCGCGGCTGCGAGCGCTTCGATCTCCGCCTGATTGTCGCTAGCACTCTCGCTGACTAGGCCACCCCAGGCCAGCCAATCGACCCAGCAGCGCCCCGCGGCGGCTTGGCGCTTGGCGCCAAGCGCGGCGACTGTGGCCGTCGGCGGCAGACAATTGAGCGGCATATCGACCAGCGTCGTGTAGCCTCCCGCTGCCGCCGCTCGTGTTGCCGTTTCAAATCCTTCCCACTCAGCTCGCCCGGGATCGTTGATATGCAGATGGGAATCGACGAGCCCAGGAAGAATCGCGGACTCCCCGAAATTGTGCACCTCAATATTCGCGGGAATTAGGCTGGCAGGAAGAAAGCGGCCGATCTTTCCATCGCGGATGATGATCGCTCCCGGACGAATTCCATCCGGGGTCACGATGCGCTCAGAAACGAAGGCGTGCCCGTCCATGCCAGAGCTTATCGCGCCTGCCAGTCTTTTTCAACTTTTCCGCGTAAGGACAGCGGACTCGCTTCGCCGCAGAAAAACTTTGCGTATTCCCGTACCCCGCTTATACTTACTTTCTCAACCGCGGCTGCGAAAGAGTCCATGACGACCGATTTGCGCGCACGGGCACGGGTAGCTGAGGTCAGCACACCCTTGACGATTACGCAATGAGGATGACGGAACCAAGCCACATGGACAAAGCATTCATGGTCCGCGCCATTCAACTCTCGCTCGAGAATGTAAGCTCCGGGCGCGGCGGTCCATTCGGCGCGGTCGTAGTTAAAGATGGCGCCGTCGTAGCGGAAGCCGCGAATCAAGTTACAGCGACCAACGATCCCACGGCGCACGCTGAAGTGCTGGCCATCCGCCAGGCCTGCCGGAAACTTGGAGTCTTCGAGCTTAAAGGCTGCGACCTCTACACTTCCTGCGAACCCTGCCCTATGTGCCTGGGCGCAATCTACTGGGCTCGGATTAACCGGGTTTATTTTGGCAATCTCGCCGCGGACGCCGCGAAAATCGGCTTCGATGATTCCTCGATCTATGCGGAAATCAAGCAGCCGCACGCGGAGCGCGAGATCCCCATGATGCAGATGATGCGCGAGGAAGCGCTGGCGGCATTTCGAGCGTGGGAGCAACATCCGGGCAAGATCCGTTATTGAAGGTCTCAGTTTTAGGTTCTCAGTTTCTCAGTAAAGGCCCGGCGATTCTGTGAACTAAGAACTACGCAAGGGAAAACAATTGATCGCGCGTTACTTCAAACTCGCCGAGAACCACACTACCGTTAAACAGGAAATGCTGGGCGGCCTCACGACTTTTGTAACCATGGCCTACATTATTGTGGTGAACCCGCAGATTCTGGCCCAGGCGGGAATGCCGCCCGAAGGCGTTCTATTTGCAACGTGCATCTCGGCCGCCGCCGCCACGCTGGTGATGGGACTCTACGCCAACTACCCCATCGCGCTTGCGCCGGGGATGTCGCTGAACGCCTACTTCACTTATGCCGTCTGCCTCAGCATGCATGTTCCGTGGCAAACCGCGCTGGCGGTGGTTTTCTTTTCCGGCACGGTGTTCCTGCTGCTGACGGTTACCCGCGTGCGTGAACAAATTGTCAACGGAATGCCCGACTGCCTTAAACACTCCACGGCTACGGGCATCGGAATGTTCATTGCCTTCATCGGGCTGCGCAACGCCAAACTCGTGGTCGCGAATCCGGCTACCTTCGTTGGCCTGGGCCACTTCTCCGACAAGGAGGTGCAAACAGCTTGCTTCGGACTTGCCTTGACTCTCGTCCTCACGGCACGCAAGGTCAATGGCGGGATTCTGCTCGGCATCTTAGGGACTACGCTGGTCGGGATCGTACGCGGCATCTCCCATTGGCCCACCGCGATTTTTTCTCTTCCGCACCCTTCCTCTACTTTCTTAAAGCTGGATTTTCGAGGAGCCATCCATCTTGGCTTTCTTGAAATCCTGTTCGCCTTCTTGTTCGTCGATCTTTTCGACAATGTGGGCACACTGGTCGGGGTATGCGAGCAAGGCGGCTTCATCAAAGACGGTAAGATTCCGCGGGTGGGACGGGCTCTGGTGGCCGATGCCGTGGGTACACTCTTCGGCTCGTTGACCGGCACGTCGACGGTCACCAGTTATATCGAAAGCGTGGCCGGTGTTGCCGCGGGCGCGCGCACCGGCCTCAGCAATGTTGCCGTCGCCGGTCTCTTCTTGATGGCTACTTTCTGCTCGCCTCTGGCCACCGCGATTCCAGCCTATGCAACAGCGCCCGCGCTGATCCTGGTGGGCGCGCTCATGACGCAATCCATTTCACATATCAAATGGAGCGATTTCAGCGAGGCGGTTCCGTCCTTTATCACTATGCTCGCCACGCCGTTGACCTTCAGCATCGCCACCGGTCTCAGCTTGGGGCTGATCTCTTACACAGTGGTCAAAATCGCTATTGGCAAATTTCGTGAAATTACCGCGTTGATCTGGATCCTCACCGCTCTTTTCATTCTGCGGTATATCTATCTGGCTGTCGCTTAGCAGGCACGGCAACTCCAACTTACGATCACGAGGGCTGATCTAGAGATCGTGTTACTGGAGAGCAGACGGAGTTTCGAGGAGGCTCGGCCCGATCCAGGATGGGGCACGCTCCAGGCACTCCCGTATTTCCTGGACGCACGACGTAACAATGGGCGTGGAATATTTCGGATGACAAAACTCCAAGCGCATACCACGCCCCACAAACCGCAGTTTCAGCATGGAACCGCCCCAGGTTGATCCTGCGATAGCCACCAAGGTGGGCTCAGGGCAGTATTCCGGATGACCCGAAATCAGCGCCTGGCTTCCTCCCAGTATCACTGCCGTGTAGCAACGGTGCTGAGTTTGGATCTGCAGCACGCTATGCGGTTGTAACTGGTCGAGGAACACGCCCCCCTCGACTTCGGACCTGATAATGCTGCGATTCACGTCATCGCTCAGATTGGGATGCGCCACGAACAATGCTTCCCCCCACTTTTGCCGCAATAGTAGGCTTAGCCCCCGGAGAAGTCAAAAGGAGCCCGGTACACTTCGCCTATGCCGCCCGCGCCGAGCGGCGCAACCACTTCGTAGGGGCCGAGCCCGGTGCCAGAGGTTAGGGTCATGCGTGCGCGTAATCATAGCCTGCGCCGTGCGCTGCGGCAGAGCGGTCGAATCCTGAGATATACTCCCAAGAAATTCAGCTGCTTATAAGTTGAGGATTCCTCTGCATGGCCGTTGGCGTTCGCACTCAGGATCTGCGCAAAGTCTATAGCTCTTCTCCGCCGTTGGGCGCTGCGGGCGGTTTTGTAGCGCGCGCCGATGCGAAAGGCGGGAAGCAGCCGAAGACCCAAATTCCAGCCCTCGACGGACTTTCGCTCGAGATTCTTCCCGGAGAAATTTTCGGTCTTCTCGGCCCCAACGGCGCGGGCAAATCCACCACGGTCGGAGTGTTGACCACCCGGGTTCGGCCAACGTCCGGACAAGCCTGGATTGGCGAGCACGACGTCTGGAAGGAACAAGCCCGGGTCAAGCACCTCATCGGCGTTGTGCCGCAGCGGCCCAATCTGGATTTCTCTTTGACGGCCCGCGAAATCCTTATTTTCCACGCAGCCTACTTCGGAATTGGCTCCAAGCTAAGAAACGACCGCGCCGACGAATTGCTTGAGAAGTTCAAGCTCACCGAGCGCGCAACTCAAATGGTCCGCGGCTTTTCCGGAGGCATGATGCAGCGGCTCTCCATTGCTCGCGCCATGATGCACGATCCGCAAGTTCTGTTTCTCGACGAGCCCAGCGCCGGGCTCGATCCTCAGACCCGGATTCTCTTGTGGGAGATCATTCGCGAATATCACCAGGCGGGAAGAACCGTCCTCCTGACGACCCATAACATGGAAGAGGCCGATGCGCTGTGCCAGCGTTTGGCCATCATTGACCATGGTCATGTGATTGCGCAGGGTACGCCGGTGCAGTTGAAGGCATCGATCCCCGGAGGATTCCTGCTGCGTCTTCGTTTCGGAAATCGGACAGCGGATCTGCTGCAGCGTTTACAGTCGCTGGCAGGCGTGCGCGAGGTGCGCGCCTTGGATGGTGCTGACAGCACGGGCGCCGACGTCTATGCGGACCGCGGCGGTTCTCTCATCCCCGAAATTGCGACCCTGGCTGCGAATTCGGGCGCGGAATTGTCGGACGTCCACATTTCCGAGCCGAGTTTAGAAAATCTTTTCCTGCACCATACCGGAAGGAGCCTGCGCGATTGAACTGGAAAACTTTTGGCGCAATGCTGGCGCGTGACGCTCACGTAGCGCGGCGTAACGCGATTCAACTCCTTCTGCAGACCTTCCTGCAGCCGTTGCTTTTCGTTTTCATTTTCGGCCGAGTGATGGTCGGCAGCGGTTATATGCCGGCAGTCTACAAAAGCCTTCTGCTGCCCGGCATTATCGCGATCAGCATGGTCTTCACTGGAATCTGGGCGGTGGCCATGCCACTCATCGCCGAGTTTCAATGGACCCGCGAAATCGAAGACCGCCTGCTCGCCCCGATCGATGTTGCCTGGATCGCAATCGAGAAAGTTATCGCCGGAATGCTGCAAGCGCTGGTCGCCGGGCTGATAGTGATTCCGTTGGCCTGGCTCGTGCTTCGACCCGGAGTCGATATCAGCATTCACGCGCCGCTCACCTTCGCTGTGATCATTGTGCTGGTTGCGACCTTCTCCGCATGCGGAGGACTGGCCCTCGGGTGCAGCATCAATCAGCAGCATATTGGGCTGATGTTCGGCATGGTAATTACGCCCATGATTTTTTTTGGCTGCACTTACTATCCCTGGAGTGCTCTGAAAACGTTTCCCATCCTGCAAAAAGCTGTGCTCATCAACCCGCTGGTGTACGCCAGCGAAGGACTGCGCGCCACTCTGGTTCCGCAGTTCCCACATCTATCAATAGCGGCGGTGCTCGTTGCGCTGCTTTTCTTTGACGTTTTGCTGCTGGTGGTTGGACTGCGGCAGTTTGAGAAGAAGGCAGTGAGTTAGCGAGTCACCGATTTGCAGGGAAACACGAGCGCAACCGCGCCAGCATCCAGGCCAGAGCCGCGATGCCGGCCGCCCATGCTGCAAAAGCGATTTTCACCACCCAACCCGGCGCCACTCCCACACGGCGCAACAGGAACGGCAGAAAATTCCAGGTCGTGAGGTGAATGTAATCCCACTTGTCCCAGGTCATGGAGTCGGTATTCAGGCCCCACGCG
>Ga0209448_10000191_pt1 | contig 22560 bp, 19 predicted proteins | sample BogFormECP14_OM2_FD_188245 | JGI IMG/M metagenome (GOLD analysis project Ga0209448, IMG submission 188245) | Bog forest soil microbial communities from Calvert Island, British Columbia, Canada - ECP14_OM2 (SPAdes) (version 2) | ecosystem: Environmental > Aquatic > Freshwater > Wetlands > Bog ... | reverse complement strand
GGGGTGCTTGATCCGGGACTGTGGTTCCTGCCCAAGCCCTTCTCGCTCTCGGCGCTGGTCGTCAAGGTGAGGGAAGTGCTCGATGCGGAGGCTCCGGAGCCCAAGACGATGGAGTAGGCGAGTGAAGGGGCGGACTATCGGATTTTCGGCTTGCCAACCGGCCGGTCGGTCGGTTATTATTGCGCTGTTGTTTAATGAAACTGTGACGAATGGACGGACTCGCCGACGAATTAACCTTAGAATTCCCGGGGTACGAGTATGTCTGTCCGTTTCGGTGCGGGGGAAAGAGTGAGCTGATAAACTAGAAATCGCAAGTGCTCCCGAATCCCACCCGCCAGAAACGCTGGCTAGGTGGGTTTTGTTTTTTCGGGAACGGTGTGCTGCAGCCCCTGAAGGGGCGGTTGATTTTGAAGGCTTGCGGTATCGCTGAAGCGATACCCTGATACGAACCCGCATTGGACTTGGGTTATCGCACCTCGCATCATCGCACAGGCACCACGCACTTGTACTACGGACTGCAGGAGGTCGCATGACGAACGCGCCAAATTCAGGTAAGACCAAGACCGAGACCAAGCCCGAGACGAAGACAATGACCGGGGCCAGTATCCTTTGGGAATGTCTGGAACGGGAAGGCGTGAAGCACGTCTTTGGCTATCCCGGAGGCGCCATTCTGCCCGCCTACGACGCTCTGAAGCACAGCAAGATCCATCACATCCTGGTGCGCCACGAACAAGGCGCGACCCACATGGCCGACGGCTACGCGCGCGCCAGTGGAGAGGTGGGAGTCGCGGTGGCAACTTCGGGGCCGGGAGCGACGAACATGGTCACCGGAATCGCCACAGCCATGTTGGATTCCATACCGATCGTCTGCATCACCGGGCAGGTGGGCAGCAAACTGATTGGGTCGGACGCGTTTCAGGAAACCGATATCACCGGCGTGACCCTTCCGATCACCAAGCACAACTACCTGGTTACGCACGCCAGCGAAGTAGCGCGCACGATTCGGGAGGCTTTTTATGTGGCGCGGTCGGGGCGACCTGGTCCGGTGCTGGTCGATATCACCAAGGACGCGCAGCAGGGTACGTGCGAGTTCGACTGGGAAGCGGCCAAGCCGCAATTACCGGGTTATCGGCCCGACCTGTCGCCCGCTCCGGCGGAGTACGCGCAGGCGCTGGAGTTAATCCACAATTCGAAGCGGCCGGTGATTCTTGCCGGGCACGGCATCATCGTTTCTGGAGCCATGCGCGAGGTGCGCGATTTTGCCGAGCGTGCGGGCATTCCGGTTGCGCTCACGCTGCTTGGCCTGGGAGCGTTTCCCGCATCGCACCCGCTCAATCTCGGCATGATGGGCATGCACGGGGAAGCCTGGGTGAACCATACAATTCAGGAAGCGGACCTGCTGCTGGCGTTCGGCATGCGCTTCGACGATCGCGTCACCGGCAACCTGAAGACTTACGCTCCCAACGCAAAGAAGATTCACATCGAGATCGATCCCGCGGAGATTAACAAGAACGTCAAGGTCGATGTTCCGCTGGTCGGCGACTTGCGGGAAGTCTTGCTGGAGTTGACGCCGAAAGTTGAATCGATTGATCGGAGTGAGTGGCTGGATTCGATCGACCGGCTGAAGGGCGATTCGGCGGTGCGCGACATCCAGAACCTGCCCGACAGCGGCCATCTCTACGCTGCCCACGTCATCAATGATTTATGGCACCAGACCCGCGATGGCAACACCATCGTGGTTACCGACGTCGGACAGCACCAGATGTGGGAGGCGCAGTACTACAAGCATGAGAAACCGCGGTCGCTGATTACTTCCGGCGGATTGGGGACGATGGGCTTTGCTTTGCCTGCCGCCATCGGCGCCAAGGTTGCTTGCCCCGAGGCCGAGGTTTGGGTAGTCGTGGGCGATGGCGGATTCCAGATGACCATGTGCGAACTGGCGACGCTGGTGCAGGAAAATCTGAAGATCCATATCGCTATCATCAACAACGGATTCCTCGGCATGGTGCGGCAGTGGCAGGAATTTTTCTACGACCGTAACTACGCGGCCACGCCCCTGCTCAATCCGGATTTCGCAAAGTTAGCCGAGGCTTATGGCATACGGAGCGCGACGGTCTCGAAGCGTTCGGAGGTTGTGCCCACCGTGCAATCGGCCCGCCAGCACGAGGGACCGATGTTAATCAATTTCAAGGTTGAGCAGGAAGACACTGTCTATCCGATGGTCGCGGCGGGGGCTGCACTGGACGACATGATTCGGCGGCCGAGCCCGATTGTCGAGACGGCCGAAGATGAATAAGCGCACGGGGTTAAGCTCCCGGGTCAGTTATCACGTTCCATAATTCGCCGCGAGCGAAACGAAAGACCCATGAGTTCCCTATGTAGCGAGCAAAATACATAGGTCCTTCGCTTCGCTCAGGATGACAACGTGGATTTATACGACGTGAAGAGACGAATAAACCTATGCTGAATACTTTCATGGTGTATGTCGAAAATAAGCCGGGTGTACTTACCCGCGTGGCGTCTTTGTTTCGGCGCCGCGCCTTCAATATCGATTCGCTGACGGTGGGACGGACCGAGAAACCAGAAGTGTCGCGCATGACCATTACCGTCGATGCCGACCGCGACCAGGCCCGGCGCATCGAAGCCAATCTATACAAACTGGTGAACGTGTTGCTGGTCGAGAACATTACTAATCAACCAGCCATCGTTCGCGACCTGGCCTTGATCCGGGTGTCGGCTACTCACGATGCGCGCTCCCATGTACTGGAACTTGCCAGCGTGTTCCGCGCGCGTGTGGTCGATGTCTCCGCCGAGTCATTGACCATCGAAATTACCGGAGGGGAAGACAAAATCGACGGACTGCTCGATGTGCTGCGTCCCTATGGGATATTGGAGATGGTGCGTACCGGTATCGTGGCCATGCGGCGTGGCAGCAAGTCTAATGGCGCGGTCGCTACGGAAAACACGGCGTTCGGCGCCGCGGATGATGGTGTCTCTTACTCTGTCTAAGTGGGTAGAGGGACGGGCGTCTCGCTCGTCCAGTCGGGCGGGACGCCCGGCTCTCCACCAGCGAGACAACCTAAGTTGTTGGGGCAAGAAAAAACGCCCTGAGCAGTGAAGCTCAGGACGTCCTTCGGCAGCCCTCCCCCAGAACTGCCAAACCACGTGCCCATCCTATGTCCGTCTGGTACCACTGTAAATGTCACTTTCGTAATGTGGAGTTGGCAATTGAGTACTACGGGGCCATGCGCGGGCGTAACGTTACTAACTCGGTTCATGCAGTTGTTATCTGTCTGAAAGGCCACTGAAGAATTCTGGATTGTTCGGCAAGACTAGCGACTAAAGCGCGGTAGGGCGTCAGAAGCGGACGGATCACTTCTTGTCCCAGGTGTTTCCGCCGTCCGTACTGCTCCAGGTTTCGTTGTTACTGGTTAGAACTATAACCTCGGCCGGGCCGCGGACGTCGACATCAATGTGAGTTACGTCGCCGCTAAGTTGCTGGCCTTTGGTGGAAGGTTGCATCTGTACCCAAGTTACGCCGCCGTCGGCGGAGTGAAAGAGCGCGCCCGCCTGCCCGCCAGTCCAAACATCCGCGCCGTGGGTTGCGTAGCACAGCAGTGGATGATCCGGGCGCAAAGCGTTTTGCCAGCTCTGGCCGCTGTCTAATGAACGTTGCAGGACACCGGCTGCAATTGCCCAGGTGACATGCCGCACCAGAGCCGGGGTCGCAGGGAAGGCCATGGCAGGCATTGCCATTTTCGCGGCAGACGTCGCACTCCTGGCCCGTGATGGGGCTGACGTGGGAGCAGCGGATAGTTCGGCTTTCTGCTGTCCGTACACTTCCGTCCCTTGCGGTGCGGGCTTTGCCTTTTCAATCGCGGGCGCTTCGTTCCGCGCCATCAAATCGCCTTCGGCGGAGGGCGTGGTCTTTACTGCGGCGGCTGCCCCTGAGACCCCGACGGTTTCATTCGCCGCACGACTGGCGGATGCATCAAATGCGAACGTTTGGGCTCTTGGCACTGCCGCCAGCTTGTCTGCCTGAGCTGATTCCTTCTTGTTGTCCGCTAGCAGCATTCCGGACTCCACTTGAGGAGATGGCTTTACAGCCTTGAGTTTCCTGGACAACTGCAATTCGGACTCAGGCCGTTTTTCGTCAGTTTTAGCCGAGAATACCGATTGGTCCATTGGCGGCGATGCGATTGGGGACGATGAGGTCTGCGACGACGCGATCTGTGTACCGGGAACTGGCTGCGCAGTAGTCGCGACCTGCGGGCTTACAGGAGACGCCGTTTGGTTCAGCTTTCCCGGACGTATCAGAAGTACCGAGGCAGCTACCACAACACCCGCTGCCAGCGCGGCCCAGCGCAAACTCGGCCAGGCGAAGCTTAGCTTGTGTGGCGCGGGCGTCCTCGCCCGCGAACCCAGCGCCCGGACCTTATCTGTATCAGTCTCGTCCGCAATCGGAGCCGACGCGCCGACCTCCGGAAGGGCCAGAGCGATCAACTCGCGGCAGTCTGCGCAGACCGCCAGGTGCTCGAGCACGCCGTTGTGCTCGCTCGCCGAAAGCGCCTGCTCGGCAAAAGCCGTCAGCAGATCCGCATCCGGATGTGCCGGCTCGCGCCCATCTTGTTCTACCGGCTGGGCAGCCTGCAGGCGGTCATACACGATTTTCGGCACTTTCGGTATTTCAGTCATGACTTGTGTCGCCGGCGTCTGGTGCGGGTACCTTTCCTCTTCCTCCGGGGAACGCTTTTGCCCCGGAATCTTGCGTTAAACGCGAGCGCAAATTCAACTGTATGTCCCGCACGTCGGTTTCCAGGGCTTCCGTAGCCTGGGCATGGCTCATACCCTGCGTTCGCAGCCCCGCCAGAATCCGCTTCCGGAGCCCGGTTGCGAGCCGATCAAGGCGCCGGCTGATGCTCGATTCGTGCAGCCCGAGCGTGCGCGCTATCTCGGCCAGTGTCCGCCCATCGAGATAATAAGACGCCAGCGTAAACCGGTCCTCGGCCGAAAGTTCTGCCAGTGCCTCATCGGTGGCCGCTTCCAGGAGTTGGTCCGAAGTGCGGTCCGAAGTGCGATGCAAAGTGCGATCCAAAGTGCACGCCGGATCAGGAACCGCCGCCGCAAACTGCACACCTGCTTCTGTCTGTTCTTCCAGACTGACCGTGCGTTTCTGTTTGCGATAGCGATTGATGAACTCCTGCGCCATCACCGCGCGCAGCCAGCCTTCGAGCGAACCGCGGCCGGTATAGAACACGAGCTTCGATCGGCGCAGTCCATCGCGTGCATTCACGCCATACAGATCCGCAAACAGCGAATCGGCCAACTCCGCGGCATGTGCGCCGTCGCGCGTAATGTGCAGCGCCATGCTGTGCAGCTTCTGCCGGTAGCGGCTGATGAAGTCCTGCCATGCCCGCTCGTTGCCCTCGGCACAAGCGCGCGCCAGCGCCAGTTCTTCCAGACGCAACCTGGCGCAGAAGTCAGACATCTGTTGCGCCTGTTCCGGCGAAGAGTGAGGCGAATTGGGGGCTGGAGCAAAATACTTGTGCAGAATTTCATTGAGGATGGCCGCGAACTGCTCTGCGCTCACGCCGTAGGCCGCAGCGCCGCTGCGGTCGTAAAGAGGAAGAGCTGCCGCGACGTCCGGTCGAACGTCCGCTCGGTCGTCCGCTGGTTGGCCGGATTGGGCGGGCTTCGGCATATCCCCCTGGGCATCTCCCAGATGATGCTAGCAATCTTTTTGATGCAAGGAAGAATAAATCGTGCGTTCTTTGATCAGCGAGCAGAGAAAGGCACTCCTGGAGACTCGTGGACGAGGGCCGCACGAACAGGGGTCGCACGAAGAAGATTGCGCGTACGCGGGAGCTGCGGCGTCTTCAGTGGTGTCTTTACTGCGGGGAGGCTCAATTATGCGGCTGGTCATGGTAGTGGTTGGGATCACTCTGTTAGTAGCGGCGGCGGTTGTGGTTCCGTGCCTGCTGCCAGCGGGCGAAGTAACGTCAGCGTCTGGGTATTCGCTCCTTAGCCCGATTCGCAGCGGCAATCTAACCGTCTTTCCGGTTGTGGCCGGCAAGTCGTATGACACGGCGGAGTTTCTTACCCTCGATGAGGGCCTGCGCAGCGGCGACGTTGTGGTCACTGAAGCCGGGCAGTTGCGTGGCCTCATCCGTCACCGCCCCGGCGAAGCGACACCCATGCATCCCATACGCGGTCCGGAGGTCAATCAGCTTGTGCTGGTGAATAACTCGAAGCGGCCGTTGTTACTCCTCGCCGGCGAGATAGTTACCGGGGGCAAACAGGACCGCGTCATCGGCAAAGACCGCATCGTACCCCCGGAGAGCGATCCTGTCGACTTAGGCGTTTTCTGCGTCGAGCCCGGACGTTGGGTGGCGGCGAACGGCAAGGACCAGTTCAGCAACGCGCCCAACGATGTTTACGGTCTTCTCGCTGCACCCGGGGTGCGCGGCAGCGCGATGGCTGCCAAGAATCAGCAGCAGGTCTGGGACAACGTGGGAAGGTCGAAACAGGCACTGGCGGCGGCTGTTCCCGCTCCGGCTGCGGCGGAGGTGAATTCGACTACCTCTTATGCCCGCGTGATGGATAACAAAGAAGTGCAGCAGAAGGTTGATTCCGTCGCCGAACCGGTGCAGCGTAACTACGAAAGCGTCATCCGCCAACTGCGCGATAAGAATGCGGTGGGCGTGGTGGTCGCCGTGAACGGAGAAATCGTCTGGGCTGATATTTTCGCGAGTACCCAGTTGCTGCAGAAGTATTGGCCGAAACTTGTCCGCTCCTATGCCGCCGAAGCAGTGGTGACGCGGGCGAAGGGCGGTGAAGCCAGCCTCAAAGACGGGCAGAAGTTTCTCGACGATCTGCAGGGGCGCCACGAAACCGCCGAAACCGAGCCCGGGCTGTATCGGCAAACGGAAATCACCGGTGATGGCTTCAAGGTGTTCGAGTTGACGTCGCTGCTGCCTAAAACCGGCTTCCCGGTGCACGTGGCCAAGATGGCTGATTAAACATGCTTCGGCTCGGAATGATGGCAAACGATGATGGCAACCAAGGAAGCCGACTGGTTTAACCGATTAGAGCCGCGCGGCGTAAGCGCATGAATCCCGCAATGGGCACCCGTCGCACAGCGGCCGGGAGCGCTTGCAAAGCTCCTGGCCGTGTTTGCGCAACAACTGGTGCGCAGCGATGAGTGACTTGCAGTCCTGCTGAAGTTGGCCGGAGATAGCGTTCTTGATAGCGCGGTAGCTGGCTGAATAACTCTTTTGCTCTTCGGCGAAGCCGAGGCGCAACAGCACCCGTAGTCCATTCGACTCGAGGCCAAGCACCGGATACTTTCCCGCGAACATTAGAATCTTTTCCGCACCCGGCTCCCCGATCGTGGGAAATCGTTGCAGTGTTTTCTTGGCCTTCGGCAGCGACTCGTCAAGCGCGGCGTTTAGCTTGCCCTTCAGCAGGATCTGGACAATTTCGGCGCTCTGCCGCAACCTCTGCGCCCGCAGTTCCGGAACCATCCCGCCCATCCGCGTGACAGCCAGTAATTTTTCAGGTTTCGCTTTCAGAATATCTTCGGGTCTGAGTCCCACCGTTCTGCGAAGCGCCGAGAATGCCGCCGCCCGCTTCTCGTCATCTGCAAGATAAGCGACATTCTCCCAAAGCACTTGTTCAAAGGGATCCGTGACTGGAGGCAGTGCGGGGGCCCCGTAGAATTGTCTTAGCTGGGCAACGATTTGAGTGAGCACAAGTGCTGCCATGAGTCCTCGAGTCAAACCGTCGACGAAGACGCCAATCCTTTAAGCACGACGTCATTCGCGTCATAGGCCATTTTGAGCGGGGGCAATTCGTCACGCGTGAACCAGCGCACGTCCGCCGCGTCGCTCGCCGCTTTGAGATCGCCGCCGACCGCGTGGCACAAGAAATCAAGCAACACATAGTGATAGCGCACGCGTCCGTCGTCGTCTCGGATTATGCGCTCATACACGCCTAGCATCTCGCTTGTCTCGACTATCAGTCCCGTTTCTTCGCGGGCTTCTCGGACCACCGCTTCGCGCAGAGTTTCTCCGCATTCGAGGACGCCGCCGGGCAACGACCACTCGCCCAGCAGCGGCGGCTGTCCGCGGCGGACCAGCAGCACGCGATGATTGTCGAGATGATGATCCACAATGACCGCGCCTACACCTACCAGCGGAGACTCGGGGTATTCACGTTTCATGCGAGCGGCTTCATACGGGAACAGTATATGGCTTCGCTCGAACTGGACGGGGCAAAGCCCCGTCACCACACGAACTGGAATTACAATAGCCACCATGTCGCTTGATGAGTACAAACGTAAACGGCGCTTCGAGGAAACGCCGGAGCCCCCGCCTAAGGTCGAAAAACAATCGCGGCATCGGTTTGTGGTGCAGCGGCACGCCGCCACGCGCCTGCATTACGATTTTCGCCTGGAGACGGAGGGCGTGCTTAAGTCGTGGGCAGTTCCGAAAGGCCCGTCGCTCGACCCGGCCGACAAGCGTCTGGCTATGCAGGTCGAGGATCATCCTGTTTCTTATTTTGATTTTGAAGGGACCATACCTCAAGGCAACTACGGCGGCGGCACGGTGATGGTTTGGGATGCGGGCACCTGGGAGCCGCTGTCGCCGGTGCCGGTGAATGGCGAGTATCTTCCCGGTACAGAAAAAGAAGCTGCTGCCATGCTGGCGAAGGGCGACCTCAAATTTCGGTTGAAAGGGAAGCGGCTCAACGGCGATTTTGCGCTCGTGCACATCAAGGGGCGCGCGGGAAGCAAAGGCAATGAATGGCTGCTGATCAAGAAGAAGGATAGTCACGTGGTTGCGGGATTCGACATTGAAGGGGACAAGTACGACAAATCCATTCTCACGGATCGCACGATGGCGCAGATCGGCGGCGATGCGGGGTCGGCGGAGTGGACTAGCAGCCGTCCGGCATCGCGCGGGAAGGTTAAGGCCGCGTGGCTGGCGGACGCCATTGCGCGAGCTGACTCAAGGCGAAAAGCATTAACCGCAGAGGACGCGGAGGGCGCGGAGAAAAAAAAAAGTAAGAGCCCGAGACAGGTTGCGTCAAACTTAGCTCACCCGAAGATCTTGTCCGACGACGTCGCGGTCAACGATGCCGCGTCCAAATCAAGGAACAAGAAATCCTCTGCGAACTCTGCGTCCTCTGCGGTTAAGGCTCTTGCTGGCGCTGAGCAGAGGCCGATGCCCACGGTCATCCATCCGATGCTGGCGATCCCTACGGCGAGGGCGTTCGACAATCCTGAGTGGTTGTTTGAAATTAAATGGGACGGATACCGCGCCGTTGCCTTCATTGAAGACGGGCGGGTGCGTCTGGTGTCGCGGAGCCAGAATGACCTGACCGGGCAGTTTTCTGAACTTGGTACGCTGCCGCAATTCGTAAAGGCTGAGCGCGCGATTCTTGACGGCGAAATAGTGGCGCTTGATGACGAGGGGCGGCCTTCTTTCAGCCTGATGCAGCAGCGTACTGGATTTCAGCCGGGAAAGCGGCGGCTGCCGCGGCGCGAAGGCGTGCCAGTCGTCTATTACGCGTTCGATCTGCTCTACCTTGATGGCCTCGATCTGCGGCGCGTTGCGCTCGAGCAACGGAAGCAGTTACTGCAAGACCGGATTCTTTCTGGCGGCGTGATTCAGTTTTCCGACCACCATGCTGAGAAGGGGCTGGATCTTTTTGAAGCGGCGAAGCAGCGCGGACTGGAAGGGATCGTCGCCAAGAAGCGCGGCGGCGCATACCAGGAAAAACGGTCTTCGGATTGGCTCAAAATTAAGATTACGCAGCGACAGGAGTGCGTGGTTGGCGGATATACGGATCCGGAGGGCAGCCGCGAATATTTTGGGGCGCTGGTGCTTGGGTTGTACGACCGGCAAGGGCGGCTGATTCACGTTGGGCAGGTTGGCACGGGCTTTGATCAGAAAGCGCTCAAGAAAATGTTCGGTCGCATGCAGCCTCTGAAGACGAAACAGAATCCGTTTTATGGGGAGATTGGCGGATTGCGGAAGGTTCAGTTTGTGCGTCCGGAGCTGGTGGCGGAAATTAAGTTTGCCGAGTGGACTCATGAAACGGCGGAGGGCGGGATTAAGCTGCGCGCGCCGGTGTTTATGGGGTTGAGAACCGATAAGTCGGCGGAAGAGTGCAGGCTGGAGGATGCTCTAGACGGGCTCCAAGTTCCCGAACATAATTGACCCATGTTCCGCAGTCGAGTGGCGTTGGCGGTCCTAGTCTGTGTCGTTCTGATTACACCAGCTTGGGGTGGTCACACGCTGACACCGCACGATCAGAAGATCCTTGGGGAATGGCTGTCACGACACCCGGAGTTCCGCGCCGCGACGGACACAGATTGCGACTGTGCAGAAGACATTCAACAGATGAAAAATGGCTACGGAGGTGCCTGGACGCCCGTTCCCGACTATCATCCCTATGCTGCGACCGGGGACTTCAACGGCGACGCCATCGGTGATTTTGCCGTCGTGGTGATAGACCATTCAAAATCAACCGGTAATTTCGCGCTGTTGGTATTCAATGGACCCTTTGGTTCGAAGGCAGCATCGCCGGCGTTTATCGAGTCAGGTCTTAATCTGCGAGGTCAGGGTCTTTTTCTTGGCCCGCCACGGCCGAAGCCTTACAGACTTGTCGTCGGACCCTTCGAGAGCGACAACACCGCGATTCTGGTTCCAAGGGGCCGCACCTATAAGGTACACGGAAACCAAGGCGACTAAGCACAACCGAGACAGTCAGCCGGTCGATCCGGAATGAGTTCTGTGGTCGCGAACTGCAGATCCCTCACTTCGTTCGGGATGACAAGGGTGAGGAAGTTTGAGATGTAGGCGAATTTGCTATCAGTCGTGCGGTCGCTAGAATGCGCTGCCGCCGCCGCCGCCGAAGCCGCCTCCCGAGAAGCCACCGCCGCCGAAGCCGCCTCCTCCACCGAAACCCGATCCAGTTGAACTGGCTCTGGGCGCGGAGGTGAAGACCTGATGCATGTCTGACGCCATGCTGTGCATGGAACTGGAAAAGAAAAGCGGACTGAAGCCGACGTAACCGTTCGGCGAAACGTACCAGCTTGGCGGGTCTTTTACTATTCCGTCGAAGGCTTGCGCCCAGTGGTGTTCGACGCCCAGCGCCATGGCGTAGGGAAGAAATTTCTCGAAGGTGTCGGGCGGCATGCGTTTGATGCGGTCGGCGTCGACGCGATTCATGAACTCCTGGAATCCGAGGACGGCAATTCTGGTGCGTGCGCCGGAGACCGTCTTGGCCGTCATGTTGCGCGCAAAGAGCCACCAGATAAGTGCGGAAATGAGAACGCTCCCGATCACCAGCGGAATGGAGTAGAACAGGTTCATCCAGCCCATGACTTGCACGGCGACCGCGAGGATGGCGATGGCGACGCCGGCGGCGATGCTGTAGCCATTGGCCGATTCCGGGTCGAGCGTGTAAATGCCTTTGCTCTTCAGCGAAGACATGATGTCTTCACGGACTATGGGGATCGCGGTGTAGAAACGATTCTTCAGATCGGAAAGACGGGTTCCGGTTCCACTCAGGAAAATATTTTCCATCATTACGCGTTCGTGCGGCGTCAGGTCGCCCCACTGCTCGCGCGGCTTCAACAGGTGGAACATGTAGTCTTTGTGGTGAAAGACGAGGAAAGTGTCGACTTTTTCTTCGATCTTGATGTAGCCGCGCACGGCTAGATCGACGATGGTGCTGGTGATGTCGCGGGGGTGGATGGTGTCGTCGAGCAGCGTTCCGGCTTCGGCGGGACACATGCCTTTGGGTGGTTCGTATTGCGGGGCTACGGAGACGCCGGGATCGGGATCGCGTCCTACGGAATACCAGAGGACGAACATCACGGCGAAAGTGAACAGGGGCAAAAAGACGATCGGATTGCTGCCCAAAAACCAGCCTAGCTTGGTTAGCGCGGACGGCGGCTTAAGCACTCCCTGCGGAATGTAGATGTCGATGGTGAGGCCGCCGCGCATGGAAAGCTCTCGGGTGGTCTCGAAAGTGACGTTCGCGCCATCGACGTTGGCGCTCGCTTCGGCTTCCTTGGAGCCGTAGGCGCCGGTGAAGGCCTGAGCGCGCAGGCCTCCGGCGGCATTTTCGGGGAGGGTGACGAAGGCCGAGGCGTGGTCGATGGGAACGGGCCAATCGTTGCCGGTCACGTTCCAGTAGAACTCGTCATATTGGTCGAAAAAGCGGACGCCGTTGCGGACGGAGTAATCGATGTTGACCACGCGCGTGGCGTCGGCTGCATCGGGAATGTAGATTTTTAGATCGCGGTAGTTTCCGGACTTGCTGGAATCGTACTTCAGTTTGTTTCCGCTCTCGTCGGTGACGCTCATGACATTGACAAAGAGGGTGTAGTTAGTGCCCTCGGGTCCGGGATACTCGACGGGAATGGTGCGGTGAATGCCGTGCCAGGCGCCGACGAAAGTCAGGGTGATTTTTTCGCTGACCAGGGCCGTGCCATCGGGGGCTATGGAGATGGAATCCTTGAAATCGGCTACGCGCCAGTTGCGGGCCTGGGCTTGGGCGGGGGCGGCCACTAGTAGTAGAGCCATCAGCAACGGCAAGAGCTTTACCACGGGGGGCACTGAGGTGCACAGGGGAACACTGGGAACAGGCTTGCTCGACAGTTTGTGATGGAGCGATCGCTTCGGCAACATACTTAGAACTTTACCGCTACTGGTTCGCGATCGGTGGCGGCGGCTTCGAAGAACTGTTTCTGCTGGAAGCCGAACATCCCGGCCAGAATGTTGGTCGGGAAAGATTGAATCTTGGTGTTCAGGTCGCGCACCACGGCGTTGTAGTAGCGGCGGGCGTTTTGAATCGCGTCCTCGATCTCGCTTAGAGAATTCTGCAGCTGGGTAAATTCCTGCGAGGCCTGGAGCTGGGGATAATTTTCGGCCACTGCGAACAGGCTTTTGAGCGCGCCGGTCAATTGATTTTCGGCGGCAGCCTTGTCCGCCGGGCCGGTGGCCTGCATGGCCATGGAGCGGAATTTTGCAATGTTCTCGAACGTATCTTTCTCGTGGGTGGCGTATCCCTTCACGGTTTCGACCAGGTTTGGAATCAGGTCGTGGCGGCGTTTGAGTTGAACATCGATGTCGGACCACGCCGATTCGGAGCGCACCCGCAACTGCACCAGGCTGTTGTACATCGCAACCAGGAAGAAGCCGAACAGAACGATGACTGCCAGAACAATCCAGGACATGCAAAACTCCTCGATGCGTATTTAAGGGGACGGTAGCACAGGCGGAGACGGGGTGCAATGCGGGCTCAGATGCGGGCGTGGGTCAGTTTGAAAGATACATTCCCCCAGCGGCTAAAGCCGCTGTTGATTTTGCGGAAGTTACGGCACGGCTTGAAGCCGTGCCCTTTCAAAGCAAATTCAAAGTGACCCACTACGTTTGATTAGGGCGGAGAGGAAGCCTCGATCGGACTTACTGCCTGGGAGCGTAGTAGCCGCGGCGGGCTCGGACTTGGAGATCTTTTTTCAGGGCAGTGATTTCGATGGAGTGATAGCGCCCGTCGGCGTCGAAGTCGGACGGCTTGTAGGAGACGGCGTATTGGCTGCGCAGCTCGTCTTCGATGGCGGCGAACGAGTGGGTGATGTCTTTCATCTTGTAAGGGAAGAAAGCACGGCCGCCGGTGGCGGAAGCGAGGTCGTCGAGAACTTTGTCGCCGCGCAAGATCAGGCCGCTGTCGTCGGTGGAGATGGCGTAGATCAGAACTTCGGCGCGCTGCGCCATTTCAATCGCCTGGGCGCGCGTGTATTCGCTCTGATTGTCTTCCCCGTCGCTAAGGATGACGATGGCTTTGCGAATGGGATGGTCGGAATTTTCGCGCAGCAACTTTTCCTTGCAGGCTTTGTAAATGGCGTCATAAAGCGCCGTACCGCCGCCATTATTCAGGCGCTGCACTCCGGCGGCAAGCAATGGCACCTGGTCGGTGAAGTCCTGTGTGAGGTGACTCTCTTTGTTAAATCCGACGACAAAGGCGTGGTCGTAGCCGGGACGAATGACGTGCTGTAGAAATCCGGTTGCTGCGTCTTTCTCAAATCCAAAGCGGCCTTCCACGGAGCCGCTTACGTCCATGAGCAGGCCCAACTCGATGGGCAGATCAGTCTCACGGCGGAAGTTGAGGATCGATTGCACCGGCTTGTGGTCGTCGAAAATGGAGAAATCGGTCTGGTTCAGATTGCGTACGAATTTGCCGTGACGATCGGTGGCGATGAAGAGCACGTTCACTTCATCGACGCGTTTCTTGATGGTGAGGATGGGCTCGTCGGCCTCGTCGCTGGTGGTGTCGGCAACTGCAACTGGAAGAGCGGCGGCGCTGCTGGGGCCTACCGCAACGCTGGAAGCGGCGATGACGTAGGGACTGCTTTGCGCGTGTCCAGCGACGGACAGAGTGAGAACCACGGCGATCGCGAATACGAGGGGTGCGAATACGGGGAGTGCCAATCCGCTCGGTGACAGTCCGAATTGGTTGCGCTTCGTCATTCTCTTTAATTCTCTTCTACTTTCGATGCACGCCGGGGGCCGAAAACCCAAGAAACACAGTCCAATCACTGTAGGACTTTATCGGGTGCAAGTCCAAGTTACAAAAGGAGTACGCACGGGGTGCGCCCTTTAACCATAGGCCGGTCAATCGGTTGGGAATCATGCCCAAGATATTTTTTTCATGATTAGGTGAGTCCCGTGCAATAACTGCTGACTGCGAGGCGGCAGCATAGGCGCGTGGAAACGGTGATAATCTACCGCTGGACGCTGATGCGGTCCGGAGTCGCGATATGTACTTCGAACAGTTTTACCTGACCTGTCTGGCTCATGCTTCGTACATGATCGGATCGGAGGGCGAGGCGGCGGTGGTGGATCCGCAGCGCGATGTGGATATTTATCTGAAGGCGGCCGCCGAGCAGAATCTCAAAATCCGGCACATCTTCGAAACTCACCTGCACGCCGACTTTGTTTCCGGACACAAAGAGCTGGCGGCGCGCACCGGCGCGAAAATCTATATCGGAGCGCAGGCCAACGCTGAATTCCCGCATGTGCCGCTGAGCGACGATTTTGAAGTGAAGATGGGAGCGGTCCGGCTACGCGCGTTGGAGACGCCGGGACACACGCCGGAGAGCGTCTGTTTGGTGATTACCGAGGAAAGTAAATCGCCTGAAATTAAATCGTCTCAAAGTAAAGCAGCGCTGCCCTGCGCGGTTCTGACCGGCGATACCTTGTTTATTGGCGATGTTGGACGTCCGGATCTGTCGCGCACGCACACGCCTCGGGAACTTGCGGGATTGCTCTACGACAGTTTGCACCAAAAGCTGCTGGCGCTGCCGGATGCGGTCACGGTGTATCCGGCGCACGGGGCGGGCTCGCTGTGCGGACGCGCCATGCGGGCGGAGCGCTCGTCCACCATCGGGACCGAGCGACTTACGAACTATGCTCTGCAGATTGCGAACCGGGAGGAATTCATCGCGCAGTTGACCGCCAATCTTCCAACTCGTCCCGAATATTTTCTGGAGGATGCGGAGATCAATCGCTCGGGAGCGGCGGCGTTGACGGAATTACCGCCGCTTCCGGGACTCTCTCCCCCGGAACTACAGGCGCTGTTGCAGCAGAATGCGCGTCTCAATATCAATATCAATATCAATATTCTTGACGTTCGTCCGGGAGATGAGTACGCGGCGGGACACGTGCCGGGGTCGATCAATATCGCGCTCTCCGGACAATTTGCGTCGTGGGCAGGCGGGATTATGGGGATCCACTCGAAGCCGGTTCTGATCGCCGATACCGACACGCAGATTGAGGAAGCCAGGCTGCGACTGGCTCGGGTGGGCATCGAAGAGTTGGGTGGTTATCTGGCCGGCGGTGTGGCGGCGTGGCAGAAGGCTGGACTGCCGGTGCTGAAGACTGCGCAAATTTCCGTCCAGGAACTGAATCAGAAACTGCGCGAGGGAAAGTGGCGCGCGGTCGATATCCTCGACGTGCGCCGCGAAGGCGAATGGCAAGCGGGGCACATCGCCGACGTGCAATGGCGGGCGCTCGATACGTTTCCGCAAGGACTGCCTGAAATCGATACTGGGCGCCCGGTTGCGGTGCACTGCAAAGGTGGGTACCGCAGCATGATTGCCTGTGGTTTGCTGGAGCGCGCCGGTCATCGCAACGTGATCAACGTGGTGGGAGGTTTCGACGCGTGGCATGCCGCCAAGCTTCCGGAAGTTGCGGAGCAACTCGCGCGGTCATGAAGGTAGTGGCTCAGTTTTGGAAGACGCATTCCCCCAGCGGCTAAAGCCGCCACTAATTATGTGGCATTTACGGCACGACTGAAGAGGCTGCGGAAAAACGCAATCGGTCGAGAAAGGGCGACCACCAGGGCTAAGGCCCGCGCTGATTTTACGGGACTTACGCGGCCCTGAAGGGCCGCTCTTCCACGGTGATCCGCGCATTCGTGAGTTTTTCCGCAAGCTGTGAAGTCGTGCCCTTCCCGTTTGTGCTCGAGCCTAGTTCGCGGATGACGCGAGACGGGGCAAGCCCCGTCTCTACAAGAGTTTTTCCGCGAGCTCTGGAAGTCGTGCCCTTTCAAAACAAATCGAAACTGAGCCACTACCGTCATGATGGGTGTTTTCACCAGCGTTGGCGGATTGGAGACGTTACTTCACCCCAAGCGGACAACACCCTTCGGTTACCTGTCGTAGTACTGTCCTTTCGTGCCATTCTCTTCTTGCCGTCACAGGCCCATCGACCGCGGCCGCAGGGCCAACTCCCGCTGCGGTTGTGGAACTCAAGTGAGGTTTCATTCATGTTGCAGTCTCCGGAACCGAAGTACTCTCCAAACGCAGTACCCGCCACGAACGCCTACACTCCGGTCAAACCGGCCACCTCACCCATGGATCAGGCCAACATCGGACGCTCGGTCGTCATCAAGGGTGAAATAACCGGTACGGAAGCGCTTTTCATTGACGGACGCATCGAAGGCACCATCAACTTTCCCGAAAATCGCGTCACCATCGGTCGCAACGGAAACGTCGCGGCCAACATCACTGCCAAAGAAGTCGTGATCATGGGCAAGGTGCAGGGCAACGTCGAAGCCGCGGACCGGTTGGACATCCGCAGCGAAGGCGTGCTCTCGGGCGACGTGATCACGCATCGCATCAGCGTCGAAGAAGGCGCGATCCTCAAGGGCGGCGTCGAAGTGCGCAACCCGGAAAAGAAAGATCAGAAACCGCAGGTACAGGCCCAGGCCCAGAACAAGCCGGAACCTCCCAAGGCTCTGGCGGCTACTGCGGGCACCGCGTAATCCAGCTAAGTCTGAGCAGATAAGTCTGAAAAACGAAGTCTGAATTCGCAGTCGGAATTCAAAGGATGACGATGGAGGGACGGGCGTCTTGCCCGTCCAGCCGGGTGAGGATGCCCGGCGCTCCATCGATTCTTTTTTGTGATTATTACTTCTTCGGCTTGAAATCGAGGGACGCCGAGTTCATGCAGTAGCGCAGGCCGGTCGGCCCGGGGCCATCGGGAAACACGTGGCCCAAATGCGCATCGCAGCGAGCACAACGTGCTTCCGTGCGAGCCATGCCATAGCTGGTGTCGGTGTGTTCGCTGATGTTTTTGCGGTCGGCAGCGGCGAAAAAGCTCGGCCATCCGGTTCCTGAATCAAACTTTGTTTCCGAGCCAAACAGCAGTGCGCCACAGCAGACGCAGTGGTAAGTTCCGTCGTCGTGTTTATTCCAGTACTGGCCGGTGAAGGCGCGCTCGGTGCCGCAGGCGCGGGCTACCTGATACTGCTCAGGAGTGAGCTGCTGCCGCCACTCGGCGTCGGTCTTGGCGATCTTTTCCGAGGAGATCCTGTCCCCGGCGATCTTGTCGCTGATCTTTTCGGTCATGTCTTTTCTCCAGAAAATAGGATGCGGAATGGGCGCGAAAGTTGCAAGCCGGCGGCGTGAGCCGGAATCGCAGATGTGGGAAGAACGTCGGCGGTGGGCACAAGATCAAGAGCTTGAACCATGGGGGGCACAGAGGACACAGGGGTCGCGACGATTGGCAGCATCCTAACCAGGGCTGTAACTATGGCTAGTGCGCCAGCGGCTGATGCGCGCCGAGCAGCAGGCCGATGCCGGCGCGCTTGCGCAACTCCGACAGTAATGCGGTGGCAGCGTTCTGGTAGGTGCGATTGGGATCGGACGTATCCGCCCAGACCGCTTCATAGACAATCTTGGCCGCTTCTTTCGCATCCATGTGGAGCGCGGCTTCCATGCGGTCGGCCTGCTGGCGCACCTCGCCGTAGCAGGTGTGGCAGACGGCGGCGGGCTCAGTGGCTCCGCTGTGCTGGTGTTGCAGAACGCACCGGAACGTGGCCGCGGCGTTGATCTGAGTATGGGAAGCGAAAGCCCGGGACTTAAGCTCTTTCAGGAGGCGTTCACGTTCGTTATCGATTTGCGCGTTGGTTGCGGGTTGTGGCTCAGCGGCAACCGCGGAATGTATCACCGGTTCGGTTGCCGAGACGCGTTCCGCGCACTTGCAGATCGGGCAGACTTGTATATCCGCGGGATAGTAGGCATGGCATTGTGAACAAGGCAGGCCATAGCCGGCGAATTTCTTCTCCGCCTCGGATCCGAACGCCGGAGGCCGCTCGGGAGTGGATAATGCCGCTCGGTTAACCGGTTTCTCGTGTGCTTGCTGGGTTGCGCTGGTTGCCATGGGGAGCCCCGGCGGCGCTGCGAGCGCCGCAATCACTTCCCACATTCTAAGTTTGTTGATGGCGGGAAGCGATACACGTCAGTGCATGTCAAATCATGCCCGAAGGTGTATCTGGTTGGGGATACATTAGTAGTTATTTCGAGGTGGTGATCAGCCGGACAACCTCCTGCATGCGGGCCCGGTACAGGTTCTGGCTGGGATCCATGCGGGAAGCGATTTCGAGTTCTCCGAGAGCCTCTTCGTATTGGTTAAGCGCCATCAAGCAGGCGGCGAGGGAGTAGTGATTCTGGGCGCTGGGCTCGAGGTGGAGAGCCTCGCGAAATTCCTTTTCAGCCTCCGCCAGTTGTTGCGTGTTGACGAGCGCGGTGCCGAGATAGTGGTGCGCCAGACTGGATTGCGGATTGAGCGCAACCGCTTCGCGCAGCACGTCCACGGCCTCCTGGTCTCTTCCCGAAAGCAGGAGCGCCTGCCCCAAAACGCGGTGTTCGGCCGCTCCCTCGGGATTGGCTGCGATGGCGGCCTGCAACTCGCGAATGGCGGACGGGTAGTCGCGCTTGGACATGTAGGCGCGGGCCAGGCAGTTGTGACCGCCTTCCCACTGCGGATTCTGACGATAGAGATCCTTGAATTCCGCAATCGCGTTATCGAAGTCTTCCTTGTCGCAAAGCGTATTGCCCAGATTGTTGCGGACGCTGGCTTCCTCAGGTTTAAGGCGCTTGGCGGAACGATATTCGGCGACAGCCTCATCCAGTTTGCCCTGATCGTGCAGGACCACGCCCAGGTTGCTGTGCGCCTCCCAGAAGTTGGGGCGGAGGCTGAGGGCGTGGCGATAGGCGATGGCGGCGCGGCGCAAGTCTCCCTGATCGCGGTAGGTGATTCCCATGTCGAAGTAGACGTCGGCATTGGCCAGGGAAGCGGCGGGTTCGCGTTGCAGCGACTCGTCGAAGGCGTGCAGTGCGGCTTCGTAGTGGCTCTCGGCGTAAAGCGCGAGTCCGAGGTAGCGGTAGGACTCGGCGTTGGCGGGATCCATGCTGAGCGCAGTGCGAGCTTCGGCTAGGGCGTCCTCGGCATCGTCTGTCCGGTAAAAAAGGTAAGACAGCTGGCTGTGCGTTTCAGGGAACCCGGGCAGCAGGCGCGAGGATTCCGTAAATTCGTCGAGCGCTTCATCGAAGCGGTCTTGCCGACGCAGGATGTTTCCGAGGACAAAATGCAGCAGGGCATTGTTTGAATCGTCGTGAAGCAGAGCGCGGGTCTTGTTTTCGGCGGCGTCGAAATCCTTATTGTGAACCAAAGCGGCAACCTCTGCCGCCGGACTGGAACAGGCGCAGGAGGCGCTCTGGTGGCTGACTTTCGTTCGGGACTCGGATGCGGCCTTCGGATCGATGCTCTGACGGACGACATTCTGACGGGCGATATTCTGACGATCGGTATTCTGATGGATCAGGCTCTGAATCAAGTCCGAGTCAGCCCCGGCCTTTTGCAGGGCGCGGGGGCATAGGCGGTTGCATTGCGGCGTGGACGGGCAGGAAAACGCCTCGGCTTGGCCCCAGGTTTGGGCCAGGCGCTGGATGCGTGCGTTCGAAATTCCTCCCGCCAGCCACAGGAAAATGGCGGCGTCGGAAGCGGGTGTGGATGGAACTTGTTCAGCCTGCAACGAGCCTGCCACCAGCAAAAGCAAAAGCCATCTCAGGACACAGCGTTTCACAAAGTCCTCCACCGGTTTTGACGCGCAAGAATCGCCCTGTGGCCAAAATAGTCCAGCGGCGGTAACGCCGATAGGTCACTTAAGTAATTTCTGAAGGTAATTCTGTAAGGTCACGCTCGAGGCAGGCGGCGAGGGTAGCGATTCTGGCGCGAATCGGGTAGTCGTGCAGTTTTAAAATTGCCGTCCCTCAGCGGCTGAAGCCGCGATGAAAATCGGCTAGTTATCGCAGCGGTAAACCGCTGCGCCACCCAAAATCAAGTGCAACAGCGAGTTTCCGCAAGGTGTGAAGCCGTGCCCTTTCAAAACCGATTCCAACTGCACCCCTGGCGCGAATCGGCGCGACTGCGTGCATCAGTTGGAGTAGACTATTGGGTGGTGGTGTTGTCCGGTGTTGCCGGCCGGCACGTCCGAGGTGGAGGCTTTATGTTGGAAGGTCTGTTTCAACCCATGCACCTGCTGGTGATCTTCTTCATCGCGCTGCTGGTGTTTGGTCCCAAGAAATTGCCGGAGTTGGGCAAGGGTCTGGGCGAAGGCATTCGTGCTCTGAAAGATGGCATGAAAGATAACAGCGCGAAGACCGAAGTGAAGACCGAAGCCAAGACCGAAGCGAAGCCCGAAAATAAGCCCGAAGATAAAGCTTGAGTCCGCGGCAACATCGGGTTGCCTGCGTGCCCGAAGTATTGCCAGACAGGTATAATTCCAGCATCCAAATCCAATAAATTGTGGCCAGTGGGGAAGTTTTGCGACTCACTTCTGTGGAATTCCGTTGTGTCCGCAAGCTTGCGGCAGAAATTCCATTCTATTTTTGCATCACCCAGGAGGCTTTTGTGCACAGGAAATCTGCGGCCTGTCTTCTCTTGCTATTTGCGATTCCGGCGCTCGCCGACCAGGTGGTGCTGAAGAACGGGGACCGACTGACCGGCTCGATCACCAAGTCCGACGGTAAGACGCTGGTGATCAAGACCGACTACGCCGGCGACGTAACCGTGAAGTTTGACGCGGTCCAAGGCATAACTTCCGCAGGCGACTTGAATGTCACGCTCGGCGGCAAGACCGTGGTGGGCCCGGTGACCACGAACGGCGACGATGTGGTCGTCGCGACCAAAACCGCGGGACCGGTGGAGGCGCCGAAGTCTTCGGTCACGATGCTGCGCAGCCTGGCCGAGCAGGCGGCTTATGAGAAGAGCCTGAACCCGGGACTGCTCGAGGGCTGGGCCGGTGGCGTCAACTTAGGCTTCGCGCTTACGGCTGGCAACAGCGAAACCAAGAATTTCAACCTGGCGTTCAATGCCGTACGCACCGGTCTCCACGACAAGATGATCCTTTATTCCAACTCGATCTACGCTGTTAATGACAAGCTCACGGCCACCCAACCGACGCCCTTAACCACCGCAAACTCGGTTGGCGGCGGCGCTCGCTACGACCATGATTTCTCTCCGCGCACCTTCGCATTCGTGAGCGGCGACTTCTTTTCCAACGCACTCCAGGACCTTGATTTACGGTCGATTCTGGGCGGCGGCGGTGGCGTGCACGTGCTCAAGAAGCCGGCCACCACGTTCGATGTTTTTGCGGGATTGAACTACACGCATGAGAGCTTCTCCGATGTTCCAATCCCGAATCCGGTCCCGCCCCCGGCGACCATCCTCTCCTCGTTTTCGGAGAGTTCGGCGGCCTTGACCTTGGGCGATTCCTTCACGCACAAGCTCGGCAAGAGCTCAGTTCTTACGCAGAGCTTTCTGCTCTATCCAAACCTCAGCAATACCGGGCAATACCGCGGAGCGTTTAATTTGGGACTGGTCACCAAGTTCAACAAGTGGCTGGGCTGGCAGATGTCGCTGGGCGATGTTTTTGACAGCGATCCTCCGTTCGCGACGCCGGCAATTGAGCGGAACGATATTCAGTTTGCGACCGGTTTGAATATTGCCTTCACCCACTGAGGACGTAGTTGGTAACCGTGGTTGCGTAACGGTGGCCGGGCGGGGACGCCCGGCGCTCCAGCGAATAATGTCGTTTGTTATCCTAGGCGCGTGCCACGCGCCTTCCTCATTGACACCGACACCGCCTCCGACGATGCGGTCGCGCTCATCATGGCGCTGCGGGCTCCCGACGTGCGCG
>Ga0209448_10000190_pt1 | contig 22562 bp, 23 predicted proteins | sample BogFormECP14_OM2_FD_188245 | JGI IMG/M metagenome (GOLD analysis project Ga0209448, IMG submission 188245) | Bog forest soil microbial communities from Calvert Island, British Columbia, Canada - ECP14_OM2 (SPAdes) (version 2) | ecosystem: Environmental > Aquatic > Freshwater > Wetlands > Bog ... | reverse complement strand
CGGCGCTGTGTTCGGCGAGGCCGAGCTGGCGGCTATCTCGGAGGTTGCCGTGTCGGCCGACCTACTGGTCATTACCGACGAGGTCTACGAGCATCTGGTGTTCGACGGCCACCGACACATACCGTTGGCAGGTCTCGACGGGATGGCCGAGCGAACGATCACGATCTCGAGTGCGGCGAAGATGTTCAACTGCACCGGCTGGAAGATCGGATGGGCCTGCGGGCCAGCGGAACTCATTCACGGCGTGCGCGCGGCCAAGCAGTATCTGAGCTACGTCGGGGGTGCCCCGTTCCAGCCGGCGGTGGCGGATGCTCTCAACACCGAGGACGCGTGGGTGGCCACGCTGCGGAACTCCTTGCAGGACAGGCGCGATCGGCTGGCGCGCGGGCTGACCGAGATCGGCTTCCGAGTGCATGACAGCGCAGGCAGCTACTTCCTGTGCGCCGATCCGCGTCCGCTGGGGTACGACGACAGCACGGCGTTCTGCGCGGCATTACCGGAGAAGGTCGGGGTGGCCGCCATCCCGATGTCGGCATTCTGCGATCCGGCGCCGGCCCATACCTCAGAACAAACCAAGGTCTGGAATCACCTGGTGCGCTTTACCTTCTGCAAACGCGACGACACTCTCGACGAGGCCATCAGGCGACTGTCGGCCCTCCGCGACTAACCGGTTATGGTGACGGGCCCAAACTGTTGCGAGTCATCACGAAATCACGCAGGCCCTCGGTCGCGGATTTGAGGATTTTCGCGCGCGCTCGGTTGATCAGAAACTCCGGTAGCGGCGCCGACGGCTCCAAGGTGATGTCAAAACGCACCCGCGTCCGGCTCAGTCCCTCACGCTGAAGGGTGTATTCGACGTGCTGGCCGTGCTGCTGGACGGTCTTCTTGGCGTCCCACACCAGCCAACTGGGGCCCCAATGGAATTCGAGCAGCTGGTGGTCGACGATCCCGATCACCTTGACTTTTACTGCGACATGGTATGGCCGCCCGTCGGGATAGGTGTCGACGACTTCGGCTTTCTTGTGTACCGAAGACCACAGCGGCGCCGCGGTGATATCAGCCAGCGCGTCCAGAATCACTTCCGGCAACGCATCAATGATAATTTCCCGCGATGCTTGTACGGCCACTGCTACAAAGTTAGCAATCTGATTTCGATTGCGAACCGGGTTGAGCAGTAATGTCGAAGACGCTCATTCGCTGCGCTCTTTGACGACCTTATTGTTGACGACCCATTTGCGCAGCCCCTCAGTCGCGGCATCCAAAACGATCTTGCTGGCGCGCTTGACGATGAAAGCCGGAATCGGACCCGACGGTTCGACGGTGATATCGAAACGCACCCGCGACTTATCGACGCCTTCGGGTTGGACGATGTACTCGATATGTTGTCCATGCTGCTGGAATGTCTCTTTGGCGTCCCAGATCACCCAGTTTGGGCCCCAGTGATATTCAAGGATCTCCTTATCGACGATCCCCAGAATTTTGACGATGGCTTTCACGTGGTGCGGTCGGCCGTCCGGGTACCAGTCGAGTATTTCCATCCGTTTGTGCACAGGAGACCACGCGGATAACACGCTGACATCGCTCAGCGCCTCCATGATCACTTCCGGCGGCGCATCGATCACAATTTCCCGCGATGCCTGTACAGCCACTAACGCAACGCTAGCACCACGCGGCCCTGTTCGTGTGATATGCACGATGCAATTTCTTGGTTACCAGCCTATTTCGGTGAACGGTGTAGTTGAGCGCGGCGGCGGCCCGACCGGCCCGGCCGGTGTTCGAGAGAAACGCGGGGCGGGCGCGGCTTGCTCGACACCGTGGGCGGTGATCACCGTCGATCGCGCGTTCAAATGGTCGCTCGTGGCGGCTTCGCTCCAGGTCAACACCGGGGTTGCACATGCATCGGTGCCGGCGAAAACCTGCGTCCACTCGTCCCGGGTCCGGCTGGCGAACCGTTCGGCAAAAAGGTCGTGCATCTGCTGGTATGAGCCGATGTCGAGCTGGTTGGGCAGCGTGTCGGCCGACAGGCCGAGCCCGCTCACCAACGCCGCGAAGAACTGCGGCTCGATGGCACCGACGGCCATGTACTTGCCGTCGGAGGTCTCATAGCAACGGTAGAACGGGGCTCCGCCGTCGAGCAGGAACGATTCGCGCTCGTCGCGCAGCGCACCGGTCGACTTCATGGTCCACATCATCTGCGCGAGCACGCTGACCCCGTCGACCATCGCGGCATCGATGACCTGACCCTTGCCCGAACGTTCCCTTTCGTACAGCGCGACGACGATGCCCAGTAGCACCAGCATCGAGCCGCCGCCGAAGTCGGCGACGAGGTTCAGCGGCGGCATTGGCGGGCGGTCCCGGTAACCCAGCGACGACAGCGCACCGGTCTGCGACAGATAGTTGATGTCGTGGCCTGCCGTCGGGGCTAAAGGTCCGTCCTGCCCCCAGCCGGTGATCCGCGCGAAGATCAGGCGCGGGTTGACCGCCGCGCAGTCGTCAGGTCCGATTCCGAGTCGCTCACAGGTGCCGGGCCGGAAGCAGTCCAGCAGCACGTCGGCCTTGGCGGCCAGCTCCAGTAGTGATCCCGGCTCCGTCTTGACGTCCAGGTCGACGATGCGTTTACCGCGGTGCAGCAAGTCGCGATCCTCCGACGGCATCTGCAGGCCGCCGGGGCGGCGCACCCGCACCACGTCGGCGCCCAAGTCGGCGAGCACCATTCCGGCATGCGGGCCTGGTCCGATGCCGCCGAGTTCGATGACCTTCACCCTGGCCAAGGGGCCCCGAACGGTCACGGTAACTATTTACCCTTCACCTTCAGCACGCGTTTGCGCAGGCCTTCGGTCGCTGTATCTATCGTCTCGCGTTTCAGCACGAAGCCGGGCAGTGGTATCAGCGGGTGGACGCTGATCTGGAATTTGACCTTGGTGCGGTCGCCGTCGGGTGTCAACGTGTAAGACGCATCCTGCGAACGCTGGGCGGTGGAGCTGACCAGCGTCCAACTCACCGCGTTATCGCCCCATGCGTAGGCCACCACCTGCTCGTCGGCGATCCCCGCAGCCTTGACTTTCATCTTCGCCCTGCTGGGCCGCCCGTCGTCTCCGGTCTCGAGCACCGAGCTCTGATGCGCCCCTGACCACTCGGTCAACGACTCGAGATCGGCCATGACGTCGAGGATCTCCTCCGGGCTGGCTTCGATCACAACTTCCCGGGTCTCGTTGATTGCCATGGCCCGCACCATAGCGAACCCGCGGTCGGCCGGGAACCATTTCGGCCGGGCGTACCGTCGTCCTCGTGAGTGATGCCGCGACCGATCCCGTCTACACCGTCGGTGACTACCTACTCGACCGCCTCGCCGAACTCGGCGTCTCCGAGATCTTCGGCGTTCCCGGCGACTACAACCTGGAATTCCTCGACCACATTGTCGCCCATCCGGCCATTCGGTGGGTAGGCAACGCCAACGAGCTCAACGCCGGCTACGCCGCCGATGGTTACGGCCGCTTGCGCGGAATGTCGGCTGTGGTAACGACATTCGGCGTAGGTGAGCTCTCAGCAAGCAATGCGATCGCGGGCAGCTATGCCGAGCACGTGCCCGTGGTGCACATAGTCGGCGGCCCCTCGAAAGACGCTCAGTTCGCCAGGCGGCCGCTGCACCATTCGCTCGGCGACGGGGACTTCGAGCACTTCTTCCGGATCAGCCGCGAAATCACCTGCGCTCAAGCCAATCTCATGCCGGCGACGGCCTGCAGAGAGATCGACAGGGTGCTCAGCGAAGTGCGCGAGCAGAAGCGGCCTGGATACATACTGCTGTCCACCGACGTAGCGCGCTTCCCCACCGAACCACCCGGTGCTGCGCTGCCTCGCTACACCGGGGGCACCAGCCCCCGCGCGCTGTCGATGTTCATCGATGCCGCCGCCGAGCTCATTGCCGACCGGCAGTTGACTGTGCTCGCCGACTTGCTGGTCCATCGCTTGCAGGCGGTCGAAGAACTCGAAGCGCTACTGGCGGCCGATGTGGTTCCCTACGCCACGTTGATGTGGGGAAAGAGTCTGCTCGACGAAAGCTCGCCGAACTTCCTGGGGATCTATGCCGGCGCGGCCAGCGCCGAACCGGTACGCACCGCCATTGAGGATGCGCCCGTCCTGGTCACCGCGGGGGTGGTGTTCACCGATATGGTGAGCGGCTTCTTCAGCCAGCGGATCGATCCGGCCCGCACCATCGACATCGGGCAGTACCAGAGCAGTGTGGCCGGCCAGGTGTTCGCGCCGTTGGAAATGGGTGCCGCGCTCGAGGCACTGGCTCAGATCCTGAAGCAGCGTGGGATAAGTTCACCACCCGTCGTTTCGCGAGATGACGAACCGTCCTCAAAAGAAGAAACAGGCAGAACACCGACGCGCGATCAACCGCTGACCCAACAGATGCTGTGGGATCGGCTTTGCGAAGCACTCACACCCGGAAACGTGGTGCTCGCCGATCAGGGGACCTCGTTCTACGGCATGGCCGACCACCGGCTGCCGCAGGGAGTCACATTCATCGGCCAACCGCTGTGGGCCTCAATCGGTTACACGCTGCCCGCTGCGCTTGGAGCCGGCGTGGCGCATCCGAACCGAAGGACGGTGTTGCTGATCGGCGACGGGGCGGCACAGCTGACCATCCAAGAACTCGGCACGTTCTGCCGCGAGGGGCTGTCCCCCGTCATCGTGGTGGTCAACAACGACGGCTACACCGTCGAGCGGGCGATTCACGGCGAAACGGCCCCCTACAACGACATTGTCAGCTGGAGTTGGACCGACATCCCCAATGTGCTGGGGGTGGCCAAACACCTCGCGTTCCAGGCGCACACCTACGGTGAACTCGACGACGCACTCATCGCGGCAGCAGATCATAAGGACCGCATGGTGCTGGTCGAGGCGGTCTTGCCGCGGCTTGAAATCCCCCGCCTGCTCGTCGAACTCGTCCAACCCACGTCGCCGGACGGCAGCCCGCGTCGCTGAGGCCGCTCACCGGCTACACCGAGCGTGTTGTTCGATCCGGACTCGCTGAGGTAAGGATCGCCCGGACCGTCCGCCGACAGCGCCCGCAATCAGCGCCTGCTCCGCAGGCCTGCGCGACGTCTTTTGTCGTCGATGCCCCGGCTGCGATGGCGTCGGCCACCGTTTGGCTGGTGACTCCGTTACACAAACACACGAACATCGAGCGATCCGGTTACTTATGTCTCGATACGCATCATGTCGAAGATACGGCCAACGAAAAGCGGTGGGTAAGTGCCCATTCCCGCCCCCGACATCCACTCGGCCGCGGCGTCGGGATGGTCGATCCATTGCCGCGCGCTCTCTTCGTCGGGAAACTCCTGCAAGATCAATACTTCGTGGTCATCGTCGAAAGCCTGGAAGACCCAAGTCTTTCGGATGCCGGCGGCGGTGAACCTGTCCATTGCATAGCCGACCTCCGTGGTCAGCGTCGACACATCCTCGACGGAAGCGATTCCGGCCACCACCACGCCGGGCGCTCCCGGGCTCGAGGGCGACAGGGGTGGTGGGACGAACCTGTCGATGAGCTCGCCGGCAAAGACCGCGGGAATATCGTCGACGCCCGCGGCATCGAACCAGTCGAAGAAGACCCGCGAGCGGAGCAGCTGCACGATCGGCTCACGGCTGTGCACTCCGATCATCACCAAGACACGGCCGTAGTCGTGCGTGGATGTGTAGACCAGAACGTGATGGGCACCGATGTCGGCGAGTGCGGATTTGTTGCGCTCGAGCAGCGGCCACACCCGGGCCGGATCCGCGACGCGATAGTCCGATGCGATCACCATCGAGTGAATGTCGTTCGTCATCGCTACCTGCTCAGCAACTGCCTTACACCGGATTGAACGACGAAATGAGCCACTTTCCGTCGGCTTTGGTCAGCGAGGCCACAACGCTACTGGACGTCAGGGACGGTTCCGGTCGATCCGCGCTCTGGGTGCTTTGGTTGACGAACAACAGCACCACGGCCGAGTCCGGATGGAACTCCGACAGGGCGGAACGAAGCACCACCGCGGCGGTCTTTATGGACTTCTGCTTGGCGGCCGGTTTGACGATCTCCTCGCTGAACTGGCTGTAGTACTTCAAGAAGTCACCCGTCAAATGGGACTTCGCAGAAGCGATGTCGCTGTCGATGCTGTTCGGTGAATACGACAGGACCGCAACGGTTCCCTCGCTGGCGGCCGAGAGTGCCGCCTTGGCGGCCGCGCCATCGGTCGCCCGGTCTGGCAGGTATGAGAAGTAGAACAGTCCGCCCAGCAACGACACCGAGGCCACCACCAGCAATGCCAGCAGAGCAGCACGGATCCTGCCCGACAACGGTGGCTTCACCCGGGCAGCGAAGCGCTTCAGCCGGCCGGGCTGCGGGTCGTCATCGATGGGCTCGATCTCTTCGGCGTCTACAGTCTCTTCGGCGTCTGCGGTTTCTTCGACAACCGAGGTTTCCTCTGCGCTCACGGCACGAACTCCACTTTCGACATCTTAAGCTGCTTACCGTCGCGCGCGATCGTCACGATCAGCCGGTACGTACGCGGATCCTGCTTGGCGCCAGCCGCATTGGTAATCTCCGATGTGGAGGCGACCAGCACGACCGCTGCATCGTCCGTCATCGTGTCCAGGTCCACAGCGGCGGCCTGAACGGTGCCTTGCGAGACCACCTTCGACTGTTCCACCACCTTGATGAAATCGTCAGCCATCTTGAGGAAATCGTCCTTGAATGTGCCGGTGGAGTCGTCGGCGATGCGCTGCACACCCTCCTTGGCGTTATTGAAGTCCATCGATGTCAATGTCACGACGCCCTGCCGCGCCGCTGCGGCGAACTCTGCCGCACGCTGACGCTGCTGGGTCGCATGGCGATGATCCAGGACCATATACACGCTGCCCGACAGCGCGGCGAGAATGACGACAACGGCAAGGGCTGCGGCGACGGTGGACCATTTGGGACGGTGGAGCCGGCGGGGCCAACGTCGTGCAGGCTTCTCCGCCGCATCGTCCGCAGCGGAGGTATCGGCGTCAGCTTCGGCGACGGCGTCGTCCGGCTCGACTTTTTCCTTCTCAACCGCAGTCTCGGTAGCTTCCGGCTCAATCTTCGGGGTGTCTTGCACCTCGGTCTGAACGGAGTCTGCCGGGTTCGCCTCGTCGTCTTCGGAGACTGCTTCTTCTAAGACTGCTTCTTCTGACACTGCTTCTTGTGTGGCCGGTTGTTCTTTGGCTTCGACGGCTTCGGCCTCGCGGCGCAATTGGATGGCGCGGCCGCGGGCGCGGGCGGCGGCGGCAAGGGCTTCAGCTTCCGCGGCCTCTGCCTCTGCCTGATCGGCCAGCGACCGCATCTCCGCGGCAGTGTGCGGTGCGTCGTCGCCGTTCACCGGAACCAATTTCGTGTCAGCAGCATTCTGGCGGCCGCCGCCGCTCACCGCTCACCAGCCCGAGAACGAGGCTGCTCGTGACTCAATATCAAACTCCTCTACCGCTTGCCCGTCAGTGACAAGTTCGCTTCTTAGCCGCCAACGGCCGGCGACGGTATCCCGGCGTCGATCGAACTTGCCGACCGATTCGATGCCTCCGCGGGGCACAACGGATGTCGCCGTTGGGTCACCCTACTCGGCACACGTGATGGCGCGCGAGCACATCGCCGGCATACGACTCCTCCGTGTCGATGGCCTAGGAGAGCCACGTTATCACTCCCCGCTATGGATGCTACGGAGGCCGTCGGACTTTGACGCCAAAGCTGCTGCACAACGTGCGGAAATGGTGTTCTCGTTTCGGGCATATAAGACAACCCGATTCAACGCAGCAGGTCTTTGACCACTTTGCCGGTCGCGTTTAGGGGTAGAGCGCCGAGAAACTCCACAGACCGCGGCACCTTGAATCCCGCCATGTGCTCGCGGCACCAGTCGATCAATTCTTGATCCCCGACAGCACTTTTCCGGACAACAAACGCCTTGCCCACTTGTCCGAGCCGCTCGTCGGGAACGCCGATGACCGCCGCTTGCGCAACAGCCGGGTGATTCAGCAGGAAACCCTCGATCTCAGCCGGATAGGCGTTGAATCCGCCCACAATGAACATGTCTTTCTTGCGGCCAACCACCCGCAGCCGGCCCCCGTCGTCAAAGTTTCCCAGATCTCCGGTGTGCAGCCAGCCATCGTCATCAATCGCCTCGGCGGTCGCAGCGGGATCGTCGAGATAGCCCTTCATGACGTTGTACCCGCGGACCAGGATCTCGCCGTCATCCGCGATGTCCACCTCGATCCCATCGCACGCGACGCCCGCGGTGGTCGCGATGTCTTCGAAAGAGTCGCCGGGCATCGACAGCGTCACCGTGCCGCCCTCGGTCAGGCCGTAGCCGGTCATGAGCGTCTGGAAAGGCAGCTCGGTGCGGACCCGGCGGATCAACTCCACCGGGATGTCCGCGGCACCGGTCACACCGGCCCTCAGCGACGACAAGTCGCGCTCACCTTGCGCGGACAACAACGAATGATAGAGGGTGGGTGGTCCCGGGAGCATGGTAATCCGTTCGCGCTCAATCAGTTCGAGCACATGGTCAACGTCGAAGACGCGCACCGGAACGATGGTGGCGCCTCGGATCATCGACGCGATACAGCCGGCCTTGTATCCGAAGATATGGAAGAAAGGGTTGACGATGAGGTAGCGGTCGCCTTGGCGCAGATCGGCACGGTCGCACCACTCCGCGTAGTGTCGCAACGTCTGGGCGTGGCCCATCATCACGCCCTTGGGCCGCCCGGTCGTCCCGGAGGTGTAGACGATGTCAGAGACGTCTGAACCGCTCACCACCCGCTCGAACCGGTCGCCGCTTTCGAGGAATCCAGAGTGCAGATCGATTGCGGGGACACCGTCTGGGACCGCGAAATCCAATCCGAGAAAGCCCTTTTCGACCAAGACAAGCTTGGCGCCGCTACGACGGATGATGTCGGCAGCCTCGTCTGCTTTGAAGCGGGTGTTGACCGGAACCAACACGCCGCCCGCGGTCAGCAGACCGAACGCGGCGATGATCCATTGCGCCGAGTTGGGCGCCCAGATCGCGACACGGTCGCCTTTTTCGATTCCCGCCGAAGCGAATGCGCCTGCGGCACGGCGCACCCGCTCGGTGAGCTCGGTGAACGTGAGCCGCAGCGGGCCGTCGACGATGGCTTGGGCGTCGCCGAAACGTTCAGCTGTGCTGAGGACCATCTCGGGGATGGTCTGCCATTCGGGCCGCCCTGTCACACCGACATCAGCCGAGCGAGGTTGCCTCCCATGATCTTCGTTTGGTCTTCGACGCTCAGGTGCTGCAGTGCGTCGGCGTAGTGGCGGGGTTCGGCGAGTCCCTCCGGGTGCGGGTAATCCGAGCCGTAGAGCACCCGCTCCGCACCGATCAGCTTGACGAGGTCACTGATGCCGTCCTCGTAGAACGGGCTGATGTGGATGCGGTTCTTGATCTCCTCGACCGGGTCGCCGCCGGGGAAGCTCTCTGGCGTTTTCTTGTAGACGTCGGCCAGCTGATCCAGTAGCGGGAACAACCACTTCGAGCCGGCTTCGATGACCGCGACCTTGAGCTGCGGGATGCGGTACAACGCACCGTGAATCACCCATGACGCGACGGCGTCCTGCACCGGGCGCCACTCGTTGAGCATGCCGAACGCGTTGGTCTGGAAGGGCAGCATTTCGCTGTCACCGCCGTCCCACTCTGCGGTGTAGCGCGCATACCCGCTGTCCGACGAATGCATGGCGACCAGCACGTCGTGCTCGACGCAGCGTTGCCAGAACGGGTCGAACTCCGGCAGCGCAAACGACCGCGGACCCCGATATCCGGGCACGGGAGCCGGGCGCACCAAGATCGCGCGGGCACCGCGGGCGACCACCCAGTCCAGCTCCTCGATCGCCTTCTCAACGATCGGCAGGCTCACCACCGGCACCGTGAAGATTCGGTCCTGGTAGTGGAAACCCCATTCCTCGTGCAGCCATTCATTGAGTGCGTGCACCACGATATGAATGAGCGCCGGGTCGTCGCGCATCCGCTCCTCGATCAGGCTGGCCAGCGTCGGGAACATCAGTGAGCGGTCGACTCCCAATTCGTTCATCAGCTCCAAGCGGGGACCCGGCTCGCGGAACGCGGGAATCGCGCGCATCGGCTCGCCGAAGATCTCGCGGCGGCTCTTGCCCTCGGGGTTGCCGACTCTGAAGTACTCCTCCATGGCCCCCGGCCTCGCGACCACTTCGAAGGTGGGGTTGGGGATGTAATCGCTGATCTGCCCGCGGATCGCGATCTTGGTGCGGCCGTTCACCTGTACGTACTGGATCACGTTCTTGTACTGCTTGGGCAGGTACTTGGTGAGCGAGTCCTCGGTCTCATACAGGTGGTTGTCCGCATCGAACAGGGGGTACGACAGCGCGCCCGACGACATGAAATCCTCCTTCGCAATTTACGAGAATACTATTCTCTTGCCTGGCCGGCCGCAACGTGCCAGCGCAGCTCGCCACTACGCCGGCGGCCCCAAAGCCGGGGCAGCGTCAGGAGACCAGAGTCAGTTGGCCGCAGTTCAGCACGTCGCGTTGATTTTGAACGTGGCAGTAGCCGGTTCACCGGGTTTGTCGGTCTTGAAGCCGTTGGCGGTACCGGTGATGGTGAATTTGTCGCCATTGAGGCTCATGTTGGCGTCACCTCCGTCGTCTTTCGAGTACATGCCGGTAAAGCCACCCAGATTCTGGATATGGACCGACGTCGCGGTAAGCGGCTGCGCGTGTTCGTCGATGACGATCTTGGCCCCCGCATAGTCGCCGCCGATGTAAATCGTCCGGTACCACTCCAACTGAGCACACTTGACGGCTTGGATCCGCGCGTCGTTTCCGTCGACGGTCACCGATGCCGTGCTCGAGATCGGGGTTTCCGGCCGTGGGGTGCAGGCGCCGAGGACGGCTGCCGCGAGCGCCACACCGGCTGCCGCCACAATTCGGTTCGGCATTTGGCCACCTCAATCCTCGACGATCGAACTTATGCGCCTGCAGCGATGATGTTATTCTCCGTCAATGAGAATGCCAATATCGGCGTTTTCGTCCAAGGAGCTATAACACGTGCACCCGGAGTTCGACAACGGCTTGGCGCGCAAACCCGTCGCGCTCGACACCATGGAGCAGCTGGAAAAAGCGATCGATGCGGCGGCGGGCACCCGAACCCGAGAAACCGGGACAAAGCGCTTAATCAGCGGCGTTTCGCCTGATGAGGCGATAGCATCCTGTGCACGGCGGGTAGTGAACCGCACCGCAAGTCCAAGCGGCGCAGCTGGAGGAGCGACATGAAAAATGCCGTGAAAAGGCAACTGGGCGTCAGTTCAGTGATCCTGCTGGCAGTGTTGTCGGGAGTGCCGGGTCTACTGCTGGTGAGCACCGGACGGGCACAAGCCGATGACCCGGTCTGGCATCAGGTCACATACACCGTCTCGGCAAAGAACCCGATCTACACCGACATCTATTACCAGGATCAAGACCCTACGAAGTTCTCTGACTACAGCCACAACCCGTACATATTCACTCCGCAAGTCCACGTAGATATCGCCCCGGGCAAGCCGTGGGTCCAGCAGGTACCGCTATTGGATCCCAACCAGTGGGCGATGGTCACGGCCACCACCGCCAGGGAACCGGGTACCCCACAGCTTCACTGTGATCTGGCGGTGGACGGGGTGGTCGTCGTCTCCAAGGACGGACCCAAGGGCGTGCTCTGTTCGCTCCGTACTTGGTGAACCGTCCAGGTCGGCGATATCCCCGCGATTGGCTGTGGCTCGCCTTCCAGGCGGCGTAGGTAACTCTCGACGAAGTCCAACGTCTCGGCGTGACCACCAGACATGCCGATCGACTGCTCGAGCACCAGAAACCGCGACAGGCTGGTCATCAGCACCGTCCACACCACCGGCGGCACATCATGGCTGTCTTCCTGGCTATCCAAGCCGTAGCGCTGCAGCGCAGACGTCACCGCTTGGCGTTCTTCATCGCGGAAGCGTTGGGCGTAATAGGCGATCTCGGCTCGCATCTCCTTCCGGTGATTCGCCAGCGCCATAAACTCCATCGAAATCCGGGCGAATGCCGGATCGGTGCCGAATCTCCACAGCGCCCACAACGGCTGAGGCGAATTCAGCAACTGCGCCTGCACCTGAAGCCCTTCTTCGGCACGGCGGCGGAAGATTTCCAGGAACAGCTCCTCCATGGTGCGGAAGTAGTAGTGGACCAGCTGAGGTTTGAGGCCCGCGCGGCTGGCGAGCCGCCGCGATGTCACCGCGGCATAGCCCTCTTCGAGCATCAACTGCTCGGCCGCGTCGAGCAGCAAGACGCGATTCTTTGCGTCCGGTGCCCCGATCCTGCGGGCCGATGTCATGCCTGTGCTCCGTACTCTTTGCGCTCCCGTGCCGATCACATGGATCGTATCGTGGTACGGCGTTGTGACCTTGACCACGACATTACCGCCATGCTAAGCAGGTGCTCAGCACATTCTCGATCTCAACATCGGGCGCCGCTACCGCTTGCCGCCGAACACCGCCGATAAGCCCAGCCCAGGGGGACGCAATCAGATGAGCGACCACGCCTCGATCGACTTCTTCACCGACCAGTCACTCGTCCCCGATCCTCACCCCTACTTCGACTATCTGCGCAGCCGAAATCCGGTGTTACGCCTACCCCACTACGGGGTCGTCGCTGTCACGGGCTACGAAGAAGCCACCGAGGTCTACAAGGACACCGATACGTTCTCAAACATCGTCGCGCTCGGCGGCCCGTTCCCGCCGCTGCCCTTCAAACCGGAGGGCGACGACATCAGCCCACAGATCGACCAGCACCGCAATCAGTTCCCGATGTTCGAGCACATGGTCACCATGGATCCGCCGGACCACACTCGTGCCCGGTCGGTGCTGAGCCGGCTGCTGACACCGAGCCGGCTGAAGCACAACGAGGAGTTCATGTGGCGCCTCGCCGACCGGCAACTCGACGAGTTCCTCAGCAACGGTGAGTGCGAGTTCATCTCCGAATATTCCAAGCCGTTCGCCACGTTGGTGATCGCCGATCTGCTTGGCGTCCCAGAGGAGGATCACAAGGAGTTCCGTACTGTCTTGGGCGCCGATCGTCCAGGTGCGCGGGTGGGAGGACTCGATCACGAGTCGGTAGGCATCAACCCGCTGGAGTGGCTGGACGGCAAGTTCTGCTCCTACATCGAGGACCGCCGACGCGAACCGCGCAACGACGTGCTGACCGCGCTTGCGACCGCGAAGTATCCGGACGGATCGACACCCGAGGTCATCGAAGTGTCCCGCTCGGCCACGTTCCTTTTCGCCGCCGGACAAGAAACCACGGCGAAGCTGCTCAGCGCCGCGCTACAGGTGCTCGGCGACCGGCCTGACATACAGCAACAGCTGCGTGCGGACCGCAGCCTCATTCCCGGGTTCATCGAGGAATCACTACGGATAGACAGTCCCGTCAAGAGCGACTCACGGCTGGCCCGCAAAGCCACCACAATCGGCGGCGTCGACATAGCCCCTGGCACCGTGGTGATGGTGCTACCGGGTGCCGCCAACCGCGATCCGCGCCGCTTCGAGAACCCGCACGAGTTCGACCTCCGCAGAAAAAATGTCCGCGAGCATATGGCCTTTGCCCGAGGAGTCCACTCCTGCCCGGGCGGACCGCTTGCCCGGGTGGAGGGCCGTGTGTCGATCGAGCGCATCCTGGACCGGATGTCTCACATCGCAATCAACGAAGCCCACCACGGGCCGGCCACCGAGCGCCGCTACAACTACGAGCCGACGTACATCCTGCGCGGTCTGAGTAAACTGCACCTCAGCTTCACTACCGCCGATTCAGTCGCGGCTGTGCACTGAGAATGGTTCGATCGTCTGTCTGGGTAAGCACTAAAGGAAACACCCGGACACAGCAGCGTCACCAGCAGTATCTACGGCCGCTGGACCCGCGCCAGACTATCCGGCATATGGTCTACTCGCGGTGGATCAGTTACCGGGGTCCATCCAGTCACCGGATCCCGCTTACATCACCTCAGTGCCAGTGTTCGTCCCAGGGGCCATTCTGCCAGTGGTCGCGGTCGCGGTATTCACCGTCGCGCCAGTGGTCGTCGTGGCAGCGGCCCCCGTCCCAGTTGCTGCCCCACCCTGGATCCCAAGACTGGCCGGGGCACCAGTGATAATCCGGGAACGGCGCGGGTTGGGCCTGGGCGACGGCAGCCGCCCCCAAACCCGCGAGCCCTAAACCGGCGGTCATTACCACCGTTGATGCTGCGGCACGTGCGAGGTTTTTCATGCCAAAAGCATTACCCGATTCAGTTGCGAACGAATCCTGCTCGCGCGAGTTTGCTAAGAAATCCTGGGCAGAGCTTCCTCGGACGTGTGCAAGCGTGGGTCTTCTTCTGTTCCCGGCCACGGGTGGACCACGGCGCAGATCGCCGAGGACCTCCAAATCGCAGAATGCACGGTGAAGTCGAGGCTGCATTTCACCCTGCGAACGCCACGGCTGCCCTCCAAGACAGCCCGCCCGCTGTGCACTCGACGCCTGGAGCCACCAACGCCTGCGAGACGGTGCGCCGCCGTCCCTGCAGGCCGACTCATGTGGCACGCGACGCAGATCGGCGGGGTGCTGGACCCCACTCCCCCGGCGCGGGCGGCATCCGCGAATGATGACCTCAGATGCAACTGTGGGCTGGCAGTTAGCCGACGCGGCTTCAGCTTGCCCAACCTGCCACGAGCGTACCAGGATCTTTGTCCAATTAGGTTGCGGCGAACATTATCTGGCGGCCGAACGGATCCTCGCCGCCGTGGCACGTGAGGGCTTTCCGCTGCCTGCTGCGCTGCTGATGATGCTGACAACCTGGTTGGACCGGTAGGTGGGAACTGAGCAGGAAGCCAGACTTCGGGTTCTTATTGCGCGCGTTAGGCCGAACGCGACTTGAGCGCTGCACCATCAGGATCCCGGAATTGTATTGGTGAAGCTTTCGCCGCGAACAGACCCCCAGGGCTCGCTTTCGTTGCTGAGGGTCACTGCCGTGGCCTCGTCGGTCAGTTCGGCGAGTTGGTCTTCGGGGTCGTCGATATGGGCCAGGTACCGACGGGTGGCCGCCAATACGCCGGCACCGAGCAGCACGGTTGCGGTGCCCATCCAGAAGGGTAGGTGGGCGTTGAACGTTTCACCCAGCAGGCCGGCCAGCCAGGGCGCGACCGCGGCGCCGCCGAATCGCAGGAAGCTGTATCCCGCGGAGGCGACGCCCCTTTCGACGGGTGCGGCCTTCATCACGGTCTCGGTGATCAGGGTGTTGTTGACGCCGATGAACACCCCGGAGATCACGACGCAGGTGGTCAGGACGGCCTTGGCGTCGGTTCCGATCGCCATCACGGCCAGGAGCAAGGAGAACGCGAGCAGGTTGACGATCAGCACCCGCACGGTGCCGAACCGATGCTGCAGCTTGGGCGCCACCACGATGGAGGTGAACGCCAGTGCTAGACCCCAGCCGAAGAAGATCAGCCCGATCTGGTGGGCGCTCGCGGCGAGCGGGAACGGGGTGAACGCCAGCAACGTGAAACTGCCGAAGTTGTAGAGCAGCGCGGTGATTCCGACGCCCAGCAGGCCACGGTGTCGAAGGGCACGGAACGGGTCGAGCAGGCTGGTGGCGTGCTGCGCGCGCGGGGTGGCGGGTAACAGGAACGCCGTGACGACGAGCGCGACGGCCATCAGCGCGCAGACCCCGAAGAACGGGCCACGCCACGAGATCGACCCCAGCACCCCGCCGACCAAGGGGCCGACGGCGATGCCCAGCCCCAGGGCGGCCTCGTAGAGGATGATCGCTTGCGCCACCGACCCGCGGGCCGAGGAGACGATGGTGGCCAGCGCGGTCGCGACGAACAGCGCATTGCCCAGGCCCCACAGTGCTCGCCAGCCCGCGATGCCCATCACCGAGTCCGACATACCGGCCAGGCCGGCGCCGGCGATGATCACCACAAGACCAAGCAGCAGAGTGCGTTTCGGCCCGATGCGACTGGACACCACACCGGTGATCAGCATCGCCACACCCATCACCGCCATGTAGCTGGTGAACAGCAGCGACACCTGCGACGGCGACGCGTTGAGGTTGTCGGCGATGGGTTTGAGGATCGGACCCACTAGGCCGAGGCCCATGAACGCGACCACGGATGCAAAGGCAACGGCCCAGACGGCCTTGGGTTGGCGCCACATGGGGCGGGGTTCTCCTCTTCAGGTGTCAGGTGTCGGGTGTCGGGTGTCAGTTGAGGTTGTCGGCTGGAATCAGCGGCGCCGCTGCGCGTCGTCGAGCAGACCGCGCATGATCCGTACCGCCTCGGCGAGGGTTTGACGGTCAGCGTCATCGAGCCGCGCCAGGTGTTGATCGATCGCGGCGCCGCGTTCGGCATGAACCTGAGCCAACACCGAACGGCCGTCGGCTGTGATGTGGATCCGGACGGACCTCGCGTCGGCGGAATCGGTCGTCCGTGACACCAGGCCTGCGTCCTCGAGCAGGCGGACCTGCGTGCTCATGGTCGACTGTGAGCAGTAATCGAACGCCGCCAGGTCGGACACCCGCGCCGGGCCCTGCTCGTCGATCGCCGACAGCAGGCGGGCGCGGGCGTAGGGCAGTAGCGTCCTCACCCGCTGGGTGGCCAACCGGTGGATTCTGGCGACCACGGCCACGAGATCGGCCGACAGAGCGGTGTCGGTCGCCGGCGCTGAAGTCACCTAGCCATTATTTACATAGAGTATGTATATAGTCGCGGCCCGCGCAGTGACCCTGGTCACACCCTGCCGAGAATCGTCTCGGGCCGCGCCCGGCACAAGCCTGAACTGGCGGTGGACCGGTGCCAGCCAACCTCGTGCTGCTCGTTGACCGCATCCCGGTGAGCTAACGCACGCCGCCGTCATGGCCGCCCTGTGTGGCCACCGCGATCATCGCGGCGCCGATGCTCTGCGCCGCTTGCGGCACTTGATAATCGGCGGCGTCGAGTGCCGGTGGGCGTCACCGCGCGGGGAACCGCGGCTGACCGGGATGAGGGCCGGGCAGCTAGCATAACTGACGACGGTGCTCGTCCAGTCCGCATTAAGGCAAGTGGCTTATGGCGACGTTCGTGAGTTCGTCCAAGAGTGGCACAGCGACACGCATGGCCAGACTCAGCGTTGCCTCGTCGTCAGGGGAGAGCGCTTCAAGCAATTCGGCCAGGTTGTCGCGTTGCGTCTGTAGAAGTTGAGCCCGTAGTGGCATCGGTGATGTCAACCGGCGTCGCACGCCCGTCATCGGGATCGATGAGCCTAACCACCAGACCGTCACGTTCTAACCGCCCAACCAATTGCGTCATGGCGGGCTGAGTGATCCCGCGAGGGCATTGGCGATGTCGTCTTGCAGGTCTAAGCGACATTTCGGCTCCATTCCCAATACATCTCAGAAACGTATGCAATGGCGGAGGTTCCGGTTCGGTATCGGCGCTGCAGCCGGTTGATGAGAACGAGAGCTTCGTCGATGTCGCGGCGCAGTGCAGCTGTCTGGTTCGACCGGGTTCAATCCCAAAGCCATTCAGATACGGTTTCTTGCATGAACACAGTCAAGCGCTGCGCTGCCGCAGCGATCATGGCCACCGCAGGCTTTGGACTGGCGAGTGCGGGCGCTCCAAAGGTCTTGGTGGCCAGCGCTCACGCCGACGACCCGCCCTGGCCGTTTGTGGGATACCACTGGTGTCCGGGTCAGCCCTTTGACCCCGGATGGGGACCCCAATGGGAGCCGACCACCTGCCACGACGCGCACCATCGCGACATCGACGGCACAATTCATAACGGCGACTACTTCGGACCCAGCCCCTTTCAAACGTGGCCCGAGATTCCGAACACACGCCCGTGAATTCGGCCGCGAATCCGGTTACGTGTCGCCGCGCTCCCAGATTTGTCTACCGTCGTGCGCATTGCAGACCAGGAAGAGGCCATCCGGCGCCTGTGCGACGTAGTACTCCGGGTAGTCGGTGCAAAGCGAGTTCTCGTCCTTGATGCCCGCCATCGGAGGTGACCGGAACCATCGAGGCTCATATCTCCTGGGTGAGCCGCAGAACATCAGCCGTCCCGGCTGCGTTGCGAAGGAGATGTCGTAGTCGGCGGTCCCGAACACGAAGTAGGTGCTGTTGTCACAGTAGGTACCGAGAATGATGTGCGGCCTGATACCCGGCGTGCAGTCAGGGTAATCGCAGATACTCGGCCCGGCGGCAGCCGGCGGTGCCACCGACACACCAAGACCCAGCAATACAGTGACCGCTGCAACGACGAATCGCACGAGATTACTTTGCCACAGCTTCGCCGCAGCCGGAATAGAATTCTCTCATTCGGAGAAGACCAGCATCGAGTATCGCCGCAGTGGGCGCCGGCATCCCCGCCAGGCAGTGATAACGTGGCTCTCTGCTGTAGGTGCGGACGAGGAGGTGTTCCATACCGCCACGCGAGCTTCAAACTGAGGCGCTCGGCGCCGATACTTCGGTAGCCGAAGCAGACGAACTCGCCGGGGCGCAAGCCCGTGCCGAGGCCGCTCGTGCCCGTGCAGTACGGCTGCGCCAACAAGCCGAGGCGGCATCGAGCGATCAAGGCAACCGGTCCGGCGCGCAGGAGGCCGAGGGGGAAGCCGAGTCGGCACCGTCGGGCCGACGGCGCCTGCATTGGCGGCTGCGTCGTCCAGGTCGGAAGGCCCTGGCTGCCGCTGCCGCTGTTGTGGTCAGCTGCGGCTCGCTGGCGGCGAGCGGTTATTTGCTGTGGCAGCACCATGATGCCGTGCAGCAACGGCAGCGCACCGCCCAGTTCGCCACGGCGGCCCGCAACGCACTTCTGACCATGCTGACGATCAACGCGAGCACGGCGAGAGCCGATGTGCAGCGTTTTGCCGACCAGACCACCGGGCAATTCAAGGCCATGGTATTGCTGAGCGGCGAGGATTACGTCAAGGCACTCGAGCAGTCGAAGGTCAGCAGCAAGGCCGCTGTGCAAGCCGTCGCAGTGCAGTCCATGACCCAGGATTCCGCGGTTGTCCTGGTCGCGGCGAAATCCGAGCTCACCAAGCCCGATCAGGCTAAACCTGAATCGCGGTCGTGGCGAGTCGTCATCAACCTCGAAACAGACGGCGGACAGCTCAAGATTTCGAAAGTCGAATTCACCCCGTGACGGTCGACGACGAGGTAGCTCAGGAAACAGCGCCTGGCCGCTTCAGCCGCCGAATCAGCGCGATCGGGCGCTGGATGCGTCGTTGCCTGGCAAGGTGGCGTCCAATTCTTTTGACGATGCTGCTCATTGCCGCGACGGGGTTCGCTGCCGGCTATTTCTACTTCGTCTACCGTCCGGATGTGCAGACCGACGACGCTGCAGCACACCAGGCCGTCCAGGCGGCTAGTGATGGTGCGGTGGCGCTGCTGTCCTACTCGCCTGACACTCTTAGCCGTGATTTCACCAACGCCAAATCCCGGGTCACCGAGAACTATCTCGCCTACTACCAACAGTTCGCCGACCAGATCGTGGGTCCGTCGGCCCAGCGCGGCCAAGTAACGACGACCGCCACCGTGGTCAAGGCCGCCGTGTTGGAATTGCACTCGAATTCAGCTGTCGTGCTTGTTTTCGTCAAACAGAAGACCGCAACCAAGGAAAAGCCGCAGCCGGTGGTGACATCGAGCAGCGTCCGGGTAACCCTGACAAAAGTCAGCGGTTCCTGGCTTATTGAGAAATTCAACGCCGTATGAGCGCCACTTCCAGGCGCTTGGTCTTAAACCGAATTGTCTTAAACCGGATTGGCTTAAACCTGACCGTGACGGGCGAAGACGGTGTTAGTCTTTGGACTTCACTGGATAACGCCGGTGTGGACAACCGTGGCCCGTCGAGGAGCACGTGATGCGTTCAATAAGTATGGCGGTAAGCACAGCACTAGTGGCTGCCGGCGTCGCCAGCGGCGTAGGCATGGCGCCGCCAGCATGGGCCTACGACCCTGCCATCAACGGGACGTACACCGCCACGGTGGTCGGTGACTGGGCCAGGGTCAGGGAGGTGTACCACCAGGAGGCGGTGGTGCGAAGCACCTGGACGATCACCACTTCGTGCGCCACTGCCGAGGACTGCACCGGCACGGTGACCAGCGACCAGGGCTGGAGCGCACCGTTGAAGATGTCCGACGGGTATACCTGGTACCTCAAACGCGACATTCCGAACTGGGAAACCTGCCCCGACGGCACCACATTCATCGGCAGAGACTATGTCACTTTCTATCCCGCGAACCCGGACACCGGTGACAACATGCTTGGGTCGTCAGTCCTGGCCGGAAGGGACCAGACGGTCGGCCCGAGCGGCGCCTGCGGCACGAACTTGCCGCTGGATATCGAGCAGCCGTTCAGGCTGGACAAGATAGGGTGATCCGGCGCGCCCAGCTGATGATCTGGATGGTCTGGCGCGATGGCTTCACGTGGCGAACATGTCCTTCCACGTTTTGGCCAGCCTGGGCGCCCCAGGCGTCGTAGTCGTAACCAGATCCGACTGCCGATAAACCTGGCCATCCGGAGCAACGTAGCTACCGGTGTTCGGGTTGTACTGGGCAATCGCCACAGAGGGGCCCACCGACGGTCCGGGCTGGGACTCGTTGCGTCCGAACGCACTCGGCGCCACTGACGGCGCCCTGCCTGCCGCACCGGGCGGGGGCCCGGTTTGGTTGGAAGGATCGTCGAGCGGTGCTATTGGCGACACCTCCCCCATCTGCGCCGCCGGTGGACCGCCCTGCACCGGCGGTAACGGCGGTCCCACTCCCGGAGGTAGCGGCGTTCCCTCCACCGGCCCGAAGATTCTGTTGCGGTTCCAGTTGACCCGGTCGTCGGGCGGGATGCCCTGCGCGATCAGGTTCGGGTCCAGCGGGTAGGTGCCGAAGACATGCTGTCTCATCGCCAGCGGTATGAATGGCTTATCGCTGTCGCAGATTTCGACGGTCGGCGCACGCTTTCCGGGATGCCCCATACAGGGGTAGTTACGCGCGCCGCGCACTCCGATGGGTGAGTCCTGCGGCAGTTTGCAGTAAAGCCCGTCCGGCGTGTCGACAGTCTGGGTGTCGGCTGGGGCACGCCATTGACTCGGTGGTAGAAAGCCGACCGTGCATGCAGGCGGATCACTGATGACGAGATTGAAGGCGCCCGCGGCCAGCCCGCTCGGGGCCTTATTGCCGATGAACGACTGAATCGCGGCGGTGAACGGGGGTAGCAACACCAACACTTGCTCGATTGAAGCGTGGTAGGTCACGCCGATCTGGCCGATCGTAGTGAGGTTGGCGAGCAGCACCGGCAGCGTCGGTTTGATTTGCTCGAGCAGCCGCGACGCCTCGTTGAGCGCCCCGGGCCCCTTTTGCAGCAGAGTGCGGAACTGAGGGTCGTTTTTGGCCACCTGTCCGGTGAACCCGGCAAGGCTGCGGGCCCAGAGCCGGATCGAGTCGGCGGTCTGGGCTTGGGTGTCCAGCAGCGGCCCGGTGTCCTCGGTCAGGGTTCGCGTCTGGTCGGCGACGTTGTTGAGGTAAGCGGAGATTTCTGCTGACGAGTCGAATAGCGATCCGAAATCGTAACCGGCCCCGTTGAATGCCTTGAATGACTCGTCGAGCAATTCGCTGAGCTTGCCCTTGGGGATGCTGTTGATCAACTTACTTGTCTGGTCGAGCACCGGACCGATCGGCTGCGGAATCGTGGTGTCGCTCACGGCGATGACTGAGCCGTCGCGCAGGTAGGGCGGCGAGTCGGTTCGTGGGCGCAGATCCACGTACTGCTCGCCCACCGCGGAGATGCTGCGCACCTCCGCTTGCAGGTCCGCCGGGATCTTCGGCGAAGTATCAAGGGAAAGCGTGGCTTTCGCGCCATGCGGGGTCAGACCCACCGCGGTCACCTTGCCGATCTGCACCCCGCGGTAGGTCACGTTGCTGAAGCGATAGAGGTTACCGGTGGCGGGCAGTTCCAGCGTGATCGTCATCTTGCCGATACCCAGCAGCGTCGGCGCCTGGATGTAGAACACGACCATCACGAACAGACCGACGATCCCCACGATCGTGAAGATCGCCAATTGGATACGGACAAAGCGGGTCAGCATCAGGGGGCCCCATCCGTCGGCTGGCTGGTGGCTGGGGTCGCGCCCGGGACCGGCGCACCGTGATCAGCAGGTGGCCCCGGTGCCGCGGCAGGAGGTGGCCCCGGTGCCTCGGCGGGAGCTGCCTGGTTGACCAGCGGCACCGGTGCCCCGGGTTGCGGCGGTCCGGGCAGCGCCGGTGCCGCGGGTGGCTGCGCGGCCGCCCCTGGGCCGAGCATCGTCAGGCCCGCGACTAACGGCGATACTGGCGGCGGCGGCGCTTCGGCCGGCGGTGCCCCAGGTGTCCCCGCTGGCGGCGGTCCGGGCAGCGCCGGATTCCAGGGCGGCCCCTGCGGACTGATCGGCAACGGATTCCCAACTGGCCCGGGCAACGTCAGTCCCCCGGGCGCCCCGGGTGGAGCACCGTATTTGAACTGCAGGTACTCCGGTTCCCCACGCG
>Ga0209448_10000189_pt1 | contig 22569 bp, 22 predicted proteins | sample BogFormECP14_OM2_FD_188245 | JGI IMG/M metagenome (GOLD analysis project Ga0209448, IMG submission 188245) | Bog forest soil microbial communities from Calvert Island, British Columbia, Canada - ECP14_OM2 (SPAdes) (version 2) | ecosystem: Environmental > Aquatic > Freshwater > Wetlands > Bog ... | reverse complement strand
TTCTTTGCGTCGCCTTCACTGCGCTCACCGTGCTGGTCATCACTAAAGCCACCGCGCTGCAGCGCTCCGTCGAGCGGCATTACTCCGATCTCGCCGAGACCGCCGCCGACGCGCTCGGCAATGTCGCGCTGGTGCAGAGCTATGCCCGCATCGAGATCGAAGTGTCCGGCCTCAAGACCCTGGTGAACTCGCTGTTGCGGGCGCAGATGCCGGTGCTATCGTGGTGGGCCGTGGCCGCCGTGCTGACGCGCGCGGCGACTACGTTGACCCTGCTCGTGATCCTCGTATCCGGAACCTATCTCAAGCTCATCGGCCTCGCCTCGGTCGGCGAGATCGTCAGCTTCATGAGCATCGCGTCGCTCCTGATCGCGCGCCTCGAGCAAGTGGTCAGTTTCGCCAACCGCTTGTTCATGGACGCGCCGCGGCTTGCCGAATTCTTCGACGTTCTCGATACCGTACCGGCGGTGCGCGACCGGCCTGGCGCCATCGATCCGGGCCGCGTGCGCGGTCTCATCGAATTTCGCGACGTGTCGTTCTCCTATGACGGCAAGCGCTCCGCGGCGGCCGATCTCACCTTCACCGCGTTGCCCGGCGAGACCATCGCGCTCGTCGGTCCGACCGGCAGCGGCAAGTCGACGGCGCTGGCGCTGTTGCATCGCGCCTTCGACCCGCAGTCAGGCAGCATCAAAATCGACGGCGTCGACATCCGCGATTTCACGCTCACCGGACTGCGCCGCAATATCGGCGTCGTGTTCCAGGAGACGCTGTTGTTCAACCGCTCGGTCGCCGAAAATCTGCGCGTCGGCAAGCCGGACGCTACCGAAGCCGAGATGCGCGACGCCGCGGGGCGCGCGCAGGCGCTGGATTTCATCGACCGCAAGCCCGAAGGTTTTTCCGCCCCGATCGGCGAGCGCGGGCGGTTGCTTTCCGGCGGCGAACGCCAGCGGCTCGCCATAGCGCGCGCGCTCCTGAAAAACCCGCCGATTCTCATTCTCGACGAGGCGACCAGCGCGCTCGATCCGGTCACCGAAGCCAAAGTGACGGCCGCGCTCGACGAGGTGATGAAGGGCCGCACCACCTTCGTCATTGCGCACCGGCTCGCCACCGTGCGCAACGCCACCCGCATCTTAGTTTTTCAGAACGCGCGCATTATCGAAACCGGCAGCTTCGACGAACTGGTGCAGCGTGGCGGGTTTTTTGCCGAGCTGGTGAATGCGCAATTTTCACTTCCTGCGGCGAACGCAGCCCCCGTTCCGTCACCCTGAGGGGGCCGCAAAGCGGCCCTCGAAGGGCGACGGCCGCAGCGCTCGGACCGTTCATCCTTCGAGGCTCGCTGCGCTCGCACCTCAGGATAACGGTCAACAATCTCAGCGCAGCCGCTCCAAAATACTCACGTAATTCGCCACCGCAGCCCCACCCATATTGAAGATGCCGCCAAGCTTGGCGTCCTTGACCTGCATGTCGCCTGCCGTACCGGTGAGCTGCATCGCCGTGATGGCATGCATCGACACGCCGGTGGCGCCGATCGGATGGCCTTTGGCCTTCAGCCCGCCGGACGGATTGATCGGCAGCTTGCCGTCCTTCGCAACCATACCGTCCGTGATCGCGCGCGCGCCCTGCCCCTCGGGCACGAGGCCCATCGCTTCGTATTCGATGAGTTCGGCGATCGTGAAGCAGTCGTGCACTTCGGCGAAGGATAAATCTTGCAGCGCGATCCCGGCCTGCGCCAGCGCGCGCTGCCACGCCAATCCGCAGCCTTCGAATTTCAGAATATCGCGCCGCGACATCGGCAGGAAATCCTGCACGTGCTGCGCGGCGCGAAACACGATGGCCTTGTCGAGCGTGAGCGCGGTCTCGACATCGGCCAGCACTACGGCGGCGGCACCGTCCGACACCAGCGAGCAATCGGTGCGCTTGAGCGGGCCGGCGACAATCGGATTTTTTTCGCTCTCGGCGCGGCAGAACTCGTAACCGAGATCTTTCCTGATCTGCGCATAGGGATTGCCGACGCCGTTCTTGTGGTTCTTGGCGGCGATGCGGGCGAGCGCGTCGGACTGATCGCCCCAGCGCTGGAAATAAAGCCCGGCGATCTTGCCGAAAATGCCGGCGAAACCACCATCGATATCGGCCTCTTCGCGCACATAAGAGGCCTTGAGGAGATTCCGCCCGACCTCGGCGGGGGGCGTCGTCGTCATCTGCTCGACGCCGACCACCAGAACGACACGTGCGGAACCCGCCGCTATCGATTTAAGCGCCTGATGCACAGCCGCGGAACCCGTGGCGCAAGCATTCTCGACCCGCGTGGCGCGCTTGAAGCGAAGGTCGGGCGAAGCTTGCAAGACCAGCGAAGCGGTAAAATCCTGCGCCGAGAAGCCGGCGTTGAAGTGGCCGAGCAGGATTTCGTCGACGTCTTTGGCCGCAATCCCGGCGTCGGAGAGCGCCTCGCCGGCAACCCGCACGATGAGGCTCTCGACGGTCTCGACGGAAAGCTTGCCGAAGGGCGTGTGCGCCCATCCCACGATGCACGCTGTCATAATCGCTCCCAATTCTTGAGTTGCGTCAATTGCGTTTGTGTTGTGGGTTTTGACGAATTTCCGTCGTTTTTCCTTGGCTTAGCCGTATCCGGAATTCACAAAGCGACTAAGGCTACCGCTATTCGCCTTTGCCTTCGAGCCCGGCTTTGGTTTAGATAGGGGCGCGCCCACGCCTCGTGAACCGACTCCTTTGCGGCCCCGCCATCCACCTAAACTGGGCGCAACCAACCAAACGGACCGCGACACGTGATTTGTAGAGATTCTCTCCGGGCGCAGATGCTCGGTATTGTTCTGGCTTCTATCGCGTTGGGGGCCTCAACCCTCGGTGCGGCCGTTGCCGCCATCGTGTCGGCTATGCCGGCAAGCGCCATGGCGCTCATTCTGGTCGACGCCGACACCGGGAAGGTGCTGCGCGCCGATAATGCGACCTATCCGTGGTATCCGGCCTCCACCACCAAGCTGATGACGCTCTATATGACGCTGAGCGCGATTCGCGACCATCGTATCACCTTCGACACGTTGTTCACGGTGTCGCCCAATGCCAACGCGCAGGCGCCGGTCAAGATGGGCTTTCCGGTCGGCACGCAGGTGACCGTCGACAACGCCGTCAAGATGATGATGGTGAAGTCGGCGAACGACATGGCCGCGTTGCTCGCCGAAGGCGTCGGCGGATCGATCGACGATTTCGCCCAACAGATGACCGACACCGCGCATCGCCTCGGTATGTCGGAATCGAATTTCGTCAATCCGAACGGATTGCCGGCCGACGGCCAGATCATGTCGGCGCGCGATCTCGCCATTCTCGCCCGCGCGCTGATCCGCGAATTCCCGCAATACAGCTTCTATTGGCACGTCCCGGCAATCAAATTCGGCCGCCGCGTGGTGCGTAATTATAATCCGCTGCTCGGCCGTTATCCGGGCGCCGACGGCATGAAGACCGGCTTCATCTGCGCCTCGGGCTTCAACATGGTGGCAACAGCGACGCGCGACAACAAACAGCTGATTGCGGTCGTTCTCGGCGCATCGTCGTCTCAAGCGCGCGCGGTGAAAGCGGCGGAACTGCTCGAAGGTGGATTCGCGCAGAAGCCCTTGGCATGGCTGACGCCGACGCTCGGCACCGTCGACCAACTCGCGCCGATGGACGCGACGCCGCCGAACTTGAAAGACGAAATGTGCGGACCGCATCGTAAGCGCCCGGCGACCGAGGAAGACGATCCTGACGCCGTCGACGACAGCGGCAATGCTGCGAGCGCCAGGAGTGACGGCAGCACACAGTTCTCGGTGCTGCTGTCGGCGTTGCGCGCGCCGACGGCGAAGAACCTCGCTTTGTTGCCCGATGCCGGGCCGGTGGTGCCGACCGTCGTCTATACCGGGCCGACGCGATCGGCGGCGCAAGTGGATGCGCTTGCCGCCCTGCCCGAGGCCGCCGACCCCGCTCCGAAGAAACTTAAGAAAAAGGCCGCCAAGGGCGAGACCAAGTCCGGGACCAAAGCGGCGGCCGCGACTCCGGCCGCGGACGGTGCCACCGCGACCGGACAGGTCAAGACCGGCAAGCCGACCGGCAGCAATATCCATTACACGCCGTCATCCGCGTCGGCGCTGGGGGCTGGCCCGGCGCCCGGCGCTCCGGCCGCTGCGCAGAAGAAGCCGAAGCCCGCGCCGGCGCAGTGATACGCTCATCCAACCTACGTTCTTCGCCTCCGCACGGACCATGCTAGAACGCCCGCGGTAAAACCGGGTGGCCGAGGGAGCATGAACGCCAAAATGACAATTCCCGCGCTGCAGGCGATGAAGCGCGACGGCAAAAAGAGCATCGGCGTCGTCGCCTGGGACTTTCAGATCGCGCGCATCGCCGACCGCGCCGGATTTGATTTCATCTCCGTTGGCGATTCCGTCGGCGTCAATCTGTGGGGCCGCGACGACGTGCTTGACGTCACGCTCGACGAGATCCTGATCTGCTGCAAGGCGGTACGGCGCGGCACCGCGCGCGCTCTGGTCAGTTGTGACATGCCTTTTGGGCCAGTGCAGCAAGGGGCGGACCCGGCGCTCGCCGCGGCGCATCGTCTTGTCGACGAAGGCGGCACCGACATGATCAAGATCGACGCCGCGGCGGAATTTCCTGATGTCGTGCGCGCGCTGGTCCGCGAAGGCATCCCGGTTTTCGCGCAATTCGGCCTCACCCCGCAGACCGCGGGCAAATACGGCATTCCCTACAGCGCGCAGAATTCGCCGGAAGCGCAGGCGAGCGCCGAAGCCGCCACGAAGCTCGTCGACGAAGCAAAACTTCTCGAAGACGCCGGCGCGAGCCTGCTCGACTTCACCAATTCGGGCCCGGTTGCCGGCGCGGCCGTGGTCGCGGCGGTGAAAATTCCGGTGATCGGCGGCTTCGGCGGCGGCCCGTGGCTCGACGGCCGCGTGCGGCTCGTCCACACCGCGCTCGGCTACGGCGAGAAGTGGCTCGATGCCAAAACCGACACTTACACCAATACCGCCAAGGCGGCGCTCGGCGCGTTCACCGCCCTAATCGCGGATGCGCGCGCCGGGCGGCAGATCAAGGGTTGAAACGGTCAGAGGTCAAAATGCCGAGCGTCGACATCGACGGCATCAGGACGCGTTACGAGATCAACGGCTCCGGCCCGCCGATCCTGATGTTCGCGCCGGGCGGCTTCAATGCGGTCGTCGAAGCCTGGTCGACGCTTGGCATCTACGCCAAAATAAAACTGCTCGACCATCTGCCGGCGAAATTCACCTGCATCTTGTTCGACCGCCGCGAATGCGGGCAATCGGGCGGCCGCGTCGAGCCAGTGACCTGGATGCATTTCGTCGCGCAGGGCAAAGGTCTGCTCGATCACTTGAGGATTGCGCGCGCGCACATCGTGGGCGGCTGCATGGGCTGCGGACCGGTCGCGGCCTTCGGTGCGGCGCATCCCGCGATGGTTAAGAGCATGATCCTGTTTTGGCCGGTCGGCGGCTACAAATATCGGCGCTCGAGCCACAAGCGCTTTGCCGAACATCTCACCTTTGTGCGCGGCCAAGGACTCAAGGGCGTCGTCGCGCTGGTGCAGAGCGAGGGCAAGCCGTTCGGCGCCGACCCACGCGGCGGACCCTGGGCCTCGGTCATCAAGCGCGATGCCGCATTTGCCGCAGCCTACGCCGCGCAGGATGCGGACCAATACTTTCGCATCTGCGAGAGCATGCGTGACGCGTTGTTCGACCGCGATACCGCCCCCGGCGCCGCGCCCGAGGGCCTGGTAAGTACCGAAATACCGGCCCTTATCGTGCCGGGGCACGACGATTCACATGCCACTTCGGCGGCGCGCTATCTGGACGAATGCCTGCCGCTTTCCGAATATTGGGACATGCCGGTGGAGCGGCAGACCGAGGACGCCACCAACGCGCGCGTCTTGCAATTTTTGGATAAAGTGACCGTGTAAAGCATGATCCCGAAAAGCCCGCCTTCGGACCGACGGGCGAAGTCCGGCTTTCGGATAAGATCATGCTCAAATGAAGAATCTAGGCCGATGGTCGACTATTATTCAGTCCTGTTGCGTGCGGTAACCTCGCCCGGCGCCGGCGACGCGCGCTGGCGGCGCGGCATCTATGAGCGTTCGCGGCAGATGCTGTCGACGCGCATGCGCGGCCTGCGGCCGCAGCCGCCGCTCACCGCCATTGCCGCCGAGGAAGCGAGGCTGGAAGCGGCGATCGAGCGTGTCGAGTCCGAATTGTCCTGGACCGACCGCGCCGCGGTGCCACCGGACGATCAAGCCGACGACATTGTCGCGCCGCCTTATGAGCCTGAAGGCGCGCCGTTTGCGGCGTCGGGATTGAGCCGGATGGCTTGGATCGTGATTGCCGTGGTGGTCGCGGCGCTTGGCGCCGGCGGCTACATCTTCTTCGCCGGCAAGGGACAAAAATCCGCAAGCCCGGCGCCGGTCAACACTGCGGCGAAGGCCACCGCCGCGCCAAGCAGCAGCCCGCCGAAACTGGCTGCGGTCAACGTCGCCAAGAACGGCGAGCTACCGCCCGGCGTCGACGGCGGCTCGTCGGATCCGGACCTCGAATATGTGTTCCGCCGGCAGCCGACTTTCTACCGCACGCTGCAACCGGTCGGCACCATCATCGTCGACAAGCTGCAGCATTTTCTTTATTTGGTTCAGCCCCACAATGTCGCCTTGCGCTACGGCATCGCGGTCGGCGCGCAATGCAACGATCTCGCCGGCATGCGGCACATTGCGGCGATGGCGGAATGGCCGACATGGCGGCCGCCGCCGGAAATGCTCGACCGCAATCCGAACCCGATGCCGGGCGGCCCCGGCAATCCGCTCGGCGCGCGCGTGCTCCAGCTCGACGATTCCAATTCGCGCATCACCGGCACCAATGCGCCGAAGACCATCGGCAATGTCGTCAAGTTCGGCTGTATCCGCCTCAACAATGACGACATCGTTGATCTGTACGGCCGCGTGAAGCTATCGACGCCGGTCGTGGTGAATTAAAGCGGGATGGTTTTAGATTGAATCGGTCCCACGCCGTGACCGCGATTGCGGCGATTACTGATGCTTGGGATCACGGTCGAGCAGTTCGATCGACACCCCCTCGGGCGCCTTGATGAAGCAGATGCGCACGCCGGGCCGCACCGTCGTCGGTTCTCTGGTAAACTCGACGCCCTTGGCTTTAAGGTCAGCGGCGATCTCATCGATGCCGCTGACGGCAAGGCCGAAATGATCGAGGCCGCGGTACGGAATGGTCGGCGCGGCATTGACGTTCTCGCCCGAGCCCACCGGCGCGATGAAGATATTGGCGCCGCCGAGCTTCAAATCGATGCGCTCCTTGCCTTGCTGCATGGTCCGTTTGATTTCGGCGCCGAGCATTTTTTCAAACCACTGCGCCATCGCTTCGGGATTGGGTGTACGCAAATGAATGTGGTCCCAAGTAATCCTCGCGTTTTCGATTTTGGCCATGACGTTCCTCCCTGTTATGCCCGGGAAGTTAGGCTATGCCACCAAGGGATGACAACAGGGGCGCGGGCAATACAGCAAGGCGCAAGAAATTGCGCTCAATGACGAACCGGCTTCGGCGCGCTCGCGGCCGCGGGGAGCGAGGTTTCAGGTTTGGGCAGGACGACGACCCAGCCGGCCTTGGCGACGACGGCCCGCAGCATCTGCAGCATGCGCTGCATCTCGGCCCGCGTCAGAACGCCTGCCGCGCCCTCGTCGCTAAGGCCGCGCAATTCGAGTTTAAAGCCCTTGTTGTGACGCGAAATCGTCAGCCGCTCGGCAAGCTCCGCCGCGCTCGCGCTCGATTTGAGGATCTCGGGCGGCGTCTTGGTCATCGCACCGGCGGTCGAGGCGATGGCGGCCTCGCGTTCGAAGGCGGCGAACTCGCCGCGCAGGTCGGGCGGCGCCTGCTGCGCCAGATCGGAGGTTTTCGCCAGATACCCGGTCGCGCGGTCAAGCAGAGCCAGCGCCAGCCGCCGCGTCAGCCAGCACGACCAGGCATCGGGACGGCCGGCATTGATGGCAGCGGCGATCCGATCCTCGCGCGGCTCATAGACAAAGGTAAGGTAATGGTTGTCAGCACTCGCAGCATGCGTCAGCTCATCAAGCGGGGCGCAAGTCTGATTTAGATCGAGATTCGCGGCCGTGCTTTCAGCGTTCCGCCTCCAATTAAGCACGGACGCCGAAAGCCGGAAGCCGGCAAACCACCCCTGTCGCCGAAGCTTCGGGGCAATGCTATGGTATCCTGGTAATTATGTCACAAAATTCGTGATACGGATGCGGTGAAAATACGGCAGCCAGCAGGGCGTAAAATGACTGAAATATCAGATCAAAAAATGACCGATCATACGGTGAAGGCCTTTGACGCCGACCTGGCCAAACTAACGCGCATGATCACCGAAATGGGCGATCTTGTAGACAAAGAACTGAAAGACGCGGTGGAGGCGCTGGTTCGCGGCGATACCGAACTTGCCAAACGCGTGATCGCGTTCGACCAAGCCAACGACGTGACCCAGCGCGAGATCGAAGCCAATGCCACGCTGCTCATCGCGCGGCGGCAGCGGTCGCCTACGACCTGCGGCTTATCGTTGCGGTGTGGGAGACGGCCATCGAGCTCAAACGCGTCGGGTCGCTGGCCAAGAACATTGCCAGAAGCGTCATCGAACTCGGCGGCGACCATGGATTGCCGCAGCCGGTCGATGCGCTGCGGCGCCTGGCGCGCGCGGCGTCGCGGCGGCTGCGTGAGGTCGTGGCCAGTCTTGTTCGTGGTGACGCCACCAAGGCCCAAAGCCTCTGGCGCACCGACAATGAGATCGATGCCATGTATTCCGGCCTGTGCCGCGAATTATTGACCTACATGATGGCGGACCCGGGCATGAGCCCTTCGGCGGTTCAGCTCCTGTTTTGTGCAAAGAATATCGAGCTGATCGGCGACCATGTGACCAATATTGCCGAGGCGGCGCATTACCTGGCGCAGGGACACCGCATCGATCGGTCGCTGGAAAGTCCCGTCGCGTAGCCGGTCAAACGCCGACTTTAGAGCACGATCCCGAAAAGTGGAAACCGGTTTTCGGAAAACATGCACAAACGAAATCCAGAGCTTGATCCGATTCAATTGAATTGCATCAAGGTATCGCCATATGCAAGGGCGCGTCGGTGACTTGTTGCAGTTGGTCGAGCGTGAGTCCCGGCACCATTTCGCGCACCGCGAAACCGTCGCCGGTGACATCGAGCACCGCGAGATTGGTGTAGACGCGGTTGACGGCGCCGATCGCGGTGAGCGGATAGCTGCAGCGGCGCACCAGCCGGCTTTCGCCGGATTTGGTCTGATGCTCCATCACCACCCACAGCTCGCGGGCGCCGGCGGCGAGATCCATGGCGCCGCCGACCGCGGGCGCGGAGTCGTTATCCGACATCGACCAGTTGGCGATATCGCCGTTCTCGGCTACCTGGAAAGCGCCGAGCACGCAGAGATCGAGATGGCCGCCGCGGATCAGCGCGAAACTGTCGGCGTGGTGCATGTAGGAGCCGCCAGAGCGCAGCGTGACATATTGTTTGCCGGCATTGATCAGCCAGCGATTGATCCGATCGGGCTCCGGCACAGGCCCCATGCCGAGCACGCCGTTTTCCGATTGGAAAATAACTTCGCGCTCCATCGGCACATAGTCGGCAACTTTGAGTGGCGCGCCGATACCGAGATTGACGTACCAGCCTTCGGGGATGTCGCGCGCGAGCCGCGCGGCCATTTCGTTTCGCGTAAGCGGCTTGCAGGCTGCGAAGAAATTCACGGCGTCGTCCTCCCGCTTCTCCTCACGGCACCATCGGATCGCCGTAGGGCACATGGACCACTCGGTTGACGTAGATGCCGGGCGTCATGATTTTTTCCGGATCGAGCGCGCCGAGATCCACCACGTGCTGCGTCTGCACGATGGTCAGTTGCGCCGCGCTCGCCATGATCGGGTTGAAATTCTGGCCGGACGAACGGTAGGTCAAGTTGCCCCAACGATCCGCCTCCCAGGCCTCGACCAGCGCAACGTCGCCAGGCAGCGCTTCCTCGAGCAGATATTTGCGGCCGGCAATCTCGCGCTCCTCCTTGCCGGCGGCGAGCTTGGTGCCGACCGCCGTCGCCGTAAAAAAGGCCGGGATCCCGGCGCCCGCGGCACGGATGCGTTCCGCCATGGTGCCTTGGGGCACGATTTCAAGCTCGATCTTGCCGGCGCGATAAAGCTCCTCGAACACCACCGGATCGGCGGTGCGCGGATAGGAGCAGATAATTTTGCGTACGCGGCCGAGAGCGAGGAGCCGCGCCAGGCCGGTGCGGCCGACGCCGGCATTGTTGGAGACGACGGTCAAATCCTTCGCGCCCTGCGCGATCAAGCCGTCAAGCAGAGCATGCGGCTGACCGATATTGCCGAAGCCGCCGAGCAGCACGACAGCGCCGTCGCGAATACCGGCCATCGCATCGGCCATGGACTGAACGATTTTGTTGATCATCGGAATTGGTTGCCCGTCATCCTGGGGTGCGAGCGGAGCGAGCCCCGAAGGGTGACGGAGATACCCTACCCCACCACCCGCGCCCGCGGCTCCTCGGCAAAAGCCGGCATCACCTCGCGCGCGAAGCGCCGCAAGCTCTCCTGCGCGGGCCCGCCGCCATTAAGCAGCACATAGCCGGCGCCGGCCTGCCGAAGATTTTCCAGCTTGCGCGCGATCTCGTCCGGGGTGCCGTAAAGCGCACTCTCTTCGCTCGCCTCGCGCGTGTCGGAGAACGCCATGATGCTCGATTTGTTCTTGGTGCCGTCGGGCGAGTTCGAAATCGCCGCCAAGCGGCGTTGCGCTTCGAGCCGGCGCTCGAGAGCCGAGTCCTTGTCGGCCTGATCTTTGGCGACGAAGAAAGCGCGGGCGACGCCGACATCCATCGAATCGAACACGCGGCCGCGCGCTTCGACGGCTTCCTTGAAGATCGCGATGCGCTCGCCAACCGCTTCGATCGAAGCAAATTGATCGAGCAAGAGATTATAGCCGCGCACGGCGACCTGACGGATCGAATCCGGGTTGCCGGCCGCCATCCACATCGGCGGATGCGGTTTCTGCGCCGTCGGCGGCTCGACGATGATGTCCTCGAAGCGCCAATATTTTCCGTGATGCGAGAAACGCTGCTTCGACGTCCAAGATTTGACGATCACATCGAGCGATTCATTAAAGCGCGCGTCGGCTTCCTCGATCGGCAGGCAGAAACCGGCGAATTCGTTGTGGCGATAGCCTTTTCCGACGCCGAAATCGAGCCGGCCGCCGGACAGAAGATCGATGGTCGCCGCTTGCTCGGCGACCAGCACCGGATTGTGCCAGGGCAGCACCAGAACCGCGGTGCCGAGCCGCAACGTTTTTGTTTTCGCCGCCACCCAGGTGAGAAGCGACAGGCTGGCCGAGACCTGGCCGAAGCCGGTGAAATGGTGCTCGACCAAAAAGCTCGCGTGATAGCCGAGCGCCTCGGCTTCAATATTGTAATCGACGAACTGCTTATAGCCTTGGCCGGAATCGACGTCCGGGCCGCCGTGGCGGGCGGTAGCGCTGCCGAATAAACCGAAACGCATTGAGCCGGCTCCCTGAGTTGCTGCGGTAATGTAGCGCATGGCCTGCGCCGGGAGCTATAGTGGCGCAGGGAGGAAAACATAATGTTGCACCGAGCTATTCTCGCGGGGTTTTCGGCGACTGCTCTGGTCGCAGCTCTGATAGGTGGAACGCCGCAGCCGGCCGCGGCGCAAGACGCCGCAAAGGACTATCCTACCCGCCCGATCACGCTGATCGTGCCCTACCCGGCCGGCGGCGGCGTCGACCTGATGGGTCGGCTGGTCGGCCAGAAACTCTCGGTGGCGCTCGGCCAACAGGTCGTCATCGAAAACCGCGGCGGCGCCGGCGGCATGATCGGCACGCGCGACGCGGCGCGATCCCCGCCGGACGGCTACACGCTGGTCATGATGCTGACCGGCATCAGCCTCGGCGCCAATACCGGCTACGACGTGAACAAGGATTTTGCGCCAATCGGGCTCGTCGCGTCGACACCCATCATCGTGGTGGCGCACCCGTCGTTGCCGGCGCGATCGCTGACCGACGTCATCGCGCTGGCGAAGAAAGATCCCGGAAAATATTCAGCCGGCACGCCGCCGGCGCCGACGGTGAATTTTTTCGCCGCTGAATTATTCAACGTGATGGCCGGCACTAAAATCACGGTGGTCACCTATAAAGGCACTGGACCGCTCACCAACGATCTCCTCGGCAATCACGTCCAGCTCGGCTTCAACACGATCCCGGCGTCGGTCAGCAACATCACAGCGGGCGCATTGCGCGGTATCGCGGTCGCCACGACCACGCGTTCGGCGGCGCTGCCGAATGTGCCGACGGCCGCGGAAGCGGGTCTGCCCGGCTTTGAGGCCGTGCAATATTACGGAATGGCGGCGCCGGCCGGAACGCCGCGGCCGATCGTCGAGCGGCTCAACAAGGAACTGCGCGTCATTCTCGCCACCGACGACATGAAGAAGCTTCTCGTCGGCGCCGGCAGCGATCCCACCCCCAGTACGCCCGAAGAATACGCCGCCAATATCCAGCGTGAGGAGGGCAAGTGGGCGGAACTCGTCAGGAAGCTGGGGCTGAAACTCGAATAGGATGGAGCGACCTGAAATCGTCATTGCGAGCAAAGCGAAGCAATCCAGCCTGCGGCGCCGTCTGGATTGCTTCGTCGCTTTGCTCCTCGCAATGACGCAGTGATGTTTGAAGCAATAGGGTAATGAGTATGGAACTGGGACTGAAAGGCAAAATCGCGCTGGTGACCGGATCGAGCCGCGGCATTGGGCGCGGCATAGCGGAGGCGCTTGCGGCCGAGGGCTGCGACGTGATGCTCACGGGACGGGACCAGAAAGCGCTCGAAGAAGCGGCAAGCGCGATCCGGGCGAAGGGGCGCCGTGCCGCGACGTCCACGCTCGATCTCCGCGAACCGGGCACGACGGAAACGCTGATCGATCAGGTGCGGCGCGCGTTCGGCGGTCTCGATATTCTCATCAACAATGCCGGCGCGACCAAGCGCGGCGATTTCCTCGAACTCACCGACGCCGACTGGCAGGACGGCTATGCGCTGAAATTCTTCGCCCATATGCGGCTTGCCCGTGCAGCTTGGCCGCTGCTCATGGAGCGGCGGGGCTCGCTGGTTTCGATCGGCGGAACCGGCGGGCGCAAGCCCACAGCGCAATTCACCATCGGCAGTTCCGTCAATGCCGCAGTTGCCGCTTTCACAAAATGCCTCGCCGATCGCGGCAAAACGGATGGCGTCCAGGTGAATTGCATCCATCCGAGCGTGGTCGAGACCGACCGTACGCGGCGGCAGATCAAAACCGAGATCGAACGCACAGGACGATCGGAGAAGGACATCCGCGACGATATTATCCGCGAGTTCAACAATACGATCCGCTTCGGCGCGGTCGAGGATGTCGGCAATCTCGTCACCTTCATCGTCTCGTCGCGCGCCTCGTGGCTGCATGGCACCACGATCGATCTCGACGGCGGCGAGATCCCGGTTTTGTAACCTCGGTGGCTTGGCGCGAGCCCAATGAACGCCTCATGAACATCCTTTTGACGCCAGCGCGGATCGGACCGGTCGAAATCAAAAACCGCATCGTCATGCCGCCGATGACCACGCGCACGGCGGATGCCGAGGGTTTTGTTACCGAGGACTCGATCGCCTATTACATGGCGCGCGTGCACGGCGGCACCGGCCTCATCACCGTTGAAATGGCTTCGCCGGAAAAGGTGGGCCGGCATCGCCGCCGCGAGGTCGGGATTTATGACGACCGTTTTGTTCCCGGCCTGCAGCGGCTGGTTGCCGAAATCCATCGCGGCGGCGCCAAGGCCTCGATTCAACTCGGTCATGCCGGCGGGCACACCCGCATCGATATTTGCGGCGAGACCCCGATCGCGCCATCGGCTATACCACATCCGGTTTACGAGACGACATTCGAGACCATCGTTCCCGAAGAAATGACCAAGGAGCGGATCGCCAGAACGATCGCGGCCCATGTGGCGGCGGCGCAGCGCGCCAAGGAAGCCGGCTTCGATTGCGTCGAAATTCACGCCGCGCACGGCTATCTGATTTCGCAGTTCCACGCCCCGTTCGAAAACCTCCGCGCCGACGAATTTGGCGGCAGCCTGCTCAATCGCGCCCGCTTCGGCTTGTCTGTTCTGCGCGCGGTGAAAGAGAAGGTGCCGGGCTTAGCCGTCATCTATCGTCTATCGGTCGAGGACTATTTCCCGGGCGGCATGCCGTTTGGCGAAGGCCGCCAGATCGCGCAATGGGCAGCGCAAGCCGGTGCCGATGCGCTGCACATCACCGCCGGCCATTACCGCTCGCTGCCGTCGGCGCAGATCGTGCTGCCGCCGATGAGTTTTCCGGACGCGATGTTTCTCGACTTCGCCGCCGAGGTGAAAAAGGACGTCAGCGTGCCGGTGATCGCGGTCGGGCGGCTCGGCAATCCGGCAACCGCGCGTGCGGCGGTCGAAGACGGCAAAGCGGATTTCATCGCGCTCGGTCGCACGCTGATCGCCGATCCGCAGTGGGTCGAGAAAGTCGGCCGCGATGAGCCGATCCGGCCCTGTCTCGCCTGCAATACCTGCATCAATGAAATGCGCGGCGGCGCCCGCATCGGCTGCGTCGTCAACGGCGCCGCCGGCCGCGAAACCGCGTTCGCCGATGCCCAACCGCCGCAGGGCGAACGCATCGCGGTGATCGGCGCCGGGCCGGCGGGCCTGACCTATGCGTCGCTCGTCGCCGACGGCAATAACGTGACGGTCTACGAGAAGGGCGAGCAGGCGGGCGGCGCCTTCCGCTATGCCGGGAAGGCGCCGCTGTTTCAGGAGGTGGAAGCGAACGAAGCAAGCTTCGAGCTCTACATCGTCCATCTGGTTGCGGCGTGCCAAACGCGCGGCGTGAAATTTCGCTACGCGACCGATATCGCTGCGCGTCCGGCACTGCTCGAACCGTTCGACCGCATCGTCATCGCGACCGGCGCCGAATATCGTCACCCGCGCTTCGGTCGTCTCGCCACCTGGATCCTCGATCACGGCTTGGCGCGCGCCCCCGGCATGGCGCGCTTGTTCTCGTCGCCGCAGCTGCGGAATTGGTTCTACTACGAGGCGCGGGTCGGCACCGGCAGCCGCTTTCGCGCGCTGGTGCGGCCGGGACAGAAGCTGAGCGTCATCGGCGACGCGGTGCGAGCCGGCAAAAGCAAGGACGCGATCGCAAGCGCCTTCGAGGCGGCACTGCTGCCGCAAAAGGCAAGCATTCTGCAGCTTGGCCCAATCCAAAGTTGAAAATTGCCCTATAGGGGCAACATTGCGGCAGCGGCGGCCAGACCGGCAGTGCTGCCGCTGCCGCAAGATTATGCAATTGCGGAGAGCAAAACCCACGATCACAATGCATTTTACTGGCATAGTTCTTGCGGCGCTGCACTCAAATTCCATTCGGTCGCGCGATGTTTCAACCTGCAAAGCTTCGCCTCGAAGACGTGAGCATGACCTTCAAGACGCCGGGCGGCATCTTTGAGGCGCTCGCGCCGGTGACATTGGCCATCGCTCAGGGCCGCTTCATCAGCCTGATCGGTCCCTCCGGCTGCGGCAAGTCTACGCTCTTCAACGTTGTCGCCGGACTGCTCGAACCGAGCGGCGGACGCGTTGTGATCGACGGCCTCGATTCAACCGGCATGATCGGCCGCGTCGGCTATATGCTGCAGAAAGACCTGTTGCTGCCGTGGCGCACGGTACTCGACAACGTCATCCTCGGCATGGAAATCCAAGGCGTTCCGCTGCAAGCCGCGCGCGATCGCGCGCTGCCGCTGCTCCGCCGCTACGGACTTGCCGGTTTCGAACATCTCTTTCCGAGCGCACTGTCCGGCGGCATGCGCCAGCGCGCGGCGCTGCTGCGCACGCTGATGTTCGACACCGACGTCATATTGCTCGACGAGCCGTTCGGCGCGCTCGACGCGCAAACCAAGCTGCAAATGCAGGAATGGCTGCTGCAACTATGGAGCGACTTCGGCAAGACTGTGGTGTTCGTCACCCACGACATCGAAGAGGCGATCTACCTCTCCGACGAAGTCAACGTCATGGCGACGCGGCCGGGCCGGATCGTCGAGACGATCCCGGCCACGATCGCGCGGCCGCGCCCGCGCAGCGTGACGCTCACGCCCGAATTCATCGCCATCAAGGAGCGCTGCTTGGAGCTACTCACTGCGGCGCATCACTCAGCCGTTGACGAGGCCGCATGACGGTCCAGGAGACATCGCGGCTCGCAGGCGTCGTCAGCGAAGGCGCGCGCGCCGAACCGATCGTCAGCGTCCGTCCGGCCCGCAAGATCCGGCGCCTGCCGGTGCGCAAGGATTGGCCGCTCTGGGCAATCATCGGCACGCAGATTGGAATCCTGGTCGCCGCGATCGCGCTGTGGCAGATCGGCGCCGACCACGGCTTCATTGACGGCTTTTTCTGGTCGAAGCCGAGCGCGATCTTCAACACCCTGGTCACCTTCTTCACCGAAGGCGACGCCTTCACCGATATCGGCTTCACCTTCCGCTCGACCATCATCGGCTTTCTGATCGGAACGGCGTCAGGCTCCATGCTCGGGCTGTCGTTCTGGTGGTCGCGCAATTATGCCGCCATCGCGCAGCCCTTTATTATCTGTTTTGAATCGCTGCCGAAGCTCGCGCTCGCCCCGCTCGTCATCCTGGTGTTCGGAATGGGGCTCATGTCCAAGGTCGCCATCGCGACAGCACTCACCGTCGTCGTTTCAACACTGACGACCTATGCGGGCGTCAAGGCTGTCGATCCCGATCAAGAACGGCTGTTCTATTCGCTGGGCGCGAGCCGTATGCAGGTGTTCCGCAAACTTATCGTGCCGTTCTGCCTGCCGTGGATCATCTCGGTGCTGCGGGTGAATATCGGCCTGGCCCTGACCGGCGCCATCGTCGGCGAATTCATCGCCTCGCAACACGGACTCGGCCGGCAAATTCTCTACGCCGGCCAGACCTACGATATCGCTTTGGTCTGGGTCGCAGTGCTCGTGCTCTCGACGCTCGCCATCGTCATGTACGTGACGGTGTCATGGATCGAGAGCGTGCTGCGCAAAGGCGTCAAGCAATAGCAATCGCACAGGGGTAGTTGTTATGGACACGATAAAGAAGCAGGGCGCCTATCATTTGAATAGGCGACAGGTGCTTAGCGCCGGTGTGGCCGCAGGCGGCGCGGTCATCGCGCGTCCCATGATCGGGCGTGCCGATGCGAAGTCGGTGCTGATCGCCGAGCCGGTCCACGGCATGGGCTATCTGCCGCTCTATGTCGGCATGGCGAAAAACCTGTTCGACGATGTCGCCGTCAGCCTTGTGACCATCGAGACCGGCGGCGGCCATACCAATGCGGTGCTCTCGGGCCAGGCCTTTGCGTTTATCGGCGGACCGGAGCACGACGCCTATGCCAAGGCGAAGGGTGCCGAGCTGCGCGCCGTGGTGAACTGTGTCGATCGCGGCAATGTCTATTTTTGCGCGGCGAAGGGATCCGAACCGACCAACACCGATTGGGCGGCTTACTTCAAAAGCAAATCGATCGCCTGCGGACCCTATGGTGGCACGCCGAACTCGATCACGCGTTATCTTCTCAACAAATGGAAGCTCGACGCCAAGACCGACGTGACGCTCGTGGAGACCGCCAATTCGGCGATTATGCCGGCGGTGAAAAACGGGCAAGCGCAGATCGGCAACGCGACCGAGCCGTTCATCACCCAAGGCATCCGCAACGGCGTTTGGGGTGAGCCGTTCTACAATATTCCAAGGGAGTTCGGCCCTTACGCCTACTCGACCTTCAATGTCCGGCTCGACTCGATCCAGAAGGACCCGGAACTGGTACGCGGCTTCGTCCGCGGCATGATGAAGGCGCTGAAATTCGTCTACGACAACAAGGACGAGACGGCCGACATCGCCAAGAAGCAATTTCCGACCATGTCGCTCGACGACCTCAAGGCGACGCTGGACCGCTCATTCGGCGACAATCTTTGGAGCAAGGACGGCATGATCAGCCACGCTTCGTGGGACACCGCCAAGGCCGTCGTCATGGGCGCGGGCCTCCTGAAGACGGACGTCGGCTATGACGAAATCATCGACATGAGCTTTGTCAACAGCGTCCGTGCTACGCTTTAGTCCTGAAAGCCGTCAGTAAAGGGAATGTCATTATGTCGGAACCCATCTGGAACCAGTTTCTCACCGAACGCGACAAGGCCGTGTTCGACACGTCGGGCTATGGCGCGCGCGGCGGCTTCGGCAAGCGCCCAGCGCTCCTCGTCATCGACGTGAACTGGGCCTTCTGCGGCGACCGCCCCGAGCCGATCCTGGAATCGATTAAGCGCTGGCGGAATTCCTGCGGCGAGGATGCCTGGACGGCGCTGCCCTATATCCGCTCGCTGATCGACAAATGCCGCCGTAAGGGCGTGCCGGTGCTTTACACCACCGGCGTGCGCCGCGACGACAACTGGGATTCCGGTTCGTGGCTCTGGAAAAATTCGCGTGGCAACGAGGACCGGCAGGCCATTGTCACCAATCTCGACGGCAATGAGATCGTCACGCCGATCGCGCCCGGCCCGAAGGATATCGTGGTGCTCAAGCAAAAGCCGTCCGGCTTCTTCGGCACCAATATGGCGAGCTATCTCACGCTGCTCGGCTGCGACAGCGTGATCGTCACCGGCACAACGACGTCAGGCTGCGTGCGCGCCACTGTACTCGACGCCTTCAGCCTGAATTACCGCATCGCGCTCGCCGAGGAGGGCTGCTTCGACCGTTCGCAAGCGAGCCACGCCATCAATCTTTGCGACATGAACGCGAAATACGCCGATGTGGTGAAGACGTCGGAGGTGCTCGAGTTTCTCGATACGCTGCCGGAAGGCATGTACAACCTGCCGAAAGGCAACTCCGCGGCGTGACGAGATTAGGCGGTTTTCTTCTCGCCATAGGCTGAGTGCAGCACGCGAACGAAGGTCAATCCTTGCACGACGATAGTGAATATGACGACCGCATAGGTGACGACCAGGAGATCCGTGCGCCACGGCGAGTCAGGCAGCGTCAAGGCGAGCGCGATTGAAATGGCGCCGCGCAGGCCGGCCCAGGTCAGCACCGTGGCGTCGCGGAGTTTTTCGCGCAGACTTTCGCGCAAGAACAGGAGCGGCACGGCGATGCTGACAAACCGCGATGCAATCGAAAGCGGCACGGCGAATATGATGGGCAACAGCGCGCCGGGCGTGACGACGAGGCCGAGAATATGCAGACCCATGAACAGGAACAGCATCGCGTTCAAGAGCTGATTCAGCGGCGACCAGAATCCGACCAGCGTCGCGCGCATATCCGGATTGAGCCCAAAGCGCTGTGACGGCGTCGCAACGCAAAGCCCGGCGGCGACCACGGCGATCGGCCCCGACAGATCGAATTGCAGCGCCAAACGATAGCAGCCGAGCACCAGCGCAATCGATATCAGAAGTTGCAAGCCCGGTTCGTTAACGGACCGCAACAGCAGCGCCGCAAACCAGCCGGCGGCAAGGCCGACAAAAGCGCCTCCGATGATCTCGCGGGTCAGCGCGAGCAGCACCTGCCCGTGGCCGAGGTGAATGACGTCGCCCTGCGTGACGCCCAGCCCCAACAGGAACAGCACCACGCCGGCGCCGTCATTGAACAGGCTCTCGCCGACCAGCGCGGCGCGCAGGCTTGGCGGCAGGCCGACCTTGCGCAACAGATTTTCGACCACGACCGCATCGGTCGGCGCCAGGATCGCGCCCAAGAGGACGCACCAGACGAACGGGACCGCCATCCCGATCAGTCCGAATACAAGCCAAATCCCGGTGCCGAAGATCATCGTCGAGATGATCACGCTCGCCGTGGCCAAGATCAGGATCAGCCATTTCCGCCGGTTCAGCTCGGCGACATCGACATGCAGGCTGCCGGCGAACAGGAGAAACGCCAGAATGCCGTCGAGGAAAAAGTGCGGCAGATCGGCGTCGCCGAGCGTTTCACGAAACCACCCCATGACATGCAGGTGGAGCACATGATCGCTGGCGACGAAACGACACGACGAGCGCACCGAGCAACATTCCGATCGCCGGCGGCAGTTTGACCCAGATGTGATTGATACATCCGATCAGCACCGCAAGGCCGAGCACCACGGTAAACTGATCGATTGGCTCCATCTGACGCCGCCCACCCGAAAATAGAAACAGGCGCGAAGCCGTCCCGCACCGGCTATCGCACCCAATCCGGCGAAATTCTTGGCGGCTTTCTGGCAGCTTTTACGCGGGCGCGAAAGCGCCCCAACGGCGCGTCACTTGTGCGGAGCTTATCGAGCCGGCCTTACTTGAGCGCGGTTGAGATCGACGAGAACGTGGTCTTGAGCTTGGTGCCGAGACCGGTGATCACCGGGATGATCGCCAATGCGATACCGGTCGCGATAAGCCCGTATTCGATCGCAGTTGCCGCGCTCTCATCTTTGAGAAATCTTTTGATCAGGCGCATGGCGAACTCCTCAGAGGCACGGTCCCGAAAGCGCCAGCAGGAATGTGTCCGCGGGCGGCACTTGGTGTCCAGGATAATTCTTCGCTCGAACAATGCGCTAGAGCTCGGTGGCCCAGGCGCCAGACACGTCCGGATCATTAGATTTGAGGCGTTATTAGAAGCTTAAAAGCAACGCATAAACCCACATGCCTGGGCGGTTTTGTCGCTGCTAAGCAAAACTTTACCGTCTTAAGACACATTCAATCCCGCTTTATTGGCTTATTTCGTGGAGAGCTTGGCTTGCAAGGTTTGAGGGTTCGATGAAATTGCGTGCGCCAAATGTTGCACTTTTCGTTATTGCCGGCTGCCTGGCGATGCTCGGCGTGTTGGCATCGCTGCCGATCTCGTTGCCGATCCCGGGCCTGACCGCCAACCCCGCCTGGTACATTTTCCTGGCATGGTTTCTTCTCGCCGCCGGCAGCGTCGTGGGTCCGCGTTCCGAGGCGGACGAGAAATAGAGCATCACATCCGCTGCCTACCTACGCGGTGCGGCGAGAACCTGTCACCCGCGTCCAACGATCTGCCGCGTCTTGTCGAGATGGCCGTAACTTTGCACCGGAGCGCACATCAGGAAGCGGTAGCCTTCACTGACGACGCGCTCGACATTGTGCGTCTCGACATGCGGATGGCCGACGACGACATTGTGCTTCTTACAGGTGTCGACGATGCGCTTCATCCATTCGAGCACGACTTTGTGCTCGTATTGCCGCGGATAGCCGAGCTCTTGTGAGAGATCACCTTCGCCAATCAGGATGCAGCCGATCCCCGGCACGTTCTTGAGCATGTCGTCGAGATTCTCGACGCCGCGCGTATCCTCGATCTGCAGGATGGCGAAAATCTCACCCTGCGGATTGAGCGGCCAGACATCGGCCTTCTGGTAATAGTCCTGCTGGCTGAGGCCCCAATAGCGCGCCGCTGTCGTCGGGCCGTCGCCGCGAATGCCGGGCGGATTAAAATGCGCGGCGCTCTTCAGGCGCGGATAGCGGCAAGCACCGACCGCATTGGCTGCTTCCTCGACCGTTGAGATGTGCGGGAAAACGACGCCGTAGCAGCCCATATCGAGGGCCTGTTTGGCGTGCCACTGCGCCATCTCGACGCCGTTGACGGGAACGCGGACCAAAGGCGTGACGCCCGGCACCACGGAAGCGGCCTTGGCAATCTGCGCGCGGTTGAGCACGTATTGCAGGCAATCCCGCAACAATCTGCCATCCCACGGTTGATGCTCCATCTCGAACACGCAGCCGTCGTATTTCGACGTGGCCATCGCCACCGCGCCTGATACCTCGGCCGGCGTGAAACAGGTCAGCGCATGCTGGCCCGCTTCCAGCGCGCGAATGATCCCGTTGAGCCGCGGCAGTTCAGCCATTTTCGTGCCTCCCATGCGATAATGGCCCTCCTTATAGATGGTTGTCACTGTTTGACAATCGCGCTCCGAGCCGTAGCATCGCGCGTTCCCCAACCCATAGAGCGACGTAGACATGATCATCGATTGCCACGGCCATTACACCACCGAGCCCAAGGACCTGCACCGCTTCCGCAAGGAGCAGACCGCAGCCGCCAACGCCAAGGACAAGGCGGCGATGCCGTCGCGCGCCGCGCTGAAAATGTCGGACGACGAAATCCGCGAGAGCATCGAGCAGAACCAGCTCAAATTGCAGCGCGAACGCGGCACCGATCTGACCATCTTCTCGCCGCGCGCCTCGGGCATGGGCCACCATATCGGCGACGAGAGCGTCAGCCTCGAATGGTCGCAGATCTGCAACGATCTGATCGCCCGTGTCGTGTCGCTTTATCCGAAGAATTTCATCGGCGTGTGCCAATTGCCGCAATCGCCGGGCGTCGACCCGCAGCACTCCGCCGCCGAGCTCGAGCGCTGCATCAAGATGGGTTTCATCGGCTGCAACCTCAATCCGGATCCGTCCGGCG